>Ga0224531_1000673_pt1 | contig 16499 bp, 14 predicted proteins | sample CBST100metaG_FD_179876 | JGI IMG/M metagenome (GOLD analysis project Ga0224531, IMG submission 179876) | Peat soil microbial communities from Stordalen Mire, Sweden - C.B.S.T100 | ecosystem: Environmental > Terrestrial > Soil > Wetlands > Peat | place: Sweden: Norrbotten County, Stordalen Mire... | reverse complement strand
CCCCCACCCTCAAAGTCGCCTCCCGCCTCGTCGCCGTCTCCGCCATCGTCCGCGACAAGTCCGGCCAGCCCGTCGCCAATCTCACCCGCGACGACTTCCTTCTCAAGCAGGACGGCAAGCTCCAGCCCATCACATACTTCTCGCAGGGCTCCAGCCTGCCTCTCACTCTCGCCCTCATGGTGGACACCAGCGGCAGCCAGCGCGCCTACATCCAGGACGAGATCTTCGCCGGCCGCGCCTTCTTCCCCGCCATGCTCACCCGCCCCGACGACCGCGCCGTCCTCGTCCAGTTCGACAGCTCCATCCTGCAGCTTGCCAAGCTCACCACCTCCGTCCTCACCCTCCAGCACGCGCTCGCCTACCTCACCCAGTCCCACGACGACATCGTTCGTCCCGGCCCCGGCGGCACGCTCCTCTTCGACGCCATCTGCGCCGTCTCCCACCTCGAACTCGGCGCTCAGCTCGGCCGCCGCGCCATGGTGGTCCTCACCGACGGCGGTGACAACGGCAGCCACTTCAGCCAGACAGACGCCATCCGCGAGGCCCAGCGCGCAGACATCATGATCTACACCATCTACTACTCCGACGGCGGCGGCGACGAGGGAGTCCTCCGCGACCTCTCCCGCCAGACCGGCGGACGCGAGTTCACCGTCGGCCCCGGCAGCACACTCCAGCAGATCTACGCCTCCATTGCAGCCGACCTCCGCCTGCAGTACGAACTCGGCTACCGCCCGCCAGACACCCGCCCAAACAAGTACCACAAGATCGACCTCCGCGCCTCCGACAAGACCCTCACCGTCCAGGCCCGCGACGGCTATTTCACCCCCAAATAACCGGGTTTTGTCTTTCGGAGGGAGCCGGGTGCCCCATCCTTCCGCAGTCTCATCGCGGAAGGGCGGGAGTCGAAGCCCAATCGCCTGAACCAAAAATAATTTCCCCGTTTTTCCAAGCAAAATCGCATGTCAAGCCCCTCGACGCCCCAAAATCCCCATAAACCAAACTCCATCAACCACATACCTCCGAAAAATAGTTGGCATAGTAGTTTCCTCCACCTGCTATAATTTAACTAGGATCGAGAAACAGGAAAGGCCCAGGGAATCTACCCCTGGGCCTTTCTCATTTGTTTTCTTATCCATTTCTGCTAAGTCCTTTTGTTGTCAGACTTTGCAGGGGCAAATTTGCAATGTATTGATTGCAAGGTACTTAGGTCTAGACTTTTTTTAATTTTTTTTATATTGAGGAGAATCGATGAAATATAAACTTTGCGCTGCCATCAAGGCCGATGGAACACCTTGTCGTTCGCTCGTCTCCCCCGGCAAGCACCGCTGCCACTATCACTGGGACTTCGACCTGCGTGAACGGCGCCGCCAGCGTGCTCTGATCAGGCGTCACTCCCCCGTCATCCGCCTCGGCCCCCTCGCCGATCGCCCCGCCATCCTGCGCGCGCTCAACCGTCTCCTTCCGGTCATTGCTGACGGCTCCATGCCTCTCGAACACTCCGACAGACTCCTCCAGCGCATCCACCTCGCCTCCATCAGTCTCCCCCCCATGACCGCCGCCGCGCAATCTTGCTGCCGCAACCGGAAGGTTTGAGATGCATCTCTGCTTGAACGCGTATTGTGATCGCAGTCACCGCAAGGAAGGCTCGGCTGGCGTGTACTTGCAGCATGAAATCCGCGGGCAAGCTCTGCGCGCTGGTGGCTGGATGCGGCAACCGCGGTACACTTTTACGAGGCGGTCCTGGCGACGCTGGCGATCCTGGTCTGGCACTTCTACCAGGTCTTCTTCGATCCCGACGTATCTCCCATGAACTGGGCCTGGCGCGATGGCAAGATGTCCGTCGAGCACTACAAGCAAGAGCATGAATTGGACACGGAGACCCTGGCGCAGGCCGCGGCGGAACCCAGCCCAGCTGCGGGCAACGACGCCGGGGCCAAGCCTGAAAGCAGGCCGGAACACGGGGTGCAATAGAACAACGAACGCAGCTTCAACATTTCAAGAAAGAGGTGGACCATGAAACTCCGCATTGCACCCGTACTACTGGCATCCGTCTCCATGCTGGCGTGGATGCAGGCCCCAGCGCAGGACGGCAGCACGCTCTTCAAGACCAAGTGCGCAATGTGTCACGGCGATCAGGGACAGGGTAAGCCACCCAACTTCCCCAAGATTGCCGGCTCCGCAAAAGTCGCGGACGTGCTCACCAAGGGAGGCCAACCCAAGGCGCCGCACATCAATCCGATGAGCACGCTGACCCCCGCGCAGGTCTCCGCACTTGCGGCGTTTGTAAAGACACTGAAGTAGCCAACATTCATCCCCTTCACCGCGGCCCTGCGTCACTGCGCGCAGGCCGCGATGGACGATGACCGCCGCAACCCGGTACCATGGTCTCAAGGAGATCCATGCCCTCAACTGAAAGCTATCAACTGCTGCTGGCGGCTGCGTCAGCCTGCGAAGACAAAAAAGCCGAAGATGTCCGCATCCTCGCCCTCGACCCCTCCGAGAGCGGCCTCACCGACTACTTCCTCATCTGCAACGGCACCAATGAACGCCAGAACGCCGCCATCACCGACGAGATCGAGCTGCGCCTCAAGCGCGAGTTCGGCGCCTACCCCAACTCGGTCGAGGGCCGCCGTCAGGCCGAGTGGATTCTGATGGACTATGTGGACTTCATCGTCCACGTCTTCTCCAGGGAGAAGCGCGCTTTCTATGGACTGGAGCGTCTGCGCAAGTCCGCCACCACCATCAGCATCGCCACGCTCAACGCGGAGTTGAAGGCAAAGATCGCCAGCGCCCGCGCCAGGAAGAAGGTCAGCCGGAAGGCGCCCGTCGTCTCCGCCAAGGTTCCTTCGCCAGCCCTGCTGAATGGGAGCAAGCCGAAGGCCGCACCCAGAAAGATTGCTTCCAGCAAGACTGCTGCGAAAGCAGCATCGGCTGTGGGCAAATCCGCGCCGAAGACCGTGGGAGTCAGGAAGGCCGCTCCCAAAAAAGCCGCAAAGAAGGCAACCAGAGTGGCGAAGTCATAGCTCGCAGATTCCGGAGGGAGCCGGGGGCTTCAGCCCCCGGAAAGAGTGCCCATTTGGAGGGCCTTCAGGCCCGGGCCTTTGCCCTTTTTCTACAACAGAATGCATGTACAACTGTAGTATTAAACAGAACCGGCGCCCGAAAGGGCGCCGGTTCTGTTTTGGGGTACCTGTAAGTTAGAAGATCAACTTCGCCGAAAGCTGCATGGTGCGTCCGTTGGAGTTGAACGTGTACTGCGGCTGGCCGAAGAACTTGTTGTCCTCGCCCACGGTTTGGAACGCCGTCGACAGCGTGTGAGTATCGTTCGTGTTGACATTGTCCAACGAACCCGGGAGGTACTGCGGGTGGTTGAGCACATTGAACGCCTGCGCCTGGAACTCAAACGCATAGCGGTCCGTGAAGTTGATCCGCTTCACCGCCGACAGGTCGACGTTGTCGATGGGGCGAATCGGCATTGTGTTCCGTGCTCCGTTGGGAAGCGTTCCAGCGCCAGCCTGGATGTAGTAGGCGCTCGGGTCGTCAGCCACGTAACTGAGGAGATTAATAGGGCAGATGTACGTTCCACCGACTAGGGTGTTTGCTGATCCGTCCGGGTTTACCGCGGGGCAGGCCAGTGCAGCGTTGCTGCTATACACCCCCTGTACTTTGGAGCTCGTTCCCGGTACGCCGTACGGATTGATGATGGTGCGGTCAATGCCGCCGCCTTCACCATTCAGGTTGGAGTTGACGCCCGACAGCACGGTCGCATATTCAGGCGACTCGTACACGTAGATGGGAGAAAACTCCCAGTTGCCTGCCAGGTTCTTCATCAGGTAGTTCGAGTGCTTGAAGTAGGGAAGATCGTAGACAACGGCAATACTGAGCCGTTGCGTGCGATCCAGGGCAGACTTGCCGTAATCGCACGAGACGCACTGCGAGTTCTGCGGACGGCGCGGTGTCAATACGGTGGCGAAGACCTCCGCCGTCGCATCGTCCTGCGTCCTGCTCCAGGTATAGGCAGCGTTGACCGCAAGACCATTGTTGAACCGCCGGATCAGGCTGAGCGATAGGGCCCTGTAAGCCGACTGAGAGTACGGCTGGTAGGAGGTGATCTTGCTGATGAATCCGGCTGCATTGTATGCCGGCACTATGTTCGACAGACCTTCGAGATTCGCCAGGGTCTCCGCACTGGCCGAGCTGGACACAACCTGTGGTCCGGTCACGGCCGTTCCGCTGAAGTTCGTGCTGAGTTGATTGGCTGTGGTCACCTTTGGCTGTACGTTGATCTGGTCCTGGGTTGGCAGGTGAATGCCACGCGTACCAGTAAAGCGTGCCTCGGCCGTGTAGTTGGAGCCGATCAGACGCTGCACCCCAAAGGTAAAGGTCTCCGTGTATGGAAGGACCTGGTTCGGGAGATAGGCTGAAGTTGCTGCCCGCTGCTCCGCAACCGAGATAAAGCTGGCGAGGGTTCCCGTCCCGGAGGGCAGACCGCCGTTCTTCAGAAAGTTAGGGTCGCCATAGTTCGGGGCCGAGCCCGTTCCTACGTCGGTCGTCGACGAGTACTGCGGTGGGAAGGAGAGCAGGCCCAGGTTGTCGAACAGGACATCGTTCGCCATGCTGAAGCCGGTGCGGATCTGCGTCTTGTCATTGATCGAGTAGGAGACGCCGATGCGCGGTTCATAGTTCCGGTACTGCGGCCGAGGCGCGCTGAATGTGATGAGTCCGGGAACGCTTGCGCCAATGTTCAGGCTCTGCGCACGCTCTCCCACAGGCACCGAGGTGAACTCGTAGCGAAGGCCATAGTTGATGGTCAGCTTCGCGGACGCGCGCCATGTGTCGTTGGCATAGCCGTACAGTGCCGTCTGGTCGCCGTAGTAGATGAAGTTGCCGGTCGATCGCTCGCCAAAGTAGGTCGGCGCCAGGTCGTGCAGGAACTCGGTCAGGTTGTCATACTCATAGTCGCCGCGCACGCGTTGCGTGAAGGTCTGCGGCGCAATATACTTGCGGCCGTCAAACCCGATCTTGATGCTGTGCGCCTTGTGCGTGTAAATGATGTTGTCCGTGAACTGATACATGTTCTGGATCGTCGACTGCGGAGCATCGGAGTCCGGGCCGTAGTTGAGTCCGTTCTGATCGTAGATGGTAATGTTCGGGAACATATCCAGTCCGGGGTAGCTAAACGATCCGGCTGGGTCTGTGGTTTGGTACCGGTTGTATCCGAGACGAGCTTCGTTGGTGAGGTTCGGCGTAAAGGTGTGGTATTCGCTCAGCGCGATCAGGTGGTACTTGTAAGGCAACTGCAAGAAGAAGGTCCCAAGGGTGGCCAGGTCGTCCGTTTCCGAGACTTTGTTGTAGATGTACCGCGCCCGGAAGCTGTCCTTCGGAGAGATCGTCCAGTCGCCGCTGGTCGTCAGGATGCTTTCATTGGTGAAGATCGGCGTAGAGTCCAGATAATTTCCCAGATCGATGTTGGTCGGCGTTCCTGAGCCAAATACCGGCGCCCCAGCCTGTCCTGGCGGCAGGTTACCCACATTTGCAGTGCCACTATACATCGTCAGGAACTGCGCACCGGTCTTCTGGTTGCCGCAGGCAGCGTCTTGTGACGCATCGATTCCGGCTGCCCCAGGGGCCACTGGCGTATATAGGAGGTACTGCGCCAGGTTGGTCGCGCTCAACCCAGGGACGGTCTGCAGCGCGGCGATGCCACCCGCCGTCGGCGTGCAGACGTAGTACTGAGCATTCTGTCCCGTGGTCTGCCGCTCAAAGTTGCCGAAGAAGAACAGCTTGTTCGTCTTGATCGGGCCGCCAACCTGTCCGCCATAGCGGTTGAAGTCGTACCGCGCCTTGGATTCTGTCACGCCTGCCGGCAGATTCTCGGCGTTCAGGTTGCGGTTCTGGAAGAACTCGTACGCTGCTCCGTGGAAGCTGTTGGTTCCGCTCTTGATGTTGGTGTTGAACTGGCCGCCAGAGGAGTGTCCGAACTCTGGAGAGAACTGGCCGACGATCAACGAGAAGTCCCCGACCGCATCGCTGGGCACGTAAACCAGCGGCCCGGTAACGCCCTTGTCGTTGTTGTCGATGCCTTCAATCGTGAAGTTGTTGTTGCGCGGACGGTTCCCATCCACCGATGGTCCAATGCCGATGCCGATGCCGCCGCTCGAAGCCACGTTCGGGCTTAGCAGGGAGACGTTCAGGACGCCAAGACCCACTGTGGCGCTGGGAAGAATCGACAGTTGGTTTGGCAGAAAACTCTGCGTCAGGTTGGTCGTTGTCGTGTCCAGCGTCGAGCCGGCCTCCGCCGAAACCTCAACCGTGGACGTAGCGCTGCCCACGCTCAGGCGCACAGGCACACTCGCTGTCTTGTTCAAGTCCACCAAAACCCCTCGCAGCGTGTAGGGCTGGAATCCCTTGGCCGCGACCGTCAAGTCGTAGGAGTCCGGAAGCAGGTTCTGAACCTGAAAATCGCCGGTCCCGTTCGTGGTCGTCGTAGCCGTAGCTCCGGTCACCTCGTTTACCACCGTGATGTTCGCGTTTGCGACCACCGCGCCGGTGGCATCCTTGACGATGCCGGAGATGCCGCCGCTCGTTACCTGACTCCACGCCACGCTGCTGCAAAACAGCAACAACGCTACCAGAACTCCACCTATTGACAGCTTCTTCATCGAGCTCTCCTTGTTGAACAACAAATGCCCCGTCCGCAAAAGGCGGAGTAACAGTCAGTCCACCTACAACACATAGCTTCGGTTATGAATATCTACCAGCAATTTGCCCTCCAAAGTGAGCAGAAATCAGATCGCTCGGAATTGACTTTTTAACTCAATGTTTACAGTAATCTACACGCCGCTCGCCCTGTTTGGCGACTGACTTGCTTTATGGTTTACGAATTCATTATCCAATAAACCATATTCTCGGGGATGCATTTCTTTTACATCTTGCAGTACCCTCATAGAGTGAAGCTTGTCCTTGCCACCATCTCCCCAACCCGCTCGCGCGCCAAGTCCGATGCTGCCGCAACGCTGACGGCGGATTTCCTCGCCCGCGCCTCGCGTTACGCCACCTGCGAGGCACAGGCCCACGGCTCCGAAGCCGCACTGCTGACCTGGCTGGATCGTCAATCCGCCCGCACATCGCCGCTCCTCATCCTGCTGGACAGCCGGGGCAGGCAGTTCACGTCGGAGGAATTCGCCGCGCAGATCGGCAGGCATCGCGACAACGGAACACAAACGCTGGTGCTGGCCATCGGCCCGGCTGACGGCTGGTCAGACGCTGCCCGTGCACGCGCTGGCTGGCTGCTCTCGTTTGGCGCCATCACGCTGCCTCACGAGCTCGCACGCGTCGTGTTGGCCGAGCAGATCTACCGCGCGCTGACCATTCTCGCCGGACATCCCTACCACTCCGGCCACTGAGCGGGACCGGCCACCGAGCGCGCGAAACTTTCCCACCGCGCTTCCATCTATAACTAAACCTATGCCCGACTCCGCACCCACCTCCGAAGCTCTACGCCGTGGCCTGATCCTGATCAACACCGGCCCCGGCAAGGGCAAGACCACCGCCGCGCTGGGAACCGCACTGCGCGCGGCTGGCAATGGCATGCGCGTCCTGGTCCTGCAGTTCCTCAAAGGTTCGTGGCACTACGGCGAGCTGGATGCCATCGCCGCGCTGAACGCCGCGCTGGAAAACTCCGACGCGGGCGCAGGCGGGGCAATCCGCTCCACGCCTGCACAGAACTTCGTCATCCGGCAGCTTGGCCGCGGCTTCGTCAAAGTCGGCGGCGCCCAGACCGACCCCGAAGACATCCGCCTGGTCGAGGTCGCGTGGGCCGAGGCGGCCGCCGCCATCCTCTCCGGCGATTGGGACCTGGTTGTGCTGGACGAGATCAACTACGCCATTGGCTACAAGATGCTCGCGCCCGAGGCGGTCGCCGAAGTGCTGCGCCGCAAGCCGGAGATGGTCCACGTCATCCTCACCGGCCGCAACGCGCACCCCCTGCTGATCGAACTCGCGGACACCGTCACCGAGATGCGCGAGGTGAAGCACGCCTACCAGCGCGGCATTCTGGCCCAGCGCGGCATCGAGTTCTAAAGGGCATCCGGCTCTGCTGCGCTCCAGGGCGAGGACGATGGGATGACGGAGATGGGGCCAACCATTCCTTACTGCCCAGTTGCCGGCGTCGCAGCCGGGGCCACCTTCTCCTTGGCAACCTTTACGGCGAAGACGTAGTTTGGCCCAAGCATATTCGAGGTGAAGATCACCAGCGACTTATCTGGCGAGAAGCGCACGTTCGGCTCCATCAGGTAATTCTGCTTGGCCATGCTGACCAAGTGCTGCGCCTCAAGAAAGCCCGACTGCGTCAATCCCGTCTGGTCGATCTCCTCTGGAACCGGACTCTCCTTCGGCTTGAACAGCTCGATCCACATCCCGTTCTTCGACTTGGCGACCTGGGCGTAGTCTCCTCCATCGCCGCAGAAGAGTTTGTCGTCGAAGGACGCGTTGTAGTGGATCGACCATGCATCGCGTTCCACGCTGTACCACTTGCGAGCCTTGGTCTCGGTGTTGTAGCTGGCCAGATAGAAGTTCTGTCCTTTTGGAACCTGGAGGTCGTACCAGATGGTCTTGCCGTCCGCGTCCCAAAACTCATGCCCGGCGATTTCGTTGTTGACCGTGCGCTTGTGGATGAGGGCGGGGTTGGGATTATCGGTGCGGATGGTCCAGATGCGGTCCACCTTTTGCCACATGCCCTCGTGACAATACATCAGCAGCGTCGGGTCGGTGGGAGAGAACTGCACATGGTTCAACCAGTCGGTGCTGTGAAGGATGCTCTTGACCTCCCTCGTTTTCAGGTTCAGCGTGTATATGTCCATCGGCACATGAGCGGCCAGACGCTCCTCCATCTCGGTCCCCTTGATGGCGGTGATCTTCAGGTTTGGATCGCGCGTGTGACTGGGCGGGTCGATTTCGGTATACGTCCCTGCGATCAGCGTCTCGTCCGCATTCAGCGAGGAGATGGTGCCCGCCCGCGCAGGCAGGGTGCCGATCTTGAATATCTTTCCGACGTTTACTTCCACTGCATAGAGGCCATTGTCCTTTGGCTTGGTAAAGTAGACGACCGGCGACTTGCGCGCCACGATAAGACTGCTGACCGGAGCGGCCACTAACTGCTGGGATTGGAGAGTCGCCAGATTGAGTACATAAACGCTTTGTGCCAGCGTTTTAGTGTTCTGCACCGTATAGACCATCTGCTTGCCGTCCGGGGTAAAGGCATTCTCGTTGAAGTAGAGACCCTTCGACTCATCCTGCGAAGTCAGCTTGTAGACGCGGTGGCCGGTGGTGGAATCGACCCAGTTATTCGATGGTCCACCTGCGGTTGGCATCAGCGAAGCGGTACTCTGCGCCGAAACGGAGATTACCAAAAGAAGAAAAACAGCGATTGCAACAGCCTTGATCGGATGAAATCTCATGTTCCTACTCCTATAAAATCCTGTTGTTGTTGTTGCGCAAGCAGCTTTGATTACTACACCATACTGGGCAACTCCATCGTCACATAGTTCCTGGGGCGCATGGATTGCTGCCACCGCCGCCACCGCCACCACCGGGGGTGTCGGTGTTGCAACTGCTGTCGGTGCAACCGCTGTCGGTGCCGTTGCTGTCCGCTGCTGCTTGCTCTGCTGCCATGTTTTGTATTGCTTGTTCGTATGCAGCGTCGCTTGCTGCTCCTTGTGCTGCTGTGTTTGCGGCTACCGCGTCTGCTTGTAGTGCTTGTTGTACTGCTGTGTCTCCTTGTGCTGCTGCTGCTGCTGCTTCTGAGTTTAGTGCTGCTCCTGCTGCGGTTGGGTCGAAGAATGTTGTTATTACAACGGTGCCATCGGAATATGTGGTAACTAGCGTAAGTGAGCCGTCAGGATTGGGAGTCAATGTTGGCATCCCCACAACCGTAACGTCGCTAGGGTCTAATGGGGGCGCATTCGTACCGATGGTGATGCTACCATCCGCGCCCTGCGTGGTGGTTGTTTCAGTGTCGTAGGGCTGGCCATCGGTGGAAGTCCCGGTCGGAGCCGGAGGCGTTACTGTAGAGACAGGTATAGCGAACCCGTCATTGAAGATATACATACTCTGTCCTGAACTCTGCCGGGTCCCCTGCGCATCCTTGATCACATTGCTCCCTACGATGCCGACCATGTATGGCGATAACTGGATAGAGATAGTGGTGTCGCCCTGTCTGCCTACAATGAGTAGGTTGTTAGCCCCATAGAATTAATTGAGCGAATTATATAGATAAGTGGCGGCTGTTTTGGGAGTGTCGTTTGGGCCATAGTCGTAAGTTGCGTAGTAGCCGTTGTTGGAAGCATCGTTGAACTCCAACGTGAGCCTTCCCGAACCGCCCTGGGTGCCGTAGACCGTAAAGAACTGGAATCCGGTTGACGGAACGTACTGTGCAACGAGGGTGCGAGCGCCAAAGAGCGCCGTAAGCAGCAGGAGTAGAACTATGTTTCTTACTCGTTTCATTGTTTTCTCCATTCAAGTTTTATTGTTTTCCGTGCAACCTAGACTCAGTTCGCAGTGGGGTTCTTCTCCGCGTGATCGACCACAACCCTCTCCACCACCTTGAGTGTGCTCAGTTGCAGTTTGAGGCCTAGATTTTGCACCGACGAGAAGATCAGCGGATCAAAACCGGGTGCGAAAGGCGAGTGCTCCACCGCCACTTGATACTCGCCCTTGAGTCCGGTCCGATCCACAACTACCTTCCAATCGCCCCCGTACTCCGATAAATCCAACCTGTTTCCGTCCGAGCCATTCCCGGCGCTGCTCCAAGAACCTACGCCGCCCGTAGAAATACCCTCGCCGCCCATCGGCATTAGCATGGTCAACAGGTTGGCGAACTGCTCCATGGTCATCCCGTCCGATTGCTCAATTACGCTTGGGGAGCGGACACTGCCGTGACTCCCTTTCGTAACGCGAATCATCCCGTCCGATTGCCAATCTGTTGCTGGCTGTAACTTCGGCCCTCCCTTGGCCACCACCAATGCCAGCACCTGCTGGTTCTTCAATTTGGTATGGACGGCCAGCTTGAAGCGGACTTCCAGGAGTGTCTTGAGCATCTTTGGCGCATCGTTTACAGATGCTCCGGCGGGCATCTTGGCCATGATGTCGTAGTATGGCGGGTCATTCAGCCAAGCCGGTCCGCTGACATGATTTTCCTTCACCTCGTATGCAACCCCAATTAGCTGTTTCAGCGAGATGGAGATGTAAGAAGCATAGGAAGCATTGACAAATATGACGGGATATTCGTTTTCAGTGACGTAAGTACCGATAGCCTTGTCGTATACGTCGGTCTTTTTGGGTTGCCTTATCACAACTGACGGTTTCACCGTAGCCGAGACGAAGGCTGGTTTGCTTGGCGTCGCTTGGGCGGCGGCAAGCACGCTGAAGAACAAGACGCATAGGAGCGCTTTTGCTGATTTCATATTCTTCCCTCGGAGGAGGTTATTGTTTTGGGAGTGGGGCTATAGGATGCTTTGGCCGTCCTTCTTTGAGAACGTATTTCTCTGCGCATCGGGGAACGCGTGGGTTCTCGACTCTATTCACACGCCATTGGGAGAGTCAAGCAATATCTGCGATATAACTAAGTAATAAACATGGGGTGGTTAGTGAAACTCCTCGGCGAGGCCGGGGACGGGCGTGGAGGGGGCCATGGGCATGTCGCGCAGGCGCGCGCCGGTGGCGGCGAAGATGGCGTTGCCAACGGCGGGTGCGAGGCAGACCAGGCCGGTCTCGCCGGCCCCGGCCGAGGCGATGTCTTTGCGGTCGAGGAGCACGATCTCGACCTGCGGGGTGTCGCTGAAGCGCGGGACGCGATAGCTCTCGAAGTGGGGATTGAGAATGCGCCCGTCGCCGAACCGGATGGCCTCGAAGAGCGCGCCGCCAATTCCCTGCACGATGGCTCCCATGTTCTGGTTGCGCAGGCCGTCGGGATTGACGACGGCGCCGGACTCCCATGCGCTGACGACGCGCACGATGCGGATTTTCCTGGTCGCCGGATCGATGGCGACCTCGGCGCATGTAGCGACATGGCCGCCCTTCTCCATTCCACATGCGATTCCGAATCCACGGGTGGGCGTGGACTTCGCTGTGGCCCAGCCGAACTTGTCCGCAGCGGCATTGAGTACGGCGAGCAGGCGCGGCTCGGTGAGGTTCTTGCGGCGGAAGGCGAGCGGGTCCATGCCGATCGAGTGGGCCAGCTCATCCATGAAGGACTCGCGCGCGAAGTGGTTTGCCGTGGAGGCCAGCGCGCGATAGGAGCCCTGGCGCAGGGGCGTCTTCGACGCGTGATATTGAGTGACCGGATTGGCTACGTTATACGGCGTGGGCAGCCCCGCGTTGCCGGAGTTGTAGTTGGCGTGCTCCCACGCGACCAGCGTGCCATCGCGCAGGACGCTGCCTTTAAGTTCCATCAGACCGCCGGGGCGGAAGTAGGCCCAGGTGAATTCCTCCTCTCGCGTCCACACAAGGCGCACCGGCTGGCCGGCGGCCTTGGCCAGGCGCGCGGCCTCTACGGCTGCGTCACCGAAGTGTTTGCCGCCATAGCCGCTGCCCATGTCGGGCTGTATGACGCGGACCTGCGCGGGGTCGAGATGGAAGGCAGCGACGAGTTCATCCTTGACGCCGAATGGACGCTGGGTGCCCGTCCACACCGTGAGCTTGCCGTCCTTCCATTGGGCGACGGCGGCGCGCGGTTCCAGCGGCGCGTGCGCGATGTACTGCACGGTGTACTGCTGGGCGAGCTGGATGGCGGCGGGGCCCGTGGGCGGCGCGGCTGGTGCGGCGACGGGCTGAGGGACTGCGTTGGGGCGAACTCGTCCGCGCCCGGATTCCGCATTGTTCTTCAGGTACTCAAAGATGTTCTGGTTGGAGGGCTGTGCGGGGACGGTCCACTTCGCATTGATGGCGTCGATGGCCTGCTCGGCTGTATATGCGTCGGGCGCGGCCACTCCTATGAAGTCGCCGTCGCGAACCAGCTTGACACCAGGCATCTTTTCCGCCGCCGCGGTGTCCAGCGAATCAAGCGTTGCGTTGAAGCCGGTGGGGCGGAGGACTTTGCCGAACATCATGCCAGGAAGCGATATGTCGGACGGGTACTTATGCTTTCCGGTGACAAACTCGCGGCCATAGGCCTTGGGAACCGGCGTGCCGGCAACTTTCCAGGCACTCGCCGGAATCAGCGGCGCTGTGCTGGAGACCGTGGTGACCAGCTTTTCGCCGCGCGTCAGTTGCCCGTAGCTGAGGGATTGCCGGCTTGCGGGATTGGTGACTTTGCCATCGGCGATGGTGAGCGATGCGGCATCGACGCTCCACTGCCTGGCTGCCAGTTCGATCAGCGCCTGGCGGGCCGCGGCGGCCATGGTGCGCAGGCGCGGGCCCATCTGCGGCGTGGACTGGCTGCCGAAGGTTCCCGCGTCATAGGGGACGAGGTCGGTGTCTCCCATGACCATGGTGATGGCGTCGAATGGCAACATCAACTCTTCGGCTACCAATTGCGCCAGCGATGTGCGGATGTTCTGGCCGACCTCGACCTTACCGGTGAAGACGGAGACGTGGCCGTCGGCGTCGATGTGGATCCACGCGGAGACATCGGCGGGCACCTGCTGGCGGCCGCCGAAGCCGCGGCCGGACTCCTGCGCCAGCGCTCGCTCGCCGGTGAGACAGACCAGCAGGCCTCCGCCGAAGAGCTTGAGGAAGTTGCGGCGGTCGAGCTGGAAGCAGTGCAGCGGGTTGACTGGATCGAGCGGGGCGAGTTCAACGGGTTCGACGGGAAGAGTGCTCATCGCGCGCCTCCCTTCGCCATGGAGTGCGCAGCCTGCCGCACCGCGTCGACGATGCGCGGATAGGTGCCGCAGCGGCAGATGTTGCCATTCATGCGGGTTGCGATCTGCGCATCACTGGGATTGGGCAGCTCGCGCAGCAGAGCGGTGGCTCGCATCACCATGCCCGAGGTGCAGTAGCCGCATTGCATGGCTCCCGCATCGAGGAATGCCTGCTGCACGGCGGTCAGCTTGCCGTTCTGCTCAAGGCCTTCGATGGTTGTGATCTTCTTGCCGACGGCGTCTGCAACCAGCGTTTGGCAGGAGTGAACGGCCTGCCCGTCCATCAGGACGGTGCATGCGCCACACTCGCCCTCGCCGCAACCGTACTTGGTTCCGGTCAGGTCCAGGCGATTGCGCAGGACGGAGAGCAGGGTCTCGTCGGCGGGCGCGCTGACGAGCCTCTTTGCGCCGTTGACGTTCAGAACATAATCGCTCATCGTTGGACTCCAGGCGGGCTGGCAGCATTTCATGGCCCATAAGCTGGCCGCGGAAAGTGGTGGCTGAAGAATACGCCAGCGCGTGAGCGATTTGCACCAAGAGCGACTAGCTGAAGAGGAACTCCTTGCTGCGCAGGTCTTTTACGGTGTCACGCAGCTTGACTGCCTTTTCGAACTCGAACTTCTTGGCGGCCTCGCGCATGTCTGACTCCAGCTTCTCGATGTAGCTTTCGAGTTCCGCCTGGGTGGCAAACTCGGGAATGCCTTCCGCCTCGTCGGTGAGGTCGATGTAGTCGGCCTTCAGGATTCCGGCCAGGCCCATCTCCAGCGGGCGAACGATGGACATTGGCGTAATGCCGTTCTCCACGTTGTAGGCGACCTGCTTCTCGCGCCGGCGGTCGGTCTCGTCGATGGCGCGGCGCATGGAGTCGGTCATCTTATCGGCGTAGAGAATGGCGCGACCCTCGACGTGGCGCGCGGCGCGGCCGATGGTCTGGATGAGGGACCCTTGCGAGCGGAGGAAGCCCTCTTTGTCGGCGTCGAGAATGGCAACGAGGGAGACTTCTGGTAAGTCAAGTCCTTCGCGGAGTAAGTTGATCCCGATCAGTACGTCAAACTCTCCCTTGCGCAGATCGCGGAGTAGTTTGATGCGTTCGATGGTTTCTATCTCGGAGTGCATATAGCGGCAGCGCACGCCAACTTCGGTGTAGTAATTTGCTAAGTCCTCGGACATTCTCTTGGTGAGAGTAGTTACCAGGACGCGCTGGTTGAGTTGCGCGCGCGTGCGAATTTCCGCCAACAGATCGTCTATTTGTCCCTTGACGGGACGGACTTCAACCTGCGGATCAATTAATCCGGTGGGACGAATGATTTGCTCTACAACGACGCCGGAGGATTTGGTGAGTTCGTAGGGGCCGGGCGTGGCGGAGAAGTAGATGATCTGGCCGGTGCGACTCTCGAATTCGTCGAATTTCAACGGGCGATTGTCCATTGCCGAAGGCAAGCGGAATCCGTAGTCCACGAGGTTCTGCTTGCGCGACCGGTCGCCGTGCCACATGCCGTGAAGCTGCGGAATGGTGACATGCGACTCGTCGATGAAGAGAAGAAAGTCGCGGGGGAAGTAGTCGATCAGAGTAGGCGGCGGTTCGCCCGCGGAACGGCCGGAGAAGTGACGGGAGTAGTTTTCTATTCCGTGGCAGTAGCCTACGGACTTAATCATCTCCAGGTCGTATCTTGTCCGCTGGTGAATTCTCTGCGACTCCACCAATCGTCCTTGTTGCTCCAGTTCTTTTTCCCAGACCTCCAATTCAGCCAGGATGGAATCGGTGGCCGCGAGCTTGCGTTCCGGTTGAACCACATAATGCGACTTGGGATAGATCGGAAGCCGCGAATATTTCTGGCGCACGGTGCCGAAGAGCGGGTCAATCTGCGAGAGCGAGTCGATCTCGTCGCCGAAAAGCTCGATGCGGTAGGCGTTTTCGTCGTAGGTGGGATAGACCTCGATGATGTCTCCGCGGACTCGGAAGGTGCCACGGCGAAAGTCAATATCGTTGCGGTCGTAGAGAATTTCAACCAATTTCTTGGTGATGTCCTCACGCTTGATCTTCTGGCCGCGTTCCAGCAGCAGCAGCATTCCGTAGTAGGCCTCCGGCGAGCCAAGACCATAGATGCAGCTTACCGACGAGACGATGATTACGTCGCGCCGCTCGAAGAGGCTGCGCGTTGCCGAAAGGCGTAATTTGTCTAATTCTTCATTTACCGTGGCCTCTTTTTCGATAAATATATCGCCAGAGGGAATATATGCCTCCGGCTGGTAGTAATCGTAATAAGAAACAAAGTACTCGACTGCATTCCTGGGAAAGAACTGCTTGAACTCGTGGTAGAGCTGGGCGGCCAGGGTCTTGTTGTGCGCAAGGATCAGGGCGGGGCGCTGCACCTGCTCGATGATCTTGGCCATGGTGAAGGTCTTGCCGGAACCGGTGACGCCGAGCAGGACCTGGTCCTTTTCGCCGGCGGCGAGGCCGGCCACCAGCTCGGCGATGGCATGGGGCTGGTCGCCTTGCGGCGTGTACGACGTGGCGAGCTGGAAGTCCATTGCAATAGGATACCGTCAGGCAAGAGAGGGCGGAGAACGTTGATCCATTGCCGGAACCGTTTATTCGCCCTTTCATCGTTGTTTGTTCACCCCCCCCTCCCCCCCCCT
>Ga0224531_1000666_pt1 | contig 16716 bp, 11 predicted proteins | sample CBST100metaG_FD_179876 | JGI IMG/M metagenome (GOLD analysis project Ga0224531, IMG submission 179876) | Peat soil microbial communities from Stordalen Mire, Sweden - C.B.S.T100 | ecosystem: Environmental > Terrestrial > Soil > Wetlands > Peat | place: Sweden: Norrbotten County, Stordalen Mire... | reverse complement strand
GGCCGTATCATTCCGCTGGCACCATGGGGCTGGTGAACCGCGACGGCATCAACCGGCTGACCCACGTGCTGCGTTACTCCGGCGAGCGCACCACGTTCTGCACCGCCATCGCCAACGCCGGCTGGGCCGCCGGGGTGGGCCGCCTGCTCGGCCCCGACCCGCGCGAGATGGCGCGCTCCGACCTGATCGTGGTCTGGGGCGGCAATCCGGTGTCGACCCAGGTGAATGTGATGACCCATATCAGTCGGGCGCGAAAACAGCGCGGCGCCCGTCTGGTGGTGATCGATCCCTACCGCACCGGCACGGCGCAGGTCGCCGACCAGCATCTGGCGCTGCGCCCCGGCACCGATGCGGCGCTGGCCTGCGCGGTGATGCACGTCGCCTTCCGCGACGGCTTCGCCGACCGCGACTACATGGCGCGCTATGCCGACCAGCCGCAGGCGCTGGAGGCACACCTGGTCGAGCGCGGTCCCACCTGGGCCGCCGGCATCACCGGCCTGAGCGTGGCCGAGATCGAGGCGTTCGCCCGGCTCTACGGGGCCACGCCGCGCAGCTACATCCGCCTTGGCACCGGCTTCTCGCGTTCGCGCAACGGGGCGGCGAACCTGCACGCCGTCACCTGCCTGCCGACCGTCACCGGCGCCTGGCAGCACGAAGGCGGCGGCGCGTTCTGGAGCCACGGCGCCATCTATCACTGGGACAAGACCCTCATCGAGGGCCTGGACGCCCGGGACCCGGGTGTGCGCGTGCTCGATCAGAGCCGCATCGGCGCGGTGCTCACCGGCGAGCGCGCGGCGCTGGGCGAAGGCCCGGACGTGCGTGCGCTGTTCATCCAGAACAGCAACCCGGCCGTCGTCGCGCCGAACAGCAACAAGGTGCGGCGCGGCCTGCTGCGCGAGGATTTGTTCGTGGCGGTACATGAACAGTTCCTTACCGACACCGCCCGCTTCGCCGACGTCGTGCTGCCGGCGACGATGTTCCTGGAGCATGACGATCTCTATCAGGCCGGCGGCCACAGCCATATCCAGATCGGCCCGAAGCTGATCGAGCCGCCCGGCGCGTGCCGTTCCAACCACGACGTGGTGGTCGCGCTGGCGGCGCGGCTCGGCGCGAGGCATCCCGGGTTCGCGATGACCGCCATGCAACTGGCCGACGCCACGCTGCGTGCCTCCGGTTGGCCGGATGCCGCGACCGTGCTGGCCGAGGGCGGCGTCGATGCGCAGCCGGACTTCGCCGCATCGCATTTCCTCGGCGGGTTCGGGCACGCGGACGGAAAGTTCCGTTTCGCCCCCGACTGGCCCGGTATCGGCCCGACGCCCCACGCCATGCCGAAGCTGCCGGACCACATGCCGTCGATCGAGGCCGGCAACGACGCCATGCCGTTCCGTCTCGTCGCCCCGCCGGCGCGGCAGTTCCTCAACAGCAGCTTCACCGAGACGCCAAGTTCCCGCCGCCGCGAGGGGCGCCCGAGGGCGCTGATCCATCCCGCGGACGCGGCCCGGCTCGGCATCGCCGAGGGCGACACGGTGCGCCTGGGCAACGCGCGTGGCGAGGTGGTGCTGACGGCGCGTCTCTCCGACGGCCAGCAACCGGGCGTGGTGGTGGTGGAAAGCATCTGGCCGGGACGTGACTTTCCCGGCGGCGTCGGCATCAACGCCCTGACCGGCGACGACCCGGTGGCGCCGTCCGGCGGAGCGGCGTTCCATGACTCCGCCGTCTGGCTGCGCCCGGCCGCCTGATCGGGGGGTGACGGCTCACCTCCCTCCCCCGACTCGCTGCGCTCGTCTCCCTCTCCCGCAGTGCGGGAGAGGGTAGGGTGAGGGTCGTTACTGGAACGGCGTATAGCGGATGCCGGCCCAAACGATGTTTATGTCGCTGACCGGCTTGGCGCTCTGGCCGTTCGTCGCGGTCGTGCCGTTGGAGCCACGGAAGCCGGTGCGCTGGGCCCATTCGTACTGCGCGCCCGCCTGCAGCGTGCCGAAAGTGCCCTGCAGGAAGCGCCACCAGCCGCCCACGGTGATCTCGTCGACTTTCTGCGAGACCGCGTTGCAGGTTGCGGAGGGAGCTCCTTCGACGTTGCACCCCAGGTTGTCCAGCGACGGAATGCCGTAGCCGTAGTAGGTGCTGCCGACCTTCCAGTCATCCCGCGCGACCTGCTCCTCGCCTGCATAGGTATAGAGGTCGAGCGTCGTGATCGGATGGCCGATCACGCCCACCATGCCGCCGATCGACTTCAACGGGTGAACCTCGCCATTGGGTCCGATCGTCGCATCCGGCAATTGCTGGTAGTTGTAGCGGCCGATGCCGTAGCCGGCCAGGACGTCGCCGACCAGTTCGAGCTTGCCGGGGATCACCGGCGCGTAGAACGAACCGCCGCCGCCGCCGGCTGTCTTTATGCTGTCGTGGCCGCTGCCGGTGTTGGTCGCGGCGACGTAATTGCTCACATGGCTCTTCATCCACCGGGCAATACCGTCCACCTCGACGTGGAGCTGGGGCAGCGGGTCGAAGGCGGCCTTGACGATCACGTCAGGCGCCACGTCGATGGAGTAGTTCCCATTGAACGCATTGAGTCCCCCGCTGCTGGTGCCGAGGTTGGTGTAGGTCACCGTACTGGTCGTGCCGGCCGGTGCGCCGGTAAGCGACCCGCCGGTCGCGATCGACGAGCTGTAAAGCGTCTCCGGCTCGTCCAGCGCGATACCGACGGCCGCCAGCGAGCCGAAGGTCTTGACGGCGCGCAGTTCCGGCGCGCGGATGCCCTGCCAGCCAGTCATGTTGTTGTTGTCGATGGTCAGCGGGGTCGCTTCCGACCGCGGTGTGAGGCCCGACTTGAACGGCGTCAGCAGCGACCAAGTCTGGCCGGCCAGCACGTAGTAGCCCAGATCCTTGTCCTGGTAGGTCACGTAGCCCTGGCGCAGGCGAGGCGTGTAGCTGTTGGACTGGTTGTTGTTGGAGGTGGTGCCGGAGGCGTTGAAGTCACCCTCGATGTAGCCCTGGATCAGCGTATCCGCCCACGGCGAGCCGCTGGCCAGCAGTGACAGGCGCGTGTTGCGGGCGGTCTCGTGGAACTCACCGGTGTGCGCGTTCGGCGAGTTCCTGAAGGGGATGCTGTTCAGGGCGGACGTGGTGTCCGACGTCATGTTGCGGCTGCGATAGGCCACGTCGCCCTCGACAAAGCCGCCCAGCGTGATGGTCACGCCGCCCAGGGTGAAGCTGCCGTTCGGCTTGCCTGGTGCGACCGGCGGCTGAGTAACGACCAGCGTGCCGGGGGGCAGCGCCGCCACGGCCGGTGCCGCCGCGGCGGGGGCCTGCTGCGCCGCCTGGGTCCGCGCCTGCGCGGCCTCCGCGCGCGCCGCCCTCACATCGGCGTCGCGCTGCGCGGCCTCTGCTTGCAGGCGCTTCAATTGTGTCTGCAACTGCTGGATCTGGGCTTGGATGGCCTGCAGTTGGGAGGCGTTCTGAGCTACGGCGGGATGGCCCACCAGCATGCCGCCGGCCAGCGCCGTCGCGGCAAGCAGCATTCCACCAGTCTTGAGATAGGTCTGCATCGTTGTCTCTTTGCTTTCCCGTGGGGTTGGCACGATCGGGAAGGGCATGAAGCCCAAGGCAGACAACAACCTCGCAGTCGGCGACAAGCCGATGACAATACGATGACGGAATGATGAACGCTACTCTTTCACCAAGTCGTTGTTGCCGCGTGGCAACACGGTGGCCGCGGTGTTGGTCCGTCCAGCTATGGCCCCGGCGGCGCCTCGGCCGGCACCGGCGTCTGCACCAGCTCCGGCACGCGTGCGAGTAGCGCGCGATTGAGTTCGTCGCGGCGCTCCCACAGCGAGCGGTACCAGGCGGTGCGTCGGGCGACCTGGTAGGCCAGCATGCGTTCCCCGGCGACGTAGCTGCGCGCCGCGACGCCGATCGCCTGACCGAGTTCGGGATTGGCGACCAGCCGCGCCAGCCGCTGCTGCAACTCGTTGGCATCGTGGAACAGGATGCCGGTCCGCCCATCCTGCACCGTATCGCCATAGACCACAGGGCTGGCCAGCGCCGTCACCCGGTAGGCGGCGGCCTCGATGAACTTCAGGTCCGACTTGCAGCGGTTGAACGGCGTGTCCTGCAGGGGCATGAACGACGCCTCGCTGCGTGACAGCAGATCCTGGTACGTTTCGTAGTCGCAGAGTGGCGTGAAGTTCTTGTACGGCGTCTCCAGCGCATCGAACAGGCCGCGATCGTTCACGATCTGGAAGCGCAGGCGCGGCCCGGCCATCGCGGCGACCGCATTCAGGGCCGACAGATAGGGCGGCCAATCGTCTTCGCGGTTGAGGCTGCCGAAGAACAGCGTGAAGCTGTCCGGATCGGCGTAGTTGCGCACATCCGGCAGTCGGAACATGCCGTTCGGGAACACCATCACTTCCGGGTTCTGCTGGCGCAGCACCTCCGCCAGCGGCTCCGTGGACGTCTGCACCGCATGCACGGCGCGGAAGTTCTGCACGTCATCACGTTGCAAAACAGGAATGTAGTCCGGGTGATCGTCGAACTCGCACACCACGACGTAGCCGCGCGCGGTCAGCTCCCGCACCGCCTCCAGCCCGCGGTCGCCAGCCAGCAGCGGGCGGTGGAAGATGTAGATGCGCGGCGTCGCATCGCCCGGTTCCGGCAACTCCATGCGCGGCACGATCTGCGTCGTCAGCCCCGGATCGGTGGCCATCGCGCGCAGCGGCTCGACCACCCGCACGTCGCTGACGCCGCCCACCGGGTCCAGCATCGTCGAGACCACCGACACCGGCTGCACCGGCCGGTGGCGCGCCCGCCAGACGAACTGCAACGGCGCGGCCCGCCGCAGATACGCTTGCGGGTCGATGCCGATCCGCACCAGTCCCGGCTCGATGGCCTGCACGAACGCCTCGGCCTGGCCGGCGTCGAACACGCGGGGTGCCGAGTCGTGCGGCACCAGCCCGGCCTGCTGGAACATCCGCCGCATGGCCTGGAAGCCGAACCAGCGCAGATGCGTCGAATCGAACAGCCCCTGGTCGTCGTAGTCCCAGGTGCCGCGCAGCAGGCGCTCGGCGAAGCTCCAGTGCTCCATGTTGGGGATGCAGGCCAGCAGGGTGCCGTTCTCCGACAGCAGTTGCGCGTGCCGGCGCAGCGCCGACCACGGGTCGCGCAGGTGCTCCAGCACGTCGCCGAAGACGATGCAGTCCACACTGCCCGGGGGGAGCTGTTCGACGAAGGGATGCGGATCGCTCTCAACGTCGGCCGTCGACACCCGGTCCAGCCGGGTCGCGGCGATGCGGGCGGCGACCGGGTCCGGTTCGATCCCGAAATACTGCGCCGTCGGATTGCGCCGCTTGTATTCGGCACCGAGCGTACCGGCGCCGCAGCCCACGTCGAGCACGATCCGCGCGTCCAGCGGAATACGCTCCAGCAGGTCCGGGTTCAGGTTATCGAAATAAGAGGGCATCGCTTATGTTGCCTCGCCGCCAACAGGAACGCCCACCTTTCAGGCTTTCTCGGTGGCGCGCAAGGTGTGGCTTCATCCCGGGTTAAGCAACACGGCGGCAGGCTGGCGGCGTAACCGTCGCGCAAGGCCCGTCATGCTCGCTGTCAACCCGAATACCGCCGAGTCGCCGCAGACGTGGCTGCTGGCGGCGTTCGAGCACCTGGAGGCGCATCGCTTCGCCGCCGCGGCGGCGCTGGCGGGCGGCCTCGTCGCGGCCGCGCCGGACGACCTGCGCGCCGGCCTGGTGCTGGCCCTGGCGATCGCCGCCCAGGGTATGGCCGACCAGGCGGCGCCGCTGTTGCAACGAATTTCCCGCGCCCGTCCGGACTATCCCCATCCCGGCCGCGATCTGCGCGCGCTGCTGCCCGACCAGCCGGCGTTGCTCGACGCCCAGTTCGTCGCCTGCCGTGCCCTCGACCCGTCGGACCCCAGGCTCGCGTTCGCCTACGCCGAATTCCTGCACGAGAGTGACCGGCTTGAGGCGGCCGCGGCGCTGCTGGCCGGCCTGCTGCACGACCGGCCGACCCTGGCGCCCGCGCACAACCTGCTCGGCATGGTGCTCAGCGATCTCGGCGAGCCCGAGGCGGCCATCGCGCAATTCCGCATCGCCGTCGACTGCGCCCCGACAGAGGCACCGGCCTTGTCCAATCTTGGCCTGACGCTGCGCCACCAGGGCCGGTTCGCCGCGGCGCTGGCGGTCTACGACGCGGCGCTCGCCCGCAGCCCTGCCGATGTCCGCATCCGTCTCAACCGCGCCGTGGCGCTGCTCGCCGCCGGCCGGCTGGAAGCCGCCTGGGCCGACTTCGAGTGTCGCCAGCATCTGTCGGGCACCCAACTGATGCCACCCGAGCGGTTGCTGCCGTCGCTCGACCCGGGCCCGGACCTGACCGGCCGTACCGTGCTGGTGACCCACGAGTCAGGGTTCGGCGACACCATCCAGTTCGTCCGCTACCTGCCAATGCTGGCCGCGCGCGGCGCTCGGGTATTGGCCTGGGTGCCGTCGGAGCTGACCCGGCTGCTGCACGATGCGCCGGGCGTCGCCGGGCTGCCACCGCCAGACGCGCCGCCACCGCCGTTCGACTGGCATTGCCCGTTCTGCAGCCTGCCGCGCGCCTTCGCCACCACGCTCACGACCATCCCGGCGCACGTTCCCTACCTCGGCGCCGACCCCGCCCTCGTCACCACCTGGGCCGAGCGGCTGACGGCGCAGGGGCTGCCGGCCGAGGGACTCCGGGTTGGGCTGGTATGGGCCGGGCAGGCGCGGCCCTGGCTGCCAGGCTTCACCGCGGTGGACCGCCGGCGCAGCACCACGCTGGCCAACTTCGCGCCGCTGGGCGAAGTCCCGTGCGTGCACTTCGTCAGCCTGCAGAAAGGTCCGGCGGCCAGGCAGGCGCGCACGCCGCCGCCCGGCCTGGCGCTGTTCGACCCGATGGAGCAGGTCAACGACTTCGCCGACACGGCGGCGATCGTCGCCAACCTGGACGTCGTGGTCGCCGTCGATACCGCGGTGGTGCATCTCGCCGGGGCGCTGGGAAAGCCGGTGTTCCTGCTGAACCGCTACGACAGTTGCTGGCGCTGGCTCTATGGACGCAGCGACAGCCCCTGGTATCCCTCGCTGCGTATCTTCCGCCAGTCGCGTCCCGGCGACTGGGCTCCGGTGATGGCCGAGGCGGCGCGGGCGCTCTCCGTGCTCGCCGATCGGCGCCAGGCGGCGGCCTTGTAGCCGGCGCGGCTACGCGACATTGCCACCTTCGCCGCCCAAGCGTAGCGTATTGCGCGTCGATATTGTGTCGGAAAGTGGAACGAAACCCCGCCTCGCGCCGCGCTTTGCGGCCGGCTCAAGCGGTTGTTGGCGTGTCCGCGGCACAGCGCGTCGAATGCCATCGGCAATGATGTCCCGGCCGCGCGGGCCGGGGCGCAAAGGGAAGGAGATCGCATGGTCGACATCGCATTTCTAGGTCTCGGCACGATGGGGCGGGGCATGGTCCGCAACCTGCTCAAGGCAGGGCATGCGGTCACCGTGTGGAACCGCACCGAGCACCAACTCCCCGCGGAACTGGCCTCGGCGCGGCGGGCGGCGACCCTGGCCGAGGCCATCGCCGGCAAGTCGTGGGTGCTGCTGTGCGTCACCGGGCCGGACGCCCAGCGCGCCCTGTTCCACGGCGCCGACGGCGTGCTGGCGCACCTCCGCCACGGCGTCGTGGTGGCCGACATGACCACCACCGATCCGACGCTGACGGTCGAGCTGGCCCACGCCGTCGAGGCGAAGGGGTCGGTCTACGTCGACGCGCCGGTGTTCGGCAGCAAGGGCGAGGCCTGGGAAGGCCGGCTGGACTTCGTCTGCGGCGGGCCGGAGACGGCGTTCGCGCGGCTGCGGCCGCTGCTGGAGGCGATGGCGGCGACCGTCCACTACCTTGGGGCCAACGGCGCCGGCACGTCGATGAAGCTGATCGGCAACCTGCTGGTGGCGGCGCAGATGGCCTCCCTGGGCGAGGCGTTGGCGCTGGCCCGCAAGGCCGGGCTGGACGGCAAGGCGGTGATGGGCGTGCTCGATGTTACCGACTACAGCTCGCTCCTGATCCGCAATGTCGGCCGCGCCAGCCTGGCCGGCAACTTCGAGCCGAGCTTCTATCTGCGCCACATGCTGAAGGACACGCGGCTGCTCGGCGACTTCGCGCGCCGGCTCGACGTGCCGCTGCCGGTCAGCGGCAACATCCAGCAACTCTACCAGGCGGCGTTGAACGAGGGCCTGGGCGACCTGAACGCCTCCGGCCTGCACAAGATGATGTTCGCCCTCTCGGGGCTGAAAGACTGACACACGGCCGCCGCCGCGCCGGACGTCGTGCGCGGCGGCGCACTCTTCGAGGAACACCACCACCATGAAGAAGCTCATCAACCTGGCCGAGAACTTCGTCCCCGAGATGCTGGACGGGCTGGTCAAGGCCCACCCTGACCAGCTCGCCACGGGCGGCGACCCGTACGCCATCGTGCGTGCCGACGCGCCCGTGCAGGGCAAGGTGGCGCTGGCCACCGGCGGCGGCTCCGGCCATCTGCCGGTGTTCGTCGGCTATGTCGGCCGCGGCCTGCTGGACGGCTGCGCCGTTGGCGACGTGTTCGCCTCGCCCTCCGCCGAGCAGATGCTGGCGGTGACCCGGCGCATCCACGGCGGCCGGGGTGTCGTCTACATCTACGGCAACTACAGCGGCGACACGATGAACTTCGACATGGCCACCGAGATGGCCGAGCTGGAGGACATCACGGTCAAGACGGTGCTGGTGCGCGACGACGTCGCCTCGGCCCCGCCGGCCGAAGCGGCGCGCCGGCGCGGCGTGGCGGGCATGGTGTTCGCCTTCAAGGTGGCCGGCGCCAAGGCCGACGCCGGCGGCTCGCTCGACGAGGTGGCCGCCGCCGCCGAGAAGGCGTTGGCCAATGTGCGCACCATGGGGGTCGCGCTATCGTCCTGCACGGTGCCGCGCGTCGGGCGGCCGACCTTCACCATCGCCGAGGACGAGATGGAGATCGGCATGGGCATCCACGGCGAACCCGGCATCCGGCGCGAGAAGCTGCAGCCGGCCGACCGGGTGGCCGAGCGCATGGCCGAGGCGGTGCTCGCCGACCTCGGCGCCACGGCCGGCGACCGCGTGGCGGTGATGGTGAACGGCCTCGGCGCCACCCCCGCGGAGGAGCTGTACATCCTCTACCGCAAGGTGCACGACCTGCTGAGAGGCCGGCACATCGCCATCCACCGCGCCTATGTCGGCGAGTTCGCCACGTCGATGGAAATGGCGGGCGCCTCGCTGACGCTGTTCCGGCTGGACGACGAGCTGACCAAGCTGCTCGACGCGCCGGCGCGCTCGCCGTTCTTCTCGCAGCCCTGAGCGCGCGCCATGAGCAAGGCAATCAGCGCCGTGCAGGTGAAGGCCGCGCTTCGGCGCGCCGCCGCGGCTTTGCAGGCGAACTACGACCTGTTCACCGAGCTGGACCAGGCGCTCGGTGACGGCGACCTCGGCATCACCGCGAATAAGGTCGCCGAGACGCTGCTCGCGCATGTCGAGACGGCCGAGCCCGATCTGGGCAAATGGCTGGCGCAGGGCGGCCTGGCGGTGAACCGGGCCGCCTCGTCCACCATGGGCACGCTGATCGCCACCGCGCTGATGCGCGCGGGCAAGGAGATCCGCGGCAAGGAGAGCCTGCAGCCGGCGGATCTGGCGCGCATGCTGCAGATGGCCGACCTGGGCATCCAGGAACGCGGCAAGGCGCACCTGGGCGACAAAACCGTCATCGACGTGATCCACCCGGCCTCGGAGGCGTTCGCCGCGGCGCTGGCCGAGGGCGTGGCGTTGCCCGAGGCCGGCAAGCGGATGGCGGCGGCGGCGCGGGCCGGGCGCGACCGGGTAACGCCGCTGCGCAACCGCGTCGGCCGCGCGAGCTGGCAGGGCGAGCGCACCGAAGGCAAGCCCGACCCTGGCTGCACGCTGGCGATGGTGGTGCTGGAGGCGATTGCGGGCGTGGAAAAGTAGGCCCGGCAAAAGAACCCCTCCCCCGTTGCGGGGGAGGGGCCGGCGGACGACCTGTCGAGAAGGCCGGGCGGTCAGCCCGTAATGGAGTGCTTGTAGCGATCGAAGATCATGGCCGCGAGCAGGATCGCCCCGCGCACCACGTATTGATAAAATGGATTGATGTTCATCAGGTTCATGGCGTTCTCGATGATGCCCAGAACCAGCACGCCGGCGATGATGAAGCTGATCTTGGCAACGCCGCCGGACGGCGAGACGCCACCGAGCACCACGGCCGAGATCACCGTCATTTCGAAGCCCACCGAAGTCATTGGCTGGCCACTGGTCATGCGCGAGGCGAGCACCAAGCCGGCCAGGGCGCAGATCAAGCCGTGCAGCGCGAAGATCATGATGCGCGTGCGCACCACGGGCACACCGGCCAGCCGCGCGGCTTCCAGACTGCCGCCGAGCGCCAGCGTGTTCCGCCCGTATTCCGTGTATTTCAGCAGGAAGCCGAAGACGATGAAGCAGGCAACGGTGATCCATATCGGTGTCGGCACGCCGAGAATAGCGGTCGTGCCCATCACGAAGAAGCCGGAATTGCTGATGCCCACCGCCTTGCCGCCGGCGATGATGTAGCCGAAGCCGCGGACGATTTGCATTGTCCCCAGGGTCACCATCATGGCGTTGATGCCGATCCGGGCGATAATGAACCCGTTGATGATGCCGGTCACGATGCCCAGCAGCAGACCCGCGGCAATGCCCAGGAAGATGCTGTCCGTGAGGTTGATGACCACGGCGGCGACGACGCCCGAGCAGGCAATGACCGCGCCGACCGAAAGGTCGAAGTCGGCCGTGGCGATGCAGAACATCATCGTGCAGGCGGTCATGCCTGTCATCGAAATCGCCAGCCCCAGGCCGTTCATATTACGGAACGACAAGAAGTTGTCGATGAACAGCGAGCAGAGGATGAACAGGATGATGAAGATGAGCAGCATCCCCATCTTGTCCCATGCCCGCATGAAGGCCGCCGTCGGGCTCGGCGTCGCCGTCGCCATCGACGAAGCGGCGAGAGTCTTGTTGGACGAACTCATCATAATCTCCTAGGGGATCCGCTGGCGCTCACTGCGGCAGCGCCAAAGCCAACGCCTTCTCCTCGGTTGCCTCGCTGCGGCTGAGAAAGCCGGAGAGAGCGCCCCCGCGCATGACGGCCACACGGTCGGCCACGCCGAGAACCTCGGGCAGATCGCTTGACACCATCAGAACCGCCACCCCGCGTTCGGCGAGCCTGAAAATCAGGCCGTAGATTTCGCTGCGGGCGCCGACGTCGATGCCGCGGGTCGGCTCGTCGAACAGAATCACCTTCATCTCGTCGGACAGCCAGCGCGCCAGGATCACCTTCTGCTGGTTGCCGCCCGAAAGATTGCGGATGAGCTGATCGAGCGAAGCCATGCGTACGTCCAGCGCCTTCACCTGCTCGACGGCGTTGCGTTGCTCCCAGGCACCGTTCAGCACACCGAAGGCGTGCCCGAAGTGATGGCGGGCGGAGATGTTGATGTTCTCGCGCACGCTGGCCGGCGGGATGATGCCTTCCACCTTGCGGTTCTCGGGGCAGAACACCATACCGTACCCGATTGCCTCGCGTGGGCTGCGGATGGCAACCTCCGTGCCTTCCAGCAGGGTCTTGCCGCCCGTGCGTGGCGTGGCGCCGAAGATCAGCTTGAGCAACTCGCTGCGCCCGGCACCGACCAACCCGAACAGGCCGAGGATTTCGCCGGCGTGCACCTGCAGCGACAACGGTCCGCTCAGTCCGGGCCCCTCCATGCCTTGCACGTCCAGCATGACGTCGCCATGCGGCCGTTCGACGTAGTTGTAGATGTCCAGGATCTCCCGCCCGACCATGCGGGTGATCAGCAGGTCGCGCGTCAGTCCCTCCATGGTTTCGAAGGTCTGGACGTGGCGGCCGTCCTTGAACACCGTGACCGAGTCGCAGACGTGGAAGATCTCTTCCATGCGGTGCGAGACGTAAAGGATGACACGCCCCTCGTCGCGCAGCTTCCGGATCACCTCGAACAGCCGCTCGGTGTCGCGCGCCGAAAGGCTGCTGGTCGGCTCGTCGAAGGCGATAATCTTGGCGCCACGGCCCAGCGCCTTGGCGATTTCCACCATCTGCTGCTGGCCGATCGAGAGCTGGCCCAGCTCGATTCGCGGATCGATATCGTCCGACAGCGGCTCCAGCAGCTTGCGGGCATCGGCCCACAGGCGCGGATAGTCGATGATGCCGTGGCGCTTGGGCAAATGGCCGAGATAAAGATTCTCCGCCACGCTCACGTGCGGGACAGTCGCCAGTTCCTGGTAGATGACGGAAATTCCGGCAGCCAGGGCATCGGCGGTGCCCGCGAAGCTCTGCTGTTTGCCGTCGATAGTGATCGTGCCGGAGGTCAGTGTGTAGGCGCCGCTGAGTATTTTCAGCAGCGTGGACTTTCCGGCGCCGTTCTCGCCCACCAACGCATGCACGGAGCCGGCGCGTACACCGAACGACACATGGTCGAGTGCATTCACGCCAGGAAATGACTTGCAAATGTCGTCGAACTGCAGATACGGCGAAGCTTGAGGATCAAGCATGTTATCCCCTGGTCAACATGGGCAGTAGAACGCAGTCGCGCCGTGCCGGAAGAGCGGCAGAGCCGCCACTCCACCGGCACGGCGTCATAAGTCTTAGAGTTTGTCCGGAAAGAATTCCAGTGTTTTCAACAGGATAGAGTCGCCCCCGCGAAAGCGGGGGCTCAGGCCACCCCGAGATCGTGCGGCGCGCCTGGATTCCCGCTTCCGCGGGAATGACGAGACAAGGTACATCTCGTTGAATCAACGCCGGAAGTTTCCGGACGGACACTTACATCATGCCCATTTCCGTGAGCTTCTGCTTGAAGTTCTCGCGTGTGATCAGGGTAACGTCCCTGATCGGCGTGAACTTCGGCGGCACGGTGCCCTTCGTCTGCCAATCGTACACCATCATGGTGGTCTTGTAGCCGTGCACGTTGGGGCTCAGCAGCAGCGACCCGTAAAGGCCGGTCACTTCCTTCTTCTCCAGCTCGGCGATCACGTCGGTACCGTTGATGCCGATGCCGATCACGTCGGCCGGCTTGAGGCCGGCACCTTCCGTCGCGCGGATGCCACCCAGCACCGCGTTGTCGTTCATGCCAATGACCAGGAAGTGCTTCTTGTCATGGTGCTGCGTCAGCACGATGTTGGACGCGTCGAAGCTGCCCGGAATGTCGGTGGTGCGGTTCGGTGCGTTGTAGATGCTCTCCTTCGGGAAGCCGCCCGCAAGCAGCGACTCGATGGACCCGCTGGTGCGCTGGTGCGCGGTGTCGAGTTCCTCGAAGGAGTTGACGATGGCGCCGGTGTCGGCAAGGTTCCAGCCGCGGGCTTTCGCCTGTTCGAGCAGCAGCTTGCCCTGCGTCTGACCGACGGCGTGGGCGTCCATGCCAACGTACGGCACGTCTTCCATGAACTTGCCGTCCGGGCCGACGAAGCGGTCGTCCACGGTCACCAGCTTCAGGTCGTTCGCCTTCGCCTTGGCGACGATCGACGGGCCCAGCCGTACGTCGGGGGTGCAGATCACGAAGCCCGCGGCGCCATTGGCCGCCAGGCTGTCGATGGCGGTCAGCGTGCGCTCGCCGTCCGGCACGGCGATTTTCAGCAGCTCAAACCCGTGATCCTGCGCGGCCTTCTCGGCGAAGCGCCACTCGGTCTGGAACCACGGTTCCTCGGCCTGCTTCACCAGGAAACCGATCTTGATCTTGTCGGCCGCACGGGCAACGGTACCCGCGAAGCCAGTGAGAGCAACGGCCGATACGGCCGCCAACCCCACGAAATCTCTTCTCTTCATACGTTACGACTCCCGTGATTATGCACGGCGGCTGTGTCCCCAAGCAGGGCCAGTCACCGTGGTGGTCCGTACCGAGCCGTCTTGTGTGGCCGGCACTAAACTTCGGCGTAATCGATTCCGCACAGCGTGCAGAACGCCTGCCAGCGGGCACGCACGTCGCCCAGATGCAGCACCTGGTGATGCGTGCCACCGTTCTTCAGCCAACCATTGAGGCACGCTGCCACCCCACTCCGGGGACGGAAGAAGAAGTACGGCATCTCCACTGTCGGCAGCTCCTCGGTATCGAGAATTTCGCCCTGGGCGACAACGAGACGATACTTCGTGCCTTCCAGTGCCACCAAGCTGACCAGCGTGGCCGGGCCGGGCTGGCCCTGGAACAGCACCGTCGGCGGGTTGTCCAGCCCGCCGATGCCGAGCGGGCGGTCGATCAGGCGCACGCGGCGATCCTTGCGCGCGATCTTCCAGTTGCCCTCGCCCATGTGGCTCTGCAGCACCGCGTCACGCTGGAAATCCATCGCGTACTGCTCGGTGAAGTGCGGATCGTCGGCGATCGCGCGGGCCGCCACCATCAGGCTGGCGCAGGTGCTGTCGCCCTCGGCGGCGTAGCCGTAGCCCTCGGCCATCAGGTTGGAGGCCGCCATCATGTGCGTCTGGCGGAAGCGGCCGTCGAAGCCGATCTGGTTGAAGTAGAGCGAGAAGGAGTCGTAACCGCCGGCGTCGAGCACGGCGCGGATCGCCACCTGCAGGCGGGCCGCCTCGCGGATCGCGGCATCGGTCAGCTTCGGGTCGATCTCGAAGTTGTCGCGGCAGTACTGCACCACCGCGTCAATCGCCGCCGGCGTTGCGCGTTCCATCTCGCGCGCGATCTGGCCCATGCCGAGGTGGTCCACCTGCGGCCCGAGCTTGCGCATGAACGCATGCGCGTCGGTAAGGATGTCGCCCATGCCCGGCATCTGGCCGAACACGGCGACGCGGGCGCGGCGCAGATTTGCCTTGGCGCGCGCCGCCGCGGCGAAGTCCCGCACCGCTGCCTCGAACGCCTCACCGTGCCAGTCGCCGGAGAACACCTCGAACGTCTTGCCAAGCCTGAGCAGCGTGTTCGCCGTGTCCTGTGCGCCGTGCATACCCTGGTTGTAGGTCAGGTCGCCCATGTCCCAGGCGGCGGTCACCCGCTGCTCGGGCTGGATGTTGGCGAGCAGCAGCGGCAGCGAGGTGTCGCGGAACGCGTTGACCAGGCGCAGGCCGGGCCCGTAGGTCAGCATGACGATCAGCACGCCATCAACGCCGTCCGCCTCGAAGCCGTGCATGATGCGTTCGATGTCGCTGCGGTCGCGCGCGGCGCCGGGGAAGCGGACGTCCGCGACGTCCGCAAGCCGGGCGCAGACCTGCCGGGCATAGCCTTCCTGCCGCTCGGTAATGCCGGGCAGCATCTTGTCGTACAGCTCCTGCATGATGCCGAGGAGGCCGATAATCGGTTTGCGCGCCTGAATGCCTTGCGTTGACATGTGAATTCCCTTGTCTGCGCCTTGAACTTCTTCTCGTCTTAGGTCGTCGTGCCGGTGCTGGCCGGGTCAGCCCTTCTGGCCGTACCAGGCGCCGGGGCCGTGCTTGCGCTCGTAGTGGTAGCTGAGGACGAAGTCTTCCAGTGGCTGGGCCGTCGGCGCGATCGCCAGTGTGGCGCTGGCCATGCGGGCGATCTCCTCGAGGATGACGGCGTTCTTCACCGCCTCCGACGGGGACTTGCCCCAGGCGAACGGCCCGTGCCCGGCCACCAGCACCATCGGCCGCGCCAACTCCTCGCCCTGTGCGAACACCTTGACGATCTGCTCGCCGGTCTCGCCCTCGTAGTCGCGGTGCACCTGCTCGACGGTCAGCGGCGCGGTACACGGCACGGCGCCGAAGCAATGGTCGGCGTGGGTTGTGCCGAAGCACGGAATTTCCCGCCGCGTCTGCGCCCACGCCACCGCGTACGTCGAGTGCGTGTGCACCACGCCGCCGATGCTGCCGAACGCCTTGTACAGCACGGTATGCGTGCGCGTGTCGGTGGACGGGTTGAGATCGCCCTCCACGACGGTGTTGTCGAGATCGACGACGACCATCTTTTCCGCGGTCAGATCACCGTAGGACACGCCCGAGGGCTTGATGACGACCAGGCCACGCGCACGGTCGATGCCGCTGACGTTGCCCCAGGTGTAGAGCACGACGCCCTGGCGGTGCAGCTCCAGGTTCGCCTCGCAGACGCTCTCGCGCAGGTCCTGCAACAGCATTGGCTTAGGCTCCGTGGGCGCGCGATTGCGCGAAGGCGCCGAGCGCCTGATAGGTCTTGTAGAGGTCGCGATAGACCGCGGCGGTGTTCGAGTTCGGCTTGTATTCTACCAGGATGGGGCTCGCCATGGCCTGCTGCGCCTCCCACGCCGAGCGGTATTCGCCGGCTGCCGCGGCGGCGAAGATGCCGGCGCCGCGGGCGCAGCATTCCTCGCTGGACACGACGCCGATCGGACGGTTCAGCACGTCCGCGCTCACCTGCATGATGAGCGGCGACTTGCGCGGGATGCCGCCGAGCGCGATCACGCGTTTCACCGGAATGCCCTCGTCCTCGAAGCGGTTGACGATGGCCAGCGCGCCGAACGCGGTCGCCTCGACGATGGCGCGATATACGGCGGGCGCCGACGAGGCCAGATGCAGGCCGGCGATGGCCGACTTGACGCGCTGGTCGGCGTCCGGCGTGCGCCGGCCGTTGAACCAGTCGAGCGCCGCCTCGCCGTAGGCGCCCGGCGGCAGTTTCTCCGCCGCCTCGGAGAGCTGGCCGAGGATGCTGGCGCGCCGCTCGGGCG
>Ga0224531_1000665_pt1 | contig 16719 bp, 13 predicted proteins | sample CBST100metaG_FD_179876 | JGI IMG/M metagenome (GOLD analysis project Ga0224531, IMG submission 179876) | Peat soil microbial communities from Stordalen Mire, Sweden - C.B.S.T100 | ecosystem: Environmental > Terrestrial > Soil > Wetlands > Peat | place: Sweden: Norrbotten County, Stordalen Mire... | reverse complement strand
TACTCCCTTGGGTACATGTTGCTATTAGCAATGCCAAGAGATTAATATCAAGCATATTTCATGACATCAAACCAGCGTATTTACAATTGTATCTCAATGAGTTTTGCTACAAATTCAATCGAAGGTACTTTGGTGAGAACTGTTTTGACAGATTGTTGATAGCCTGTCTGAAGACCAATACAGACTTTAGGCGATTAAACGGATAATCATATAAAATTATTTATCCATTTTTGAAGGAACATTTTCCTTATTTATATGTTAGTAGCAGAGAATACACTGGCATTGGTATTTATACAAACTTCGCATATACTAAACAATTTATTCCAAGCGATATAAAGATACTTTTGTCTTCAGATAAAAAGCTTTTTGCTGATAGGCTTGAAAATGAACTTACTTATGCTATAGACATAACCGATGGAAGGTTTAATTTTCTGGAAATTGTTTCAAATGGAGAAGATATACTTGATAAGGAGTGTATTATGAAATTAGTTTAGATCAATAAAAAGATAAAATATCAAATTTGTTGACAGTACTATAAATGAGGAATGGATCAGACGTGGCGTTTTAAATCAACAGTTCATTGATAGAATAGAGTATAAGGAATCCTAATACGCTAAGCCACTCGATTGCAAATCAGGGGAAGAAACTTCTTCAATGGATAATGATTTGGTGCATTAGCAGATTTACTATTTATTCATTTACAATGTACCATTTGCCGCGAGGTTAAAGACTCCTTTAGTCTTTGCGTTCCTTTTCCTCTGCCTTCATTTTTGCCTGCCTGTGAAGTTCACTTCGCCTCTGCCTGTGCCTTATTCTTTGCAGTTTCGTCAGCATGCAAATCAGGGAGGGAGTAAAAAGCAAAAACGAAACGGCATCACGCCGCCTCGTTTTCAGACTGTCATATGCATGAAGAATGAATGTATTCGTCTGACAGTTTAAGAGGTAAAACCAGATCCCGATGGCGACATGGAAATTCGTGGTTAAAGAACTAACATAGCGCAAAACCCCGCTATAAGTTTTCCCTGAAAAACCGGATTGTTTTCTTTTGAAACAAATCCCATTCTACAATTTCAGGTGCTTTGAAACCACCGTGCTCGGCTTTATCCACAATCCATATTTCCCGCACATTGCTTTTGACCTTTGACAGTATCTCAATAGAGTTCTCTTTTGGCGTACGATTATCCAATGCCCCGACAATTAAAAAGATCGGCTTTTTGAAGGTACTCCAGTTCTTGCGGGGAGAATAATTATCCATTCCTTCGGAATAGGTAAACCCTTTACGATGTTCGACTTTTTCTAAGTTTTTAATTACGGTTTTATAATCAGTAAATAAGCCTCTTACGATGATAGCTTTTATTTCAGGCCTTTGTGAAGCAATGGCAAACGATAAAAAAGCTCCCGTCGAAAACCCGAATACGCCGATTTTATTTGCATCAACCGTTAGAAGCTTGGTCGTGAAATCGACAATCGCATTATAGTCGGTAATAAATTCTTTATAAACTAAACAATTGGTGGTATCAATCGGGAAATGCTGACTTTCTCCGAATCCCCGCCAATCAAACGTAACCACATTAAAACCTTTCGTACAATAGGCAAAGGCGAAACCAAGCAGTTGTTGCATATTATTCGCGTCACCGTTGCAAATGATGATGGTGGGCTTTTTGATGGTATCAATTACATAGGGTCGAATTAATGTTTTCTTCTCATTATATACTTTCATGGAATCATCAGAAAGTGCCGTTTGAGCCGGATAAAACCAAGCCTTCAGGGTATACCCGTCGGTGGTCCTGACGTTATATTCTTTGAACATTAACCCCATAATATTGGGTTTCCATGCGTAAACCGTGTCCGGCTTCAATGCATAAGCATCATGTAAACATAAAAAAAGAATTGCTATCACGATTGAGTTTTTCATATCCATTTGTTTTTATGATATTGTTTGTCGCTTAATGTCCTGCCTGATTTGTCATTCTGTTTAGAAGCCTGCCTCTGCAACTAAGACTCCCGTCATGAGCCACAACTAATTTATTGCGTGATTGGAACTGTCTCCTATTGGTTTCTTTTCCGTCTTGATTTCCGTTTCTTCCTTGTTTTTGTATGTTCCGAAATTATAGTTTAGTTTAATCCGAAAAAAGCGACTGTCATACGTGTTTGTATAGTGCGTATTTAAATTGGCTGTGGGATCTGATAGGTTATCTACAGATGGAGCTATCGCTTCAAGAGTTATTCCAAGTTTTTCCTTGAAAAATTTTCGGGACAAATCAACCATAAAAGATTGCATTGGTTCGTCTAATTGATGAATCAGAGCTGTTCCCTTTGAGATAAAGGTATAATCTGCGAACAACTTAAACTTATATGGCAAAAGAAGTTGCAAGGAAAAATCGACTATCCAATAAGGCTTGAAATCTCCCACATAAGGAAAATCCTGTATCTTTTGATGATGCCATTCAACATCAAAAAACAGGTAACTCATTTTATCCAGATTCATGGGTTGTTTAAAAAAGCTCTTCCCTTGAGTGACAAAGTTGAGTGGAACGGGAAAAGAAGCATAGACATCAAATTTCCGCATGCCTTTATAGTTCAAAAAGGTTTGATTTGTGATTAAAGATTGATCCGACGTTGTATATATTGATATGTTGATGTTCTTACACTGAGAATAGATAGCGCCCATCTCGAAATAATCAAATGCCGTTATTTCGCAAGTATAGTTGTTGTAAAAAGTCGGCTTTAAATATTGGTTTCCTGACGAAGTCATGTAACGATCGAAGTAACTATTGTTATTGGGATCTAATTGGGTGTAGAAAGGCATGGAAATTTTACGGGTATAACCTGAAACAAGATTCACATCAGGAGTCAACTTATACAACAGATGCACGGTCGGAAAGATATTTGTGATCGAAGCTTTAATGATCGTATCATTTTCAAGCACCTTGCTCCGATAATGTATATTTTCCATCCTTAAACCGGCAGTAGCATGCAATTTCCCAAGTTGTTTTTGCAACTCTGCATATAAAGCTAAATCGGTTTCCTGGTAGTTAAAGTTCAATTGGGTTGTGTATTCAGGATTGTCAAAGATGGTTGAAACAGAATCGTTCAAATGGTATTTCCCCAAATCATTTGCAGTGAATGTACTTAGCTTGCCTCCGGTATTCAACTGAAACTTTAATGGTTCAAAAGGCAGTTCGAAATCATATTTCAAATAGAAATTGTTGATCTTCAAATGCATGTTGTTAATGCTGTATTGCGTCGAATCAGCCTGTTCCTGTGTTGATTTACTCATTGCCTGTTTGTTGTACAATAAATAATACCCGGTAATCTGCAGCGATTTCCCCGATGTATCAAGATCGGTTTTATACTTTGCCACAAATTCATTGTTGGAGTTGTTATTTGTATTCTTATATGAATTTGTATAGATAATGGGTTGTGCCAGGTTTTGAGTATAGGAATTACTGAAAACAGTTGCCTCATTGTTTGTGTTGTCCAAATTGTAGTTAATGATCAGATGGGATGTTTTGTTTAATCTGAAATTAACCATGGGACGAAAATAAAAATTCCGCTCATCAATGTCTGATACATTGTTCTGAAAAAACAATACAGCCGGCGAAAAGGAAGTGTATGCCCGATTGACAAAATCAGAAGTGCTTCGTTCTTGCTTGCCGTATCCTGTTTGCAGTTGCCAATTGATGGCTTTTACATTCCCGTTAAGCATAATCGATGGGATATAACTGTTTTTATTGTATTCATTGATCCCATAATCAAAGTCAAGTGTCCCGCTAAAATTCTTGAAACTACTTGTCCGGGTAATAATGTTAATGATTCCCCCATTTGTATTGGCCTCATAAGATGCTCCGGGGTTTGTGATCAGTTCAATTTTATCAATCGTTGTTGCAGGTAAACTTTGAATGTAATTATTCAAATCTTGTCCCGATAAGCTGCATGGCACTCCATCAATGTAAATCGTGGTGCTTTTACCGTGAAAATTAATATCACCTGTAGGACTTATCATTACGCCGGGCAATTTTTTAATCGCTTCCGCCATAGAACCCGAAGAAAGGAGTGGGTTATCTTTGACGAGGTAAGTGGTTTTATCGGCATCTATTTTGACAAATTGTTTTTGATTCCCCACAATCGTTACCCCGTTCAACTCCTTAAAGATCATTTTTTGTGATAAAACAATCTTCCCCAGATTTATTTCCCGGGTTTGATCCTCAACTTTAAATGTGATCGTATCTGCATTATAATTCGGCGAATTGACCAGCATCCTGAATGGTCCGGATTGCTTAGATACAACAAATTGATTATGGCATTTACGGGTTACGAAGGATTGGAATATATGATATTGATTGTGCTCAATTTTCTCAAGCGTGATATATTTGTCAGTCGAATCTTTTTCGCATGCCATGTTATTTACTTCGATATCGGCTCTAACTACGATCGTTTGAGCATTTGCCGAAATCCCTAAAAACATAAGGAACAAAAAGATTTGAGTTCTCTTCATAGCTTGCATGAACTAAAGAGTGATGATGAAGGCAAATGAAAATGTTTGCATGGTTAAAGTTACCCGTAATTCTTTTAACGGATAAAGAAATTAGCGAAAATCTCAATACCTATTTTGCAATAATTGTGTTTTATACATGCAACTAAAAAATAGGGAGATAGAGGCAGCCTGCCGCATAGGGAATACCTATCCGGCAAATAAGAGAAAAGAAAAACAGATTTTGAAGACTAAAAATTGGCGAGAAAATCGGTCAAATTAACATCATGAGCCAACCCTAATCGTTTCCGAAGAGTAGTGCGACGCATATTATACGACTTGGCTTGTATATCGAGCAGAGAGGTGATGGATGACGATTCAAAGCCTGCCAGCAACAGGCTACAAATCAATATGTCGCCGGAGGTAAGTTCGGGGAAGTGTCCGGTCAGGCGTTGCGAGATATGATCGTAAAGGGCATCCACGTTGGAGATTATTTCGCGGCAAAGAGCTGAAATTACCTCTTCTTTTTCATTGAGAATATGCGTTATCTCTTTTTTTTCTATCCCTGATGCTTGCTCCATTTGGGTTTGCATCTCTTTTTTCTGATCATTGATGTTAAGCAGCATTGCCTGTTGTATGCCAAGTTGTTTTTTCAACAAAGCATTCGCTTCCTGTTCCTTTGCCCTTAATGCTTCTTCTTTTAATGTCAATGTCTGCTCCTGACTGAACTGTTGCCGTTTACGGCGTTTTTTCCGAAGCAAAACAACCACAAACGCCAAACTAAGACAGAGCAGTAACAAGAGAACCAACCATTTATTCCGTTCATTACTGATCAGGAGATGATTATTTTCGACAGCAATCTGCTGATAGTTATATTTCTTCTCCAACCCGGCAAAACTCTCTTTCAGGGAAAGTTGATTAAGCGAATCTTTCGCGTCAGAATCTTTTTTGGCAAAGTAAAGCGCTGCCCTCAGATTCCCCTTTTTCTCATATAGTTCTTGCCAAAGCCGGTAGTAGTCCGGTGCCATTTCATGCGGATTACCACACTTTGCCAGATAAAAGCGGGCAGAATCCAGTTTCCCGATTTGCAAATAGGTAACAGCAAAATTTATCCATTTCCTATAATCGTAAACATCCGACGTCCGTACAGACAATCGGAAATAACGTAATGCCATCGGATAATTTTTCTCGTAACAATAGGCAGCCCCTGATAACCGATAAATGGAAGAGAGTAAAAGATCGTCATGCAACGGCAAGGCGGCCTTTTTAGCTAAGCAATAATAGGTTAATGCACTATCAAACCGGCAATGAAGAGAATAACTATTCCCGATGCTTATTAAGGCAACCACACTGTTCCGTCGGTCTCCCGCTTTTTGGAAAGCCGAAAAGGCTAACCAATTATAGTGGGACATGCTGTCCAATTGTTGCTGCTCTTTATATTCGCGGGCTTTATCACTGTAAACAAGTCCCAGCAACTTGTAGTTATTGCTTTTTGTCGCATACGTTCCTGCTTTCAGCAAGGCGGCTGCCCGGCCTTCGGGGTTCTCGCGGTTTCCCTCCACTCGTGCAAGATAAAAGAAAGCATAACCTGCATGAGCAGAATCTTTCGCTCCATTATAATAGTTGGTGGCAACTCGGATCAGCGAGTCGGATTGCACTTCGATGTTGTTTTTGTCGAGCGCCTGGCTCATCAATAAAGCATACAGGGCGTGATCGGAAGAAGAAAGACGCTTGGAGTCGGTAATGTGTTTGAGTAATGTCAAAGCGCTGTCGGGATGTGCTTCCATCAGGCTGTCGGCGCGGGCAAGCAACACCTTGTCCTGCGGTGAAGTGTGCCCGCAAGAGGCAACCAAAAGGCAAAGAGAAAGAAGGATAAGCAACTGGCGCATGGCAAACAAAAATAAAAAGCAAAGATAGAACTTTTCAATGGACAATTGTCCATTGACAGCCTGTGACTCCGCCTTTGCCTGTGCCTTGCAGTTTTTGTGCCTGTGCCTTATTCTTTGCAGTTTCATCAGCATGCAAATCAAGGGATGGAGTAAAAACAAAAACGAAGCGACATCACTCCGCTCCGCTTCCAGAGTCAAATAAGAAAAATCATAATTCCTTAATGTTATGAATATTTAGCATTTATCAAGTAGCTGATATTCATATTAATAATGACTTCATAAAGGCTCAGGTACCTTAATGAATGAAATCAAAAGGTGAAATTGAAGAATTTTGGAATTAAAAATAAGCAAGAAAATCAGCTAAATCGGTTTTCCCTTCAATCTTCATTTTCTTGCAAATAGCAGAGCAATTGACATTGACCGTGTTTTCCGAAGTGTCCCAGCAGGCTGTTTGATTCTTTTCTCTCTAAACATTCGCCTGCTGCCACACAATTGCGTCGTGTGACCTTACTGGTTTAAAACCAAAAAAGAGAACCGGCAACAAACGATTTCATTGCCGGTTCTCTGTGTCATCGTCATCACTCCAGAATGTTGCTATACTTTTTCAATGGATGTAATGTGCGGATCTCCCTGCAAAGGTCTAAAAATAGTTACCATTGCAGCCTCATTCAATGCTCCAGGATAAACACCTTTTGCATTGCAGAAAAATTTGAAGTTTGTTCCGGCTACGACTTGCGAAGCAAAAGCCAGAGGTGTATAGTTTACACCGACAAATCCTGCAAAAGATTTTTTGAATACAGCTAATACATCGTCTGGGATTTTTGTACTAAAAGGAGTCCATCCTCCTGCTGTTGTTTCCATAATTTTTCAGAATTTAATTCCCCTACTCGTAAAGCTTTTCGGGATTCGCTCTTTTTTTTCACGCAACCGACTCCATTTTGGAGGCAGACACGCCCGTATATTGCAGTTTGTACAATAGGTCCGGGAAAAATGGTTACTTTTGTTGCGGCCTTTCTGTGTTAGTGAATATTCATTTTTAGCGATCTGGATGTTTGACGCTCACGGGGAGGCCATTTTTTCTATTTACGGGGTTGCAAGCTCTGTCTTATAGAATATATTCCTTTCATTATGAGTTTGGTAAAGGTAAGAGCGGCATTACACCGCCCCATTACCAACCAACCAAAAAAGAATATTTCTCTCCCGTCTGTCCAATTGGGGGAAGAGGTGTTTTTAAAAATTAGGCAATGATATGGGAGGCTGGGGTATTTCATCAGCCAACAAAACGCCACAATAAAAGAGCAGGGATAACACGAGTACTCCCTTTTTCCAGAATGACCAATTTATTTTCATTTGTCATGTAAATTATGGAGTTATTCTGCAAAGTAATATAAAAGTATTCATTAAACCGCCAAATTTAAACAGGAAAGCACCTTAATATTAAGAATGTTTAGCAATAAGTAAACAATATACATTCAGCAGGTTAAATACAAATATTCACCCTCGGTACCTTAATAAAAAGGCGCTTGATGTGGAATGAGGTATTTTGCATTAAAAATGGGAGAGAAAATCGTTTAAATCGGCATTGCCTATAAGGCTCAGCTTCTTACGGATGGCGGAGCGATTGACATTGATCGTGTTTTCCGAAGTGTTCAGCAGGTTGGCAATTTGAGACGAGGTGAACCCAACAAGAATTAGCAGAGCAATACGGATTTCTTTCTGGGATAGACAATGAATTTGTTGCCTGTGCCTTCCAAGGATAGTATAGATTAATTCACAACTACTTTCCCCCTTTCGGTTTCTGTCCGCGGGTTTTGGGATGTTTATATTTAATCTTCATCAGCTCGCTGTAGCGAACCTTGTGATTCACCTTCTTGTTTTTCTCTGATTTTTCTTGAAAGGCAGGGCCTGATATTTCGCGTGAAGGAAGTTTCACCCGAATGTTTTTTGTAATCAGCTGAGGTTTTTCTTCCTCAATGAGCAGCGTCGAAATTTGAAGACCTTCAGGCAAAGGCATTTCCTGAATGGCACTGTTCATCAACAATTCGATTCTCTTCTTGTTCTCCTTTTCCGCTTCGGTAACAAACGTGATGGCAATTCCTTTGCAGTCGGCACGCCCCGTACGCCCGATGCGGTGGATATAATTCTCAGGCACTTCGGGTGTGTCGAAGTTGATCACATGACTTACCTCCGAAATGTCGATTCCACGAGCCACTACGTCGGTAGCAATAAGGATGCGCTTTTCGCCCGTACGAAACTGATTAACGGAATTAAAACGGTAATTCTGCGATTTGTTGGAGTGAATCACCGCTATTTGCTCAGGGAACGAGCTGTCAAGCACGTCGAATAACAAGTCGGCAAGTTTCTTGGAAACTGTGAAGATAAGCACTTTCCTGTATTCTTCATCCTTGGCAAGCAATAACTTCACCATGTTCACTTTGGTGTAGAAATTGGGGAGGTAGTAACACGTCTGTTCGATATTTTCGAGCGGAGTTCCCATCGGCGCCGCTTCGATCCACAGCGGGTTGTTGAAGAAGTCGTGAATCAAACCCTCCACATCTTCGGTCAGGGTAGCCGAAAACATCAGGTTCTGGCGCTTCGAAGGCAACAGATCGAAAACACGGATCAACTGCGGACGAAACCCAAGATTGAGCATCTCGTCCACTTCATCTACAACCAATCGTTTGATCGATTTCAGCCTCACCGAGCCATTAAGGACAAGGTCGAGCAACCTGCCCGGAGTAGCCACAAGAATATCCATTCCACCGCTCACTAACAATACATGTTGTTTGATGTTGACACCTCCATAAACACCTGCCACGGTCACGTTCATATAGGTTGTGAGCTTCTGCACCACTTCAACAACTTGCGTCACCAGTTCATGCGTAGGCACAATGATGAGAATCTGCGGGTGTTTCTCTTTCGTAAACTTCCACAACCGCAGACAAGGAAGCAAATAAGCAAGCGTTTTCCCCGTCCCGGTTTGCGCGATGCCCATCACATCGCGTCCTGACATGATAGCCGGAAAAGCCCTGCTCTGAATCGTGGTTGGGGTGGTATATCCTAAATCTCCGAGGGCATTCAACAGCGGAGCTTGAAGGTTCAAATCTGTAAAAGTCATACAATCCAATAAATTAGACTGCAAAGGTAGTGTTAATCAGCCATAAAACAGCTCTGTCTCATTCCCTAATTTCCACGGTTAAGGTTGACCGATCTTCCGATTCACTATTTCCAAAATCTGTTTTTCCAGTTCAATGGCGTTTTTCTCAAGTTGAGCTACTTGTTGCAGCAGTTGAGTGGCAAATGGTTTGTCTGTTAAGCCACCGGCGTTAATGCGTACGTTGAGTGCCGCACCCAGCACTGCGGAACGTGCTGCCAAGGCACCCACTCCGGCATCGGAAACCGAGTTCGGATTTCCGGTTTGAGCCATTTCCATCATCACTTCCATCGAATCGTAACTTACCTGCATCACACGGAAAGGAATTTTCATGGCGTTGCGGGTGGCCCGTTGAATGGCTTCTTTGCGTTGCCGCATTTCATCCTCATTTTTTTGTGGCATCCCGAAGGCAGCCATAATGCCGTTGAAAGCTTGCGTATCTTCATCAACCAACCGGAGCAATTCGTCATGACAGGCTTTTCCTTTTTCAGCCCAATCGGAGAATTCTTCCCAACGCTCTTCCCAACCTTTTTTGTGCGCCGACAAGTTCGCCACCATCGTTCCTAACGCCGCACCCATTGCACCTATGCAAGCAGCAACAGAGCCTCCTCCGGGTGCCGCCGATTCGGAAGCGGCTTCATGCGTGAATTGTTTTACGGTGAAGTCAACCAACTTCTTTTTTGTCGAATCTTCTATCAGGTACTCGATAATTTTCTTTTTGGGATCGAAAGGCGCCAACTCATCCAACCCGAGTGATTTGACAGCAATTTTCAATATTTCTTCATCCGGAATACCGGTGGAACGACGCTGTTTCCGCAAGAAATATTTCCCTGCATCAAGCATTACCTGCAACGGAACCACACCCACCAATTCAGAACCTGTTACACGAATCCCCCGAATAGCCGCCCGTTCGCAAGCCAGTTCAAAAACCTGATGCATGGGCACGGAGTTAGTGTCGGTAATATTGAATGATAACTGCGCAATGCCATATTCTTCTATATACCAGCCTATCCCTTTTACCCCTTTAAGTAGTCCGGGTTCATAACCCGGATTGCCCTGTTCGTCTTTCACTATTTTCCCTGTCAACGAGTTTCCTTCGCGTTTCACGCGTCCTTTCTCTCTGATATCAAAAGCAATGGCGTTAGCCCAACGAGTGGATGTGGTATTCAGATTCACATTGTAGGCAATCAGCAAATTACGGGCACTCACGGCTGTGGCTCCCGTTTTTCGTACCTGTTCGTTAAATTCAGCCGGTCCGAAATCAGGTTTCCAGGCAGGATCAGTGAGCTTTTGAGGCAGCCCTTCATATTCACCCGCACGGCAATTAGCCAGGTTACGACGTTTGTCTTCCGTTGCTGCAAATTCGTAACAATAAACCGGGATTCCTAACTCATCCCCGATACGTCTCCCTAACTTTCGGGCATATTCTGCAGTTTCTTCCATGCTGATTCCTTTAACCGGAATAAGCGGCAGCACATCGGTCGCCCCAAAACGCGGATGTTCTCCGTGGTGCTTGCTCATATCAATAACCTCGGTAGCCATCCTTACTGCCCGAAAAGCGGCTTCGCAAACTTCTGCCGGTTCGCCCACGAAGGTTACCACAGTGCGATTAGTCGCTTTCCCCGGGTCAACATCAATGAGTTTTACCCCTTCCACCGATTTTATCTCATCGAGAATCCGGTTGATAATTCCCATGTCGTTCCCCTCACTAAAGTTGGGAACACATTCAATGATTTTGTTCATATCTTTAATTAACTCCGTTTTTCCAGACCATCTCAGGTTTTAATGCTCCCTGTTGATACAGGATTTCCTGATAATCATTGGTTTTGAATGCAATGAAATCGGCTATTTTATCCGCTTTTAAAACCCCTCTGTCTGTTTTGTTTAATGCACGTGCAGCCCGGTAAGTCAGTGCAGCCCAAACTTCGGCCATGGTTAGTTTCTCATAAACGCCCAAAATGGCCGCTTCTGTCAATAAGTTGCCCATTGGCGCCGAACCAGGGTTCCAGTCGGAAGCAATAACCAATGAAGTTCCTGCATCCAACAATTTACGGGCAGGTGCAAAAGGCCCGCCCAACCCGATCGAAGCGCCCGGAAGTACTACCGGAATGGCATTCCCTTTTGCCAATAAGGCAATTTCTGCCTCTGTGGCAGCTTCAAGGTGATCGATGCTGATAGCTTCTACTTCGGTTGCCAATGCAACTGCACCCACACTAAACTGGTCGCCGTGAATAGTTAACTCAAATCCCATATCTTTCGCTTTCATCAAAAAGGGTCTCGCTCCTTGAATAGAGAATGCACTCTTCTCAACAAAGATATCAACCCGATTGGATAATCGTCTGCCCTTTATTTCGGGCAATAGTTTTTCAATTATAAGTTGCAGGTACCCGGTTTCATTTCCCTCAAAATCTTTGGGTATAATATGAGCCGCCAGACAGGTGGAAACCAAATCAGCTTTCGTGTTTCTATCCGCTAACCAAATAGCTTCAAGCAGTTTCAACTCCTGTTCAACCGACAACCCGTATCCGCTTTTCACTTCGATAGTGGTTATGCCATCTTCAAGCAATTTGGCAGTTCGTTGTGAGGTTAGTTCAGCCAGTTCTACAACAGAAGCTTCACGTGTTTCCCTGACCGTATGCCAAATGCCCCCACCTGCTTCAGCAATTTCAAGGTAAGTCTTCCCCGACAAACGCATGGCATAATCGGTTGCCCGGGAACCTGCCCAGCAAATATGCGTATGAACATCCATCATTCCCGGCAAGGCAACAAAACCCCCATCCAATAATTCTATTGTTGCTTTGAAGTGTTGTTTCAACTCGTGAAAATTACCCACAGCAACAATTTTCCCTTCATGATGCACGATTCCTCCATCAGGAACTATTTCCAGTTGTTCATCGGATAAATGCCCTTTCCACGGCAAGTTATCCATTGTCAGGATTTGTTTGAATGGTCCGGTAAGAGTCATACGATTATCGGGTGATCCGTTTCAAAAGTTCAAATCAAACTTCTTTCTGTTCTCAATCGCCGTTTCATACCCTGCATCGGCATGGCGATAAATCCCCATAGCCGGATCGTTGAATAAAACCCTACTCAGGCATTCTGCACCACGTTCAGTACCATCAGCCACAACTACCATCCCTGCATGTTGCGAATAACCGATACCAACACCTCCTCCATGATGAAACGAAACCCACGTTGCCCCACCGCTTGTGTTTGCCATTAAATTTAATAACGGCCAGTCGGAAACGGCATCGCTACCGTCCTGCATGCCTTCCGTTTCACGGTTGGGTGAAGCCACGGAGCCACAATCAAGATGATCGCGACCAATAACAATCGGGGCTTTAACTTTTCCTTCTTTTACCAACCGGTTGAACATCAAACCGGCTTTTTCGCGCTCGCCCATTCCCAGCCAGCAAATGCGGCTTGGCAAACCCTGAAAAGCAACTTTTTGTTGTGCTTCGATAAGCCATTTTATCAGATGTTTGTTTTCGGGAAATAATTCCATCAACGCACGATCGGTGGTATAAATATCTTCGGGATCACCCGACAGCGCAGCCCATCTAAACGGGCCTTTACCGTCGCAGAAAAGGGGACGAATAAATTTAGGTACAAACCCATCATAATCGAACGCATGCTCTTCCCCACCCTGACGGGCAAATTCACGCAAATTGTTTCCATAATCAAACGTAATGCTACCCCGTTTTTGCATTTCGAGCATAAAACCAACATGCCGCGCCATGCTTTTCAACGAACGTTCTTTATAAACCGCAGGATTGCTTTTTCGTAATTCAAATGCTTCTTCCAAAGTCATCCCGTTTGGGACATACCCGTTTAACGGATCGTGAGCCGAAGTCTGATCGGTCAAAATTTCCGGTATAATGTTATCGTTCAATAGCTTTTCGAGCACATCCCCAATATCACCAACTAACCCGATTGAAATCGCTTCCCCTTTCGTTTTTGCTTCGAGTGTCCATCTTACCGCTTCGTTATAATCAAACGTCATTTTGTCTATATAGCGTGTTGCGAGCCTTTTTTTGATGCGTTCAGGATCCACATCCACGCCCAGATAGGTTGCTCCCGCCATCGTTGCAGCTAAGGGTTGTGCACCGCTCATGCCCCCTATCCCACCGGAGACAATCAGTTTGTGCTTCAAATCACCTTTGAAATAGTTGCGGCCACATTCAACAAATGTTTCGTAAGTCCCCTGCAAGATACCCTGCGAACCAATGTAAATCCAGCTTCCTGCGGTCATTTGCCCGAACATCATCAATCCCCGCGATTTCAACGCTTCGAAATGTTCCCAGGTTGCCCATGCCGGAACCAGATTGCTATTGGCAATCAGCACACGTGGAGCTTGAGGGTGAGAACGGACTAAACCAATCGGTTTTCCGGATTGAACAAGTAACGAATGATTTTCGTCCATTTCAAGCAAAATGCGGATAATTTCTTTTACTGCTTCTGGATTACGTGCAGCTTGCCCTGTTCCGCCGTATACGATCAGATTGGCAGGATCTTCGGCCACTTCGGCATCCAGATTGTTCAACAGCATGCGTAACGGGGCTTCCGTTTGCCATGACTTTGCATTCAATTGAGACCCCCTTGGAGCTTTGTAATGTGGATGGGTTGCGTACTTCTCAATAAATTCCGAATAATTCATGATCTTCGTTTTTAAAATCAATATGATGTTTCTTTGCAACCTGATTAAGTTGCCTGATAATCGTTTTCGATTGAATCAGTTCAATCGCATGTTGAATATCATCGGAGAAAATACGATCGCTTTCAGCAAACGTAATTTGTTCTCGAATGATTTTATGGGCCTCCTCAACTAAAATACCTGATTTCATTGGTTTACGGAAATCAAATCCTTGTGCGGCTGTCAGCAGTTCAATGGCAAGTATTTTCTCCAGGTTATCCACAATGCGTAAACTTTTCCGAACACCTACGGCCCCCATGCTCACATGATCTTCCTGCCCGAGGGAAGTGGGAATGCTGTCGGCGCTGGCAGGAAAACAAAGCGTTTTATTCTCGCTGACCAACGCAGCGGTGCTGTATTGCAAAATCATAAAACCCGAATTCAGGCCGGTATGTTTCATTAGCAATTTTGGTAAGCCGGGCACACTTTCGATCATGGACAAATACACGCGACGGTCAGCAATATTACCAAGTTCGGCAGCAGCCAACCCGGCGTAATCAATTGGCATGGCAATGGGTTGGCCATGAAAATGGCCTCCGCTAATGGTTTTGTCTTCCGAAAAAATAATAGGATTGTCGGTTACCGAATTAATTTCGATCAGAATGGTTTCTTTTAAGTGCAACCAGGCATTGCGCGAAGCACCGTGAACCTGGGGGATGCAGCGCATGGAATAAGGATCCTGTACCCGATGACAATTCTTATGCGATACGACAATTTCAGAATTATGAAGCAGCTTGCGCATTCGTTTTGCAACGTACATGCTTCCGGAATAGGGACGAAGGCTGTGCAATTCTTCATCAAAACAGGTAATGGAACCCATCATGGCTTCGTGGTCTATAGCTGCAATAATATCAGCGTGATCCAAACAGTTCTGGAATTTTTCCAACAAAACTACGGCATGAGCACTCATAAACTGGGTGCCGTTTATCAATGCCAATCCCTCTTTCGGACCCAGCTCGGCAGGCTTCATGTTCAGCTCCCGCAATACATCCTCCATATTTCTTTGTTGATTTTTGTACCACACTTTCCCCATTCCGATTAGTGGAAGAAACAAATGAGATAGAGGTGCCAGATCGCCAGAAGCTCCGACTGATCCCTGTTCAGGAACGCACGGAATTATTTCATTCTCGATGTGCCACAAAATACGTTCAACAGTTTCAAGGGCTATTCCCGAATATCCTTTGCATAGTGCGTGAACTTTGAGAATCATCATCAGTTTGGCAATCTCTTTATCAATCGGATTTCCAACTCCGACGCTGTGACTCATCAACAAATTATATTGCAGTTTTTTGGTGTCTTCTTCTCCAATCAGCGTAGTACATAACGGTCCAAACCCGGTATTGATACCATACACAACCTTTTGTTTATGAACTATTTGTTCAACTACTGCGCGGTTTTTACTGACTCTTGCACGAACTTCAGCGGTTAAAACTCCTTTATCTATTCCGCGTGCTAAGTTGAGTGCTCTGCCAATGGTCATTTCATCTTCACCGTAATGAAATTCTCTGTGGGAATGATCAGTCTTCATATTGTATTTTGTTCTGATTTAAGGTTTTATATCGTTCCTTACAAACCGGATAATTCAATCCTTACCTATTTTCAGGCAATTTGGTATATTTATTCGATTTTATTACAAAGATAGAGATTGATTCTAATAAAACATTCGATATCTACCAAATTTGAGAACAAAAACAAGTTGATTTTCCATTGTCCTTTCATTGCCTCTTATCCCCAAAAATAGATTTTTAAGATGGCTGTCAGCAACACTAAACTACGACTGAAACAGATTGTTTTCCGGTTCAATCGTTTCAGATGAGTACGAATGGTAAGATTCTTACGTTCAATATGGTTTGTGGCATGAAGGCAGGTACTGTGCAATTTCTTTGCGATCAGAAAACGATAATTCATTAGTTTATAGGTATAAATTCCAACAAATCACCTACTACAATCTTTGCAGATATAGCGTTGCTTCTCACTTTTCGATTTGCCATTTCTGACCACAGATTGAGACTGACATGCCGGACAGATATGCTCATCACCTCTTCTGATACATTACCAAAATACCTGCCCTTTTCTAATTGATTGATAGTTTGCCAATCATTATCATTATATCAATATGTAGTGCATAACGCCTTTAAGCAGTTAATATTCCATAGAGTATTGCGGATACCAATGCTAAAATGATCATTGAAATTGAATAAATGCGTGCATACATGATTTTGTTGTCGTTATATTTTTCGATAATCTTCTTATACCTATCTTTATGGAAGATCAAAAAATAATTTACCACACCAAAGGGTAAGATAAATTCAACAATGAAAGAAATGACTTTATTTAAAACACTTCCTGGAAAAATATCTAAATAAATCAACGGTAGATTATATAAGTAATAGGAACTATTTAATGTCGCAATTCTTTGGTACTATGGAATAATAGTTGTACATTTGTGTCTCTATGAGATATATAACACTGAAAACAGAAGAGATTGAAGCCTTAGAGCTGCTTCTTA
>Ga0224531_1000660_pt1 | contig 16744 bp, 20 predicted proteins | sample CBST100metaG_FD_179876 | JGI IMG/M metagenome (GOLD analysis project Ga0224531, IMG submission 179876) | Peat soil microbial communities from Stordalen Mire, Sweden - C.B.S.T100 | ecosystem: Environmental > Terrestrial > Soil > Wetlands > Peat | place: Sweden: Norrbotten County, Stordalen Mire... | reverse complement strand
CCGGCGTCGGGGAGGAGAGGCCAAAGATTACAGGGACACGCCGATCTTGCCGAAATGGCCGCCCTTCTCCATGAGCGCGAAAGCCTCAGCGGCGCGTTCGAGAGGAAAGGCCTGATCGACCACGGGCTTGAGCCGGTGCACCGCGATGGCACGGTTCATCGCCTCGAACCGCGTGCGCGAGCCGACCGCGATCCCGTGGACGCGCAGCATGGGCCCAATGAGTTGGCGGACGTCCAGGCTGGCCTGGTAGCCGCCCACGAAGCCGATCACTCCGACGAAGCCCCCAAAGGCGGCCGCGGTCAGCGCCTGGGGCAGCGTGCTCCCCGCGGTCTCGACCACGATGTCGGCTCCCCGGCCGCCCGTCGCCACTTTGGCCGCAGCCCCCCACGCGGGCACCTGGCGGTAGTTGATCGTCGCGTCCGCGCCCAATTCGCGCGCCCGGGTCAGCTTTTCCTCGCTGGAGGACAGCACGAGGACCCGCGCCCCCGCGAGCTTAGCGAACTGCAGGGCAAACAGCGCCACCCCGCCCGTGCCTTCTACCAGCACCCAGTCGCCCGGCTTGAGCCCCCCCTCCTGCAGGGTGGACCAAGCCGTGAGCGCCGCGATGGGCAGCGTCGCAGCCTCCATGTCCGACAGGTGCTCCGGCGCGGTGACGGCATCCTCGGCAGGGATAGCGATGTATTCCTGCAAGACCCCGCCCAGCGGCACCCCGAGCGTGCGGCTTGCCCGCTGCTCGGGCGTGGGGAGGCCGTCGATCCAGCCCTGGGTGTAGGTCGGCACCGCCCGCTCGCCCACCTTGAACCGGGTGACACCGGACGCGGCCTCCACTACCTCACCAGCGGCGTCCGAGCCGGGAACGAAGGGGAACCTGACATCGGGCTTGTAGTGTCCCTTCAGGATCGCGAGGTCGCGGTAATTCAGCGTGGCCGCGTTCAGCCGGAGGAGAATCTCGCCAGGTCCGGGTCGCGGCACCGGGCGCTCGACCAGATGAAGCGCGTCGATCCCGAAGCCGCTCGCCTCGATGGCTCGCATCGTGGTCCCGTTGGGCTGGGACATTGTGACACCTCCATACAGCCGCCAATGGGAGAGATCTAAGCTGGGCGACTCGATAGTGAAGGATGGGTCGAAGGTGCGGGCGGTCGCGCGACACCTGTGTTGGCGACGCCGAAATCGGCATGCCGCCCGTCGGCAGATCACGCGACCAGCACGTCATTGACCTTCGAGCCGGGCGGCTGCTCGGTGGCGTGCCCTGGAATATCGCCAGAGATCGCTTACCCGGCATGTTTACCCGTGGCCAATCCGCTGCCGGGTAAGCCAGCACGGCCAGGGACACGGTCGTCGCTCGCCGCCTTGCGACACCACAAGGCTGTCCAGCCCGGACTGCTTCCGATCACGGTCAAGGCCTTCGTCGAGGCGTTCCACAGGCGGTCGGCAGCAAGAGACGGGGCCTCGCCAGCGTATTCAGCCCTCCGGCTGCTTACCCCCCGCTTACCCGGCCGCACAGCAAGGTCAAGGTAAGCAAAAAGCACCCCTGAGGGCGCTTCTTAATGTATTGATTTATATGATGAAAATTGGAGCGGGCGAAGGGATTCGAACCCTCGACCCCAACCTTGGCAAGGTTGTGATATAGGCCCTCCGGGGCTCGCCCTGCTACGCTGGCCTACGATGAACTTTATGAATTTCAATATGATAGATCGCCGGCGTGCGATCGTCTACTCGCCTTTTTCCTCCACGGTGGACACCATGTGGACACCAAAGTAGAGTGGTGTCCACCAGGAATGGGGCGCGACATGGATCGGTCCTCCAGTGTCCTCTTGACCAAGCGCGTCGTTGACGCCGCCCAGCCTCGTCCGGAGCGGTATCATGTCTGGGACAGCCATTTGGCGGGGTTCGGGCTCAGGATAGAGTCCAGCGGAACGAAGACGTTCGTCATCCGCTACCGGACCGATGGCGGCGGCCGTTCTGCTCCCCGCAAGCTCGTGACGATCGGGCGCTATGGGACGTTGACCGTCGAGGAGGCGCGGAAGCAGGCCAAGACGCTTCTTGGGGCTGCCGCGAAGGGGGACGACCCTGCGGGCGACCGAGCTAACCGGCGGCGCGAGATGACGATGTCCGCGCTGATCGATCTCTATGAGGAAGAGGGCTGCTTCATCCAGCGTGGCCAGCGCCAGGGTGAACCGATGAAGGAGAGGACAAAGGCCTACACGCTCGCCCGACTTCGGCACCATGTTGTCTCCTTGCTCGGTCACAAACGGGTGTCGGAAATCGGCACGGGTGAAATCGAGAAATTCGTCCGCGATGTCGGCGCTGGCAAGACCGCGCACGACGAGAAAATGGGGCCGCGGAAGCGGATCATTGTGCGTGGCGGCGATGGCGCCGCTCGAAAGGTGGTTCGGGACCTCTCGGCCGTGTTCAGCTTTGCGAACCGGCGCGGCATCATGACCGTGAATCCGGTGGAGAAGGCTTCTGTCCGGAAGACCGATAACCACCGGGAGCGTTTTCTGACGCTCGAAGAGGTGACCCGGCTAGGAGCCGCCTTCGATGCACTGGAGGCCGAGGGAGCAAACCCGAAAGCGATCGCGATTGCTCGCCTTTGGGCGCTCACGGGATGCCGTCGAGATGAAATCACCGGGCTTCGTTGGTCAGAGGTCGATTTCGAGCGCGGGCTTCTGATCCTGGCGGACAGCAAGACTGGCAAGTCGATCCGGCCTCTTGGCGCGGCGGCGATTGCAGTCCTCCAGGCAGTGGATCACGACCCTGAGTCGGATTTTGTCTTTCCGGCAGAACTCGGTGATAGCCACTATCAAGGTGCCAAGCGCCTGTGGCCGAAAATCATCAAGAAGGCGGCATTGCCAGGTGTGACACCCCACACGCTACGGCACACCATGGGCTCGACCGCTGTTTCTACAGGCGAAGCGCTGGCGCTCACCGGTGCAATCCTCGGCCACGCGAACCTGCGATCCACAGCGATTTACGCTCATGTGCAATACGATCCCTCTCGGCGGGCCGCCGACCGCGTGGCCGGGAAAATCGCGGCGGCACTGGCCGGGAAATCGGCAGAACCGAAGCGATAGAAGGATGCCGTATCATCCCCGCTTGCCAAGATCGGGGTCAAACAGGCAGTCGCAAACTGGCAGGCCACATAGTTGCTATTGCCACTTTGGATAGCAGCGTTCGACGGAACCGAACATGCCGCTCTCAGCGCAACGTGTCGCATACTATCGTGGTGTCACGCGAGGGTTCATCCGCGCGCCGGCGGGCGTGCGCTGTCTGCTCGGTGATTGTCTCCCGCAGGATCATCGCCAAGCGGGCAACCGCCACTGGCAGGGCCGCTTCGGCTGTATGGAGTACGAGCGGCATGGTCGGCAGGGAAGGAAGACCGGACCGATCCAGATCGAGTGCCGCGAGAACACTGGGCATACCAACGACGGTGCAGCGTGATGCCAAGACCGGCTTGGGCGGCGGCCCAGAGGCCGGCAAGGCTTGGGCTGGAGAAGACCAGCCTTCAGGGAATACCCGCCTGGTCCAGGGCCGCGATACCGGCGGCACGGAACGCACACGGCGGCTCGAAGGCCACGAGCGGCAGCGGCGCGGAGCCCAGCGCCGAAACACTTGGCCAATCCGGCAGGCCGATCCAGCTGATCTGAAAATCCGCGACGACCTCGGCGTGGGGCGCGTCGGCGCCGCGCCCCCAGACGAGCGCCAGATCGAGGTCCCCCTTCAGGATGCGGTCGACGAGGCTTGCATTGCGCTCCGCGCGTACCTCGACGCGCACCTTCGGATGCGCGCGGGAAAACTGACCGAGAACAGCCGGCAGCCAAGTCTCGGCAAAATCCTGCGGCATGCCCAGACGAACCCAGCCTTCAAAATCCGGGCCGCGCAGAGTCTCCACGGCCTCGTCATTCAATTCGAGGATGCGCTTGGCATAACTGAGCAGGTTCTCTCCGGCCGGCGTCAATGACAGGCCACGGCCGGATTTCTGGACCAGGATCTGCCCGGTCTGATCTTCCAGCTTGCGAAGCTGGGTGCTGATCGCCGACTGGGAGCGACCGAGACGCCCGGCGGCTTTTGCAAAGCTGCCGAGTTCGAAGCCGGTCACGAACGTCCGCAGCACGTCCATGTCGAGATTTGTATTTGTCATCATAATTCGACTACGCCGATGTATGACTTCCAAACTGGCAAATTTCCAGAATTATCATCGCGGCCTATCGTCTTCGCGTCAAATGGTCCATCCGCGGCCAGACATTAAGGAGAAGATCCATGCCCCTCGTCCGTATTTCTCTGCTGAAGGGCAAACCCGCTGCCCATGTTCGTGCCATCGCTGATAGTGTTCATCGCGCGCTGGTGGACGTCTACAGCGTGCCCGCCGACGACCGTTTCCAACTGATCCATCAGCATGAAGCGGACGAAATCATCTTCGATGCCGACTATCTTGGCGTCCATCGCACGTCCGATGTCGTGTTCATCCATATCACTGCCATCAATTGGCGGGACACAGCGACAAAGCAGGGCCTCTACCGCCGGCTGGTCCAGTTGCTCGCCGACGATCCAGGACTGCGGCCGGATGATGTCCAGGTGATCCTGTCGCCGAACGGCCGGGACGACTGGTACTTCGGCAAGGCTCTCGCCGCCAGTGTCGAGGCCGGCATTCCCGGTCTTTCTGCCAGCCACCGCAGCTCCCCGGCTGCCTGAACACGGAGGTTGCCGTGCTTGCCATGCACTACCAGATCCCGCTGCCGAATTCCGCGGCCGTTGCGGCGGTGCGCGTCCGCGCTGCCGAACGCGGACCGCTGTTCGACGGCATGGCAGGTCTCGCGCATAAGCTGTTCCTGGTCGACCCGCTCGATCCCTGCTACGCGACGTTCTATCTCTGGCAAGAGGCCGACGCGGCGCTCGCCTTTCTGGAGGGGCCTTTCTTCGCCGGCCTCGCGCAGACCTTCGGCCGTCCGCAAGTCCTGCTTCTCCTGACGCGATCGGTGGATCTTCCATTTGTGGCGGGCGACAGCGTTGTTCTGGATTGGCGGCTCGGCGAACCTGGCGGCACGGGATGGATGCGGGCGGTTGACCCGAGAAACGGTGAGATCCTGAGTTTGGGGGAGAGCGCGCATGGCCGGCGCTTCGACGTCATGTATCACGCGTTTGGCGGAGCCGCCGGGAGTGGCCCGGCATGACAGTCGCCGCGTCGGGTGATGGCTCACGCAAGCAGGTTCGCTGCCATGAAGTCCACGAATGCCCTGATCTTCGGCGAAGGATGTCGACTGGCGGGCCACAAAATCCGGAAAGCCCCGACATCCGTGACGTGGTCGCCAAGTACGGCGACGAGCGAGCCCTTGTCCAGGTGACGACGCACGGTGAAGAGCGGCAGACATGCGATCCCGAAGCCCTCTTCCGCGAGACAGATCAACGGCTCCAGCGTGCTGGCCACCGTCGTGACCGGAAGATCCAGTTGGATGTCCTCGGGGCCGCGGCGCAACGGCCAGGACTCCAGCTTGCCGGTCGAGGGATATTTGTGGTGCAGGCAGGCGTGGGCCTTCAGCTCCTCGGGCGTGCGGGGCACGCCCTTGCGTGCAAAGTAGTCGGGCGAACCGACCAGCCGATGGGAGAACGTGCCAAGCGTACGGATCATCAGGCGTGAGTCGGCCGTCTCGCCGGTGCGGATCACGGCATCGAATCCTTCGTCGATCACATCGACAACACGGTCGGTGAAGTCGAGGTCGAGGTCGACCTCCGGATAGGTCCGCATGAAGGCGGCCAGCACCGGCATCAGGAGCATGGCAAGCAGCGGCAGGCTGACCCGCAGCTTGCCGCGCGGCGCGGCGGTGATCTGCGACAGTTCCAGCTCGGCGGCCTCGATCTCGCGGAAGATGCGGCGGCAGCGGTCGAGGAACAGGGCTCCTTCGGCGGTGAGCGTGATGCTGCGGGTGCTGCGATGGAACAGGCGCACCCCGAGCCGCTCCTCCAGTCGCGCGATCGCCTTGCCGATCGCCGAGGACGACACGCCCAGTTGGTGGCTGGCGGCGACGAAGCTGCGCAGTTCCGCGGCCTGAACGAAGGCGTTGAGCGATCCGAGGCCATCCATGTCTGCGCACCCGATTGCGGACAAAATATCCGCTGTGTCCGGAACTCTAGCTGATTTTTCGTCAATCGGCGAGGCGTTAGGCTCAATGTGAACGTGGCGGTCGGCAGCGGCGGGTTTCGAGGGCGTCCCGGCTGTGCTGCCCGTCACGGCCCTCCGATACGGCGCAGGGGAAGCGAATGGACACGATGCCGATCCACGAAAGCTCTCTCATCTCTCGGGAGGGCCCGCCGCCCCAGGTCGCCGATCGCCTCCCGCTCGCCGGGTTGCTCGCGCTCGCGACCGCCGGATTCATCACGATCATGACGGAATCGCTGCCGGCCGGACTGCTGCCGCAGATGAGTGTCGGTCTTGAGGCTTCCGAATCCCTGATCGGCCAGCTTGTCACCCTCTATGCCGTCGGCTCGCTGGTCGCGGCGATCCCGCTCACCGCCATCACGCAGGGCTGGCGGCGGCGTCCGCTGCTGCTTCTCGCGATCGGTGGTTTCGCCGTGGTCAACACCGTGACGGCGGTTTCGACCAGCTATCCGTTGACGCTCGTCGCCCGGTTTCTGGCGGGCGTGTCCGCCGGGCTGCTGTGGGCGCTCATCGCCGGATACGCTGCTCGGATGGCGCCCGATCGCCTCAAGGGCCGGGCCATCGCCATCGCCATGGCCGGCACGCCGATCGCACTCTCGCTCGGCATTCCCGCGGGTACCTTTCTCGGGGCTGCCGTGGGTTGGCGGTATACCTTCGCCGGCATGAGCCTCCTCACCCTGGTCCTGATCGGTTGGGTGCTCTGGACTGTGCCGGACTTTCCCGGACTGACCGCCGACCGGCGGCTGCCGATCGGCAGGGTCTTCGCCATTCCCGGGGTGAAGGCAGTGCTGTTCGTGACCCTCGCCTTCGTGCTCGCGCACAACGTCCTTTACACCTACATCGCACCATTCCTGGTTCCGGTGGACATGGGCAGCAGGATCGACGTCATCCTGCTGGTCTTCGGCGTGACATCGCTACTCGGCATCTGGATCGTCGGCGCCCTGATCGACCGCAGGCTGCGTGCGTTGACCCTGATCGGCGTGGCCCTGTTCCTGCTTGCTGCTGTCGCGCTCGCTCTGTGGGGAAGTCTTCCCGCCGTGATCTATGCGAGCGTCATCGCCTGGGGTCTCGCCTTCGGCGGTGCCGCGACCTTGTTCCAGACTGCGTCGGCCAGGGCCGCGGGAGACGCCGCTGACGTCGCTCAATCGATGCTGGTCACCGCCTGGAACACGGCCATTGCCGGCGGCGGCCTGATGGGTGGCATCCTTCTCGATACGCTCGGCGCCTCCTCCCTCCCTTGGGCTCTGGTCATCCTGCTGATCCCGACGTTGCTCGTGACGTGGCAGGCGAGGCGCCACGGATTTCCGCCGTCATCAGGCCAATGATCACACCGGCGCAAAGGGCCGTCACCTCTCAACCACACCTTGCTACGAAACCCGCCTTTTGAAGGAATCGTCATGTCCGCATCTGCACCGTACCATCCGGCTCTTGCTTCCGGCATCATCGACGTTGACCGTCTTGAAAGTCGTGTCGATACGATTGTCGATCGCACCCTGGCTGAGAGGCGCCTCGTCGGCGTGGTTGTGCTCGTCGCCCGCGACGGCAAGACGATCTACAGTCGAGCGGCCGGCCTTGTCGATCGCGAGGCGAACCGGCCCATGCGCATGGATGCGTTGTTCCGGCTCGCCTCGGTCTCCAAACCGATCGTCTCGACGGCGGCCCTGGTGCTTGTCGGTCAAGGACGCCTTGGCCTCGACGACCCGCTGGTTCGCTGGCTCCCGCAGTTCCGGCCACATCTCGCCGATGGAAGCCCGGCGCATCTTACGGTCCGCCATTTGCTGACACACACAGCGGGTTTGACCTACGGTTTCCTTGAGGCCGAGGGCGGCGGCGCCTATCGGCGTGCCGGCGTATCGGACGGCATGGAGATTTCCGGTCTGTCGCTCGACGACAATCTTCGTCGGCTGGCATCCGTGCCGCTCCTCTATGCGCCGGGAACCGCCTGGGGCTATTCCATCGCCACCGATGTGCTGGGCGCGGTGATTTCGCAAGTTGCCGATGTTTCCCTGGATGATACCGTGCGGAGTCTCGTGACGGAGCCGCTTGGGTTGCACGACACCGCCTTCCGTGTCGTCGACCCGGATCGACTGGCCGTCGCCTATGTCAACGATACGCCAGAGCCGCGACGGATGCGGAACCTTGACGTTGTTCCGGTGTTCGAGGGCACGGCGGGGCTGCGCTTCGCGCCGGCCCGCGCCTTCGATACAAAAGAGTTCCAGTCCGGCGGCTCGGGCATGATCGGCACGGCGCGAGACTTCCTGGTCCTGCTCGAAGTCCTGCGGTGCGATGGAGGCCCCATTCTCGACGCCGATCTGGTTCGCCAGATGGGCACGGTCCAGACCGGGGACCTCGAGCTTGCGACCTGGCCTGGTCGCGGCTTCGGCCTCGGCTTCACCGTGCTCAAGGACCCGATCGCTGCGAACACGCCCGAAACCATCGGAAGCTGGCGCATGGGCGGCGCCTACGGTCGTTCATGGTTCGTTGATCCCGTCGAACGTCTCAGCGTCGTCGCGTTTACCAACACGGCTTTCGAAGGCATGGCCGGGCAATTCACGATCGATCTCTGCGCGGCGATCTATGGGCGAGAGGCAGCGCGATGACCGGCACGCCGGTCCGCACCGGAACGGCGGGTCGGCGCTCGGCCAGAACCGTAAGACCGCAGGACAGCGCAGAGAATACCGTCGCCGCCAGGGCAATGCTCGCCCAGCCCCATTGACTGGCAACGAATCCCAGCAGTGGTGGCCCGATAAGCGAGCCGGCGGCCCCAAACTGGGCCAGAACCCCATTCGCCGCCGCCATGTGCGACGCACCTCCGCCCGAACGCTCGGCCAGATCCGGCAGCCACGCGAACACAACGGCCGGCGGCATGCCCGAAACCGCGTTCCACACCACGGCCAGCAGAGCAACACCACTCGCGCCGACCAGCCCACGCGCTGCCAGCGGTGGGAAGACGGCGAACAGCAACAGCGCGGGGACCAGCAGGCCCACCAGCATCAGTCGCAGTGCCCATCGGCTGCTCCGGCGCAGGGCCATGGACGCGGCCGCGCTCCCCAGCATGGTGGTAGCGGACGCAATGCCTGTGGCCGCTCCGGCAAGGCTCGGTGCCACGCTCCATTGCCCGGCGAGATAGGCCGGCAGCAGCGCGAGCACGCCCACCTCGATCGCCGTATAGCAACCGAAGCCGGCGGCGAGGAGCCAGATTGCGCTGGTTGGCAGGACGAGGCTCCCGGTGCGTCTGCCGCCGGACGCCGGCAGGCCGAGGCAGGCGGCCAACGCGCAGGCTGCCGCCAGCGCCCAGACCAGGAACGCGCCGTGCCAGCCGACCAGCAACGCGACCCCGCCGGTGATCGCGGTCCCCAGGGCGAGGCCAGCCGGCACGAACGTGCTCCAGAGTGCAGGCGCGGGTCCTCGTGCCCGCGGTCCCACGACCGCGGTGATCAGGCTTGGTGCGGCGATGACGATCAGCAGGTAGCCCACGCTCTCTACCAGCCGGGCCACAAACAGCGGACCGATCCGCGGCGCGAGTCCTTCGTCCAAGCCGGCGAGCGTAAGCAACGCGACGCCGACGGTGAGTGCGATGCGGTTCCCCACGCGCCCGATGACCAGTCCCGCCGCTACGCCGAGGCTGGCGCCGCCCACCTCGATCAGCGACACCAGCCCGCCGGCCTCGGCGAGGGACAGGTCGAGATCGTGCTGCATGAGCGGTACCAGCGCCGCGAACTTGCCGAGCTGCGCCGCGGCCAGCACGCCGATGCCCCAGATGAGCAGGATTGCCGGCCACCGCCGCGCCATGATCCATCCCTCCTCAAGAGGGCGGGACCGTACCGGCGGGCAGCGCGCGTGGGCCACGCATAAAGTATGCGTGGATGCCGGCACCGGATCAGACGATCTCGGTGACGAGCCGTCCGGCGGAGCCGTCGCCGAGCACGACGCGCTCCCAGAGCATCCGTCCGGGCAGAATGGGGAGCACCGGGTCGGAGTTCGGTCCGGTCACGACGACCAGCGAGGCCAGCCGCCCCTCGTGCCAGCCGAGCCCGTCGAGCCGGGCCTCGGCCGCGCAGATCTCGGGAGAGGCATAGACGAACAGCGACCTGCCCAGAAAGTCCGCCGGGTTCACCTGCCAGTCGGCCAGCCGCGCCGGCGACACGGCGAGCAGCCGGTGGGTCCGGTCACAGATCAGGTGCACCTTCCGCATGGAGGATTCCACGAGCCGCTTCAGCGCGGCGTCCTGCGTCGGACCGGGCGGAACCGCGAGCAGCCGCTGCGCCGTGGCTTGCTGGGCCTCGGACAGTTTCAGCACGCCGCGCTCCCAGCGTGACACCGTCGTCTGCGTCACCCCGAGCAGTTCGGCGAGGTGGCTCTGCTTCATGCCATGGAGGAGGCGCAACCGACGCAGCGCGTGCCCCAACTCATTCACCGGCCGATCTCCGTCATCCGGCCCACCGCGATCAAAGCCCCCCTTCGTCGACGACCTTGTGCCGAAAGGCCGCGGGCGTCAGACCAAAATGCGCTTTGAACTGGCGGTGGAAGTGGCTGAGGTTGGAAAATCCGCTGTCGAAGGCCACCTGCGTCACGGACTCCGGCCGGGTCACCAGAATCATCGCCGCTCTTTGCACCCGCCGGGCGTTGCAGTAGTCGACGAAGCTCTTCCCGGTGTAGTGGCGAAATTCCTTGGTCAAGACGCTGCGGGACAGCCCGCAGACAGACGTCGCCAGCTGAATGGTGAGATCTTTCTCAAGGTTACCTTCAATCCAGGTCACCACATCTCTGATTTTGGCCTTGTGGCGAAAGTTGGGCTGATCCCTCGCTGCGTATCGCTCCTTGACGTGCAGTGCCAAAAGCAAGCTGATCGCGCTCCAATGCAGTTGTTGGTCTCGGACATCCTCAACAGCCAATCCGTCGGTGATCAGGTTGCCCAACTGACCGAGCCATGATTCCTGACCGGGGTGGTCGGCAACACTCACGCCGCTGCCGCGGAGGCCATCGAGCATGGCGATATGGATCGGCGAAAGGAAGCTTGGCAGATCCTTCGGGGGAACGCAGACAATTTTTAGGCGGCCGACCTCCCCGGTTTCGAGGACGAAGCGATGAGGCGTATTCGGTGGCACAAGGACGGTCCTGGCGGGACGGAGTTCGATCACGCCGCTCTCCGTCAGAAACCGGCCGCTCTGGCCCTGGCACAGGGCGAATTCGAAGATGTCATGCTCGTGCCATGGCGAGGATTCGGCGATCTCGGCACTCAAGCTCCACAGCATTTTCAATCCGATCGTATATATAAGACGGCCGATCGCACAAGACCGGCGGTGGAGTTCGGATTAACGTCCCTTTGTGGCCCGATGGAACAGGGCCGATAGAGCATAAGGGTGGAGCCTTCCCCTGTCACCGTCGAGAATGCCTTTTCACGCTCCTCGGCCTCCCGCATGCTTTGCATAGCGGGTCAGCAACTTGCCCGGCACCGATCATCTGGCCCCGGAAGAAAACCCCTGATTCGATTTCTGTTGGAGATTCCAGTGGTTGAGATACCGAAACACGTGCAGGAATTCATTTCGGGAAAACTGGCCTGGGTGGCCACAGCCTCCCGAAGCGGCGAGCCCAATGTCACGCCCAAGGGCACGCTCAGGATCTTGGATGGAGGGCATGTTCTCTTCGCGGATCTGTTTTCCAACAAGACCAGGAAAAATCTCCTGGAGAACAAGGCGATCGCCGTGACCGTGGTCGATGTTCCGACCGGCCAGGGGTTCCAACTCAAGGGGACGGCCGAACTGCTGGAGTCCGGCCAAGCCTACGATGAGGCCTGCAAGCGGGTCGAGGAACTGGGAAAGGGCCTGCCGAAGCCGCGCTACGCCGTCAAGATCGCGATCCAGGCGGTTTTCGATCAATCGGCCGGAGCGGAACCAGGCTGCCAGATCGCTTGACGTGGAGCGTGATGCTGCTGCGGCAACCCACTGCGCGCAGACTCCTGCCCCTGGGCCGCTGGCAGGCAGTCAGGCCGCGATGACGAACGCGATCACCGTGGGTCTCATCACCGTAAGCCGCTTGTGCGGCCTCGCCGCCGTGGGCACCGGCGCTGCCTACTGGTGGGGGTATGACGTGCCGCTGCACGTTCACATCACGGTCGGCGCCGTGGTCGTCCTGGCCGTGTGGGGTCTTGCCGTCACGGTGCGGACACACGCCGCCGGGCTGGCGCTCACTGCGACCATGTGGGGAGCGATCGTCCCGATTCTCGGATTGACGCAGGTGTACATGCCACTTTCCGACGCACCGTGGTTGCTGCAGGGCCTGCACGTCGCCGCCGGACTGGGGGCTCTCGAGTTTGCCGAACTCCTGGCGAGGCAGGGCAAAACGGCGGCGCCGTCGTTACGATAAGCATTGTCCATCGGAAGAAAGGGTTGGCAACCATGGCCGACATGAACATCGACGCGGAGTTGCGTTCGTACTTCCACACATTCTGGGACGAATTTCCTTCTCCGGTCATGCTCGTCCACAAGGATCGCACCATTCTCGATCGCAACCGCGCCGCGGCGGCGATGGGCTGCGTTCCCGGAACACGATGCGTCGACCGCGGAGCACCGGCCGCGCACAAGGGATGCTTGGCCAATCAGGCACTGCGGGAGGGGACCGCCAAACGGTCCGTGCAGTATGTCGAGACGATGAAGGTGGTCATGGATTCCTACTGGATTCCCCTGCCGGAGCACGCGGATATGTTCGTCCACTTCGGCATCGACATCACGCCGTACGCCGCGGAACGGCTCCTCAAGCAACCCGAGGATGACTGCGCCGAATGTAAGCTCCGTACTGTCAGCGCGTAGGGCGATCTGCCAGACAGACGGTCCTGTTGTCTCTCTCCAAGGAATCAGAAGCATGCCAGAGAACCTGTATGATGTTCCGTTGACCCGGATCGATGGTCAGCCCACCACGTTGGCGGCCTTCCAAGGCAAAGTCCTGCTGATCGTCAACGTCGCCTCCAAATGCGGCCTCACCCCTCAATACGAGGGTCTGGAGAGACTGTATGAAGAGAAGCACGCGGAAGGACTGGAGGTGCTCGGGTTCCCGGCCAACAACTTCCGCGGCCAGGAACCAGGAACGGAGGCGGAGATCGCCGCGTTCTGCACCACCAGCTACAATGTGCGCTTCCCCCTCTTCAGCAAGATCAGCGTCGCGGGTGAGGATCAGCATCCGCTCTACCGCATCCTGGTCCACGCTCGCCCGCAGGTGGTCGGCGAAGGCCCGATGCGGACGCAGCTGGCTGGCTACGGCATCGAGACGAACCCTCCGGGTGAGGTGCTATGGAATTTCGAGAAGTTCCTGATCGGGCGCGACGGCCACATCGCCGGGCGGTTCGCCCCCGACGTCGAGGCGGCTGACCCACGCCTGCGCTCCGCGGTGGACAAGGAGCTCGCGAAGGGTGCTTGAACCGCGGCGGTCTATCCGGCTCCTGGCGAGCCTTCTCGCCCTGTTCGGTATTTTCGGCGCCGGCGTGACCCAGGCGGCGGACCTGACCGTCGTGGTGCATGGCATCGCCAAGGAAGGGGGCGACATCCGTGTCGCCCTCTATGCGAAACCTGAGACTTTCCGCAAGGAAGCGCAGGCACTTGCCGTGCGCAGCCAACCCGCGAAGCTGGGCGACGAGCGGTTCGTGTTCGCCGGCCTTCCCAAAGGCCGGTACGCCGTCATCGCGTATCACGACGAGAACAGGAACGGGAAGCTTGACCTGATCCTGGGCATGTTTCCCGCTGAAGGATGGGGGCTCAGCAACAACCCGAGGGTGATCGGCCCTCCCAGCTTCGAGGACAGTGCGTTCGCGTGCTCGGACGAAGCGCCCTGTCAGGTGGACATCAAGCTGACCTATTAAGCGATCCATCAGAGTCCCCGGCGGGGCCTTGGCCTCCAGTGTTATGGCATGAATGTGCAAATCTCCATGAGCGCTCCTCATGCGGGAACCATGTGTTCTTCGACTTTGACGATGACAGAATCGGAAATTCGAGAGGCCGACAGCATGCTTGTGCGCGACCAGCATGCTCCGCACATCAGCGCGCGCCCGCGTGGGGCTTCGTCGCACGGCCGAAGAGTCAGGGCGGAACGGGTCGAGGCGTGATCAACGCCGCGACCACCTCGGATGTCCAGATGATACGCGCGAATTCGCCGTCGAGATTCGCCAACGTCATCGCGTGGATCTCCTCGGCCCGGTGTTCGTCGCCGTCAGGGCCTGTCTGGTCGAAAGTCCATGTGGCGTCGCGGACCAGCCAGGCATCGAAACCCAGGTTGCCGGCCATGCGGGTCGTCGTCTCGACGCAGTGGTTGGTGGTCACGCCGCAGATGATGACGGTGCGGATGCCGGCTGAACGCAGGCGGCCCTCGAGATCCGTTCCGATGAACGCGCTGTTCACCCGCTTGACGACGACAGGCTCACCCGGCAGTTCGCACGCTTCATCCCTGACGCGATATCCGGTGCTGCCCGGAAGGAACGACGAACCGGGGTGTGTGCCCTCGTGGCGGACATGGAATATCGGCAGGCCCGCGGCCCGGAATGCGCGCAGCAGGTCCGCAATCCGGGCCACCGCATCGGGGTTGTTGCGCCGCTTACCGGCCGCTTCCCATTCATCGAAGGCATGCTGGACGTCGATGACCAGGAGCGCCGCACGGATCGGATCGAGGCCCGGACTGGTCATGAGACTTTCTGGCCCTTCGCGTTGCCGCCGGGGTCCCGTGCGCCAATCGTCGCAATGATCGCTTCCCGCTCGGCGCGGAGCGGCGCCGAGCGTCGCCGCACGGCGGCCAGAACATCCGGCGGTGCCGTTTCGGGCGTCCCCGCGTCGAAGGGCGGCACCGGTGCGTATTCCAGGTTGAGTTGAATGGCCTCCGCCGCGGGTCGCCCCGCTAGTTCGGCGACCAGCGTCAGCGCGAGATCGATCCCGGCCGTCACGCCGTCGCCGGTCAGCAGGTTGCCATCGCGCACCACGCGGCCTTGCACCGGGATGGCGCCGAACGCAGCGAGCAGGTCGTGCGCATTCCAATGCGTGGTGGCGCGCCGGTTGCGCAGCAGTCCGGCAGCGCCCAGCACCAAGGCGCCGGTGCAGACCGAGGCAATGTAACGTGCCCCCGCGGCCTGACGGCGCACGAATCCGAGCGTGTCCGTGTCGGATAGCAGATCGTTCACGCCGGCGCCGCCAGGAATGCACAGCACATCCAGCGCTGGACAATCCGCGAAGGTGGCGGTGGGCGCGAGTACAAGCCCGGTCGCGGATGTTATCGGTGCCAGCGAGCGAGCCACGAGGTCCACGCGGGCTTCCGGCAGCGAGGCCAACACTTCATAGGGGCCGGTCAGGTCGAGCTGCTGGACTCGCGGGAACAACAGCAGGCCGATATGGATGGTCATGTCGTGCGGGCCTTCCTGGTGGACCGACGGAGCTTAACCCGGCCGGCTCTGGCGGCAACGGCGTTTGCGTGTGGACGCGGCGCGGCGCCTGCTGTCCGACACGCGCACGCCGATACCGGGGAGGTTCAGCCGATCCTCCATCCGCCATTGACGGGAATGACCACCCCGGTGACGAACGCCGCTGCGTCGGAGGCCAGCCAGAGGACTGCGCCGGCGATGTCGTCCGGGGTGCCTGCACGGCCCAGGGGCGTCTCGGCGATGATCGCCGAGACGCGTTCTTCCGGCCATGACCCCGTGAAGCCGGTGCCGGCGACGAAGCCGGGGGCGATGACGTTCGCGGTGATCCCGCGCGGGGCGAGTTCGCGGGCCAGGGCATAGGTCAGACCGTGCAGACCGGACTTGGCGGCCGCATAGGCGAGACCGCCCGGTCGGCTGCCACCGGTCTGCGCGCCGATGGAGCTGATGTTGACGATGCGCCCACCAGGACTGCACAGGCGTGGCGCCACGGCATGAGTCATCAGGAAGGTGCCCTTGAGATTGGCGGCGATGACCGCATCCCAGGCGGCCTCGGCTTCGTCCGCCGGGGTGGCGAGGGCGACGCCGCGGATGAACCCGGCTGCGTTGACCAGGACATCGACCCGATCAAGCCCGTCGAGCGCGCCGGCGATATCCCCACGGCGGCCGACATCCGCGACGCGCCAGGAAACGCCGTCGCCGAGGCGTTCCGCCGCGTCCCGCAGCCGGTCCGCCGTTCGTCCGACCAGCCTGACCCCGTAGCCAGTGCCGATCAGCGCTCGTGCAATGCCAAAGCCGATGCCGCTGGCCCCCCCGGTGACGACGGCCTGTTTCCGATCCCCTTCCATGTTCGCCCCTCCTTGCTCCGGCGTTTAATGGCAAGGGGTATGCGTCATGTCGAATACGATTGGCGTAGACACGTGATACCTCCAGAGTATCGCCATGTTCAGCCTGCGCCAGCTTCAGCAATTCCTTGTCGTCGCCGAGACGATGAGCTTCCGCCGCGCGGCGGAGCGGCTGAACATGGCGCAGCCACCGCTAACGGCCGCGATCCGCCACATGGAGGAAAGCCTGAGCCCACGGTGGCGGTCGAACCAGCGTCCCGCGACGGTCGCGCCCATTACCATCGCGATCATCCCGGTACCGGTCCCGACAACCAGCCCCCAGAGCAGCCGCAACTGCCACGGCGCTGCCATCAC
>Ga0224531_1000657_pt1 | contig 16766 bp, 12 predicted proteins | sample CBST100metaG_FD_179876 | JGI IMG/M metagenome (GOLD analysis project Ga0224531, IMG submission 179876) | Peat soil microbial communities from Stordalen Mire, Sweden - C.B.S.T100 | ecosystem: Environmental > Terrestrial > Soil > Wetlands > Peat | place: Sweden: Norrbotten County, Stordalen Mire... | reverse complement strand
CGACGGCTGGCGCGCCTACATGCAGAGCAAGCTGGCGCAGGTGATGTTCACCGTCGATCTGGCGGGCGAGCTGGCGGGCTCCGGGGTCACCGCGACCTGCCTGCACCCGGCTACCTACATGGACACGACCATGGTGCGCGAAGGTGGGCTGATACCGCGTAGCACGGTGGGGCAGGGCGCCGAGGCCATCCTCAACCTCGCCCTTTCGTCGGCGCTGGAAGGGCAGAGCGGGCTCTATTTCGACGGCCTGCGGCGATCGCGGCCGAACCCTCAGGCCGACGACGTCGCGGTACGGCGGCGGCTGCGTCGGCTCAGCCTGTCTCTGGTCGGGCTACCGGACGAATCGGTCTCCGCCCCATCCTGAGAGACGGCGCGCACCGCCTCGCCCAGCAGGCCGACTCCGTGGCGGATCACGGCCTCGTCCAGCCCCGCGTAGCGCAGGACGAAGCCGGCTTCGTGCCATGGTCCATGCTCGGCGGGTGGGATGGGCTCGATGCCGACCGAGCGGGCCGCCGCTGCCGCGGCGATACGCTCCGCCTGGTCGGCGGCGATACCGGCGAGCCAAACCGACACGTGCAGCCCTGCGTTGACGCCGCGGATGGTCACCCCCGCGCCGAAGGTGGCAGCGAGAGCGTCGATCAGGCAATCGCGGCGGTGCTGGTTGCGCCTGCGGGTACGGCGCAGGTGCCGCTCAAAATGCCCCTCCTCGATCAGCCGCGCGAACACCGCTTGATCCAGCGGCGCGCTGTACCAGTCGGAGAGCTGTTTGGCGCGCAGGAATGGCTCGACCAGCTCGCGCGGCAGCACCACGTAGCCCAGCCGCAACCCGGGCGAGAGCGCTTTCGAGGCGGAGCCGGCGTAGATCACCACATCGGCGCGGTCGAGCGCGCGCACCGCCTCCACCATGCGGCTGGCGTAGCGGAACTCGCTGTCGTAGTCGTCCTCGAAGATGTAGGCGCCGCTGCGGTCGGCCCAGTCCAGCAGTGCCAGCCGGCGCGACGCCGGCATGGTGGAGCCGACCGGGAACTGGTGCGAGGGGGTGATGTAGGCCAGCCGCGTTCGGGTCTCGGCGGCAGGCAGGCGGGCGGTGTCCAACCCGTCTTCGTCCACCGGCACGCGCAGTAGGCGGGCGCCGGCGGCAGCGAAGGCGAGGCGGGCGCCAGGGTAGCCGGGGTCCTCGACCACCACCGGCGCGCCGGGGTCCACCAGCACGCGCACGGCCAGGTCGAGCGCCTGCTGCGTGCCGTTCACGATCACCAGTTGGTCCGGCTCGGCGCGCACCGCGCGGGCGCGCAGCAGGTAGTCGCACAGCGCCGCGCGCAGGTCCGGCAGCCCTTGCGGGTCCTCGTAGGTCGCCGGCACGCGCGAGCGCCGGCGTAGCTCCGCCAACAGCAGCCGCCGCCACATGGCCACCGGAAAGTCGTCCGCGCTGATGACGCTGTGGCGGAAATTGTAGGCGAAGGCGGCGCGGCGGCCGAGCACCTGCATGTCCAGTCGCGCGAGGCGCTCGCCGTACCCGGAGGGCTGGTAGCGATGCCCGGTCTCCACCCGAGCGGCCGCACCGCCATCGACTCGGTGCAGCGCGTCAGCAACGAATGTGCCGGTGCCATGCCGGGAATGGATGTAGCCCTCGGCGGCGAGCTGCTCGTAGGCGATCAGCACCGTGTTGCGTGAGATGCCGAGTTCGCTCGCCAGTTCGCGCGACGATGACAGGCGGGTTCCCGGCGCCGCCGACCCGCCCAGCACCAGTCCCTTTACCTGTTCGTAGATCTGGCGCTGCAACGGCGCCGCGCCGCTCAGGCTGATCAGCATCCGAGGCCACTCCCAGAGATCGTCCGCAAGGCAGGACACCAGACGGCCTGGAGGCCGCAATAAAAATAGCAACGCACGGCGTGAATATGAGACATGCCCTATGAATATACGACCATTTATGGTAGAAGACTTAGCAAATGGCGGCCGCGATGATGCGGCGCATGCAGCGGCGGCTTCGGCGGCCGAGAGGTTAAGAATGGCACCGGTTGCACCCACGGATCGCCCGGAGAGTTCCGCTCGGCCGCGCCGCATACTCGACCTGATCGGCAACACGCCGCTCATCGAGGTGAGCCGGTTCGATGTCGGTCCGTGCCGGCTGTTCCTGAAGCTGGAGTTCTTCAATCCCGGCGGGTCGATCAAGGACCGGCCGGCGCTGGCCATGATCGAGGCGTTCGAGCGCGATGGCCGACTGGCGCCCGGGGGCACGCTGGTGGAGGCGACCGCCGGCAATACCGGGCTCGGGCTCGCGCTCGTCGCCATCGCCAAGGGCTACCGGCTGATCCTGGTGATGCCCGACAAGATGAGCCGCGAGAAGGTGTTCCACCTGCGCGCCATGGGGGCGGAGGTGGTGATGACCCGCTCCGACGTCGGCAAGGGACATCCCGAATACTACCAGGACACCGCCGAGCGTCTGGCCAAGGAGATTCCCGGCGCGGTCTACGTGAACCAGTTCGGCAACCCGGCGAACCCGCTGGCGCACGAGACCAGCACCGGCCCGGAGATCTGGGAGCAGATGGAGCACCGGGTGGATGCCGTCGTCTGCGGCGCCGGTTCCTGTGGCACGTTGACCGGCCTTAGCCGTTTCTTCGCCACGGTTTCCCCCGCCACCGCGATCGTGCTGGGCGACCCCGCCGGCTCGATCCTGGTCGATGTGGTGGAAGGCCGCCCGCCGGGCACGCCGGGAAGCTGGCTGATCGAAGGCATCGGCGAGGACTTCGTGCCGCCGATCGCGGACCTCTCCAGGGTGACGCGTGGCTACGCGATTCCCGACGGCGAATCCTTCGCCGCGGCGCGCGAGCTGCTGCGGCGCGAGGGCGTGCTGGCGGGCTCGTCGTCGGGCACCATCCTCGCCGCGGCGCTGCGCTATTGCCGCGAACAGACCACGCCGAAGCGCGTGGTGGCGCTGGTGCCCGACAGCGGCAACAAGTACTTGTCCAAGATGTTCAACGACTTCTGGATGGCGGACCAGGGCTTTCTGCAGAAGCCGCGCCTGGGCGACCTGCGCGATCTGGTGAGCCGGCGCTTCGACGAGGGCGCGGCGGTGGTGTTGTCGCCCGACGATACGCTGAACACCGCCTGGGCGCGCATGAAGCTGTACGACATCTCGCAGCTTCCCGTGGTCGAGGGCGACCGGCCGGTCGGCATCATCGACGAGTCCGATCTACTGCTCGCGGTGGTGGACGAGCCGCGGCACTTCTCGCAGCCGGTGCGCTCGGCGATGCATACCGCGCTGGAAACGGTGCCGGTCGGCGCGGGGATTCCCGAGCTGCTGGCGATCTTCAACAAGGGATACGTCGCTGTCGTGGTGGATGGACCGCACTTCATCGGCCTCATCACGCGCATCGACCTGATCAACCATTTGCGTCGGAAGGTCGATTGATCGTGACCACAGCCTCCAGGAAATCATGGGGTCCCTCGACGCTGGCGGTGCATGCCGGCAACGGACCCGATCCCGCCACCGGGGCGGTGATGACGCCGATCTACGCGACATCGACGTTCGTGCAGTCCGCCCCAGGGGTGACGACCGGCTGGGAATATGCGCGCTCGGGCAACCCCACACGCGCCGATTTCGAACGCGCGCTGGCGGACGTCGAGGGCGGCAGTGCCGGCTTCGCCTTCGCGTCCGGCTTGGCGGCGGAGGCGACGGTGCTCGACCTGCTGGCGCACGGCAGCCACGTGATCACCTCGCAGGGCCTCTACGGCGGCACTTGGCGGCTGCTCCACCGCGTGCGCAACCACTCCGCCAACCTGTCCGTCACGCATGTCGATGCGTCCGATGCGTCCGATCCGGCCGCTCTCGAAGCGGCGCTGACGCCGCGCACCGCGATGGTCTGGGTGGAGACGCCGGGCAACCCGCTGCTCGACATCGTCGATCTTGACGCTATCGCCGCTTTCGCCCGCGGTCATGGCCTGCTTTCCGTGGTGGACAACACCTTCGCCTCGCCGGCGGTGCAGCGACCGCTTGAGCATGGCGTGGACATCGTCGTGCATTCGGCGACCAAGTATATCGGCGGACACTCCGACATCATCGCCGGTGCCGTGGTCGTCGGCGACAACGCCGAATTGGCCACCCGGCTGGGATTTCTGCAGAACGCCGTCGGCGCCGTGCTCGATCCGTTCCAGAGCTTCCTCGCCCGGCGCGGCCTGTTGACCCTGCCCTTGCGCATCGAGCGGCACGCGGCGAACGCGCTCAAGGTCGCGCGCTTCCTTGATACGCACCCGCGCATCGAGCGGGTACTGTATCCCGGGCTGCAGAATCATCCGGGGCATTCGCTGGCCATGCGCCAGATGGCGAACGGCGGCGGCATGGTGGCCGCTTTCCTGAAGGGGGACGCGACCGCGGTTGCGTCCTTCCTGCAACGGCTGCGGCTGTTTCGTCTGGCGGAGAGCCTGGGTGGCGTGGAAAGCTTGGTCGGCCAGCCCTGGACGATGAGCCATGGGTCGGTGGCCGAGGAGCATCGCCTAGCCATCGGCATCACGCCGCAGCTCATACGCCTGTCCGTCGGCATCGAGGACGCCGACGACCTGATCGCGGATCTCGATGCCGCGCTGGGCTAGACTGTCGTTGCTGAATCGGCAATAAACTGAAACTATCGGCCGTCCGCTGCACACGGGCATTGATCTATCTCAATCGAGTATCGTCAGAGCCAGTCATTCGGCATGTAGCCGCCCCTGTATCGACGCGGCGACAAATGCGCGAATGGCTCTGGCGGGCGAACGATGCCCGGGCTGGCATCCTTTTTGTCGGGAATAGGCGATTTCAGAACCATTCCAGTCCGAACTGTCGGACGTGGTCTGCCCTGGAGGCATTGTCGCCACGACAAATGGTGGCTAATGTCCCGCCGCTCATGGCTCTAACGGCCGGCACCGGTCCCCGTGCGCAGTGCAACGGTCCGGTTTTGCTTACCGTGTGGCCGTGTCAAATGACGAAGTGCTCCGCTGCCGCGAGCTGCCGGAAGGCGAGCTGAATTTGCGGCGGCGGGTTTGTCGTGGAGGCTCAGTAGGTCACTGCCATATCGGTTGTACCGCAGCAACTCTGGCCGGGGGCGACGTGCCCGAGACCTGTCTGCTCGATGACAAAGTTGCTGCCCCTCACTGGCGCGGTTTGTGCCGGGTGGCTCTTGGTCGACCCCGGCACTGTGCCGCCCACGCGTCGTCGCCACGGATCTGTCTTTCCTCGGAAAGGTAAACAGGATGAACGGTGCTGAAAGACAACCAATAAAGAGGCCCTCGGCGGACAAGCGCTGGGCGACCGTGGAGGCGACGATGCGCCGCCACGGTTTTGCAGGGCAGTCGCTGATCGAGACCCTCCACACGGCGCAGCAGGCGTTCGCCTATCTCGACGAGGATGCCCTGCGCTACGTTGCCGCTTCGCTGCACCTGCCGCTCAGCAAGGTGCTCGGAGTCGCCACCTTCTATAACCACTTCACGCTCAAGCCGGGGGGCAAGCACACCTGCGTCGTTTGCACGGGCACGGCCTGTTACATCAAGGGGTCGGGGGAGCTGCTCAAGGCTCTCGAAAAGGGCTACGGCGTCAAGGTCGGCGGGACGACGAAGGACGGTGAGCTTTCGGTGCTTCAGGCACGTTGCATCGGCGCCTGCGGGCTGGCGCCGGCTGTCGTGATCGACGGCGCAATCCACGGTAAGATGACCGAGCATGAAATGATGACCCGTGTTGCGCAGCAGGTGCACCATGACGCCTGACGAATTCGAAAAGCACGCCGTGGAGGCGGCTGAAGCCCTGCACAAGTGCAAGCACCGTGTGTGCGTCTGCTTGGGCACGGGCTGCATGTCCTCGGGCTCCGATCAGGTGAAGGCGGCGCTTCAGGCCCAGGTGAAGGCGGGTGGGCTTGAAGGCGAGGTCGAGGTCAAGCAGGTCGGCTGCATGGGCCTTTGCGCGGCCGGTCCACTGGTAGAAGTGGCGACGCCAAGCGAGAACCGCACCGTGATGTATCACGGGGTGGTCCCCGACGACGCGGGCGACATCGTAAAAAGCGCTCAAAGCGGCGAGAAGGTCGAGCGCCTGAACTTCCCCACCGACATTCCCTTCTTCACGCGGCAGAAGTGGATCGTCCGGGAAAACTCCGGCACGATCAATCCGGAACGCATCGACGACTATATTGCTGTCAACGGTTACTCGGCCCTACTCAAGGTGGTAACCACCATGACGCCGGCACAGGTGATCGAGGAGGTACAGCGCAGTGGCCTGCGCGGCCGAGGCGGTGCGGGATATCCAACCGGCTTGAAATGGAGCATGGTCGCCAAGGCAGCCGGTACATCCAAGTACTTGGTCTGTAACGCTGATGAGGGCGACCCGGGCGCCTTCATGAATCGCAGCGTGCTGGAGGCCGATCCCCACCGCGTGCTCGAGGGCATGGCGATCGCGGCCTATGCGGTTGGCGCCGACCATGGCTACATCTACGTGCGCGCTGAGTATCCGCTGGCGGTGAAGCGGCTCAAGCTCGCCATCCAGCAGGCCGAGCGCATTGGCGTGCTCGGCAACAACATTTTCGGCACGCCGCTCAGCTTCAAGATCGAGCTTCGCCTCGGCGCCGGCGCATTCGTCTGCGGCGAGGAAACCGCGCTGCTTGCCAGCATCGAAGGCGGGCGTGGCCAGCCGCGTCCGCGTCCGCCGTTCCCTGCCGAGTCCGGATTGTGGGGCGCGCCCACGCTGATCAACAATGTCGAGACCTACGCGACCATCGCGCCGATCATCCGCAACGGCAGCGCCTGGTACGCCGGCATCGGCACCGAGGGCAGCAAGGGCACCAAGACCTTCGCGCTGGCCGGGAAGGTCGTGAACATCGGCCTGATCGAGGTGCCGTTCGGCATCACGCTGCGCGAGATCATCTTCGACATCGGCGGCGGTATCCCGGACGGCAAGAAGTTCAAGGCGGTGCAGACAGGCGGGCCTTCCGGTGGCTGCATCCCCGAGCAGTTCCTTGACATGCCGGTCGATTATGATTCGCTGGCGAAGGCGGGCTCCATCATGGGGTCGGGCGGCATGATCATCATGGACGAAACGTCCAGCATGATCGACGTCGCGCGCTACTTCATGGAATTCTGCATGTTCGAATCCTGCGGCAAGTGCGTGCCGTGCCGAGTCGGGACGATGCAGATGCACGAAATCCTGCAGAAGTTCATCGCCGGCAAGGCGACACCGAATGACCTCGCCATGCTCGAAGAACTCTGCATCATGGTCCGGAACACCAGCCTTTGCGGCCTTGGGCAATCGGCGCCAAACCCCGTGCTCACGACGCTTCGCTACTTCCGTCATGAATATGAGGAGCGAATGAGCAAGGACGCGGACGCCCGCGAGCCGGCAGCCGATGCCGAGATCAAGGAGACTGCGTGATGCCTTCGTCAGCACCCGTCGTTGCGCTGAAGATCGACGGTAAGGACGTCAGCGGCCACACCGACGAAACCATTCTCGATGTCGCCCGCGAAAATAAGATCGACATTGCCACGCTCTGCTATCTTGAGGGTCTGTCCGGCTGGGGTGCTTGCCGGCTGTGCCTCGTCGAGGTCGCCGGGTCGCGCAAGCTGCTGCCCGCGTGCGTGACGCGGGTGGCCGAGGGGATGGACGTTTCGACCAACACGCCGCGACTGCAGAAGTACCGCCAGCTCACGGTGCAGATGCTGTTCTCCGAGGGCAACCACGTCTGCGCCGTCTGCGTCGTGAACGGTCACTGCGAGTTGCAGGACCTGGCCAAGAAGCTCGGCATCACGCACCTGGATATGGATTACCGCTTTGCCAAGCTCGGTTGTGATGCGTCCAACAACCTGTTCCTTCTGGACCACAACCGCTGCGTGCTGTGCACCCGGTGCGTGCGGGTGTGCGACGAGATCGAGGGTGCCCACACCTGGGATGTGATGGGGCGCGGTATCGAGTCGTGCGTGATTGTCGATCTCGACCAGCACTGGGGCGAATCGCAAACCTGCACGGGCTGCGGTAAGTGCGTGCGCGTCTGTCCGACTGGCGCGCTCACACGTAAGGACGCCGTCGTTGCCGACATGCAGAAGGACGATACCTTCCTGCCCTATCTGCGCACGATGCGTGGGAGCCACACATGACCGCTGCAACTGAATCGACGACCGTACCCGCCCGCAAGGTACGGCTCGCTACCGTGTGGCTGGACGGTTGCTCCGGCTGCCACATGTCCTTTCTCGACATGGACGAGCGGCTGCTCGAACTGGCGCCGCTTATCGAGCTTGTGTACAGCCCGCTGGTTGACGCCAAGTCCTTTCCCGAGAACGTGGATGTCGCGCTGATCGAGGGCTCGGTCAGCACCGACGAGGATATCGAGCACATCCGGGAGATCCGCAAGCGGACGAAGATCCTTGTCTCGCTCGGTGACTGTGCCGTGACGGGAAACGTGCCGGCGATGCGCAACCAGTTCTCCACGGACGAGGTGTTCGACCGGGCCTATCAGGAGAACGCGCAGCTTCAACAACAGAGGCCGACAAAGTATTTGCCGACTCTGCTCGAGAAGGTGCTGCCCGTGCACGAGGTGGTGAAGGCAGACGTTTTCGTGCCTGGCTGCCCGCCGCCGGCTGATGCAATCTATTATGTCCTTTCCGAATTGCTTGCCGGTCGCACGCCCGATGTCGCGACAGTCACGCGGTTCGGTCGCTAGAAAGGTATCCCGATGCCACGCGAGATCTCGATCGGTCCAGTGACCCGCATTGAGGGCCACTCCAGGATCACGCTGAAACTCGATGACAGCGGGGAGGTGACGGATGCGATGTTCCACGTCACCCAGTTCCGCGGCTTCGAGAAGTTCACCCAGGGCCGGCCGTTCGCCGAGATGCCGTCCCTGACATCGCGCACCTGCGGCATCTGTCCGGTAAGCCATCTGACCGCGTCGGCCAAGGCGTGCGATGCGCTGCTGGCCGTGACGATCCCCGCGACAGCCGCCGACCTGCGCCGACTGATGAATCTCGCTCAGATCGTGCAGTCGCATGCTCTGAGCTTTTTCCATCTGTCGTCTCCCGACCTGCTGTTGGGGTTCGACTCCGATCCCGTTCAGCGCAATCTGTTCGGTGTCGCCGCCGAAGCGCCGCAGCTCGCTCGCGACGGTATTCGCCTGCGTCAGATCGGTCAGACCGTCATCGAGGTGCTTGGCGGCAAGCGGATTCATCCGGCCTGGGCAGTGCCCGGGGGGGTCAATGCGCCGCTAGCGGCCGAGAATCGCGACAAGCTGGCGGCAATGCTGCCCGAAGCGCTCGACATCGCCCATCGTACCATCCAGTGGTACAAGCGCATCGCCACGCGCTTCAGTGCCGAGGCGCAGACATTCGCCAATTTCCCGACGCTGTTCATGGGCTTGGTGACACCGTCTGGCGAACTCGAGTACTACGACGGTAACCTGCGCGTGGTCGATGCCAAGGGCGCCGTGGTGGTGGATCAGTTCCCGCCGGAGCGCTACCAGGAACTCATCGCCGAGGCGGTCGAGCCGTACAGCTTCATGAAGTTCCCCTACTACAAGTCGCTCGGCTATCCGGCGGGCATCTACCGCGTCGGCCCGCTGGCGCGGCTCAACATCGTGGACCGCTGCGGCACACCGCGGGCGGACCAGGAATGGGCTGAGTTCCGCGAGCTGCAACGCGGCGCAGTACTCAGCTCGTTCCACTACCACCACGCCAGGTTGATCGAGATCATCTACTGCATCGAGAAAATGCAGCAGATCCTCGCACTGCCGAACATTCTTGACACAAGGGTGCGGGCACGGGCGCAGCCGAATCGTTCGGAGGGCATCGGCGTGTCCGAGGCGCCGCGCGGCACGTTGATCCATCACTATCGGATCGACGGTGACGGGCTGATCACCTGGGCGAACCTGGTCATCGCCACCGGCCACAACAATCTGGCGATGAACCGCGGCATTCTCCAGGCGGCGCAGCACTTCGTCGATGGCAACCACATCGCCGAGGGTGCCCTGAACCGTGTGGAGGCGGTCATCCGCTGCTACGACCCCTGCCTCTCCTGTGCCACGCACGCACTGGGGCAGATGCCGATCCGTCTGCAACTGGTCAACGCGCGCGGGACCGTTCTGCATGAGGTTGTCCGCGACTGAAGGCCCGTTGCTACTGATCGGATTTGGCAACGAGTTGCGTGGCGATGACGGCGCGGGTTGCCGCGTCGCCCGTCGCCTGCAGGGGTGCCTGGGACGCCGGCTCGGGCGATCGGCTGTGGTACTGGTGGTACCGCAACTGCTGCCGGAACTGGCGGAACCGATCGGCCGGGCGCGCCTGGTGATCTTCGTCGATGCCAGTTGCCTTCTGTCTCCCGGGCAGGTTCGGCGAAGCCAACTGCGTGCCGGGACCGGAGCTGGATCGTCGCTGGCGCACCATCAGAGCGTGCAGACGCTGCTCGGCATGGCACGCGCGCTCTACGGGCGGGCGCCGTCCGCGTGGCTGTATGCCATTGGCGGTGGTTGCTTCGGCTATCAGACGGACTTGTCCGCGGCGGCACGCCGGGCGGTCGGGTGCGTGGTGCGCGACATCGCGGTGCGGACTCGCCACGTCTGTCCTGCCTCGCGTCGAGGCAACGCGGCCGGGTGGTTCGCATACGGCGCTCGTGCAAAGCGTCCGCTGTGAACCGCGGCGAAAATAACCTACACATGCCGCCATCCGGCAGTGCCGGAACAGGTAAACTCTGGAACAAAAAAATGTTTGCCCGCGCGACTGTCTGACGTGGGCATGAGCATCGGGCGAAGGGAGCTGGTCGTCGGGCATGAGTAAGCAATGGGTCTATCTATTCGATACGACGCTCCGGGATGGCGCGCAGACCAGCGGGCTCGATTTCACGCTCGAAGACAAGATTCTGATCGCACGCATGCTCGATGACATCGGCATCGATTATGTCGAGGGCGGGTATCCGGGCGCGAACCCGACCGATACGGAATTCTTCACGCAGAAGCGTCTGCAGCGTGCTGCCTTCACGGCCTTTGGCATGACCAAGCGTGCCGGCGTCTCGGTCGCCAACGACCCCGGCATTGCCGCGCTCCTGGACTCCAAGGCCGACGTCATCTGCTATGTGGCGAAGGCATGGGACTATCACGTGCATGTCGCGCTCGGCACCACGCTTGAGGAGAACCTCGTCGGCATCCGCCAGTCGGTCGAGGTGGCCAAGGCGGCGGGCCGGGAGGTCATCGTCGATTGCGAACATTTCTTCGATGGCTATCTGGCCAATCCGGACTATGCGCTGGCCTGCGCCACGGTGGCGCACGAGGCCGGTGCCCGCTGGATCGTGCTCTGCGACAGCAACGGGGGCACGCTGCCGGGCACGGTGGAGCGCATCGTCGGCGAGGTCGCCCGCCACGTCCCCGGCGACTCGCTGGGCATCCATGCGCACAACGACACCGAACACGCGGTGGCAAATTCGCTGGCGGCGGTCCTGGCCGGCGCGCGGCAGATCCAGGGGACGCTGAACGGCGTCGGCGAGCGTTGCGGCAACGCCAACCTCATTTCGATCATCCCGACGCTCAAGCTGAAGGCCGACTTTGCCGACCGGTTCGAGATCGGCGTTGCCGACGCCAAGTTGCGGGAGCTGACGCGCATCGCGCACCGCTTCGATGAACTGATCAATCGCACACCGAACCGGCACGCGCCCTATGTCGGCGCCGCCGCCTTCGCCACCAAAACGGGCATTCACGCTTCGGCGCTGGCGAAGGACCCGCGCACTTACGAACACGTGCCGCCGGAAGCCGTGGGCAACCAGCGGCGCGTGCTCGTCTCCAACCAGTCCGGCAAGGCCAACCTGCGGACCGAACTCACCCGGCTCGGCATCGAGGTCGCCAAGGACAATCCCAAGCTCGACACGTTGCTGCGGCTGGTCAAGGAGCGGGAAGCGGAGGGTTTCGCCTACGAGACGGCGGACGGCTCGTTCGAACTGCTGGCGCGGCGCACGCTGCAGATGCTGCCGAGCTTCTTCCACACGGTGAGCTTTCGGGTCGTCATCGAGAAACAGTTCGAGCGCAGTGGCGACGGCGTGGCGGTGTCGGAAGCCATCGTGCATGTGCGCGTGGGTCAGCAGATGCGCCGGGCATCGGCCACGGGCAACGGTCCGGCCGACGCGCTCGACCGGGCGCTTCGTCTGGCCCTGGAGGCGTACCGCCTTTACATCGACGACATGACGCTGATCGACTTCAAGGTGCGAATCCTGAACACCGGCACCGGGGCGACCACGCGTGTGTTCATCGAATCCGAAGACCGTGAAGGCAATACGTGGTCCACGATCGGCGTGTCGGAAACCATTGTCGATGCCATCTACCAGGCGTTGGAGGACAGCATCGTGTTCAGGCTGCTGAAGGCGGGCGCGCCGGTCCTTGAGGCCGAGCGGCACGCCGACGCGGCGGAACGGGTTGTCCCGTCAGACTGACCGCGCCAGCGTGTGCTCCGAGGCCGTCACTGTTGCGGATGTTCGACCGCCCGGACCGCATTGCTACCGACCGAGGTCGTGGCAGGGGCCGCAGCGGGCAACCTGACGCGCATCTCTGCGACCTCTTCCACGGCGGCGCGGCCCGGGCCGGTCGTCAGGCTGAGGACATGGCCGCCGCGCGTCCGGTTGGCACTCAGGAAATGGAAATGCCATCCGACCACGTTGGTCGAGCTGGCAGCAGGGGGATAGCGGAAGCCGATCAGCGTGCCATTTACGTCATTGAAGGTGTTCACGACCTGCTGCTCCCTGATGACATCCGCGAGCGACCGGTATGGCGGCTTCTGCCTGGGCTCGCTGCGAACCTGGATGGTCTTGAACCGGCCGTCGATGCGCGCGACGAGGACGCGGGATGCGCTGCTCGGCAGGGCATCGAGGTCCGCCTGGAGCTGTTCCAGCGAGCGCCCTGAGGCGACCCGCATCGCGCCTTGGGGATGGAAGGCAACGACCTCGGCGAACGGCGTCTGCTCGGTGGGCGGCACCGGGTGCGCGCGGCCGTCCGTAGTGCCGCGGAAGATACGGCCGTCGAGCACCATCATCTCGCCGTTTACCCCGTTGAACGTGCCCAGCCCGAAGCCGCCGTGGCGAAGCAATTCGCTCATGGTGACATCGCCATCATAGCCGCCGGCCAGCAGGTTAAGGATGGTGGAAACCTGATACACTTCGGCCGCACGGGCGGGAAAGCCAAGCAAGGCGAGGCAGAGCAGGACAACAAGCCGACGAACCATCGGTGCGCTCCTCGCAATATGACATGGAAGCTACCGCCGCATGACGAATCCGGCAAACGCGGTCACCAGGCGTTGACCGGCGTAACCCCTGCCGGCGGGATTGACCTGGGTCAATGTGCGGTCGATGGATCGTTCTAGTCTCCTTGCCCAGACATATCGAAATCCGAACGAGACGCCTCGTTCCTCTGGCTATGGGGGAGGGCAGAAATGCCGCACCGACCCGCCGACATTACGCCGAGCGTGGATCTCACGTCACATATGGGAGTCGGTCCGGTTCGCAGCCACCGCCCCGTCTACGTGGATCTGCTGCCGCCTTGCAACAACGCCTGCCCGACCGGCGAGGACATCCAGGGCTGGCTGGCGCTTGCTCAGGCCGGCAAATACCGCCCGGCGTGGGAAGCGCTGATGGCGGACAATCCGTTCCCGGCTGTGCTCGGCCGGGTGTGCTATCACCCGTGCGAGAACGGCTGTAACCGCGGTCACCTCGATGCTCCGGTGAGCATCCATGCGGTGGAGCGGTTCCTTGGCGACTTGGCGTCGGCCGAAGGCTGGCGCGTCGCCCCCGCCCCCGCCACCGGCAAGCGGGTGCTGGTCGTTGGCGCGGGGCCGGGCGGCCTTGCCGCAGCCTATCACTTGGCGCGGCTGGGCCATGCCGTGGAAGTCCACGAGGCCGCCGCGCAGCCGGGTGGGATGCTGCATTTTGGCATACCTGCCTATCGCTTGCCGCGTGCCGAGTTGATGAAGGAGATCCGCCGCATCGAGGAGTTGGGCGTGCGGATCGTGCTGGACCATAAGGTCAACGATCTGCTCGCCGAACAGCGTGAAGGCCGGTTTGACGCCGTGTTCGTCGCGATCGGCGCACAGGCGACACAGCATGCCGAGATCCCGGCGCGCGATGCGGCCCGGGTACTGGATGCGGTGAGCTTCCTGCACGAGGCCGGCACTGGTGCCGCGCCGCAGCTCGGCCGCCGCGTCGTGGTCTACGGCGGCGACCACTTGGCGACGGAAGCCGCCCGCACTGCGATGCGCCTGGGCGCCGACGAGACGATCATCGTCTACGGGCGTGACCGCGCCCACATGGCGGCCCGCAAGTTCGAGACCGACGACGCAGCCGCGGAAGGCGTCACCTTCAAGTGGCTGAGCAGCATCAAGGAGATCGTCGGCTCGGAGCTGACGATCGAGCGGATGGAGCTGGGCGCCGACGGGCAGCCGAAGCCGACCGGCGAGTTCGAGAAACTGCAGGCCGATGCCGTGGTGCTGGCGCTCGGCCAGCACACCGATCCGGGCTTCCTGGGCAAGGTTCCCGGCATCACGTTCAAGCCGGACGGCGCGGTCAGCATCGGGCCGAACGCGATGACCGGCCACGCTGGCATCTTCGCTGGCGGCGACATGCTTCCCACCGGGCGCACCGCAACGGCGGCGATCGGCCAGGGCAGGCGCGCGGCGCGGCATATCGACGCTTGGTTGCGCGGCACGGTCCATGCCGAGCCGCCGAAGGCGGCGCTTGCCGGCTTCAAGAAGCTCAACCTGCCGCTGTTCAGCGAGGTCGATCCGACGCCGCAGCAGGCGCTGGAAGGGGCGGCGCGCATCGAGGGCTTCGCCGAGGTGCTCGCCGGATTGAGTGAGCTGGAGGCGCGTCGCGAGGCGGAGCGTTGCCTGAGTTGCGGCAACTGCTACGAATGCGACAATTGCTACGGCGCCTGTCCGGAAGAGGCGATCATCAAGCTCGGTCCCGGCCGGCGCTATCGCTACGACTACACGAAATGCACTGGTTGCGCGGTCTGCTTCGAGCAGTGCCCGTGCCATGCGATCGAGATGATTCCAGAGACAGTCGAGTCGCCGGCAGCCGCCTGACGCGCGCCGCACCCGCTTCGGAGGACCAGATGGGTCAGCAGACTGCGACGATGGACGGCAACACTGCCGTTGCATACGTCGCCTACCGAGTAAACGAAGTATGCGCGATCTATCCGATCACGCCCTCCTCCACCATGGCGGAACTGGCCGATGAATGGGCCTCCGCCGGGGTGAAGAACCTGTGGGGCAGCGTGCCCCTGATCCAGGAGATGCAGAGCGAAGCCGGCGCCGCGGGAGCGGTGCACGGGTCCCTGCAGTCAGGTGCCCTGACCACGACGTTCACGGCCTCGCAGGGCCTGATGCTGATGCTGCCGAACATGTACAAGATCGCGGGTGAGTTGACCGCGTGCGTGTTCCATGTGGCGGCGCGCGCCCTGGCGACCCAGGCGCTGTCGATCTTCGGCGACCATACGGACGTGATGGCGGCGCGGACCACGGGCTTCGCCCTGCTTTCCTCCGCCTCGGTGCAGGAGGCGCATGACTCGGCGCTGATCGCGCAGGCTGCGACGCTGCGGTCGCGCGTGCCGTTCCTGCACTTCTTCGACGGGTTCCGCACCTCGCACGAGCTGAACACGTTGGAAGTGCTCACCGACGCGCAGATCCGCGCGATGATCGACGACGATCTGGTGCGCGCGCACCGCGCCCGGGCGCTCAATCCCGAGCATCCGGTGCTGCGTGGCACGGCGCACAACCCCGACACGTTCTTCCAGGCACGCGAGACGGTGAATCCGTTCTACGCGCACGTGCCCGGCATCGTGCAGGAGGAGATGGACCGCTTCGCCAAGCTGACCGGACGGCAATATCACCTGTTTGACTATGACGGGCCGGACGATGCCGAGCGCGTCATCGTGCTGATGGGCTCGGGTGTCGATACGGTGCGCGAGACGGCCGCGGTGTTGCGGGCGCGCGGCGAGAAGGTCGGCGTGTTGCAGATTCATCTGTATCGGCCGTTCTCGATGGACGCGTTTGTCGCGGCGCTGCCGGCGAGCGTGCGCGCGATTGCCGTGATCGAGGAATCGAAGGAGCCCGGCGCGACCGGCGAGCCGGTCTATCAGGATGTGGTGATCAGCCTGGCGCAGGCCGTCGCCGCCGGCAAGCTCGCGAGCATGCCGAAGGTGATCGGCGGGCGCTACGGCCTGTCGTCGAAGAACTTCGATCCGGCCCTGGCCAAGGCCGTGTTCGACGAACTGAAGAAGCCTTCGCCGAAGAACAGCTTTACTCTCGGCATCAACGACGACGTGTCGCATAGCTCGTTGACGGCCGACCCGGACTTTCAGATCGAGCCGGACGATGTCGTGCGGGCCGTGTTCTACGGCCTGGGCGCGGACGGCACGGTGGGCGCCAACAAGAACACCGTGAAGATCATTGCCGAGGACGCCGGACTCTTCGCGCAAGGCTACTTCGTCTACGACTCGCACAAGTCCGGCGCGCAGACGGTGTCGCACCTGCGCTTCGGCCCGCGGCCCATTCGGGCGTCGTATCTGATCCAGCAGGCCAACTTCGTCGCCTGCCACCAGTTCGGCTTCATCGAACGGGTAGACGTGCTGGGGCTGGCGGCGCCGGGCGCCACCTTCCTGCTTAACAGCCCCTATGGCGTCGACGAGGTTTGGGACCACCTGCCGCGCTCCGCGCAGCAGACGATCATCGACCGCAAGCTGCATTTCTACGTCATCGACGCTTCCCGGGTAGCGTTGGACGTCGGCCTGCGCGGGCGC
>Ga0224531_1000656_pt1 | contig 16776 bp, 13 predicted proteins | sample CBST100metaG_FD_179876 | JGI IMG/M metagenome (GOLD analysis project Ga0224531, IMG submission 179876) | Peat soil microbial communities from Stordalen Mire, Sweden - C.B.S.T100 | ecosystem: Environmental > Terrestrial > Soil > Wetlands > Peat | place: Sweden: Norrbotten County, Stordalen Mire... | reverse complement strand
GAGCTTTTTGTAGCCGTTGGGTCTGGAGCCTGTGCCAAGCACTTTGATTTTTGGGAAGATGCGGTTAGATACAGGGTCCGGCAGCCGAAAGAATTCCTTCTCCGCGCTTGACTTTAGCGCAACCCGGTATTCAGGCACTTAATTTGCCTCTCTGGATTCGTTTCGCTTCGACCTGCTCAGCGGAATGCTTTCCTCCTCTTGCCGTTCTGGTCGGTCACATGCTGTATCCCGGTCATGGCAACTCCTTGACACCTGATCGTCATTTGACGCGGAACTTTGATCTGTTTATAGCAAGATGAAGTAGGAAACAAGATGCCGACGGAAATGCACAATCCGGACGGGAGACCACGTCTGACAAACCGTTTGATTTTCAGAGATGGAGTGACGAAAACCGCAACAGCTTGGGCTCCGGTCGGGTAAGCTGAATCTACGACCATGTTTGATTCCCCTTCCAATGAAGAGCTTTCCAGGACGCTGGCTGAACCCGCGGAACCCATCATTGACTTCAACCATGTCAGCATCGCTTTCGATGGCCGGCCTGTTCTGGAGGACGTGAGTTTTTATGTGAATCGCGGCCAAACCCTCTGCATTTTGGGCCGCAGCGGGGTGGGCAAGTCGGTGGCGCTGCGTATGCTGATGGGCTTTCTCAAGCCGGATGAGGGGTCCATCCGCATCGAAGGTCAGGAGATTACCACTCTCGACGAAGAGGGCATGAGGGCCATCCGCAAGCGCATCACCATGGTTTTCCAGAATGGCGCCCTCTTCGACTCCTTGAGCGTGCGCGAAAATGTGGCGTTTCCGCTGCGCGAACGGGGCGATCTGAACGAGGAGCAGGTGCAGGAATTGGTGGACCGGCTGATCGGCCTGGTAGGCGCCGAAGACGTGGTGGATGCCCTTCCGTCCAGTCTTTCGACGGGACGCAAACGGGCCGTGGCTATTGCCCGCGCGCTTGCCGCCCAGCCAGAGGTCGTGCTTTATGACGAGCCGACCACCATGGTCGATCCCATCATCGCCCGCCACCTGGGCGACCTCATCCAGCGGCTCAAGCAGCAACTTGGATTCACCAGCATTGTCGTCACCCACGATATGCGCTTTGCCGAACGGCTCGCGGACCTTGTGCTTTTCCTTCATCAAGGCCGGACTCAATTTTTTGGTCCGCTGAAGGGCTTCATGGCGTCTCAGGACCCGAATATTCAGCAATTTCTGGCCCTGGATGCCTATGTGTTACCTTCGGAATTAGATGATTCCCCCCTTGTAACCAGGGCCTAAAGATTTTACTTGCTAGGATTTGCCCCTCGGGGCGATGCTTGTTGAGTACCGTTGGATTTCTAAGCGTTTTGATCGGTCGAGGGTTGCGAAACGCAGATGGCAACATCAGATTTTTGGCAGAGAGTATCCGCTTCGGTATTTTCTTCGCAAGAATTGGCGGGAGGATCGGCTAAGGGCTCCACGCGCGGGCCGCGGGGCAAGGTTCAGCTCTGGATGTTGATGGATGCCATCACCATCGTCGTATCCGCAATGATTGCAACTATTTATAGAATGCATACGAGCCCATTGGCGGGCGCAAGGGGGCTCTGGAATGGCACACTCATCCATGGCCGTTCCATCGGAATCCTGCTGACTCTTTTGTGCTTTTTTGCTGTTACGCTGATGATCACCAGCCGGCGGCTGAATCTATATTCGCCCACCCGGCTCAACAACGCGCTCCATGAACAGCGCCTCAGCGTGCAGGCCTGCCTTACATCGGGCTTGCTGCTCACCGGCACACTCTACCTGCTGCATGCCGAGGATATTTCCCGCCTCATTGTTCTGGGCACGGTGGGGCTGGTCACCGTCGGCCTCAGCCTGCGCCGCCTGGTTTATCGTATGCTTCTCTACCGCGACTTCGAGCGTGGGGTCGGCACACGGAATGTGTTCATTGTGGGCACCGGGCCGGAGGCGGTTGCACTTCGCTATTACCTGGAGAGCATTCGCCATCTGGGATACAGATTCAAGGGATTCATTGAATCTCCAGGCACCGATTCCCATCTTCCGGCAACCTCCAGCGACGTAGTGGGTGCCTTTGACACGCTCTTTCAGAATGTCCGCACGAAGTTTGTGGATGAGATCTTCTTCACCACGCCCTGTGAGCGCGGCATTGTCCAGGATGTCCTTGCACAAGCCCGCACCTACGGCGTTGATCTACGCATGGTTCCTGAAATGTACGATGGCCTGGCCTTTGATAACACGATCGAATACATCGGCCACTTTCCAACCATTCCGTTGTACCGCGGCCGGGTACACGAGGTTGGAATGGTGCTCAAGCGAGCGCTCGACATCGTGTTGTCCAGCATGGTGCTGATCTTCCTTTCGCCGGTGTTGCTGGCCATCGCCATCGCTATCAAGCTGGATTCCCACGGCCCGGTTTTCTATGTGTCGGAGCGCGTTGGCAAGAAGGGCCGGGTCTTCCGCTGCGTCAAGTTCCGCACCATGGTTTGCGACGCGGACAAGCTGCGCGCTGACCTGGAAGAGATGAACGAACGCGACGGCGTGCTGTTCAAGATCGCCAACGATCCCCGAATCACCAAACTGGGCTGCTTCCTCCGCAAGTATTCGCTGGACGAGTTGCCCCAGTTCTTCAATGTGCTGTGCGGCGATATGAGCGTTGTGGGGCCGCGTCCGCTTCCTGCCATTGATGTGCGGGACTCCAAACTAGCGTACCTGCGGGTGCTCGCCGTGACCCCAGGCATCACCGGCCTGTGGCAGGTGCAGGGGCGCCAGGACCCCTCATCCGAGAGCTATATCTCATTGAATGTGACCTACATCGAAAACTGGAGCGTCTGGCTGGATATCAAGATCATCCTGCGCACCGTCGGGGCGGTCTTTGCCGGTACGGGAAGCTAGCTGGCTCGCCCACCCGCGGTTGGGCGGTTAAACTGGTTGTGTGAAGATCGCACTGGCCCAGATCAATCCGACTGTCGGAGATTTCACCGGAAATCTTGAAAAGGTTGTCGCGGTCAGCCGCCGCGCGGCTGCCGAGGGCGCGCGGCTTACCGTCTTCTCTGAACTGGTCCTCTGCGGTTACCCTCCGGCGGACTTTCTGGAGAAGCCGAGCTTTCTGGCCCGCTGCCGCACTGCCGTCGATGAACTGGCCGAGGCAACCCGCGAGTTGTCTACCGCCGTGCTGGCGGGCGTGGCCCTGCCGGCTGGTGCTGCAAGCGGCGAGCCGGGGGCGCCAGCCACTGACCTTGGCTGCTGGAATGGCAAGCCCGCCGTCAATGCCGCCGTTCTGCTGGATGGCGGCCGCCTGCTGCTGGAGCAGCACAAGCGACTCCTGCCGTTCTACGATGTCTTCGACGAGCAGCGGTATTTTGCCCCGTCGCGGCCTCAACAGGTCGTCGAACTCGACGGCGTCCGGCTGGCCATCACCATCTGCGAGGACGCCTGGAACGACAAGAACTTCTGGCGCCGCCGCCTGTACACTGTCGATCCGCTGGGCGAACTGATGAGCCAGCATCCTGACGTGCATATCAATCTCTCATCGTCGCCCTTCTGGCACGGAAAACGCGCCATTCGCCGTGAGATGCTGGCTGCCATCGCCAAGCGGGATGGCGTGCCGGTGCTGTTGTCAAACCAGGTGGGCGGCAATGACAGCCTGATTTTTGACGGTTCCTCGCTGGCCCTGAATGCGCGCGGAGAACTGATTGCCCATGCCGCTTCGTTTGAAGAAGACCTGGTGGTGGTCGACCCGTTTGATGCGCCGGCCGTGCCCGAGCCGGAAGATGATGACACCGCCGCTGCCTATAACGCCCTGGTCCTGGGCACCCGCGATTATGTGCGCAAGTGCGGCTTTAGCAAGGCCCTGGTGGGCCTAAGCGGGGGCATCGACTCGGCGCTGGTGGCAGCTATCGCCACCGATGCCCTGGGCGCGGAAAACGTCGTCTGCGTCGGTATGCCCAGCCCGTACTCTTCGGCCGGCTCCATCGACGACAGCCGCCGGCTGGCAACCAACCTCGGCATTCGTTTTGAAGTGATTGGCATCAGCGGCCTCTTTGAGGAGTTCACTCACGCGCTGGCGCCGCTGTTTGTGGGAACCAAGCAGGACACCACGGAGGAGAACATCCAGTCGCGGATTCGCGGCGGCCTGCTGATGGCCCTCTCCAATAAATTTTCCGCGCTGGTGCTGACCACCGGCAACAAGTCGGAGATGGCCGTGGGTTACTGCACGCTTTATGGCGACATGGTGGGTGCCCTGGCGGTGATCGGCGATCTGGTGAAGACCCGCGTCTACCAGGTTTGCCGCTGGATCAACCGCTCAGGCGAAGTGATTCCCTGGGCTATCCTCGATAAACCGCCTTCGGCAGAACTGCGTCCCGACCAGAAAGACACTGACTCGCTGCCGCCCTATGAGGTTCTGGACCCGATCCTCGAAGGCTACGTCGAGCGCTATGAGACCCCCGAGCAGATCGCCCAGGCACACGGATTTCCGCTGGAACTCGTCCAACAGGTGGTGCGCTTGGTGGAGCGCAGCGAGTACAAGCGCCAACAGGCCGCTCCGGTCCTGAAGGTGACCTCCAAGTCGTTTGGCATGGGCCGCAGATTTCCCATTGCCGTCAAAGTTCAGGTATAAGCTAGAAGTCGGGAACCATCCCGCAGTTTAGCTTTCCACAGTCTAAGGAGAAACAGCTTGATCCGTCTTTCCGCTCGTTTTGCCAGCGTTCTTGCGCTGGCGGCTTTGTCTCTGCCCGTCTTCCAGGCCGCTGCCCAGCAGGATGTGCCCGCCGCTCCGGCGGTGGCCCCGTCCGATCCAGTTCCAGCCGCCGCGCCCGTCTTTCCCAAACCCGATCCCGCGAATTTTACTGCCGCGGCGCCCACCAAGGAGACCGTAAACGCCTTTCTGCAGGCTAGCTGGGGCTATGATGACAACCGCATCTGGCAGGTTCAGGCCATCCTGAAGACGCCCGCGGAGGGCATCAGCAAGGTGATCGTCTTCCTCGGCGACAAGACTGGAAAGCAGAAGCCGGCCGCGCTTCAGTTCTATGCTCTTGCCGATGGCAAGCACATCATTGTCAGCGATGACATTATTCCCTTCGGCGAGCATCCTTACGCGGAGTTCCGCGCCCAGGCGCAGAAGCGCGCGGATGGCCCTTACCGTGGCGCAGCTTCGAAGGATCTGGAGATTGTCGAGTTTGCCGACTTCCAGTGCCCCCACTGCAAGGACGCGCAGGCCAATATGGACAAGCTGGCAGTGGATTTTCCCAAGGCCCGCATCGTCTTTGAGAGCTATCCGTTGCCTCAGCATCCCGCCGCGGCCGGGGCGGCCGCCTACGGCGTCTGCGTGACCAAGCAGGGCGGTAGCAGCGCATTCTTCACCTTTGCCTCGGCGGTCTTTGATGGCCAGGATGGATTGGCGACCGCTGATGGCGCTACGCTGACCCTGAACAGCGCAGTGACCAAGGCCGGCCTGGATCCGGTGAAGATTGCGGCTTGCGCGAAAGCCACTGACACCATCGAACAAGTGAAGGCCTCAGTCAAGTTGGCTCAGGATCTGAACGTCAATCAGACGCCCCTGCTGCTGATCAACGGCCGCCAGGTTCCAGCAAACGCTCCTTACGACACCCTCAAACAAATCATCCTGTACCAGACCAAGTTGGATGGCGTGGCGAACTAAAAACGGCAAGCCGGCGAGCTAGACAGCCGAGACGAATTGCTTGAGAACAGGGCATTCAGCATGGGCAGACAGGGCGTTTCAGCCTGTCTGCCCTTGCCACGTCTGGCGGAGATCCGCGATCTGAATACGCAACCAGGCCCGCTGACTTTGGCCACTTGCCGGCTCACTACATCGCCGGCCCGCGCTCTATGCGCATCATCGGCGAGTGGCCGGCTGCCTGTGTGCCGCGAATCACGTGAGGCGTCATCATAACCAGGAGCGTCGCATAGTTCTTCTGAGTATCCTTGCCAGTCAAATTATTCAGGCCCGGAATCTCGCTGATTCCCGGCGTACCGCTGATGGCGCGGCTCTCCGTTTTGCTTAGCTCGCTCAGCACTTCCACTGACTCGCCCTGCTTCAGCGTCACCACTCCGGAATAGACGCGATTGTTGAGCACCGGATTGCCATTGACGGAGCTTCCGGCAAGAGCATCGATCTTCATGTCGATGGTGAGTGCGACTTCGTTGTTGCGCAACACCTTGGGGGTTGCCTTCAAGGTCAGGCCCAAGTCCTGGTACTCCACCTGCGGAATATTCATTGTGCTGCTGCTGTATGAAGCCAACAGCGAAGTCAGGGCACTGGAGGTTCCCGCGCCAGTCAGCCCGGCGATGGTGGAGGCGCTGGCGCCGATACTCGAATACGAAGATGTCTGGATGGGATAGCGCTCGCCGATGCGCACAGTTCCCGCCTCGCCGTCGCCCAGGCGCAACTGAACCTGATCCAGCTCGCGCGAGTCCGAGGAGTTCAGGTTGAAGTTCGCGGAGAACGAACCAAACGACAGGGCGGACTCGGTGATTCCTCCTCCAAACAGGGCAATGCCGCTAGAGAACAGGGAACTCGATACATCACCGGCGGCAATCAAAATACCAAGAATATCCAAGGGCTTGTCGGCCGAGGCCAATCCTGAGGAGATGATCTCCTGCACCGTAGTCGAATTGGCGCTCAGGATAGACTGTTCCTCGGAGTAGACGTTGATGGCCGAGACGCTCTGCGGCGTTTTGACCCCGGTATCGCGCGCGCTGGTGTTGGCAAGCTGGATCATGCGCACCTCCAGCAGCACCTGGTTCTGCCCGTCGAGCAATTGGCTCATGGTGTTGTTGAAGGCGTTCAGCGTCTCGTGGGAGGCGCGGACGGTGATGGTCCCGGAGGTGGGCTCCGCCGCCGCCTGTTGTACATTGAAGACGTTCTTGGCCAGGTTGACTACGTCGGTCAACTCCGTTGCGCTCAACCCCGGCAAATAGACCGTCTCAAGCTCCAGGCGTGTAAACTGCTGGCGGTTCTCCTTGGTGTCGCGGGCAATCAGCGCGCGGTGCGTATCCAGCGGGACGAAGAACGATGCCGTCAGCATTTCCACGGCTCGCGCCGCCGCCGCGAAACTTACGTTATCTATATCCAGCCGGGACTCAACGGCGTTGACGCTGTCGTCCATGGTGACATCAATTCCGTAGGCCTTGAAAACCTGCTGAATGATCTGGCGCCGGCCGGTGCGCAGGTGGAAGCTGTGGAGACCAGCAGAGGGCGCAAGTTCCACCTCATTGCCGGTCGTCTCTGCGCCCTGTTCGTAGAGGGGCCTTGACTGCCCGAGCAAGGCATTGTCGCCCAGTTCGTTCAAGTGTTCGTTCGCCTGGACGCTTTTCGGGTCCAGTTCCAAGGCATGAGCCAAGGCCGCGCGGGCGGCGGCCGCATCATTGTGCCCGCGATCCTTGGCCGCGGCCTGAATCAAAGCAGTCACCGCATGACTGCGCGCTACGCTTGCCGCCAGCGGATAGTCAGCGTTGCCGGGATCAAGCCTGGCCGCTTGTTCATAGCCTTGCATGGCCTCTTCAAACTCTTCCTTCTCGAAGAGCTTACTGGAGGCGAGGTAGAGTTTGACCGCCCGTCGCCGGTCGGAGTTGCGCACCGGTCTGGCTTGCTTGGCGTTTTGGGTTGGAGCTACTGGGGAAACTGGGCTTGGACTCAGCGCGGAGATTGCCGGAACTGCTTGACTCTGGGCAAGAGGCTCTGCCGCCTGGGCTTGGAGAATGCCGCCGGGAAAAACCACCAGCAGCAGCGCGGAGGCCCAGAAATTCGTCCATCGCGTGAACGAGTGGTACGGCTTGTGTACGCGAGCTTCGTGGGCCTGGGGAATGATTTGCATATCCTTGAAGAGCGCCGTCAGCCCTGCCGGAAGATTTGGCGTACGGCGCTATAGATAGGACGTTCACTGCGCGGTGGACGCTTGAGGCCGGCGCGCACTTCGGCCAGGCTCAGTTTCAGCTCCGCCATGGTCCGGCTCAGCGTGTTGCGATGCATTCCCAACTCATCGGCCGCCTTGCACTGGTTTCCCCTGTGCGCCACCAGCACTTCGCGCAGGTATTGCTTCTTGAACTCGCGCACGGCGTCCTCGTAGCGGATGCCGCTGGAATGCATTTGCGTCACCAGACTGTCCAGTTCTCGTTTCACGTCCACCTCTGCTTGTTCTACTAGCTTGCCATATTTTCCTGGGCGGTGTCCTGCCTCAAAATCACTATGCGGTGCCGCCTGGGTGCAGCCACAACGGCGACTCTTCCTCCAGCGTCCTGAGTCCCTGCCGGACGCGCTCGGCCAGATCGGCCGGACTCATGTGCGTGCTCAAATGACAGGCCCCGAAAAATAACCGGGGCAAATGGGCCTTTGTCAGCCATTGAGCACTCGGGAAAAAGGCCACAGTCACCAGAATAACCAGTGTGACCAGCAGCGCGCCCTTAAAAAAACCAAAGACCGCACCGGCCAGCCTGTCCAGGCAACCCAATCCCATGTAGTGGAAGGTCCGGGAGAGAATTTTACCGGCCACCCCGGCCAACCCCATCACAATCAGCGCAATCAGCAAAAAACCGATTGCATTGGCCACCGGCCTGATGCGTACCATGGGCAAAACGAGTGCCGCGATGAGGCCGTAGTTCCAGGCTGCCATCAACAGCCCCAGCAGCAGGCCGCCCAGCGAACAGAAAGAGCGGAAGAAGCCTTCGCTCAACCCACTCATCATGGCCAGCAACATCACGATCACAATAGCCAAGTCCACCATCTGTGTGCTGCGCTCCTTGTGCGCGCTCCGGAGAGCTGCGACGAAAAGACCTGCCCATGCGGAAACTGAATATCCGATTCTCAAAGCAGGTACATACTTTGTCAATCTTTCTTTCGCAGATTTTGAGAAGAAAGTGCTTTGAGGGTGGGGAATGCGGTCCTTCAGCGCACGGGATTGAGAATTAGCCAACAGAATCTGTTGTGAATCAGTTCCAATATGCTCAACATATTGATCTTTTGAAGTAATTTCGCAGGCCTGTGATGACCGTCACGGAACGCCCTTTCCGTATGGGAGACACTCCATTTGTCAACATGGTTCGGAGGGTATGCACGAACACTCTCTTTGAGCCGGGCGACACGAAGTAGCCGTGGAAAGGGGAAGCCGCAGCTAGCTTCGTTTGTGCAGGGATCGCCAGTAGTCGCGCACTACCGACCTCCAGTGCCGACTACTGGTTCCCGTCTATCTTGTGTCAAGCATGCGCCTCCGAAGAGAGTTTATCCTTCGGGGGCGTTTTTTTGCCGCTCTTGCGTCAATCCAAGTGTGCGAATCCAGACGCCCCACCCTCGCCGCGTCTGTGTTCCTGCGGCAGGATGGAGCGCCTGGATTGAGTGAGTTACACGGTCTTGGCGACTTCTTCGACGGTCACCGGATCAAGGAAGGGCATACTGGCGCGGAGCTTCCTGCCGACGACTTCAACCGGGTGCTTTGCTTCGGCTTCGCGGAAGGCCAGGAACTCCTTGCGGCCGGAATTCTGGTCGGCTATGAATCTTTTCGCAAAGCTGCCGTCCTGGATTTCGGTGAGGATCTGCTTCATGGCCTTGCGGCTTTCGTCGTTGATGACGCGCGGGCCACTGACGTAGTCGCCCCACTCCGCGGTATCAGAGATGGAGTAGCGCATATAAGCCAGGCCGCCGCGGTAGATCAGATCGACGATCAGCTTAAGCTCGTGGAGGCACTCGAAGTAGGCGCTCTCAGGCTGATAGCCAGCCTCGACGAGCGTATCAAAGCCCGCCTTGATCAGCGCGCTGACGCCGCCGCAGAGAACCGCTTGCTCGCCGAAGAGATCAGTCTCGGTCTCATCCTTGAAAGTGGTTTCCAGAACCCCGGCGCGGGTGCATCCGATGCCCTTCAGGTAGCTGAGGGAGAGCGCGTGAGCGTTTCCGGTTGCATCCTGCTGCACGGCGATCAGTCCGGGCACGCCGCCGCCTTCGATGAAGACCTCGCGTACGCGATGGCCGGGAGCCTTGGGAGCGGCCATGCCCACGTCTATGCCCTTGTCGGGAACGATGGTCTTGTAGTGAATGTTAAAGCCGTGGGCGAACATGAGCAGCTTGCCCGCGGTCAGGTTGGGGCCGATCTCTTCGGCATACAACTTCGCCTGCGACTGGTCGGGAGTCAGGATCATGACCACGTCGGCCCACTTGGTGACCTCGGCGACTGTGCCAACTTCAAGACCAGCCTTCCGAGCCTTGGCGATGGACTTCGAGTTGGGCGCCAGGCCCACCTTTACGTGGACGCCGGAGTCCTTGAGGTTGAGAGCGTGGGCGTGGCCCTGAGAGCCGTAGCCGATGATAGCCACTTTCTTTGCTTGAATGAGGGAGAGGTCGGCATCTTGATCGTAGTAAGTCTTCGCCATAATTTTTCTCGCTTTTCCTTTGCTTGGTTGATGTTTCGTGAAGCGGGCTCTCACTTGCGCTGCCCGGAAGTCGAATGCATTGTTAAACGGAGCGAAAGAGTCATGCGCCGGACGAAAAGGCGGGCTCTCGACGCACGCGGGGGATGAGCAGAAGCAGAAGGCCGGCGAGTACAGCAAACCCGGCGGCAATGGCAAACGGAACCCGTAACGGAGTGCCCGGAACGATGTGGTTCCAGGTAACTCCCGCCAGGATGCTGCCGAAGAGTTGGCCGAAGCCAGCGACAGCATAAATCAGCCCAATCGCTCCCGCCCGCTGATGGGCAGGTACGATATCGCTGACCAGCGCCTTGCTGACACCGTCCGTCATTGCTTGATAGAGGCCGTAGACCGCCAGCAGAATCCACGGCGCAAGGCCACCACGGGTAATACCGAATCCCAAATAGACCACCGCGTAGACAAACCATCCAGTGACGATGATGGACCGGCGGCCAATGCGGTCAGAGAGCGTCCCGAAAGGCGCCGAGGCGAGGGCGTAGACCGCGTTGTACAGTGCAAAAACCAGGATCACGGAGCTGCTGGTCAGCCCCATTTCACTCGACCGCAGAATGAGAAACGCATCGCTGCTATTCGCCAGTGAGAAGACGCCCATCACGATCAACACCAGCCAGAACGCCTTGGGGAATCTTTGCAAGATGCCCGGAGAATTGCCTTGGCCGCGCGCTTTGCTCTTTTCCGGCACGGCCACGGCGACAAGGCCGGCACTGGCAAGACCCGGTAGCAGAGCCACAATGAAGATCCAGGCGAGGTTGGTCTTCGGCCAGATGTGCAGGATCAACCAACCGACAAGCGGGCCGATGACCGCACCGGCGGTGTCCATGGCGCGATGCAGGCCGAAAGCCGCACCGCGGATGGAGGGGTCGGTGCTATCGGCAATCAGCGCGTCGCGGGCGCTGGTGCGGATGGACTTGCCCAAGCGGTCCGAGCAGCGTCCAGCCATGAAGAGGGGCCATCCACCAATCGTTGCGGCCATCCCCATGACCGGTTTGCTGAGCGCTGAAAGAGTATAGCCCGCAAAGACGAACGGCTTGCGTTTGCCGATGCGATCTGACCAAGCCCCGCCAAACCAGCGCAGGCCGCTGCCAATCCCCTCGGCCACGCCGTCGATCAACCCGAGTAGCGCCGGAGAAGCTCCCAGCGTTTGCACCACAAAGAGCGGGATGAGAGGGTAGATCATCTCCGACGCCATGTCGGTGAAGAAACTAACCCATCCCAGCGTGACGACGCTTGCCGGCAGCTTGGATCTCGATTTGGGTGGCGTGAGGCCTGTTGGGTTCATTGATGCTTTCATTTGGAAGTCGTCGGAGGCCAACTACTCTGGCTCGACGCCTTCGCTTTCTTCAAGGTTCTCCATTTGCTCGTCCGCTGGGTTGGGAGCCTCGTCTGAGCCAGCGCCCATTGCTTTCAGGACGCTCGACGTGTGATGGCCGCGGCGCATGGTCATCTTGCCGCTGCGGCAAATTTCAAGAATTTGGTCGTCGCCCTCATTCAGCACCTGGATAAGTCCTTCGATCTTGCTTTCGACGCCGGTCATTTCAATCGTAAGAGATTCCAGTGCCAGGTCCACGATGCGGGCGCGAAAGACCTCGGCCAGTTCGAAGATCTGTGAACGATTGTTGCGCGTGACGGCAACCTTGATGAGCACCAGTTCGCGGGTTACCGCTGGCGCTTGGGCGATGTCGTCCACATCGACAACATTTTCCAACTTAAACAGGTTGGCGCGGATGCGGTCGCCGGCCTGGGCCGAGGCCTCGCAGACCAGCGTCATGCGCGAGAGGCCTGCACGCTCGCTGCGGCCCACCGTGAGCGAGCTGATATTGATGTTCATGCGGCGGAATAGCGAGGCCACGCGCGTGAGCACGCCCGGCAGGTCTTCTACATAAGCGACAAATGTGTGCAGCATCATAAGCCTTTCCAGTGCACAGTGGTTAGTTACCATTGATCAGAAGCAGTAGCATCAATTTTTGTAATGATGTACTGACCATTGTTCACTGTCTAGCTACTCGTCTTCCGGCGATTCCACCAGCGGACTCTTGCTGGGGCGGCGGATCATCTCGTGAAGTGAGGAGCCGGCAGGAATCATCGGATAAACCGAGTCTTCCTTCTCGACCATGAAGTTGAGCAAAAACGTGCCTGGCGCGGAGCGGGCGAACTCGACGGCGGAGGCTACCTCAGCGCGGGTGCGAACGGCGCGGCCGGCGATGCCGTGAGCTTCGGCCAGTTTGACGAAGTCGGGACTGACCAGCGGCGTGGCTTCGTAGTTGCGCTCGTAGAAGAACTCCTGCCACTGGCGCACCATGCCCAAATAACCGTTGTTGATGATGGCGATGTTAATCTTGATGCCTTCCTGGGCGATGGTGGATAGCTCCGGCGAAGTCATCTGGAAGCCGCCGTCGCCGGCGATAACCCAGACTTCCTTATCCGGGCAGGCAAACTTTGCTCCGATGGCCGCGGGCAGCGCGAATCCCATGGTTCCCAGGCCGCCCGAGGTAATCAGCGTGCGCGGCCATTCGTGATGATAGTACTGCGCCTCCCACATCTGGTGCTGACCCACGTCGGTGACCACGATGGCGTTGCCGCCGGTAATGCGCCAGATGTCGTGAATGACATGGGCGGCGTAAAGGTGGCCGGAGTCGGGCAGGTTCTTGATGTCATGCACGGCCACCGCGCCCTTGCCGGCATTGATGGCCTTGAGCCACGCGGCGCCGTCGCGGCTGGGAATGCGAGGAAGCAACTGCTCGAGGACTTCACGCAGATCGCCGATCAGCGGAGCATCCACCTGGATGTTCTTGTTGATCTCGGCGGGGTCAATCTCGATGTGAATCTTTTTCGCCTTGGTGGCATACGTTGAGATGGTGCCTGTGACGCGATCATCGAATCTCATGCCGCAGGCAATCAGCAGGTCTGCGTCCTGAATGGCATGGTTCACCCAGCTCTCACCATGCATGCCCATAAGTCCCAGATTGAGCGCGTGCGAGGCAGGGAATGCGCCCAGACCAAGCAGCGTGAGGGCAACCGGAATCTGCGCCCGCTCGGCCAGCGTGCGCACCTGTTCTTCGGCCCCGGATTCGATGACGCCGTGGCCGACAAGGAGGATGGGGCGCTTGGCGTTGCGGATCAGTTCGGCGGCATGAGCCAATCCCTCTTCCTCCACCTTCCGCATGGGATGGGGGCGGCGAGGACGCGGCTTTGCTGCCTCGAAATCGAAGATGGCCGAGGCCTGCTGCGCGTCCTTGGTGATATCCACGAGCACTGGGCCGGGGCGGGCGGATTTTGCAATCTGAAATGCGTAGCGAATCGCTGGCGCAATGTCTTCGGCACGGCGGACGAGGAAGTTATGCTTGGTGACCGGCAGAGTGATGCCAGTGATGTCCACCTCCTGAAACGCATCAGTGCCGAGCACTTTGCTGGAGACGTTGCCGGTGATGCAGACGATGGGAATCGAGTCCAGCATGGCAGTGGCGATGCCTGTGACCAGGTTGGTTGCGCCGGGGCCGCTGGTTGCAATCGCGACTCCAACCTTGCCCGAGGCGCGTGCATAGCCGTCCGCCATGTGTGCCGCGCCCTGTTCGTGGCGCACCAGGGTGTGGCGAATGGGGAACTTGCGCAATGCGTCGTAAACAGGAAGAATCGCGCCGCCGGGATAGCCAAAGACGTCCGTGACGCCCTCGCCCACCAGCGTGGCCCACACGATCTCAGCGCCGGTGAGGCGAGTCGGTTCGGCGAGGAGGGCATTGGCTGCTTTTGTGTTGGCGCTGGTTCCCATGTGAAACTCCTTTGTCCAGGATCGGAGAAGTGTTTTAACTGCCGGTGGATGGTCGAACTTCGCTAGCTACTTATTCCGCTGTCATTTCGCCTTCAGCCAACTGGCTTGGTCGTGCTTTGCTTCGAAACTGTCAAGTGCCGCTACATGCCGCAGCGTCAGGCCAATGTCGTCCAGCCCTTCAATCAGACAGAACTTGCGGAAGGGGTCTATCTCAAAAGTTGCCTTGAAGCCCTGACTGTCGGTTACTGTCTGGTTTTCGAGTGAAACGGTGAGTTGATAGTTCGGCAGGGTTCTGGCGTTGTTCAGCAACTCGGCGACCTGCTTCTCGCTCAGCTTCACCAGCACGATTCCGTTTTTGCCCGCGTTTGAAAAGAAGATGTCAGCGAAGGAGGGCGCGATGACCGCGCGGAAGCCGAAGTCGCTGAGCGCCCAGGCGGCGTGTTCACGGCTCGATCCGCAGGCGAAGTTCTTGCCGGCGATCAAGATTTTTGCGCCCTTGTAGCGCGGCTCGTTGAGCACGAAGGTTGGATCCTGCTCGCCCGACGCGGTGCGCCGCCAGTCAAAGAAAAGAAACTCTCCGTAGCCGGTGCGCTCGATGCGCTTGAGAAACTGCTTGGGAATAATCTGGTCGGTATCGACGTTGGTTCTGTCCAGAGGCGCGGCCAGCGCGGTCAATGTGCGAAAGGGTTGCATCAGGCTTTTACCTCCTCATGAACGGTCCAGTTGCGAATGTCGACAAAGTGGCCGGCAATGGCGGCTGCCGCGGCCATCTCCGGCGAGACGAGATGCGTGCGTCCGCCGCGGCCCTGGCGGCCCTCGAAGTTGCGGTTGCTGGTGGAGGCGCAGCGCTCACCCGGCGCGAGGATGTCAGGGTTCATGCCCAGGCACATGGAGCAGCCGGGCTCGCGCCAGTCAAAACCGGCTGCGCGGAAGATGCGGTCCAGGCCTTCTTTTTCAGCCTGCGCCTTCACAGCTTGTGAGCCGGGAACCACCATCGCTTTTACCTTGGCCGAAACTTTGTAACCAGCGGCGATGCGGGCGGCGGCGCGCAGGTCTTCAAGCCGGCCGTTGGTGCAGGAACCAATAAAAACGCGATCAATCGCCACATCATCGAGCGGTGTACCAGCTTTCAGTCCCATGTATTCCAGTGCGCGTTCCAGCCCCTTGCGCTCCTGCTCGGTTTTGGCGGCGGCCGGGTCAGGCACGCTGGCTGTAATCGGCGCGACCATGCCAGGATTGGTGCCCCAACTGACGTAGGGAACGAGTGTAGCCGCATCGATGACCAATTCGCGGTCGAACTTTGCGCCGGGATCGGTGGGCAGCTTGCTCCATTCACGAACGGCTTCGTCCCACGCAGCGCCTTGCGGCGAGAAGCGGCGGCCTTTGAGATAGGCGAAGGTCTTTTCGTCGGGAGCGATCATGCCCGCGCGCGCGCCAGCCTCGATGCTCATGTTGCAGAGGGTCATGCGGCCTTCCATCGAGAGGGCGCGGATGGCCGAGCCAGCGTACTCGACGACGCAGCCGGTTGCGCCATCCGTTCCAATCTTTCCGATGATGGCCAGAATGATGTCCTTGGCCGTGACGCCGCGCGGCAGTTTGCCTTCGACCGCGATGCGAAAGGTCCGAGGCTTGGATTGCGGCAGCGCCTGCGTCGCCAGTACGTGCTCCACTTCACTGGTGCCGGTTCCAAAAGCCAACGCGCCGAATGCGCCGTGGGTTGAGGTGTGCGAGTCGCCGCAGGTGATGGTCATGCCCGGCTTGGTGACGCCCAACTCCGGCCCGATGACGTGGACGATGCCCTGATCGGGTGAGTCCACGTCGTAGAGTTCAATGCCAAATTCCGCGCAGTTGGCGCGTAGAGTGGAAATCTGCTTGGCGGCGATCTGATCGAGGATGTTGAGGCGGCCTTCTATGTTCGTGGGTATGTTGTGGTCCACGGTGGCAATACATCGGTCAGGGCGGCGCACCTTGCGGCCAGCCAGGCGCAGCCCTTCGAACGCCTGCGGCGACGTGACCTCGTGCAGCAATTGCAGGTCAATGTAGAGCACGGAGGGTTCGCCTTCAGGCTCGGCGACCACGTGCCGCTCCCAGACCTTTTCAAATAATGTCTTTGGTTCGGTACTCATTCGACTCCTTTAGCGGATAGCTACTCGTAGCGAATTTGCACTTGTTTCATTGGGGTATGCAGCTCCCCCCATCGTCAATCCGTTTCCGTTTGACGATTCAGATTTCAGCGGCGGCGGAGAGGCTAGAAGTTAGGGGCGAGCAGCAAGAAGCTGCTTCACCGCCTCGCGAACTTTTGCGCCTATCTCTTTGGTCGAAAGCACTGTGAGCCCTTGCGCATAGCCACGCACCAAATCCGGCGTGCGGAAGCCCTGGGACAGCACTTTGCGGACAGCGGATTCAATGGCCGCCGCCTCAGTTTCCAGCCCGCCCGAGTAACGCAGAATCAAGGCGCCCGTCAGGATTGCGCCCAGTGGATTGGCCAGCCCCTTGCCCGCAATGTCAGGCGCGGAGCCGTGGACCGGCTCATAGAGATTGACCTTGCCGCCCAGAGTGGCCGATGGCAACATGCCCAGCGAGCC
>Ga0224531_1000655_pt1 | contig 16802 bp, 19 predicted proteins | sample CBST100metaG_FD_179876 | JGI IMG/M metagenome (GOLD analysis project Ga0224531, IMG submission 179876) | Peat soil microbial communities from Stordalen Mire, Sweden - C.B.S.T100 | ecosystem: Environmental > Terrestrial > Soil > Wetlands > Peat | place: Sweden: Norrbotten County, Stordalen Mire... | reverse complement strand
GCAGTAAGTCGGGCAACATATGCTTGTCGTGCACCGAGGCCGCCGACGTGCAGACCGAGTGCACGATGCCTGACTTGCTGTCGACTCCGATATGCGCCTTGGCGCCGAAATAATACTGGTTGCCTTTTTTGGTCTGGTGCATCTGCGGATCGCGCTCCTTCTTGCTGTTCTTGGTCGACGACGACGCGGCCCAGATCGACTTCAGCAAAGCCGCGCAGCACCGGCGACTCATACAATGCATCCTCGGCGCCGGGGTCCGACAGGTTGAACCAATGCCGCAAAAAGTAGATGCGCAGCATGGTGCGCAAGCCAACCGGCTGCCGCCCCTTGCCCGCCTTGGGGTAGTAAGGCTCGATCAATGCCTCTAACTCGGCCCATGGAACGACCGCTTCCAAGGTGTTGAGAAACTGCTCCCGGAGGCTGGCGCGGGTAAACTTTTCAAAACTCGTCTGACAGGCAAAAGTTATCTGGCTCATCGTGTTCTCGCTCCAGCTACAATTTTAATCAAGAACGATGCACCTATGGGACTTGATCAGATTTTCCCTAGGACTCCAACAGCTTGAAGTTGTACCACCATTGGGTGCCCCCGGTCTCGATTTTGAGACCGGGGATCCACGAACTCGATGGAACTTCTTTCCCTTGTCAGAGACCTAGTCGATCCTGAAAAAGCCGTTTCAGGCGTTTTGAAATTTTGGAACCTCCTGTCTTGAAAAGAGTGATCCAAGAATATCTCAGGCGTGCGAGGAAACGGCAGCCCAAAGCCATCAAGTTCAACGCACTTCATGCTTCGCTGGCGGGCCGCCGAGCCGTTCCGCCAGTTGCGGTCGCATTACCGACAGAAGCATCAGCGTGGACCGTCGCTCCTCGGCCTCATCTTCGTAGTCATCGACATCGAAAGTGTCTTTAATCTCCTCAAGGGCGTCATCTTCATCGCATGAATCGGAAGAATCTTCCATGATCGCGTTCCAAAGCTCGGTCTTCAGTTCGTCCGTGGTGACCGAGACCGGCGGATCAGACTCCCGGCTTTGCGGCTGAGGTCTTCGTTTCGCGTTGTTGCTGTCCATCGTTTCATCCATTGTGCTGCCCCTCCTGCAAGCAAGTCTAAGTATGGAATGAAACAGGGCTATTGTGACGGCTTGAGCGTCACGAATGTGCCCGATCAGGCACATTCCCACTGCGCGTCTGGCACGATGAGCTGCGCACTAGGTCTTCAACCTCTACCCCAAGGGATACGGCCATCCGGACGAGCGTGGCGTACCGCGGCAGGATTTTTCCATGTTCTACCTTGCTGATATACGCGCGCCCCATTGCGGTTCTCTGCGCCAGTTCGCTTTGGGTAACTCCTAATTGTGCCCGCAGATAGCGCAATCTTCGCCCAAGGTCTTTGCCAAGCTCTGGCGCGAGTGTATGGATACGTGTGTTTGGCGGAGATTTAGAAACTGACATCCTTTCTGCCTCGCAATTCGGTTGTTGAGAGTTGGTTCGTCTGTTAGAGCCAGGATGCTTGGCAGGGAAGCAATTGGCTTAAGCTGCATACTTCTTTCCATAAGTTGTTGTGGAGGAACGGGGTCAATGGCGAACAGCGCTGTGTTCGGCCAAATCGTGTGGTTCCATCACGGAAGGAAAGGTAAACGTACCAAGTTCAAACGAGGCCGACGCCATTTGCCGGCGGGCCAGCAGGAGCGACTGGCACTCTGCTGACAGACAGGCGCGAAAATGCGCTTCCGGAGACGTCCAGAAGTCAAGCGCTAGATAGAGATGCGAGGAATTGTAAAGAAAAAGCGTGGAAAACGCATGGTGCTCAAGCAGATCGGTCGCGATCAGACCGGGCGCAAGTCGGCGGGCCAAGGTGTGCCACGCGCCTCCAATACGAATAGAGCGGATGAATGTGTCGGCGTTTTCAGCCGGCACGGAGAACAAGGTGACAACATGCAGCATGAGTGGTCCTTTCTCGAAAGTGGTGGGTGTAGACGTGGGCGCATGAGTGCGAGCCGACTGGCGCGCGGTGATAAGTTGGTAGGAGATCGGCGTGGGGCACCAGGCCGAACGCGGTCGTCGCCCACAAAATGGTTCCTTATCGTCGGAGATAATATCCAAGACCGCGGCTGTGGCAGGATCTTTCGAAATCGCCGAAGGGAGACTGTCGTATATCCGTGGCGCAAAACAGCACTACTCATATCGCAGAGTTCCCGGTTCAAACCTTCACAGTGTCCGTTCATAGAAGCATGGCTTGATGCTTTGTTTTCTCCTCCTTTTCGTACTGCCACTGCCTGAAATGGAAGCATCGTTATGCCCTTCGATACATCGGGTGCGATGCTATATACTCGTCAATTCCCCTGCTAGAAAAGAGCAGTTTCCGGCCCATGCGCCGCGTAAACGGGTAGTCATCCTTATGTCTATAGAGGTAGTCGACGCTTACTTTCAGTTTGCGGCTTGCTTCTTTAATGTCGAGCAATTGATCGGCGCCTGAAAATTGTGCGGACACAGGAGTACCCAGGCGGGCCATAGCCGTGCATCGGATCTCTTCGATCTCACCCAGAAGCTTTGGCAGCTCGTCGACAGACAGTCCCCGAATGGATTTCAAAACGGATTGGAGTTCATCTCGCAAAGCTTGAACTACATTTCATGCACAGTCATGGTGCCCAAATGCCTGTACATTTCTCTCTTCAAAAGCTGCGCATTAATCCACAATGGCCATTGTGCGGTAGAACCTACCAGCATCTTTTGCCGCTCATTTGACCACTCGCATAATTTCGTAAAAACAGAAGCCTACGTTTGCTTTTGCAAAAAGGGAACAGCACCAGCGCTTAATTCTTATTTTTTTATTTCAATCAGGAATGTGGAAGTTTTTCGACAACAAAATGTCTAAATGTGCTTCAAAAATGACTCTTAGGGTAATCCAGAAGCGAGCGAAGTAAAAGGAGGTACATTGGCTGGGAAGCAGATGCCCACGGCAAACCAGCAGGCGGCGAAACTCGTGACTACCGCGCACAGAACACTTGGGAGCAACTACACACAGAGATTTTTCTCTGGTTGCGACTTCCCCGTAGCTCGGAAAGGCACCTTGCCACTTGATTCCATACTTTGTCTTTCACGGCTCTCATCGAGCCGCCTTGCAAATTTTTGTTATGGTCGCCTTTGCCATCGACCTTACGTTCCTGTCATTCGCCGCTGGCCTTTTCAACAAGCCAACTACCGTCGCTCTTCTTGACGAGGCGTGGCTGCTTCCGCTTCTCGGGAGACAGATTCTTAGCCAAGGGGCTTGGGGCAAACTCCACCAGCTTCCGCGTCTCCCGAACAACCTTCTTTGGCGTGGGGCTTGGTACGAAATCGATGATCTTCTTCATCTTGCGAAGCTCAACTTCTGCCTCCGGGATCTCCTCGCTAACGCTGAAGAGTTTCGGGCTTACCTGCACAGTAAGCTCGTGATGGCTCACGGAACCGTTCCGCCGCCGAACTGCGACAATATCTCCCACGCCGCGGCCTTCGATGCTGACTAACCACGTACCGCCGCTGTTGCGCCATTCGCCGTATCCAGCTTCGCGAGCCGTATCACGCTCCCTTTCCATCTCTGCTAACCGCTCTTCGGCTTTCACCGCGTCGATTTTTCGCTGTGCCAATACGGACGGCCACTCCTCGTCGGTGGTGATGGAATCAAGCGTGGCTTGAATTTCACTTTCTAGCCATTCAGCAGTGTGAAGATTGCATGGAGTGCGTTCGCTGTTGAGGCTGTCCTCACCACGGCAATGGCGTTCCCATCCGAACTGTCCCCAGCAACACGAAGAACTGTTTTCAACGCTGTGGACGATGCGTTCCCGCAATGCATCACGCAGGGTCATATCCAGATAAATCTGTGCAGACTTGTTCGATTTCCTGCTGAGACGAACAATTTCTTCGCCGTCGCGAAGGTAGAGGTATACCCACTTGTCATCGACCTTGATGCCGATACCCTCTGCATAGCGCGTACGCTCCTCGATACCGGTGCCGCACTGCCAGATGGCAGACCCCTGATATTCTCCAGCTTTCAACCAACCACATTGCCGATTTCGTGCCATCTATGCCCCCTTTTACGATTCGGTTCTTTTATGCGCCCACTCGCAATCAAAACAACTTTTGAGGGCCACTCCAGTGGTAGCCAATCGTAGGCGCTACAAAACCAAGTTCCTCGGCACGCTGCCCTTGATAGTCCATCATGTAAAAGTCAACCCTCCGGTTCGATCGCCAATGATTTTTCGACAGACCAACTACACTGCGTCTCTATCACCAGCGTGCGATAAGGTCAGTTCCCATCTCTTTTCCAGCCGTCCGGCATCGTGCGAAACACCTTCCGAAGCAAAAGACTATCGCAATCTTGACGCAAAAGGAACTCCAGTAGCGCTTGGCAAAACTTTTTTTGCATTTTTTCCTTTAGTGGGGAGATGGAACGATGTCCGTACCAAAGCATCTGAAAACGAGATATTCGGCGTGCCATAAGCAAGGAATTTATGGAGAAAACGGGTTTCCGACGCCACGGTTCATCCCCGCGGGTGCGGGGAGCACAAAAAAGCCGCTCGATGATGAGCGGCACCTTGGATGCGATTGTGAGGCGAATCGTTTTACGCCGCTTGCTGGCGTAGGTAGGCGTAGATTGTTTCGCGGCTGACGCCGAATTCGCGCGCCAACGCTGTCTTTTTCTCTCCGGCTGCGGAACGCTGGCAAATCTCCATGATGCTGTCCGCGCTCAGAGTTGGTTTTCTTCCCTTGTATTTGCCCGCACCCTTGGCGAGTGCGATGCCTTCGCGCTGACGCTCAAGGATAAGAGCCCGTTCGAACTCCGCGACTGCTCCCAACATGGACAAAAGAAGATTGGCCATTGGAGAGTCTTCACCGGTGAAGGTTAGCGACTCGTTAATGAATTGAACGGCTACGCCGCGAGCTGTCAGTCCTTTGACCAGAAGGCGGAGGGCAGTGAGGTTACGCGCAAGGCGGTCCATTGAGTGCACGACCAGCGTGTCTCCTTCTCGGCAAAATTCCAGAGCGGTTTGCAATTGAGGTCGCGCCGTATTTTTGCCACTGGCTTTGTCTTCAAAAATCCTGTCGCTGGAAATACCTTCGAGCTGGCGGCCAGTATTCTGGTCCACTGTAGATACACGTTTATACCCGATCCGTTGACCGGTCATGGTAAAACCGCCAAAGTGTCAGGATGAAATCTAGGATGTTGCGCGGGGAGTGTCAGACAGGCGCAAATGGATTCTAGTCTGACGCAATATCGAGCAGTAGTGTCAACCGCAAGATGTCCGGATTGGCTATACCCCAGTCGAACACCGGGCTGTGTCCGATGGATTGCAAATCGTCATGCACAATTCGTCGCGGAAATTACTCTTGAGTAAAAGCGGTCGGGCGTTGTTGGCTTAAGCAACCGGGCAACAGTGTCGAACGCTCGATTGCTGCCTTCTGGCAGTGCGCTGTGGTGTCAATACGTAACCATGCGCGCACGCCAGTAACTTGTGAGAACCTTGATTACCGACAGCGTCGCTGAGGTGGACAAGAAAGGACGTGAAATCATCTTGATGATCCACTGGCAAGGAGGGCAGCACTCCGAACTGCGGGTACGCAAACCAAGAACAGGTGAGCATGGTCGCCGCACCTCCGAAGAGGCGCTTGCTGTTAGTCTTTGATACGCATCCGGTTCAGGCGTCTGGCTGCAAGTCAAGCTAGAAAGTTAGTTGCCAGCGCATCGCGCATCGATTAACCTGCGAACCAGATGCATGGCATCCAGGCCGCCACCGATCATGAACTCAAGCGGAGAGATGCCGCCGAATAGTTGATTCTGGTTTCGAAGCTTCACCCATTGGTCGGCGAGATCGTCCCCATGGCAAATGTGCAACCCCTTGTAGATCCCGAGGATGTAACTGATCCGTAACATACGTTCCTCAGTGAATAGCTGCGGGGCTGGGTTGAGCTTGAGCTCTTCTATAGGCGTCCCGCTTCCGAACGCAAGCAGTTCCAGCGCCTCTTTATCGGCCAGCTTCCACTCCTCTGCGATGTTAAAAAAGATGATGAAACCACTGGGACCAAGCCGCAGGCGCGCGCTTGCACACATTTTTGAGTTGTTCACAAATACCTTTCATGGGCTAAATACCGACAAAGCGGACAACTACCCTATCGCCATTCACAATGCCCAGGGCATTTCCCTTCGCTTTCTCTTCCTGAGTGATCTTCAGTATAGTGAACATGCGCCGGAGGACTTCCATCGTTGGAATGGACTTCTTCTTGGCAGTCTCGGCAACCATTTTCACAATGTTATTTGGAAGTGTGATTGTCATACCGTCCATAGACGGCTCCTTTACGCTAATGTAGCACTGAATTTTCATTCCATCTGGTCGCATGAGCTATCAGGTATCATCAAACCGTATTAGTGCGAGGGTACACACGCACTAATACGGACGCCGAAAAACGCATATAAGGCGCGTGGGCGCGTTTCTGGGACGGGGGTGGTGCATCCGTACCTGGAAAGAATCTCTGAAATCCGAAAACCATCATCTTGAACGATTTGCCGTATTTTTACAAGTATATATATGTCAACGAGATGCGTAATATAAATTCCGCGTTGGCTGCGCCTAAAGAGCAAAAAGATACCCCCTATCTGGTCGCAATCAGATGGTAACTTTTCTCGCCACGAGGCTTCTCTCGCTTTGGACGAAGTTATAACTTCCTTATCACAGAATTATTCGTCGATTTCACGATGGAAAACAGGTGTATTACAGCGTATCAACCAATAAAGAAGTTTCTTAACTTCTAAGCTCGCCGTTACCTTTTGAAACTGTTGTGTATCTCATTATTTCTGTGGATCTTGTCCGTTTAGCTAAATGCTATTTTGCGGGCTGACAGACGGAAAAGTTTTCAGACATCGGACGACGAAGGATTTAAAAATGCAAAATTCCTTATCAAGAAGCGCTAGTAGTCTTGCGTTTTGCGGCGAGCGACTCCAGCATAATGTGGGGGATCGAGATGACGAAAGTTAAAAATGATATAAGTGACACGCAGCTAGCCCTGGAGTTTGGTGATGCGGAGGACACTGGCGCAACGAATAAATCCCGTGGCCAGCAAAGCAAGAAGCGAAGGAGGACTTTATCCAAAACCGACGAAATGCTTCTAAATGCACTCAGAAACGAAGCGACAAACCGAGGCACTCAACTTTTGCCAGGGTGCACGGATCAATGGAGCATTCAGCTTGGGTACAAAGCTATTATGAAGCTAACTGGGTTATCGCGGAAAAGCGTGCAGCGGTCGGTCAAGCGCGTCATTGAACATGGTTGTTTGACTGTGTACTGCCCGGCAAAGGACGGCACCGAGTCAACGATCTACCTTACATATCCTTCTCTGCTGCCGCCCGAGTGCGGTGGCTGATGTCTGTTCCACCTTTCTGCCATATTTTCTTACAGACCGGAAAACAGCTCGGCAATATTTATGTTGAAAGCAGCAGCAGCGCGTTCCAGCGTGGATAGCGATGGATCAGCCATGTCTCGCTCAAGCTTTGAGACGTAAGAACGCGCTGTCCTCATGGCGCTGGCAAGCTGCTGCTGGCTGAGTTTCCGCTTCTTCCTTTCTCGACGCAGTGCACCACAAGGATACGGTGCTGACACAAAAGGTCCGGCGCCTCACCCTGGCGCCGGACAAGAATATTGCAGAGACTCTATTCAGAACCACAATTTACATTTTTGGGATAAAGACATTCCCACAAGTCTTGCACAGATAAGACGCTTCCCACGTTTTCTGCCGTCCAGGCCATTCTAACTTGTTGTAGCGAAAATTAAGACAGATGAAGACAAACAGGACTACAGCAATCGCAAAGAAGAATATCTGACAAATCGTTATGTCAACCGCCACGCCCATCATCGAAAAAACCACCACACCAAAAATGAGCAATTTGCTTTTCTGCTTTTGAGGTGGCGCAATTGATCTTGACAGTTCCGATGTGGAAACAAATCCACGGCTATTGACTGATACACCTTGAGAGTATGTCATGGAAAGAACTTGCGTATTGTCGGCGTTGCAGTTTGGACAAGGAAATTACACGGGAACCTCCTTCTGTGATGATTGGTTGAGATATAGAGAGCCGCAGGGCAATACACATGCTTCGGAGCTCAGAAGATACTCGAGATATGGGTTGCGGTCGCAAGCGCTTAATCAACAACGACGGTGACGACCGTACTGCCAGTGATCGTGCCGTGCGTGCCGGTGGACGTGCCGTCCGACACCACGCCGGTATCGCTCGCTGTCTTAATCAGAGGGTTGAGGTTGCCGCGAAGCGCAACTCGTGCCGTCTCGTCGATCGGCTTGGTGATGAGCGAGCGCTGCGCCTGAAGCGCAAGAAGAATCAATACGGAAAAGAGCGGGATGAACAAGATTGCGATGAATCTTGAAGCGCAGCGTAATTTTTCCTTCATGATTGGTTTATCGCCAATTCTGGCGCAGATATAAATGCAAGAAGTTGCTTTGGGCCATGCCACGCCAAGCTGATATGCATAGACAACCAGCACTGCCATGCCAGGAGCAGAGCGATGCGATTTGCAGCCTGATGTACATTGCGCGGGGTCTGAGGCAGTTCGAGAGACGAGGAAGTGTCCGAATATCGGACAGCAAGGAAACGAGCTCGGAAATTTGCCGGCGTGCTCTTTTGCTTCTTGCTCGAAGCCATTCTTCAATGGCCGAAAAATCGACGGCATTTTGGGCGATTACTCAAAAGCAAAATTATTTTGCATCGAAGCGCTAGTGCGCTTGTGTTTTCGCTGGCGCGGGGCAACGATACTCATAATGCGCCAATCAAAAAACAATTCCGACAATATGCAGTTTCCGTTTATGGGCAACTGTGGCACGGATAATGCAGATGCAAGCAATCATGACACCAAGCAAAAAAGCCCGGCGTACCGGCCTTTGTGCACAAGTGATCAATCGCTATTTAACGCGATTTTCGAGGATGCGAAAAAACGCGGTACCCAGAAAGACGTCAACGACAAGAAGCAATGGCTGGTGGAGCTAGGATATAAGGATCTCATGCGCATAACGGGCCGATCAAAGAGTAGCGTCCGTCGCCTCATCAATCGCTTGATCGATCACGGCCACATCGATGTAGTGCGTAAGGCAAAAGGCGGCACTGAGGCTACAATTTATCGTATCGTCGCGCCGTAAAAACGATGGGATGGAGTTTGGTGTTCAGTCCTGACCGGCGGAGTCATTTTTCCCGCACTGAATACTCGCAGATATGCTGAATAAACTCTCCGAGTGTTGCTTTGCATGATGTTTCCGATTCATAGAGGTAGCGATGGTTGAAGAAAAGACATTTACGCGCGACACATCTGCAGCAGCGAATCCAATGGCGCGACTTCTTGCGTTCCGAAGAACGGAAAGCGCCGGCAAGGCCGGTTGCAACTCCGATGCGCTTGGTCAAATCCTGTGGCTGATTCATGCTAATAATCGGCTACCAGGATTCATACACATTGCAGAGAACCTGCTTGTGCTCTGTCGGTATGCTGCCAAATCAAAGGATCCCGCCATTGATCAGGCAATGGTTGCGCGTTGGATTGATGAACTGCGATGGATACGCCGCCACGCCAAGAATCTTCCGTCAATCCTCTTTCGAGCAGAAGAAGAGGATCTTCAGGAACAATTCCGCCGCGAGAAAGGGCGAAATCCGGTGCTAGGGTGCGCAACAGAGCACGGGCTGTATCGCCTGCTGTGGGAGAGGCATCCGAATCGCGACTTTCAGCGTGCTTTCAGGTGGTTGCAAGGGGGCGCTCTGCTGGCACATACCGCCATCATGGCTTACTCTATTTCCCCGACGGACTGGGAATCTGGCGCTGCACCAGGACATAACCTATATAGAATCCTCTATCAGAGATCCTTAGCGGTGCTTCGATTTCTCGATGGCGATAGTGTCAGAGAATACGTATTACGAACTCTTCCGTTGACGGAAGAGCAGGCGATGCTTCCCAACCGGTTGCGGGACATTGTAGATAGTATCCATGAATATAGACGGGTTCCACTCGATTCCACAATAAACATCAACGAGACACATGATGACCTGATCTCCATCGCAACATTCATCGAGTGGGGATTTGCACCACAAGATCACGACTGGACCGAGCGAAACCGCGACAGCAACAGTGGTGACAACATTAGCATTTCGCTATCACCGCATAGATACGCGCGTCGTCCAGGTACATCAGGTAGTTCGACTACTCTGAAATCTCCTGTAAAGAAACCATCTCCGGAAATCTTTGAAATCGAATGTCCAGACGATGATGAAGAAATCGAGGATCAAGATAATGCAGACGGCGAACCGTCCCTTTCGCTCTCCTCAATTACGCGGCGCGAGAAGAAGCCTGAGTTGGAAAGGCAGATTCGCCAAGCAGGTGATCTTCCATCAGAGTGTGCTCCCGAAACGCCTTTGGATTTGGCCGCAGATGAGACCGGAGTTGCTATAGCAGTTGCCGGCTGGCAAGAGATGAACAATCAGCTCCTGCCATGGAGTTGGAAAACTCTGACGATTGGTGAGTTGGCGACTATCCTGATCACGTCACGCAAGGCCGTTACTGAAGGCGATCCGGATGCACTGAAGAATTTTGCAATCATTAATCTTCTGCTTTGGACCGGCCAATCTCTGGCGCGAGTGCTTTCCTTACAGGTTTCCTCCACTATCCCTGCGAAGCCTCAATTCGAACTGGGTCTGGCAATGGAAGCTAAGCTGAGTGAAAACAGCAAGCATCCAGCATGGTTGGTTCGGGCAATGACTGACCATTGCGCGAAAGATGATGGATCACCAAATCCGCGTGCGCGTTCGCGCATCAAGTACATCACGCTGCCAGATTATGCTGGTGGTTCCGCGGCAATTCAAGCGCTGCTTGATGCGCAAGGGCGTGCTTTGCCTGCTGAGAATCCAGTTCTTCTGCTTGATGATCCTACTAAAGATATAGAGGCACGTTTGAACAAATCACTCAACGAAATGGATTTGCAGGGAAGAGTGACCATCAACAGGATAAGCGCAGTGCTCTTTCAGCGCATTCTCGATCGATCCGCTGACAACATTTCAGCGGCTTCGCTGATCACCAATCAGGCGCCTCCACTGGCTTCCGCAAAGCTGTTCTATTCAACGCCATCCATTTCATCTCTGCAGTTGATTTACCGCGACGCGGTGCTGAGCCTGAAAAGCGATCTGGCCAGGACCGGATACCAGCTCGAATCCCCGGACTTTTCAGAGGTTTCGCCGGGTAGCTTTGCTGTGGGAAGCGCATTATGTCCGGCCATGAAAACGGTGAAAGAAGCCATAGGTCGGCTCAAAGCACAGGTCCTGGAATGTAAGGATGGAAACGGCCCAATCATTTTCCGGCACAATATCTACACGCTCTATTCCGCGCTATATCTGCAATTTGCCGTCGGGTTTAGGGGAATTTGCAATCCATGGCTTTCGCTCGATCAAATTGATTTTGAATCGGGCATTGCCAGCGTGCAGGACAAAGGGGATGAAAGTGGGTACAAAACTCGCCTCTTGTATTTACCACAACTCGTCAGAGATCAAATCAGAAATTACGCCCAATACAGGGAATACTCAGAGTTCAATGTTTTGAAAAACCAGAATCCGCCTCTATCCTGCTATTTCGTCGATGATGATCGGATGGCTATTCCGCTGACACACTCGGTGCTGGAGGAGCGCATGAAAGACTATTTACCGTTTCCCGCTAATGTTGGACGTCATTTTATGCGCACCGAACTCGTGGAACGCGGTACGCCAACAGAGATCGTGGACACATGGATGGGACACGCAAGCAGGGGAGAAGAACAGTGGGGCAAGCATTCGTGCTTCTCGTATCAAGAATATATTCGTGTACTTGATGCACGGCTGGTTCCCCTGCTAAATGAACTTGGCTTTGAGTCAATCAATTACCTGGGAGTGCGTATTGCCGATGATCAATAAGCCAACGAATGTATTCATCGATTCCGCCAAGCTCTCGCTTTCCAAAAAGCAACGCAAAAAAACTCTTCCGCGATTGCTTGAGTTTTTGAATACAAACGAATCGAGGTTTAGCCAGGTGCTGCTGGGTCAGGTCCAGCCCGGAATCGAAGAACAACCATGGAAGTCGAAGGATGTGCGCCACATTGAGTCTGTTCTGCTCAAATCCTGCAAGGATGTTCAAACCGTCTGCGATTTTCTTCGAGTGCTGCGAAAGGCCGCACAATTCTGGTCTGTCCGTGAACGGCGCACAGTTGCTTTGCCGCGGATTCCGGTCAAGCCTTTCCGGCTCAACAACCCATTCAGCGGCAATCTTGCCGCAAGTTTCAAACAATATGATGCGTGGAAAGATCTTCTCCAACAATGGACGAAGACCTTCAAGCAGAATGGGGGGCTTCAGTCAGATGAGACGAACGCCCAACTTCTCAACGCGCTGATTGTCTCCGCCGTTGTATATGGTGGGCTATTAAGCCCGCAGGCAATTGCGGCCTTAGTGCGCGCCATACCAGAAAAGAAACAGGGAACCATCATCGCGGATGGACGAGTCCACATTGAATTGCTTCTTGGATCGCATGGGAATCAAAACGCAGAGTTGCGCCGCTGGCAACCCGATTCACTTACGGCTACTTTATGGATGCGCGTTCCAGAGAGCAGCGTTGCAGCGCTGCTTGAAAGCGAGTTGAAGGGAGAAAAGTTAGTGCCTCCTACCGATGCTCGAATTGTGCAGCGCTATGCTCGGCAACTGCGAAATACTCTTCGTCCTCTGAAAAATCAACAGACTCGCACTCTTCGAAGTCTTCAGCAATGCTGCCTATCCGTCGCAACAACGCAGATCCCGCCGATTCTTGTCTGGTATGCCAACAGAAACGTCGTCTCACACTCGCTGACAAGAAATGTCTTCCAGCAAATCACAAAAGACACCATTGCATTCAATTCAATCAGCGACTTTCCAGCAAACGGCAATGAGCCCGCCATAAAATCAAAATTAGAGGACGTCCCGCTTGCTGAGACGGAAGAGCCTGCTTGGCTTGTTCCACTTCAAAGTGCCTTTGACGGAAACACCAGATCTAGTGTCCGCGGGTTTCTTCAGACTCTTGCCAAGGACGAATCAAATAATGGATTCATCCAAAGAATGGCCGACTTTGGCGATTCGCTGCTCGCATCAACAGGGCGATCTCATAAACGCAAATCGCTGAATACTGCACACCATATCGTTTTGTTGATTGCTCGTCATACAGGTGGCTATTTTAATACAGACGATCCAGCGACCTACGAATCTGGCGTACTGGATTCTGTCTATCTCCAGGCAATCGAGGGCGCAGCAGCTTATTCCACAAACCCGGCGCTCAAAAGAGATCTTGTACGCGCATTTCTCGAATTTGATCTTTACCTTTCGGCGCGCTGTGGAAAAGATCCAATTGACGAAGATGAGATGCCTTGGTCAGTCCATGATTTGGGCAATGTTGATGCTGGCATTATTACTTTCGAGCAGTACGCGGATATTCTCGCACAAATTAACAGCGCATGGCCAAGCACCGAAGCGCAAGAGCGGCGGAGCATTGCGTGCTTGCTGGTTATCCTTGGATTTCGCTGCGGACTTCGACGCCGTGAAGCGCTTTATCTGAAAATACGCGATCTCTATCTTAATGGCGTTTGCGAGATATTGATTCGACCATCTAAAAAACGCAGGCTTAAAAGTTCGAATGCAAAGCGCAGGTTGCCGATTGGTGCGCTTCTGACCGAATGCGAATTGCTGGAATTGCGCGCATGGTATGAAATTCGCAAGCAACAAGGCGCGCAGTTGGATGATTGCGTCTTCGGGAATGCGCGTGAAAATATGGAAACCGTTCCTCCATCGATTTTCACGCAAATTAACAAGATCATTACCACTGTGACGGGCATTTCTGATGCGCACTTCCATCAGTTCCGCCACGCATTTGCCTCCTGGCTCTTTCTTTCATTGATGTTGTCAGATCTCGATCCAGCGCCAAACCTGTTTCCGCACTTGCCTAAAACCACAGCATGGCTCGCGCACGGATATGCGCTTCGCAAACAGCTTTATCTAAATGCACAGCATACGCGCCGACACGCATATCTGGTTGCGCAACTTCTTGGACATGGCAGTCCAGACACGAGCATGGAGAACTACGTGCATTTGCTCGATTGGTTGCTGGCAATTTATCTGCGGAGATCTCCGCGCATGAATCCGCAAGATGAAAACGTTCGAGACGCGAGTGGCATAAGCCGCAGTACGCTGCAGCGATGGGAACAGAATCGCGGAGTGGTAAACATTCCAATTCAACTGGCGCGTAGAGAATTGAGAATTACGCATCGGGTTTTACAGCAGGTATCGGAGCCGAATCCAAACTTGGAGGAAAAGCGCGTTGAGAATTCATCGATTCAGACGCAAATCGATGCGGCTTGGCAATATCTGTACGAAGTGCAAACCAGTGGCCGACCTGAAGAGGAAATTCAAAAACGGCACAATTTGGAAAAGGAGGAGGCTGATGGCATGATGGCGCGTGCGCAATATCTCTGCGGATTGACGTTTGCGCGTGGCGGACAAAGACACCGTATGGAAACATGGTTGCCGGATGCGCGCAATTCTCTTAATGAACGAGTGCTGTCGTGCCCTCGCAAGCCGGTTCACGAAAGCAAGAAAATCAATTCCACTCTGCTAAATTCCGTTATGGAATATGCTACATTGAATTCTCAACTCTTCGCGCGAGCAATCAATATCTACGTCCACCGAGTACAGGATGACGCCTTCGTCCGTTTTGACAATTTGCAAGATGAATCCGCAGCAAAAACGTATTACGACTTTTTAACCGCCATAGGAATTCTGAAGCAGAACATTCTCCTTGTTAGCGGCGATCGCGCCGAGAGATCTCATTATCGTACGCAGTGGCACGAGTTGCTCTTGAGTTCTCGATCACCAATCACAAAGCCTTCGAGCAAAGCGTATTTCGGCCCGAAGTCTGCTCTTTCAATGCGCCCGAGCTTTAGATACTCAACCGGAGACACGGATGGTGATTCCGGTCTGCGCTTCATGCTTGTGATGCTGTTTATCCTCTTTGGAAAAATGTCGGCGCAGTAATTGCCATGTTATGTTCTGAGCATTAACTGTACTGCAAAAGATAATTTGCTGAAAATCATTTTGACCACAGTGTCGCCTGCCCATTTCTTGCCGACTGACCACAGGTAACATGTCGTGCTATTCGAAAACAGAGTCGCATTAAAACAGGTAGGATCAACACCTTATAGGCGTTTTTGTGCTATCGACCTACAAGGCCAACTCGAGCCAAGTCTCCCAGCTTCAAGGCGTCTTCGATCGCGGGAGCGACTTCCGCCAACTCGAAGGTCTCCAACAGCCTCAACACTTGCACATACTCGCGGCTTCCATGCTTTTTGAGCCTTGCTTCAAGCAGGCGCCGCAGTTGCGCAAAGCACTCCGGCAACTGCCAGCCGACGAGCGGCGCGGCCTGATCCAGAGCCCGGGTCTTCTGTTCAAGCAGCGCTAGGTAATGCAGCGGATCGAAGATCACCGCCTCGCGTTCATAACTGCGCTGATGACGAGCGATAACTTCGCTGCCGCAGGCGATGACCACTTCGTGCACGTAGCCCTTCACCCATACCTGGCGATGTCCGTACTCAGTCGGCACCGAGTAGTCGTTCGCGCGATAGCGAACCAGCGACAGTGAGCTGACCCGCGCGGAGATCTTCTCGCAGGCCTCGTAGGGCGCCGCGGGCAACAGCAGTAGCACAGCACTATCACGCTCGAAACGCTCGCCGATCGTCTCTGTGTGCCCGCGCAGCCGCCGCTCTCGCCGCTTCCGGCAATCGGCTTCCAAATGAGCGTTGAGCTCTTCCCAACTGCTTGCATGGGGAATCGGAACCATGAAGTTGCGCCGTGAGTAGCCGACCAGGCCTTCGACCTTGCCCTTATCGTTCCCCTTGGCTGGGCGGCCGAACTTATCCGCGAACAGATAGTAACCCTGTAACTCGGAAAAGGCCTTCGTCTTCTTCCGTTCTTCCCCGCCCAGAATCTTGGCCACTGCGATCTTCGTGTTGTCGTAAAGAATCCGCGTTGGCACGCCGCCGAAGTATGCGAAGGCCTGCACGTGGCCTTCCAGAAAGGCTTCCGTGGTCTCCGCTGGAAACGCCACGACAAAGCAATCGTCCGAGTGTGGCAGATCCATCGCCAGGTAGTGCGCCTTCTGTTGTACGCCGGCTATCACAGCCAGCGCTTCGCCGAAGTCTGCCTGTGCCTCGCCCGGCGCATGTGTCAGCGGCACAAACATCTCCCGGGTGCGGAGTTGTTCGCCGCGCACGTAGTCCTTCACGATCGTGTAACCGCCCGTGAACTGATGTTCTTCCTTTAGCCGCTCGAAGATCCGCTTCGCCGTATAACGCTGCTTGACCGGCCTCTGCTTGTCGTCGCTCAGAATGGCATCGATAACGCCCAACCACGGACCAAGCTTAGGCTTCTTGATCGGCTGCTGTCGCTGGTAGCCTGGCGGCACCGCATACTGCAGCATCTTCCGTACTGTATCTCGCGAAAGGCCAAACTCTCTGGCCACCGCCCGCTGACTCTTGCCCTCGACTCGTACCGCTCGCCGAACACGTCCGTAAATCTCCACCTCGAACATCCCTCCGGTGTCCCATGAACCGCGTTGCCTACGCAACCCTGCTCAAGAAACCAAGATCCGGCGGTTCCTACTGGCCTACTTTTACTCCGCCGCAAAGCTCCGCTCACACGGCGCTCTGTGGCCTATTTTTGCTCCGGCGCTCATACCACTTTCGCTTTGAAGGC
>Ga0224531_1000654_pt1 | contig 16874 bp, 15 predicted proteins | sample CBST100metaG_FD_179876 | JGI IMG/M metagenome (GOLD analysis project Ga0224531, IMG submission 179876) | Peat soil microbial communities from Stordalen Mire, Sweden - C.B.S.T100 | ecosystem: Environmental > Terrestrial > Soil > Wetlands > Peat | place: Sweden: Norrbotten County, Stordalen Mire... | reverse complement strand
GTTTCTTGGATGGACTCCCGTAAATGTCAAACTGCTACTGCCACCCCGGCAGAGCCGGGGGATCTCCTCACCCTTTAGCTCTTATCCTGAAAATTACTTACACGGTGAATGCCGAATCTCTTCTGCTTTCCCGGTGGCGTACAGTTCGGAGAGCGAGGCGTGGACTGATCCACGTCAGCAGCGATTTCGCCGCGATATTCAAGGTCTGTTTCATCCGGACCGCCTTATAAGCAGCCGCTCGCGCTTTTCTGTACTGTCCGGCCTCCAGATAGCAATTAACCCATCCGCTGTGAACAGAGCCCAGTTGATGGCGAATCAGCGTGCGAATCGCGGATGGCTGATCTTCGGTCAAGCGCAGCAACCCTTCCAGTCTTAGCTGACTATCACGGAGGAAGAATTCCCTTTGGTTCCAAGCCGAGCTTACTCCCACGTGGCGGTCCTCTGCAGGGGATCGGTCGAACAAGACGAGCGGGCAGTTTACGTAACAGAATCCCGTACGCATCGCCAGCCGGAACATGAATTCACTGTCTTGGCTGTACAACAGGCTAGGATCGAATCCACCCGTCTTTATGGCGGCTTCCCTGGTCACAAGCAAGGAGGACAAGCAGATTACCATGCCGGCGCCTCCCGGCCTCACGAGCAGTCTAAGTGTTTCAGGGTTGACGCCCATCGCATCTTCGTGCCGGTAACTCTCCTCCGCTAACTCGAACATGGTGTGCGCTTCTGAGTGGTTAAAGAATCGAACGTCGGTATAGCATGCTCCGCACTCCGGGCCAAATCGCTCCATGGCTTTAAGTTGCCGTTCTATCTTTTCCCTTTCCCACAGATCATCGGAATCCAGGAAAGCAACCCATTCACCTTTTGCCTCCTCAATTCCCATGTTCCGCGCCACGCTCACGCCCTGATTGGGTTGGAAGTAGTAACGGATGCGATCGCCAAAGGCGCATTGAAGTGCTTGCTCTGTCTGATCGGACGATCCGTCATCCACAACGATAACTTCTATGTCCGTGAAGGTCTGGGCCAAGACGCTCTCCACGCAGTTCTGAACCTTCTCTGCTCGGTTATATGTTGGAATGACAACGGATACCTTAGGGTCCATGAGGAGGCTCTCTCGTACAGATGTGCTTGGTTACGAAATCAGGCTCGCACGTGAATGGCTTCTGAAGACAGAGATGACCTTCTGAACGCGTCTTCACTATAAACTTCAACTGTCTCGCGATAAACGCCAAGGAGCCTCGCTCCGGCTGCGGTCCAGGTAATCTCGGATATGCTTGCAAGCGATGCCGCTCGGAGCCGTTCTAAGAGATCGCGATCATCATGCAACATTGCAATGTGCTGAGCGAGCGCAGAAACATCGCCTACTTTGTGGACGAGTGCATTTTCCATATGCCGACAAATAGCACCGGCAGCTTCGGATACCAGCAAGACGCACCCGCTGGCTCGTGCCTCCGAAGTTACAAGCGCGCTCCCCTCTTCAATACTGGGCAAGACGAGAATGTCACTGTTTCGCATTAGCTCAGCCACGTCGTTCCGATGCCCCAGGAGTTTGACGCTTGGGTGCGCGAGCAATGGAGCAAGTTTTTCCTGGTAGGCAGGAAGACATTCTCCAGCGATGAGGAAACTACCCTTCTGGCAGGCCGTAGACTTGAGCCATGCCTCAAGAGCATAATGGACGCCCTTGCGCACCGCGCAGACACCGACGAACAGCATTGTCAGTCCACGCTTAGGATCACGTCGACTACTATCAGGGTGGTAGATCTTCTCATCGAAACCGTAGCTGTGGCGGGCGAGCTTCTCTTTCGCGAATCCCTTGTCGAGAAACGTCTTGGCCACAAAGTCCGATGGGCACAGAAGCCGCGTTGCAAGACTGTATTCCTGTTCTTCTTTGCGCAGCTTCTGTTCATTGAACGCATGCTCGTGATCGGGCGGCAGAACGATTCCCAGCCGTTCACACTCCTTCTGCACGACTTCCATGGCGAAGCGCGTATTTGCGTTGGGCCTTTCCAAGACGGTAGGAATTCCCAGTCTCGCTGCAGTCTTCAGGGTTTGAAGCGCTCCTGTTGGCCAAGTGTGGATGATGTCAATGCTTCCCGCCAGTCTTTCAATGCGCTGTGCCACAATCCGGTCGTGTAACGCGACGGCACGCACTGTGCCTACCACCCGAAACGGAAGGCGGAGACTCCCTCGTGCCAGCGTTGGAGAGACCCTTACCCCTGCGGGAACAGGCCGGGCTAGAGAAGCTGGGAAGACTAACAGGTCTGCTCCTGCGGCGGCGAGTCCATTCACTTGCTGCCAAGCCGTATAACACACCCGATCCGCACCCAGCCGAAGGGGGAAGCTGTAGAGCACGCGCACGCGATCTTTGCTGTCCGACATAGGTTGATTTTTTCGACCGCTACTTCTTTGCGGTCAGGCATTCAAGAAGGGTTGAGGTACGGTGCTTTATCTCAGTAAACTGTGGGGTACATTTGCTGGATCTCACCAGGATGGCAGCCGGGGCGGGCCACCAGAGCTTCTGATTCCATCTCTGCTGCAGCATTCGTTTTTTTAACGCGAACCGTTGCGCGCTTTGCCTCGGACGCTACGACGGAAATGCACGCGAGCAGCGGGAGAAGGCCCATGATGAGCTGTGCCATGTAGTTGATACCGAAATGTGCCACCACAGTAGCAAACAGTGTTGACCCAAAGCACCAAAGCTTCAATTCCTGCCGGCGGTCCCCGCTCACTCTCTTTCTTGCATTCCCAATTATCCCAAAGCTCCGGGTGAAGATCGCAATATAAAAGATCAGGGTCAGCAACCCTCCCGTTAATGCTACAGCGACAAACTGGTTGCAGAGATCCCAGCTATCCCACCCCCAGTTGACGAAATCAGGGGTACCGATAAGCCACCAATCTCTAAAGTGCTTTATGGTCATGTCGACGAGCTTATAGCGATGGTCACCTGACGAGGAGCCAGTAAGATCGATCCGGGCGATCAACGCCCAAACCGGCGCCTTCATGCTCAGGTGGAGTACCACCAGCGTACAAACCAGTCCCCATCGAACCTGCAGCATCTTCTTGCGCAAGGGCCAGAAAGCAAGCCCAACCGCGCTCCCCATCAGGGCCAGCGAAGAAGTGCTCGAGTGGGACGTAATCACCATGACGGTCGCACCCAGCAGCCCGGTGCACGCGATCATCTTCGATCTACCATCTTTCCATATCCAGAAAAACAAGGGAATCAAAACGCCGGAAAAAGCGCCGGCATAGATACAACCCAGGCTGGCCCCCGAGCGTATCTCTCCATTCCTGACAGTCACCCCGCCGGCCTTTTCCAGCAGGCCAAACACGTTGATATGACTGATTTGTTCATTGATCATACAGGCACCAAGAATTGCGCAAATTGCCGCCATGGTCTTGATCGTACGGCGCACCGCCTCGTCATCGGAAATGAGAGATCTCACTGCGAGATACCCACCCAGGGTGTCTAGAAGAGATCCCATCATCTGGATCGCTCCCGCTTTGCCCGGAAACTCGAGGAAGAAGGCGATTCCGGCGGAGATCGTCCACAGGATCACTGCCTGATCCACACCGTTGTATCCGCCGGGGTACTTGTCGCGCCGGGGGAACGTGAGTCTTCGCGCCAATACGGCCAAAATCAGAATGCGCAGGACAGTGAAGTGGAATGCGCCCAATACTACCACTTGCCCGACAGGGATGGTGAAAAATGCAAGCAGAAAAGGCGTGATCGCCTTGCCTCGCGGCAGAGCCAGAATCAGCACAATCGCGGCTAGCATCCAAATCGCTACCAGCGGATTGAGCGCCGATTCGGCCGCTCCACCTCCAAATCTAAGATGTTCGGGGGGCATGCTCTTCAGGGGTTACCACGTGCTGGTTCTTGAGCTTTACATGATCTCGCCAGGTCTTTTTGACGCGCCGCAGAAGCTTCGTGCGTACCAGGATGGTCTTAACTGCTTGATCGGCACGTCCTATGATTGTCCTGACAAGGTTAAAACTGATTCCCTTCAGCGTGGGAGCAAACATGTAGACCGATACTTCGCGCCAACCACGGTTAGAGAGAATCTGCTTGTATTGGGCATCTCCAGTGCCAAAATCAATTCCACTTACGCCCTCGCGGCCCCCGTCACAGAACCCTTCAATGACCTTCATGACGAGATACATCCCCGGCGAGTATGTCGCGAATTCTGCATCATAGCCAATATAGTCGCTGCCGAAAGTATGTTCGTTGATGTCTCCCAGCCAGAATGCGCACGGTCGATCTGCAACATACAGTACGAACCCGCGCAGCCAACCCCTCGCCGCCTTCAGACGCAGCTGCTTTCGCGTCTGAGCACAATCGACGAATCCGACGCCGAGTCCACGCTGGTAGGACGTCCTCGCGACACGCTCGACGTCCTCAATGAGATCGTCGACCTCTGCGAACTCGCGAAAACAGCGAACCACAACGTTTCCCGCAAAATGGCTGACAAGTTTCTTCGCCTGCCATTTTTGGTTCTTGCGAACCTTGGGCGACAATCCAGAGTAGAACTCTTCAACGCTGGATGGAAGGGCTGCGGCATAATGTTGCTGCGCTATCTCGACGTAATCACGACACAACACACCAGGCCTTTTGCTCGCTGCGACACATATATCGGAATCATCTCTCATGAAGCCCATGTAAGCTGCGTCGGCTTCCCGATCGGAGAGCGATTGTAGAACGCTGCTCACAATCAGGTCGCAGTTTTCAGCGCAGGCATCTCCCCTGAGCGCCCCATAAACGAAGCACAAAATCTTCGCTGGCAAATTCAACCGTAAATATCCTAGACGACAACTAATATGCCCGACGTCAATTCTGCCTACCAGAATGGCATCCGGCCGACCCGCTCGGTAGACCACTACCACATGAGGGCGGACGCTTCTTGGATTCGACTGAAGAAACTCCAAGTAAGATTCGATCTCGGAATCACGATTGCCTGGCCAGGAACTCCAGACTTCGCGGATTTCTTCGAGTTCGCCGATTCTCCGCAGAACTCTAACAGACGCTTCACAGTCCATCGATGCTCTTTCCTTCGACTCTTCGGAGAAGCCGAAACCCAAGGCATGCTGCTCCGCCGGATTCCTAAAGAGGTCCCATGAGCGGCCTGCTGACCGGGGAGGGTACAGAGGCGAACCGATTAATTGAAATACGCCGCAACGAACTTGCTTAATTTAGGGCTTGTACCCTTTAAGGACCAGCGCTGAAAAGGCTTCAACGCTTTGCTGAAAGCCGCTATCTGTTAGAGCTGGAGGCACTATGTAAATAGGCAAACTAATGATTTTGGAGCCTGGCCGCCAAGTAACAGCAGCCGGGCTCTCTGAAGAAAATCCACCGTCTTTCCGGCTCAGTCTCGGGTTATTCGCTTGAAACCGTTCCTGTAACATTCACCGGCGGATTCGGACTTGCGCCGAACTGATATGCACCCACGTTCCATGCAGTAGAGCTTCCTGGCCGAGTAACCGTAGTCCTCCCGGGACAACTCACTGTGTTCTTCGAGCTATCGTAGTCGCAAGCATATCGGGTATCGCCTGAGCAAGCCGAGGCTGCGTCAGAAAGAGCAGGATCCGACCCGGCCGCACTCGAAAGAGCAGAGCAGTAGCTTGCGGTTTCATTCGTCCCGGCGCCCACTGTCTTGCTGCTACCGGCGGCAGGTGAGTAGGCATAGGTTCCTGATGCTGTATATCCACCTGCCGTCGCCGTGGCGTGATTCATTGCCAGTTCGGTGACGAGGGTACCGCCCGTGCAAGGCGAAGAATACGCGGAGCCAGCTTCCAGGATGTAGTGATTGTTCACCGCCGTAAAGGCATGAGTAGCGGCGGAATTGCATTGCAGAACAGCATTTTTCGACGTAGCTGGAAGTTCCCAAGTATTATTGAAGAGCACTATGGGCCCTTGCGCGCCGCCATTTTGGCCGATGTCGAAGTAGTTCCCGCCGGAGTTGTTATCGTAAGCAACGTTGTTAAAGAAGTAGTCGGTTGTCGATGTGCCAGGCTGCGGCCAGATACCAACGATTCCGCTTGGGCACGCGTTTGTGTCCGAGCATATATGGCGAAAGAGGTTCCCATAATAGGCGTGTATTGTACTGCTATCCGATCCACTCTCTTCATAGAGATTGCCGTGAGCCTGTCCGTCCCCCGGTGCGTACCAATGCTCGAAGAGGTTGTCTCGAATAATATGGCCGCTGGTAGTGACGATTTGCGAAGTATAACGAAACACGCACTGGCTGATATTGTAACCACCACCGTACATCACACCTAATTCATTGGGAACCGAATCCGTTCCGTCCACCACATCTTGCAAGTGCTCATCGCCCGAGAGGTTGCTTCCCAAGAAGGCGAACAGATTGAAACAATGACCAGTGTCTCCTGCTGCGCATGAAAACGCGAGGGCGGTCCAGCCGTGGATGTACAAATGCTCGTATAAGTTGTTACTCGCGGCGCTCTCTACCAAGTAAATGTCATGCGAAAAAGGCGCATTTGTATCGTTCTGACACAATCCAGTCATTTCGAAGTTGTCGAACATGACATAACTGATATTGGCGAGGCTGACCAGATTGTTGTTCGACCCGATCTGATAGGAGCAACTACCGACAGTCGACGTGCTTCTCGCGTTGTCGCCGCTCAGGATTGGCCGTGACCACGAGCTACCGGAGTACCACGTTGGGTCTACGCCAATATATATATGATTGGAGCTTGTCCCATCCCAACCTCCGTTCCCCCAGTTCCACTCGCCACCTACGTATGGTGTAGCGCTGGAGTTTCCAAAGTGCCAAGTATCTCCACCACGGAAGATGAATCCTTGGCCAGCGACGGGATTTGCCTTAGCGCAACTTCCCGAGCAGTTCGGCATACCAGGCGCATGAAGCCAAGGGCTCGATTCGGTTATCCCGGAGTTGGCGTCGGACCCTGCCGCCGAGACATAAAAGCAATTCGTTACTCCGAGACTCGATAACGTGACCTGCAGCCCGGTAGAAGGGTTGGTGTAGTTCGCGCCAGACGGGCATGTGCCGGCCGCAGCGAAGGCGGATCGTGCCATAAGGACGAGTGCAATAAGCACTGCAAAACGCATTAATTTTCTCATAGACCTCACCTCTCCCCTAAATCTCGTCGAACAGCTTAGGGTAGCTTCTCCCTATGCTAGATTACCTTTGTGCTGATGTCAATGTTACCGAAGTGCTGTCAACGACCAATGGCCGCATTTTTCAAGCCTTCGCGGCCGCCAATATCCACATTTCATTGCCCTTGCGCAAGAAGCATAATTACAATCGTTTCGCCAATAGCCAACAGATATTTTTGCAATAGGAGCGAGCAGAGAGACCGATTAGGTATAGCGGAAGAGCAGCACACTCAACATGCGTCAATTCGACACAAGATCTTCGCTTTCAAGGTATTCCACCAGCACCCTCTTTTTGGTCAAGGCCCACGCTATACGACGTCCGCCGAAGGCCACGGCGGGAACAGGGGGGCGAATGATGATCGTGCCGACAGATTTGCAGAACACGAGGTGCGCCTCCAAGTCCTCCACCTCATAGCACAGGTGGTGCAGGCCGCCTCCACGCTCGAGAAAGCGCAATACGGGTGATTCAGGCCCTGCAGGCTCGACCAGTTCGATCAGTGAGTCGCTGACGTGAAATCCCTTCAGGAACGTCACTCGGACCTTCTGGAGCGGATCAAGAATGATGTTTCCATCCCAGGTTGCGCAAAGAGAGCGTGCGAGAGATTCGGCACTCTCCTCGATTGACGCCAGTACAAAGCCGATGTGGTGAAGCTTGAGCTGGCCTGGAGGACAAGAGTCTTGCCGAGATATGCTATCCATTTGATCTTCGCATCTTCATGGTCTTTTCCCTGCTTGCTGCGCTCTTCTGCTCGCTGACCGCGGATTCGCTCGCAGCCCACCGCGTAAGCACGTGGCCAAGAACCCTATACGTTCTGACTAGGCCCAATATGCGAAACGGAGTCATAGTGAATGAAGCCAGCTGGGCTCGGTTCCACTCGCCTGTGTCGGCAAAGGCTCTCGATCCACCTTCAGCTGCCAGCGTATGAAGGATGTGACCAGTCAGAAACCAATGCAGCGCCCGGCCCCGAAACCGAGGGAAGACGTAGAAGTCGAATAACTGCACATCGTCCGGGCCCAAGGGAAAATAGTAGGGTGCGATCGTCTGCCCCCGCAACGTCCACCCGTAGCCCGCTAGTTGGGTATCGCATTCAACCAGCCACAATGACGCTCCCTTCTCGAACCGCTCCTGGATATTTCGACTTGCCAGCTTTGGGCTCCAGAAGCTGGTCATTGCTTCCAAGTGCTCAGCGCTTAGTTCAGTCAAAGCCCTGATACGTTGCACTCTCAGGGCGTTAGGAGCACTTACCCGGGGGAGTTTTCTCTCGTCCAAGTCGCAGTACAGAACCACCATGCGACCCGCGAAAAGCGCCTGCGCTCCAGCATGTCGAATACGGTGTAGTGTTGCCGCCAAGCCATGGCGCCGGTAATAACTCGTAAGCCGCGAAACAGAATCCGAAATGCTCATGACAGTGGCTACTCCTCCGCGTTTTTCGACCCGTAGCCAAAGAGAAGCTGTTGCAGGCAGGCGCCGCTTACCATTTGTCGCACTTCGTTTTCCGGCCTCTTATGTAGTTTTGTCACGTTTGATAGAGCAGCGATCACGTAGCGCAGCAGATGATGACAGAGAATAATGCTCCGAATTCCTATTAAACCCAGGAGCGTATGGTGCTTCCTCCAATAGTGCAACACGGACCGCTGCTGCGCGACTGCGAAGCGAACTGGATACGGGGCCGTGGTTTTTCCGCGGTCATGAATTGCGCGCGCCCCGGGGTAAAACACCACCTGCCATCCTGCATTCCGCGCTCGCCGGCACCAGTCGACATCATCGCCATACATGAACAAGTCCTCATCGAGGAGCCCAACTTCATCAAACGTCTCTCGACGAATCATTGAGAAACACCCCACAATCACATCTACGGCGAGAGTACGGTCATGGGAGAAATAGAACATGTGCTCTCCGGCGAAGAACCGGGAGCCCTTGAAGATGGTCTCGAGGCGGGTTGCCGAGCAAAGGTTATTCCATAGTGTAGGGAACCTTCGGCAGGTACTTTGCTGAGTCATGTCCAGATTGAAGACGCGCGGCCCCACATTCCCCACTTTTGGATTCTGATCCAGAAAGTCTGCAAGGGCGTCCATGCAACCTGGAAACACAATCACATCCGGATTGACAAGGGCGATATAGCGTCCCCGGCATTGCTTGATGGCTACGTTATTTCCCTTGGAGAAGCCCAGGTTGACGCTGCTCTTGATCAGCTTCACCCACGCGAATCTGGTCTCCACCATCTCTATCGTGTCGTCCGCAGACGCATTGTCTACCACGAGCACTTCCATGCTGCGCCGCGGGGGATCTTTGACCAAGCTTTCAAGGCACAGCTCAAGATAATGCTCGGCGTTCCATGCGACGATGACGACAGATAGCTCTACCGATGAGGACAAGTGCTCCATTCGCTTACCTTGTTTCCGCCGGCTGCCTGAGGGACCGGACGAGGTTTAGGGGTCGTAGAGAGGCGCGAAAAGTACGCTTCAAGGCCAGAGCTGTCTTGACCATCCTGGAGGAAACCGCACTTTCTGAGGCAGCGTAGGACCTGATTTGACAGATATCCATGCCCGAAAGGCCTCTCTTGAAGTGATAAACGCCTGGATTTCCTTCGGGATCGATGCCCCCAAGGTCGTACCACTTGATACCGCGGCTCTTAAGCCAGCAAATCAACGTCCACTGCAAAAGATAGGCGCCTTTGGAATTCAATCCAGCATCGCTCGTAGCACCAAGCAGATAGATTGCGGAATCGCCCATCGCTGAAGCGACAAGGCCTGCCACGGGAATGCCCTTGTCCATACAAATCAATACGAGCATGCGCTGAGATTCCGACAGTGTGTCCTGAATGCGCGCGAACTCGTCTACATCTACGGTTGTTTCAAATGCCTTGCGATTGCGCATCTGGGAGTATATCTCGCAAAAAGCCTGAAACTCACGGCTTTCACTTCCCGAGACTATTGTCAAGCTATTTCTCTCTGATCGGGTAAGCTGATTTCGCCACTTCTTATCCAGCCTGTTTCTCAACTCATCAAGCGGCGGGGTAATATCCATGAGGAAAGTACGATATGTCTCAGTGGGCTCATAGGTTTCTCGAGAGAACTTGTCAAAGGCTGATTCAAACACTTCGGCCCGTGGCGATCCAGCAAATGCGTTGGGGAGAATACACACGAAGAGTTTTCTCTTTTTTACGTATTCGTCCTCAATTGCAACGGCCAAGCGTAAAGGGACTTCGGGATCGATGGGGTGACAGCGCCGCTCCCAAAGCGGTCCCCAGCGCAGATAGGCCATCCCGAACCTGAGCGGAGTGGGACGAATAATTCTGAACTGAGCCACTCCCAGGACTTCGCCATCTCTTTTTAACACGAGCCGGCTGAGGTTTCCTTCGCCCCAGCGAACTCCCCCATACGCGGCGCTTTGATAGATGTTCGCGTCGCAGAATAAGTCGAGTATCTGCGACCATTCCGCAGACGACGCACGATCCACTTCGACTTGCCAGATTGAATTGGGCATAGTGATTGAACGAGCCTGCAGAGGCATTAGAGCTGTTTTGACTCACTTGTCGCCATCAGAGAGCAACGCTCTGCGATGGAGTACCTCTGGAAATGTAAGGCGTACTCACCGGCTTGGCTTGGAACACGTCATAGTGCCACACCTGGCGGCTTTCAGAGCTTTCCTCGCCAGCAGTGAAACCGAGCCTGCGGTAATGATCGGCGACCATGCTGTTCTTCTTTGACGGGATGTACACGCCGACTATCTTGCGTATTCCTCGAGCTTGGCACTGCTCGACAAGTGCATCAAACATGGCCAATTCCATCTCTCGGTTCAAGACGCGACAGCTCATGAGCCAAAGGTCCATCTCGAGCGCCTCGTTGATCGCTCGCCCAATGAGTACTGTGACCAATCCATTGTCGCCAAACCTGTCAGCCAGGCGACCATAGAGGGTGATCGACATCGGGTCCTGGGCAACGGCTTCGACTTCTGCGCTCGTATATCGTCTTGTAGTCAGATTGAACTGATTCGTCTTGTTAATCAGCTGGGTTATGCGCTCGAGATACAAAGAACAAAACGGAGCGATCTCGGCAGTCATTTCGAGCGAGGCTAGAAACTCTCCATAGTCGCTGAAGTTAGCCTGATACGTGATCCGCTGTGCATTCAAACTGTAGTAGGAGGAACGACTGAGATCGTCCCGGACCACTTTCTGAACTTCGAAGTAGTGCTCTGCTTCCAGAATCTCCGCAAAACGGGTCACATCGGAACCTACTTCCGGCGTCGCCACATCAGGCAACTGGTCCGCAACCAGGGCCCTCTCCGCCGGATTGTCATCGACGAACACCATACTGTCCAAACCGATGTTGAGCGCTGCCGCAATCTCGCGGATGTTGGCCGGCTTGGGAGACCAGTTTGCTTTGAATGCGCTGAAATCATCGAGCTTTAGGACACTGTCCGGGTGAGAGAACCCCTCCCTTGCAACGTCGATGTCGTTTTTCGAGCATACGGCCAGAATCACACCACGTCGCTGCAGATTCTTCACATATAACTGAAAATCTTGGAAAGCCTCACCAACTGGGTGGTCGCGGCCCAAAATAAGATTCTGCACACCATCGTCCCCCACGACTCCACCCCAGAGCGTGTTGTCCAAATCAAGAACAAGGCATTTCTTTGACCTTCCGTAAACGGCCTTCACTATGGCGGCGACATTTTGAGCCAGTGCGACGGTCGCCGTCGGACTCACTGCCATGTGGAAGTTGTACCAATAGGTGGGACTGTTCCAGGCTCTCAAGCCCACTTGCGCAGAAAGATAATGAACGTCATTAATGAGAAAACGCGTGTGGTTACGCGCATAGGCCGAGAACTCGCCATTCATTCTCATGACGAAATTGACGCGTCCAGACGATTCGAACGCCTCGGCGTTTCCAAGCGGTCGGAGACTGGGAAAGTCAAAGTTATTCTGGATGATCAGGGCACCCAGATCCGCGTGAATTTTCTCCCAAAGAGATTGATATCGCTCCACCTCCCGGCGGACACGCTGTTCAACCTCCGCTTCATCTTCCATTGATTCGGGGAATTCTGAGATGTTGCGCCAGGTAGTATGGATGAGAACCACTTCGGGCTTGAACTTCCACAATGCCTGGTTCTCGAACAAGACGTCCTCGTAGTAACAGTTGTATCCGGACTCGTAGAAGGTCGGTTGAATTCCCTGAGCCAGAAGAAACAACTCGAGCATGCTCTTGACTTCGGTTGTGGTGGAGCCACCTAAAATTGCGATGCGTGTGGGTATGAGATTAGGTTGCGCCAGCAGTTCCCTTTTCAGAGAGTTTCGCTTGCGCAGGATGTTCTCGGGGACGATTGGGAACCGCAGCTCCTTTAAGAGTTCTGATTGCACCGGTCTGGCCTCCAATACCATCACAAGGCTCCACAGGGGCTTACCCTCTGATTGGAACATGATCGAACCGCAGAGCGCTGAGGATGCTATCACTTGCTTGCGGCTCGATTGCCTGACGGATTGTCGCTATCCTTGGGCTATTCGGCTGTCACATTGTCACAAGGAACTACCGTCCAACCCGGCCAAACGCACCAGATCGGAGACTGTCGAGCAGCCCACAATCCGATCGGGGGAGATGGATGCATCGGAGGCTGTCTCCGCCAAAACGATCATTCCTATGAGGGCGATCGAGTCCCAGTTCTGCAGTTCGTCCAGTTTCTCGTCGCCGCGAAGGGTTCCAGCGCGCAATCCGAGAATTTCGTCCATCTCCAGAAGAAATTCTTCACGAGTCATCGTCTTTTGATTCTCAGGCATGCTTCCTCTTCTCCTCAGCTTTGCCGCAGCAATCACGATTCGTCAATTCTTGCCGATCTGCCAATGAATGAGTTTGGGCGGTCCGTACAGTCGATGGGCTTCGAAACATCCGATCTCGCAGCGCGCGAAGGCGCGGAAGAACCTCGATTTCGAAGATGAGAGTGCTCTCGCTTTCGGCACAAGTACTGACCCTGTCAAGATGAAACAGGTCAGGTTCCCGTGGATTGGCGACGCTCTCGCTCAAGAAAACAGTCTCATGCCCCGTGCGCTTGAGATGGTCCGCCAACTGAGGAGTGAGATCTTTCGAGGAACCGTAGGGCACGCTGAATGAACGTATTGCCGTGCCTGTCAATGCCTCCAGTTCTCGCTTGTTCCTGTCCACTTCTGAAACGAACTCTTGCTGCGAGAGACATCTGCAGTGTGTGTGGGTATACGTGTGGTTGCCAATCTCGAAATCGATGGAGGTCAGATTCTGAAGCTGCTTCCCAGTCAGATACAGGTTCGCGTCCTTCGCCATTCGGCACTCATCGATTCCAGAATATTTCCGCAAGGCGTTCAGAAATACTTCCCGCTCGTTTAGTGAGATAGTTTGGAACAGAACGCCAAATACCTCTGCAAGAGAATGCAGCTCGAGGCTTTCAAAGCCCGGAATTGCTTGTGCAGCGGAGTTAATCTTCTCCATTCCCAGCACGTTGGCAACATAGCAGACAAGATTGTCTGGCGCCAAGCGCTGGTTATCGACAAACGCGGCGTTGACGAAAAATACGGCTGGGACGCCATAGCGCCGGCAGAGGGGTCCGGCCCACTCCGCCACCGATGCATACGCGTCATCGAACGTTACCAGAAGCGCTCGAGGCGGTAGCCCATGGCCATCCCCATTCGTCAAAACATCTTCCAGACGTACCGGAGCATAGTTTGCAGTGAGAGCTCTCAACGCCGCTTCGAATCTCTTCGGGGTAACGTTCAGCCTGATCCCGGCCGTAAAGGGCGACTGCGCTGCTGATATGTTATGGAAGACTACGCATCGCAACGAGCATGAAGGACCAAGCAGGCGCGCGACCGCGAGGGAGCCGGGTATACGCCGGAATACTTCCGCGGCCGTACTCACCGCGACGTTTCGCGCTCTGCTATAAGACAACTTGTTCATTCTCCAGAAATGTCCGTTGCCACAACTCCAGGCTGAGCAGGGAGAATATCTCCTTGGAGTAGTTGCTACCGTTGGAGTTGGCGCGCAGGAGGCCTTCTACCGCATCCTTGCGAAAATAGCCACGGCTCATTGTCTTACTGTCCGTCAGAACGTCCCAGACTACAGCCTTCAGGTCTTTCCGAAGCCACGACTCATAAGGAACAGGAAATCCCGTCTTTTTTCGTTTACGTATCTCAGCAGGGATGTTCTTGGACAATGCCTTCTTCAGAATGTATTTCGTATCAGTCCCTTTCAGCTTGAGGCCAGGAAGCAAGGACGCTGCGAACTCCAGCACTCGATGGTCCAGCAAAGGCACGCGGAGCTCAATGGAGTTGGCCATCGTCATCTTGTCCGCTTTGATAAGTAGATCGTCCGGCAGCCACGTCTTGGTATCGATGTAGAGCATCGCGTTGAGTGTGTTCAGATCCCGGACCCGAGATTGCAAGGTGCGCACAGGTTCAACGCTATGTTCACGGTCAACGGCTCTGAGGAAATTAGGCGAATATATGCTGCCAAGCCGGTTACCGGTTGTGCGGTACGGATTGGAAGTGCGGCTGTAGTAATAGTCCGGAAATCGATCCGTCATCAAGGGCACATACTTGGACACGCGAGACAGGTCGAATAATGACGACGCTAGAGACATTCCTCCGGCAAGAACATTATTGAGCAAAGAACCGCCTCGTTTCATCCGCTCGAGCCATACCAGGTTGCGATAGTTGCTATATCCGGCAAACGCTTCGTCTCCGCCTTCCCCGGAAAGAAGCACCGTGACATGCTCTCGAGCAAGTTTTGAAACATAATAGAGGGCAATTGCAGGCGGTTCGCAGACTGGCTCTTCCATGTGCCAAATGTATTTAGGCAGAAAGGTGGCGAAATCCCTCGCCATGATGGTCATTTCGTAGTGCTCGGTGCCGAACCTCTCCGCTGCCAGTTTGGCGTAGGGCCTTTCGTCAACAATCGCATCCCCTGCGAATCCGACGGTAAAAGTACTGATCTTCTTCGAGGTCTGGTTTACAGCCAGGCTCAGGATGCCCGTTGAATCGACCCCGCCGCTCAGGAGAACTCCAACCGGCACATCTGCGATCATGTGCAAGTCGACAGCCTCCGAGAGCAGATTGAGTAGATCAACCTCTGTCTGCCTGGAACTCTCATGTCGAGTGGACTCTGCGAACTCAAGATCCCAATACTGCCGGACAACCGATACGCCGTCTTTCACCAAGAGATAGTGCCCAGGGGGAAGCTTACGGATTCCCTTGAACAAGGTCTCCTCGCCAGGCATATACATAAACGTCAGGAATCTGTCGATCAGGTCCGCATCGATCTGCCTGTCAACGGTGGGATCTGCGAGGATCGCCTTGATCTCCGAGGCAAACGCCAATGACTTGTCGGTTAAACGATAATAGAGAGGCTTTATTCCAACTCGGTCTCGCGCCAGGAAGAGTGTCTTGTTGCGTCCATCCCAAATGGCGAAGCTGAACATTCCGCGCAGCTTCTCCAAACAAGCAGGACCCATCTCCTCGTACAGGTGGACAATGACTTCCGTGTCAGTCCGCGTCTTGAACACATGGCCTTTGTCCAGGAGAAAGACGCGCAGAGCCTGATAGTTGTAGATTTCACCATTGAAGACGATCCAGATCGACCCATCCTCATTCGAGAGCGGCTGATGGCCACTTTGAAGATCGATGATCGAGAGTCGGCGAAATCCCAGGCCCACTGGTCCTGAGACATAATATCCCTCGTCGTCAGGTCCACGATGACGAATCGAATCCGCCATCGCCTTCACGAGCGTCGGAGAGATCGTCGCCTGATGATCGAACACGAGTTTTCCGCAGATCCCACACATATTTTTCTCAAGTTACTGGTCTGGAATTCACTTCCAGATAGATGGCATTCCACACAGCCGTCTCAACTGCTGCCCTCGAATATAAGCGGAGTATGACCGGTCTTCCAGGCGCAAAGGTCGCATAAGATGAGCCTTCACATACCCGTACATCATTCCGATCGACCCGACGATCAAAGGCTTCTGGCTCAACCGAAGCACGCAGCTAGCCATCACAAACAAGGGATGATAGCCAGACATGTAGCAGGCCACTCCATGCTTCACCCTGTCGCGAAATAGTCCTTCCTCTGATCCCGTGAAGCGATGGTGAAGGAGCTGCAGGTCCCTGAAGGTGTGTGTCTTCCAGCCCATCATATTGGCCTTGACTTCGTCGATCGTGTCCCATCCAGGAGCCGGCCAGAGTCCTTCAATCGCTTCCCAACACGCTCGCCGATAAATCTTTGTCGCCCCTCGCACATGAAAGCGCGGATGCTCTTCGATTTTCATCTTCCCCGCGATATCGTGAACGATCTCCCCGCCCCCGATTCCCAGTCGTGCGTCCTGACGAAAGTACTCAAAGCTTTTCTCGAAATACTCCTGTGCAAAGCTGAGATCTCCATCGAGTTTGACGACAAACTCCCAGTCATTGCATTCAAGCGCCTTGAAGCCATCGTAGAACGCCTCCATCACTCCGCCACCCGACTTCCGGAAGCCTCTGTTCTGACGATGTATGACGCGGATCCAAGGGTGCTGCACCGCATGCCGATCCGCAATTTCACCGGTACGGTCACTGGAGCCATCATCAACAATGACCCATTCGGTCGGACGCACCTTCTGCACACAGACAGACTCGATGGTCCCTTCTATATACTTCTCCTCGTCGCGAACAGGAGTAATGATTACGTATCGAGTCATCTCTATCCTATTGTTCTCTGCGGCACGTTGCCATCAAAGAAGACCCACGCG
>Ga0224531_1000646_pt1 | contig 17019 bp, 13 predicted proteins | sample CBST100metaG_FD_179876 | JGI IMG/M metagenome (GOLD analysis project Ga0224531, IMG submission 179876) | Peat soil microbial communities from Stordalen Mire, Sweden - C.B.S.T100 | ecosystem: Environmental > Terrestrial > Soil > Wetlands > Peat | place: Sweden: Norrbotten County, Stordalen Mire... | reverse complement strand
GGGCGGGAGTCTCCCACCCATTTCGCGGTGAAGCTGCAAAATGGATGGGGCATCCAGCATGGTTGCAACTTCGAGCGGCCAGAAAACTACGCGCGCCCTTCCAGCCGGGCCGTTACCTGCTCGACCAGGCGGTCAAGCGCGGCGTCGGCGGCTGGTGAAGGACTGGACGCTTCCGGCTGGCTGGCCAGGCGGGCGTCGGGAAAGCCCAGACGACGCTTGAGGGCCAGAATCTCCTGAATCTTGTTCTCCGGAATGTACTGGAGCGGCGCGCCGATCTGTTTGGCGATCAAGTAGGTCTTGCAATAGTTGTCAATGATCTCGGCCAGCCACTCGGCGTGGGTCACGGTGTCGGACCAGCAGACGATGCCGTGGTTGCCCAGCAGAATGGTGTTGTGATCCTGCACAAAAGGCAGAACCGTCTCGGCAAAGGCCTGGGTGCCGGGAGTCTCATAGGGCGCCACGGCGGCCGGCCCGATAAAGACCTCGTACTCGGGAATCAGGCCGTTGGGCGGGATGGTGCCGGTGACGGCAAAGGCCGTGGCATAGGGCGGGTGGCAATGGAGCACGGCGCGCGCCTTGGGGTTGGCCTTGTAGATTTCCAGATGCAGCAGCAGTTCGCTGGTGCGCGAGCGATCGCCGGCCAGGATGTTGCCGTCCAGATCCGAAAGGCAGATGTCGGCCGGTTCCAGGTCGCCCTTGCTCAGCATGGTGGGCGTACAGAGGACGTAGCGCGTGCCCAGGCGGGCGCTGATGTTGCCGCCGTTGCCGTCCACGTATCCCCGCTCCCAGAGTTTGCGGCCCACCTTGATGATCTCGGCGCGCAACGCCGCCGCCTCAAAGGAGTTGGCGGCCACCAGGGGCGAATCCTCCTCGAGCTTCGGTTCCCGCAGAACCTCAACTACGGCCTGCACGACTTCTTTCACCTGTTCCGCAGCCGGAACCGCTGTCTGTTGCATACCTGTCCTCACTTAAGCGCTTTGGGGCGGAAACCGGAAATCCCGCAAAGGATCCTTCGCCGCAGCCTTCTCTATAGCATATAGAACCGGAGGTCGGACTCAGCTCGTGACTGGGGTCACGGCTGCTGGACCGGAAACCTGCGGCGGCCCAAGTCACTGAATCGAAACCTGGGCCAGCCGGCGTTGAAATAACAACGGGTGAGCAACCCTTGGAGCCCCCCCGTGTTTTTGGGCTTCTTGCGGCGCGGCCCAAGTTGAAGCCGCGCCGTTGAAAGCCCGTTTCCTGCTGCATTCTAGTGCTTGGGCGCCGGAATGAGCCGCTTCTGCAACTGTTCGAGGGTCTGCCCCTTGGTTTCAGGGTAGAACAGGCTGACCACGATCAACTGCACCACGGTAGCGGCGGCAAAGAAGTAGAAAGGCGTCTGCTTGCTGAAGGTGGCGGCCATGACCGGGAAGGAGAAGAGGATGGCGGTGTTGATGGCGGAGAGGCTGGCGTTGCCCACGCCCTGCCCCTTGGCCCGCACGGAGTTTGGAAAGATTTCGCCGATATAGACGAAGACCACCAAGCCCTGGGAGAGCGCAAAGAACGCGATGAAAGCCATCAGCAGTCCGAGCAGCGCGGACTGGTGGGAATTGGTGGCAAAGACCCATGCGACGCCCGACAGACAGAGCGCGGTGCCGATGGCGCCCAGGATCAGCAGGCTCTTGCGACCGAACTTGTCGATCAGCGTCATGCCCACCAGGGTGAAGATCAGGTTGGTGGCGCCGATGGCAATCGACTGGGCAAAGCTGGAGAGCGCCCCGAAGCCGGCCGCTTTGAAGATGGTCACCGAGTAGCCCAGAATCGCATTGATGCCCGTCAACTGGTTGAAGGCGCCGATGGTGATGGCCAGGAAGAGCGGGTAGCGATACTTCCAGCGGAGAACCGGCTCGTGCTTGATGGAGTGTTCTGACTGGAGCGCGGCCTGGATCTCGGCCAGCTCGGCCTTGGGATCGGGAGCGCCGATCTGGCGAAGAACGGCGAGGGCCTCGTCAATATCGTTGCGCGAAACCGACCAGCGCGGCGAGAGCGGAATGCGGAAGAGAAGGATCAGGAAGATGGCGGCCGGGATGGCGCCCACACCCACCATCGCGCGCCATTCCGAATCGCCCAGGTTGGCCAGGTGCACGAGATAGTTGGTGATAAAGCCGAACAGGATTCCGGTGACCACGTTGATCTGGAAGGCGCCCACCAGGCGGCCTCGCCACTGCGCGGGCGAAAGCTCTGCGATGTAAACCGGCCCGAGCACAGAGCAGGAGCCGACGGCGAATCCGCCCAGAAAGCGAGCCACCAGCAGGAGAGACCACGAGCCGGAGGTAACGGCGGCGAGAATCGCAAGGACATAAAGCGCGGCGGCATAGCGGAGGGCAGTTCGCGTTCCCAGCCGCTGACCGATGACGCCAGCCACAAAGCAACCGATAATGGCGCCCACGGGAGAGGCGGCCATGGTAATGCCCCGGCTGACCGAGCTCAAGTGATAGATCCGGGCGATGGTATCAATGAACCCGGAGATCACTACAGTGTCGAATCCATAAAGCAGGCCGCCGAGGGCGCCTGTAAGAGTTGCCTTCAAGAGCTTCGAATTGGGTCGCATGAGAATTCCTTGCTTTTGATATCCGAACCATCCTACAGATCGGACCCCCGGACGGTAAACCGGAAAATGGGAACGATTCCATTTTTTCCCGTGACTTAAGTCGCTGCCCCGCGCAAGAAGAGCGCCTAGCCTCAGAAACATCGAGGAGGTTCGACCATGATCGCTGCCCCATCCACACTTCGTTCCATCGCCCTGGAACAGCCCGCCACCATCCGCGTTTTCGAGAGTTTCCACCTGGACTACTGCTGCGGTGGAAACCGGCCGCTGTCCGAGGCCTGCACCCAGAAGGGTCTGGACGTGGAATCCGTTCTGGCCGCACTTGAAGAATCCGTGACCCAGGAAGCCGCCGCCGAAGATTTTACCCAGGCAACCCCGGCCGCTCTGATCCGGCACATTGTCACCACCCACCACGCCTATGTGCGCAGCGAGCTGCCGCGCCTGCTTCCCACGGCTGCGAAAGCCGCCGCCAAGCACGGCCCGAACCATCCGGAGCTGATCGAGATTGAAAAGCAATTGCAGCAGCTAGGAGCGGAGCTGCTCGCCCACCTCGACAAGGAAGAGATGATTCTCTTCCCCTACATTGAGGCTCTGGACGCGATGCGGAACGGCGGAAGCGCTCCCCACGCCTGCTTCCCCACAGTCGAATTCCCCATCGAAGCGATGATCCACGAACATGAAGGCGCTGGAGCACTGCTCGAACAGATGCGCGCCGGCACCAAGGGCTTTCAGCCGCCCGTGGACACCTGCCCCACGGTGGCCGGCCTTTATCACGGTCTGGACGCCTTCGAACGCGACCTGCACCGGCACATTCATCTGGAAAACAACCTGCTCTTTCCCCGCGCCATCGCGATCGAAAAAGAAGCGCTCCTGATCCGATAAGGAGATTGTCCCCCTCGGAGCACGAAGCCAAGCGGCAGCTCAGGCCTCGGTGCGCGCCACGGCCGGCATCACCGCCAGAATCCGGCAGCGATGTTTGCCCCCCGCGCTCCAGGCCAGCGCCATTTCGCTCTCCATATAGGCGCAATCGCCGGCCTCCAGCACCTCGTGCAATCCGCCCGCGTCCAGTTGCAATTTGCCTTCCAACACATACACCAGGGCGCTGGTCTCAAAACAGGATTCGGTGGTCGAAGAGGCGCCGTTGGGCGGAAACTCCATCATCTGCGCAGTCAGCCGCGTTCCGGCCTCCGGCGCGTTCAACGGCGTCATTTTGATCGCGTCCAGCCCGTGCCCATTGCCCTGAAGGTGGGCCTTGCGCGTGATGGAAAGCGTGTGCCGGGACGGCTCGCTGAAAAAATAGCTCATTCCTACGCCATAGACCCGGCTGATGGTGGCCAGAGTGGGCAGTGTGGGGATCATGCGATCCGTTTCCAGCTTGGAAAGCAGGGCCGTCGAAAGCCCGGTCTCGGCCGCCAGGCGCGAGAGCGTCAAACGCTTCTGCGTGCGCAGAGAGCGCAGCTTCATCCCGATGCAGTAGGGTTCCAGCGACCACTGTGCGTAGGAAACAGTCTTTGGCATCACAAACTCCGCGTTGGCCTTTTGAAATGCTTATCTTAGCTCGTTGTGCGACCCTTTCGCCGGGTCGCTGGTTTTCCCAGGCCTTTTCGCGTTTATTCCTTCCCCCGTCCGCGGGACTCCGGTTACCATCGCTGCAAGGAGAGGTTCCAGCAGCCGCATCCTTCCCCATTGCGTCACGGTTTTAGAGCGAAACCAGGGTCACTGTGTCCTGACAAGGATTGTGCAGGGTCGCGTCGACTTGAGAGCCTTGCTTTCGGGATAGATCTACTCTGGTTTCGCTATCGATTTCTTCCCGAGGAACCCAGCCATGACCAAGCACTCCCCTGCCCGGTTGTTTGCCCGCATTGTTCCAGCCACATTGCTCGCCTTTCTGGTTTCCGCAGCCCTGCACGCCGATACGGTGGTTCTGACCAACGGCGACCGGCTCACCGGAACGGCGGTCAAGCTGGAAGGCGGCAAGCTCACCTTCAAAACCGCATACGCCGACGCCATCGCCATTGCCTGGGACCAGGTGGCCAGCTTGACCACAACCCAGCCCCTGGTCTTGCCCACGGCGAAGAGCGTCCTGAGCGTTACCGCTCTTGAGCGCACGCCCGCGGGCCTCGAGGTGACCACCCCAGCCGGTCCATCCACCTTGAATGCGGCAGCCGTAACGGTGTTGCGTTCGCCAGCCGATCAAAAGGCCTATGAGGCAAGCCTGCATCCCAATTGGGGCCATGCCTGGGCCGGCGCTTTCAACTTGAGCCTGGCGCTCTCGCGCGGCAACTCGGAGACCGCGACGTTCGGGACCGGACTCACCCTGGCCCGGCAGACGCGCACCGACAAGACCTCCCTCTACGCAAGCACGCTCTACAGCCACGACGATCACGTCAACCTGACCACCGCCAACAGCACCACCGGCGGCTTGCGCTACGACCACAATCTGAATCCGAGGCTCTTCGCCTTCGGCACCGGCGATTTCTCCTCCGACGCGCTGCAGGATCTGGATCTGCGCTCGATCCTGGGCGGCGGATTCGGCTGGCACCCGCTGAAGTCGCCGCGGCAAACCCTCGACATCCTGGGCGGACTGGTCTGGACCCGTGAGACCTACTCGCCCGGCCCCACCAACAGCTTTGCCGCTCTCGATCTCGGCGAGCAATACACCCGGAAACTGGGTGCAGCCAGTCTCTTCACCGAACAGATGTATTTCTATCCTGACCTGAACCAGGCCGGCCAGTACCAGTTTTCGTTCAACACAACCTTCAGCTCGAAGATCGGCAAAATTTTCAACTGGCAGACCTCCTTCAGCGACCGGTACACCTCGTTTCCGCCTGTCGGCACGCTGGACAACGACGTGATTCTGACCACGGGCCTGGGGATTACGCTGGCGCGCCACTGAAGGCGGTTCCGGCCAGCATTTCCCTGCCGACTTGAAGCGTTTGCCCAGGCGCCCCGCGAGGATTCTGCCCAACGCTCTGCGGCCGTAGCCGGCGCGTCGCAGGGATCTCCTCGTCCCGAAGAGCTGTTCCCGCAGGACCGCGCCCAAATCCCAACAAAACAAAGAGGATAGAAAAAAGCGACCAAGTCCGTCTTCTGCACCGCGAGTAACAGGTGCGGGATTACCTTAAAGCAAAGAAAATCAAGCGCATGGAAGCCGGATCGCCGCCTAAAAGTGGATAATCAGAAAAACACCAGATGCCAGCATCAAAAGAGACCCGTCTTTTTCTTGGCGGTAATCTCTGATTTTTCCCAGATGTCGGTCACGCGGATCCACTCGAATCTTGCGCGGGTTGCCGGTCGTACATTGCTGCGAATGGCCCCGCACAGTAAGACCGTGATCCGTAGAAATGCGTTGGTTGGGATGCAAAAGCTCTTGTCTCCGTCACTGAACGTCCCCGAGGAAGAGTGTGCCTTCGGGGCTTTTCGCCTCGAATCCGACGGCACTCTCCTGCACGGGGAGGACGTGGTAGACCTGCCCCCCCATGAACTGACGGCGTTGCGCTTTCTGGTGGCCAACGCGGGCCAAATTGTCCCTCCCCTGCAACTGAAGCAGGCGCTGTGGGGCGAGACGCATGTCAGCGCAGACATCCTGCCCAAGTGCCTCACCTCGCTGCGGGCGCGGCTGGAGCCGGAAGTCTCCATCCAATCCATCTACAAGCGCGGGTACCGCTTCTCGGCCGAGGTGCGGCGGCCCAGTTCCAAGACTCCTGCGCCGCTTCCGCGGCTGGCGGTTCTGCCCTTCGTTACCGGTTTCACCGTACCCGAGCATCTCGGCTTCGCCATCGCCGAGGACACCATTACCCGGCTTTCCAGTGTGCGTCGGCCGCCGCTTTCCATTCTTGCCCGGGATTCGGTTTTCAGCCTGGCAGAGCGCGGATGGACGGCAGTCGAAGTGGGAAAGGCGCTCCAGGCCGACCTGGTTCTGGCCGGCACGCTGAGCGCGCTGGCCGGGCAATTCCGCCTGCGTGCGGAGATGGTCAGCGTCCCGAACGGGGCGCAAATCTGGGTGGAGGATTTTCTGGTCAGCCAGGACCGGATCACGCATCTGGAAGCGGAACTGGCCGAACGGCTGGATTTTCGCCTCAACCAGGGCGAACTGGCCATCTCCGCGGTAGCCAACGAGCCTCCGCGGGAGAGCAACCCCCTTGAGCGCGAGGCCTACGAGAGTTACCTCCGCGGACATCATGAGTGGCAATCACTGCAGCGCCACCAGATGCAAGACGGACTGCAACATCTGCTGCGGGCAACCGATCTTGATGCAGGCCTGATCCCGGCCAGGGTCGACCTGGCGCACCTGTGCGTCACCCAGGCCTTCTATGGCTTCATGTCCCCGGCGGTTTCGGCGGACTATGTGCGCCGCACCGCACAATCGATTCCAGATCTGGCGCTGCACGCGGCGGCCATTCTTCCCGCCTTGGGGTGGGTCGAGTTTCACGTGGACCACAATCTCCCCGCCGCCTTGAACGCCTTTTCAGAAAGCGCGCATTTGCCCCACGATCCCTGGATCACGCGGGTGCGCTCCATGTTCGCTCTCAGCCGCCACCGCTTCGACGAAGCAATCGAGATGCTGCGCGCGGCCATTCGGATCGATCCCTATTCGATGTGGCTCCATGCCCGGCTAGCCTGGGCGCTCCACCTGGCCGGAGAGGCCTCCGCAAGCGTCGATTGCATCCGCAAAGCCCTCGCGCTCTTTCCCGGGCACGCTGGCGGCGCCCTCTACGGAGCCGCGATTCTGGCCTTCAACGGAGAGGCTGCGGAAGCCATTACGCTGGCCGAAGGTCTGGTGCGCCAAACGCCGTACTTCGATCTGGCCACCGCCGTGCACGCGTATGCGCTGGCCTGCCACGGCCGCAAAGACGAAGCCCGCATCCTGGTGGAGCGGCTGCAATGGCTCAGCCGCGAGCGCTTTGTCCTCGGCGCATTCACGCCGGCGGTCTATGTTGCGTTGGGGGATATGGACGCAGCCCTTGCCGAACTGCGCACCGAAGCCGACGTCCGCTGTCCATGGTTCTTCCAGATGCTTGCCGATCCGCGCCTGGAGCCCCTGCACGAGCGCTCCGAATTCAAGCAGATGCGAAGCCTCCTGACGGGGATGGAAGAGGGCGCCGCCCAAGCGCTCCAACTGCAGGCCTGAACGGCCTCTTACTCCACAGAAATCCTCCTAGTAAACCGATAAATCTAGCCAGACCAGCCCTCGGCCCTGTAGAGTTCTTCCGGTGGCCGTTTCCGCCCGTCGGAGCCCTGAAAATTGCAGGAAAAAGGCCAGCCGCCTGGGAGGAACGTCGCCATGCCGCTTCGCCGCTGGTTCTTTGTACTCGCTCTTGCTTTCGCCTTGTTCGCCGCCCGTGCACAGGCGCAGCAGCCCGCCTATCTCGATCCGAAGCTGCCTCCGGTCGAGCGCGCCCACGATCTGGTGGGGCGGATGACGCTGGATGAGAAGGCCGCCCAACTGGAAGACTGGGCCACCGCCATCCCGCGGCTGGGAATTCCCGACTACCAGACTTGGAACGAAGCCCTGCACGGCGTGGCGCGCGCCGGCTACGCCACCGTCTTTCCCCAGGCCATCGGCATGGCCGCCACCTGGGACCCGAACATGGTGAAAACCATGGGCGGCGTAGTCTCCACCGAGGCGCGCGCCAAGTACAACCAGGCCCAGCGCGAGGGTAACCATCGCATCTTTTTCGGCCTCACCTTCTGGTCGCCCAACATCAACATCTTCCGCGATCCCCGCTGGGGCCGCGGGCAGGAAACCTACGGCGAAGACCCGTTCCTCACCTCCAGGCTAGGCGTGGCGTTCGTCTCCGGCGTGCAGGGCGGCGATCTGAACCACCTGCGTGCCGTGGCCACCAGCAAGCACTTCGCCGTCCACTCCGGGCCCGAGCCGTTGCGCCATGGCTTCAACGTGAACCCCACGGAGCGCGACCTCGAAGAGACCTATCTTCCCGCCTTCCGCGCCACCGTCACCGAGGGCCACGTGCAGTCCGTGATGTGCGCCTATAACTCCATCGACGACTTCCCGGCCTGCACCAACAAGATGCTGCTCAAGGACCACCTGCGCGACGCCTGGGGCTTCAAGGGCTTTGTGGTCTCCGACTGCGGCGCCATTGTGGACATCAACCAGGGACACAAGAAAACTCCCGACATCATGCACTCCGCCGTAATGGCCCTCGAGGCGGGGGCGGATCTCTCCTGCAGCATGTGGACCCCCGGCTTCAACACCCTGGCCGAAGCGGTTCGCCAGAAGCTGGTCTCGGAAGACCTGGTCACGCAGGCCGCCGAACGCCTTTACACCGGGCGCTTCCAGCTTGGGCTCTTCGATCCGCAAGGCTCGGCTCCCTTGGACAACATCCGCATGGGCATCGACATGATCGTCCCGGATCGCGACAAGGCCCGCAAGGCAGCCGAGGAGAGCATTGTTCTGCTGAAGAATACCGGCGTGCTTCCACTGAAATCCGCGCCGGGCCACATCGCCGTCATCGGCCCCACCGCCGACCAGCTGACCTCCATTCTGGGCAATTACGTAGGCACGCCCATCCGTCCAGTGACGCCGCTGGACGGCATGATGCAGCAGTTCAAGAACTCGCCGATTCTCTATGCGCAAGGTTCCACGCTGGCAGCCGGGGTGGGTGTTCCGGTTCCGCGCACTGTCTTCGGCTTGGGTCAAGGCTTGAAAACCGAGTTCTTTGCCACCCCGGACTGGACCGGCCGTCCGGTGACCACCCTGACCCAGCCCGCTGTGCAGGCCGACTGGGAGAACGCCAACCCCACCCCGCTATTGGCGACTCATAATTACTCCGTCCGCTGGACGGGCTCCTTCACCGCGCCTGCTGCCGGCCACTACGTTTTCACCGTCGAGCCGGGAGACAGCTTCCCTTACTCCCCGGTCGAGAACTACCGCCTGGTTCTGGACGGCAAGGTGCTGGGCGAAGGCAGCCTGCGCCAGGGCCAGGACCTCTCGCAGATGGGCGAATTCCATGTCGTTCCCGGCGCCTCTCCCACCGCGCCGCCGGTGGAGAATTTCCCCAGGATTCCCTCCATCGCGGTCGACTTCGCCGACACCAACGCCCACGACTTCCGCTTTGAGTATTCCCATTCCGGCGACCAGTCCGGCGGCGGCGTAACCCTCAAGTGGGAAGCACCGGCCCAGGCGCAGCTCGACGAAGCCGTCTCCCGCGCCAAGGAAGCCGATGTAGTAGTGGCGTTTGTGGGCCTCTCGCCGCAACTCGAAGGCGAGGAGATGAAGATCAAAATCGACGGCTTCAACGGTGGCGACCGCACCAGCCTCGACCTGCCCGCCGCGCAGCAGAAACTTCTTGAGGCCGTGGCAGCCACCGGCAAACCGCTGGTGGTGGTTCTGCAAAGCGGCTCGGCCGTCGCCCTGAACTGGGCCAACCAGCACGCCGCAGCCATTCTTGAAGCCTGGTATCCGGGCGTCGAGGGAGGCACGGCCATTGCCCGCACCCTGGCCGGGTTGAATAATCCTGCCGGGCGCTTGCCGGTCACCTTCTACGCCTCGCTCGACGGCCTGCCGGAGTTCACCGACTACAACTTCAAGAGCGGCGCCAAAGGCCGCACCTACCGCTATTTCACCGGCAAGCCGCTCTGGGGCTTCGGCTACGGGCTCAGCTATACCAGCTTCAAATATGGACCGGTCAAGCTCTCTGCGGAAACGCTGAAGGCTGGCGATCCCTTGACCGCGACCGTCACCGTCACCAATGCAGGCACGGTTGGCGGCGACGAAGTGGTTGAAGCCTACCTGAAGACTCCGCAAGCGGGCGGGCCGATCCACTCGCTGGCGGCCTTCGAGCGCATCACGCTCGCGCCCGGAGCCAGCAAGGATGTGACCCTCACCTTCGATCCCCGCACGCTTTCGAGCGTGGACGACAAGGGCAATCGCGCCATCCTGGCCGGCAAGTACAAGCTGACCGTCGGCGGCGCACAGCCACAGGACACCGAAGCCAAATCGGAAGCCGGGTTTACGGTGACTGGCTCCGCGCCACTGCCCAAATAGCTCCACAAAAAATCGCGGGCAGTCCCTCTCGGGGCTGCCCGCAGCTTGGACACTCGTCACAAAACCTGGGCGCTACATCCTTACTCCCGGCTAAAACGAAGACGAAGTTATTCCGGGAACTCTCTGCCTGCCTCCACTCGCTCTTCCCTCTGCTGCCGGTTCAATAACTGCTCCCGCTCTCTCCGCCGCGGTGCGTACCAGGCCGGACCGGTCCCACCGATCCCCGCGATCTCTCCAACCACCGCCGCAAGAATCGCCACAATCAAAAACAGCAGCCCAATGGCGATCAGCGCGAGTCCGCCCGGCACCGCCGGTCCGTAGGTCGAGAATGCGACTTGTAGGGAGGATCCCGAGACCGGGAATCCTATATTCATGCCGGTTGTACCCGTGCAGTAGCCGAAGATCAATGCCAGCCCGACTGCAAGGAAAAGTACGGCGCCTATCAGGGGACGGTCAGCTCTCATGCGATTCACCTCTCTGGTTCACTCCGAGGAACAGAGAGTACGCCAGACCGCATCGAATCTCTGAGCAAGAATGCACAGTCCGGCACAAGAACAAATCAGCGATAGACTTCCCGCCGGTTGCCAATCTGCAAAACCAGCACCGTGAGCACGCCGTCCTGAATCTCGCAGATGATTCTGAAATCTCCCACCCGATAGCGCCACAGATCGCCGAGCGGTCCCTTCAGCGCCTTGCCAAGCCGCCGCGGGTCATCACTCGCAACGCGCTCGTCCATAAAGTCGACAATTCCCCGCGCATCGGACTTGTCGAGCTTGCGGAGTTGCTTCCGTGCGGATTCGGCGTACTCAATCGTCCGGGCCAAGCTCGTTCCTTACCAAAGCGGCGGAGTACACCTTTTCCTGCCCTTTGCGGACCCGTTCCAGCGTGTCGGCGGCAAGATAATAGTCTTCCATCTCGCCGATGCCGCTTTCGATGATCTCGCGGAGATAAAAGGCCTTGGTTCGGCCGGTCTTGGCCGCGAGCCGGTCGAGGCGGCTGGAGAGTTCAGGAGAAAGCCTGATCGAGGTGGCCATGGGTCATGCTCCCTTTGAATACATGTATTCATTGTTTCGCCAACCGGCAACGCGCGAATGCCCTCCCGCCGGTTCGCTGCATCTCCCCGCCGTCCCTCCATCTGAACCCATCCGGTGACTTGCATCACACCCCGGCCCTTCCCGTTTGCTGAATAATCAGGTACATGGGCGGAGTATTCGCCTACGCTTTGGCATGTTCTTGTCCCCGGGGTCAGATTCCCAACCGTGCGCGGAACCAAGCCACATCCGCCACGAGACCAACACCCCCGGTCAATATCGGAGACCTACCTTCATGTACAAGATTGTGGAAGCCCGCAATGTCGGCTTCAAGATCAAGCAGTTCACCATTGAAGCGCCGCGCATTGCGCGCAAGCAGCGGCCGGGCCAATTCATCATCCTGCGCCTGCACGAGCACGGCGAACGCATTCCTCTCACCATCAAGAGTTCCGACCCCGAGGCCGGCACGGTGACCATCGCGGTACAGGGCATCGGCAAGACCACCTCGCTGCTGAATTGCCTGGAAACGGGCGACTACATCATGGACATCGTGGGCCCGCTCGGCCACCCTTCGGAGATTCAGAACTACGGCACGGCCGTGATTCTGGCCGGCAGCGTGGGCACGGCCATGGCTCTGCCCACTGCCAACGCCCTGAAGCAGGCCGGCAACCACGTGGTTTTCATTGAAGGCGCGCGCAATACCGAGATGGTGGTCTTCGAGGACGAGGTCCGCGCGGCCAGCAACGAAACCTACATCATGACCGACGACGGCAGCTACGGCGAACAAGGGCTGGTGACGAAAAAGCTCAATGAGTTGCTGTCCTCCGGACGAAAGATCGACTTTGTGCTGGCCGTGGGGCCGGTGCCCATGATGAGGGCCGTGGCGCAAGTCACCGGGCCTCTAGGCATCCGAACCATGGTCAGCCTCAACTCCATCATGGTGGACGGCACAGGCATGTGCGGCGGCTGCCGGGTTCTGGTCGACGGCGCCAGCAGATTTGCCTGCGTGGACGGGCCTGAATTCGAAGCCTCCACGGTGAACTTCGAGGTTTTGATGCAGCGCAACACCATGTATCGCGACAAGGAGAGCGCGTCTCTCAAGCGCTTCGAGGAAAACAAGGAAGAGGAACTGGCCGAAGTGCGCGCGCAGTTGGCTGCACGGCTGGCGCTGGAGGAGACCCACTATGCCTGAGACCAACACTCTTCCCCTGAAGGAGCGGATGAAGATTGTCCGCACCGAAATGCCGGAGGCGGAACCCGCGCTGCGCAGCCGCAACTTTGAAGAGGTAAACCTGGGACTGACGGCGGCGGAGACGGCCACCGAGTCCTCGCGCTGCCTGGCCTGCATGAAGCCCGGCTGCGTGCGCGAGTGCCCGGTAGGCGTAAAAATTCGCGAAGTAGTCGATCTGATCTATGCCGGAGATTATCTGGCCGCCGCAGCCAAGCTCCGCGAGGACAATTCCCTGCCCGCTATTACTGGCCGCGTCTGCCCGCAGGAAAACCAGTGCGAGGGCGGATGCGTGTTGGGCAAGAAGGGCCAGCCCGTGGCCATCGGCAACCTGGAGCGCTTTGTCGCGGACTTCGAGCGCCTGAGCGGCAAGGTCGGCTTGCCGGTCAATGCCCCTTCCACGGGAAAGAGCATTGCCATCGTTGGCTCGGGACCGGCTGGACTAAGCGCCGCCGGCGACCTGATCCAGAAAGGCCACCGCGTCCGCGTCTTCGAGGCTCTGCATGAGTTGGGCGGCGTATTGGTCTACGGCATTCCCGAGTTCCGCCTGCCCAAGTCCATCGTCAAAGGCGAAGTCGACAACCTGCGCAAGATGGGCGTCGAGTTCGAGACCAACGTGGTGGTCGGCAAAAGCGTCACCATCGACGAGTTGATGCACGACGAACACTTCGACGCGGTCTTTGTCGCCACCGGCGCGGGTTTGCCCATGTTCCTGCACATTCCCGGCGAACACCTGAACGGCGTCTACTCCGCCAACGAGTTTCTCACCCGCGTCAATCTGATGCGCGCCTACCAGTTTCCCGAGTACGACGAGCCGATCTATGACTGCCGCGACCGCGACGTGATCGTGGTGGGCGGCGGCAACACCGCCATGGACGCGGTGCGCACCGCACGCCGGCTGGGCGCACGCACGGCCACGCTGGTGTATCGGCGCTCGGAAGCCGAGATGCCGGCCCGTGCGGAAGAAGCGAAACACGCCCGCCAGGAAGGCATCGAGTTCTGCATGTTGACCAACCCCACCGAGTTTCTCGGCGAAGAAAAGGGCTGGCTCACCGGCGCGCGTTGCGTACGCATGGAACTGGGCGAACCGGATGCAAGCGGACGCCGCCGGCCGGTCGAAATCAAGGGCTCGGAGTTCATTCTCCCCGCCAGCCTAGCCATCATCGGCTTGGGCACCACCGCCAACCCGCTGATCCAGAGCACCACGCCGGATCTCAAGACCAACGCCCGCAACTACATTTCCGCCGACCCGGAGACCACGCGCACCTCCAAGCGCGGCGTCTTTGCCGGCGGCGACATTGTGACCGGGGGCGCCACGGTGATTCTAGCCATGGGCGCGGGACGCAAGGCTGCCAAATCCATCCATGAGTATTTAGTTTCGGACGGCAGTTGGTAGCAAACCAACTCTATTGATCCGGCCCGTAAGTACTGACGAGTGGGTGCCCCATCCTTTCAGCGTTCTTTGCTGAAAGGGTGGGAAACGATAACACTCATTGAGACCGGATCAATAAAACAACAGCTTCACAAAAAGCTTGCCGGGGGCTGGAATCGCCAGTTCCCGGCTTTTTTGTGCGTGGAAATTATGCCAATGCAGGGTGGCTACCTTAGTGCAGTGGCCTCAAAATGTTGGGATGAGCAAAGCTAACCCAAGACAGCCGATAGCTGTCGTCGCTGGCACTACGGTACTATCGGCTGTTTAGCTGTCAGCAGGGCCTTCATCACTTACGGAGATTGTCCAGTGTTCGGTATAAGCATCTGGAAGCCTCTCTTGAACCTTGTAGCGTCTCCCGTGAGTGATATAGGTGCCTCCGGGAAACGGAAGAGTAGATCCTTCCACATTGCTTGTGGCTCGTGTATCTCTGAAAAGCTCTTTTCCGGTAACGGAATCGAACGCGATAACAACTCCCATGCGCGCGTCAGGCATTGTCGTTCTCCTCGGCAGAATTATATGCTCCGTCTTCGAGACGGCAACTGAGTAATGTCGCCTAAGTACCGAGGTGCGGACTACAGGCTGTAAGGCGCAAACACGTTTGCACATTAGTAAACATGATCTGTAGACGCTGCTGTACTGAGGCAGCCACTCAACATGCCGGATTTGCAGATTCCGCAGCCAGTTTGCCTGCGCCGCAAAAGGCCGACGAAGTACCATGGACTCCAGACACAAACGAGGCGCATCCGAAGCGCCCGGTTTCATCAACTTCGTACCACGAGGTGAATATCTTGAAAGTTTTGAGACTCAGCGCAACGGTAGTATTGGCAGTTGCGATTTCGAGTGTGCCGGCCGCGGCACAAGCGCAGTTCCAGAATCACCTGATGCCGCAACCCGCGCAGATGTCGGTTGGTTCCGGCGGACTCGCGCTCGATTCCACTTTCGCTGTCGAGGTTCCCGGAGTCTCTGACGCTCGCCTGACCGATGCAATCGACCGCGCCGTGCGGCGCATCGAGACGGAAGCCGGGTTGCGTCATGCAGGCCGCGGCGTGGCTGGAAAGACCCGGCTTGTGGTCAAGGTCGAGCGCGCCGCCGAGCCGGTGCAATCCATCGACGAGGACGAGAGCTACTCGCTCAGCGTCACGGACGCGGGCGCAGAGATCGATGCCCCCACCGAAGTCGGCGCCATGCGAGGTCTCGAAACCCTCATCCAGCTCGTGCAGCCCAAGGGCACTGGTTATATCATCCCCGCCGTCACCATTCACGACACGCCCCGCTTCCGCTGGCGCGGCCTGATGGTCGATTGCGGCCGGCACTTTGAGCCCATGGACGTGCTGAAGCGCACTCTGGACGGCATGGCCGCCGTCAAGCTCAACGTCTTTCACTGGCACCTGACCGAAGACCAGGGCTTCCGCATCGAGAGCAAGCTCTATCCCGCCCTCACCGCCAAAGGCTCCGACGGCCTCTTCTATACCCAGCAGCAAGCACGGGAACTTGTGGCCTACGCCCGCGCCCGCGGCATTCGCGTCGTGCCCGAGTTTGAAATGCCCGGCCACAGCGCGGCCTGGCTGATCGCTTATCCGGAACTGGCCAGCGGAACCAAGCCCGATGAGATTCGCCGCGAGTTCGGCGTCAGTGATACTGCCATCGATCCCACGCGCGAAGCAACGTATGTGTTCATCGACCGGTTTCTGACCGAGATGGCCGGCATCTTCCCCGACGCGTACATTCACATTGGCGGCGACGAAACTCCCGCTCCTGACTGGAAGACGAATCCGCGCATCGTGGCCTTCATGAAGGCGCACAGCATCAAGGACAACGACGCCCTGCAGGCCTACTTCAACACGCGCGTGCTGAAGACCATCGCCCGGCTGCACAGGCACATGATCGGTTGGGACGAAGTTCTGACGCCCGGCCTGCCGAAGGATGTGGTGGTGCAGTCGTGGCGCGGCGAAGAGTCGCTTTTCAAGGGCGCCAAACTGGGCTACGCCGGCGTGCTTTCCGCTCCCTACTATCTGGACGGCATGAAGCCTGCCGGCGTGCACTACCTTGCCGACCCGCTTCCTTCCACCTCCGATCTCACGCCAGAGGAGCGCAAGCGCATTCTCGGCGGCGAGGTCTGCATGTGGGCCGAGCATATCGAGGGACGCACCATCGACTCGCGCATCTGGCCGCGCACCGCCGCCATTGCCGAGCGTTTCTGGTCCCCTGAAAACGTGCGCGACGTCGACGACATGTATCGCCGGCTCGAGTGGGTGTCGATTGAACTTGAGGGTGTGGGGCTGACCCATTTGCAGGCGGAAGACGCCGGCCTGCGCGAACTCTCCGGCGCTGAAAATATCAATGCCCTGCGCACCGTCGCTTCGGTTCTTGAGCCCGTCAGTTTTGGCGAGCGGGCGCAGACCCAGCACACCGATCAACTGACGCCTCTGGATGGCTTTGTGGATGCGGTCCGACCTGATCCGGTCTCTCGGCAGTGGTTTGAAACCGCGGTCAAGCGCTTCCTCGCCGACCCCAAGGGCGACACGGCAGATCGCAGCACGCTGGCCGCATGGTTCACATCGCTCTCCAATGCGGTTCCTCCTGCGCAGCAGCAGATCGCCATCTCGCCGCGACTCGCTGAAGTAACTCTGCGCGTCCACCAGCTTGTGGAACTCACCGCCATGGGACAGCAGGCGCTCGAGCAACTGGGCGAAAGCCGCAAGGCTGCGAAAGGCTGGAAGGAGAAGCAGAACC
>Ga0224531_1000645_pt1 | contig 17027 bp, 13 predicted proteins | sample CBST100metaG_FD_179876 | JGI IMG/M metagenome (GOLD analysis project Ga0224531, IMG submission 179876) | Peat soil microbial communities from Stordalen Mire, Sweden - C.B.S.T100 | ecosystem: Environmental > Terrestrial > Soil > Wetlands > Peat | place: Sweden: Norrbotten County, Stordalen Mire... | reverse complement strand
AGCGCATCGTAGCCATCACGGCGGCCATGCCCAACGGCACCGGCCTCGATATCTTCCGGGCGCAATATCCGAAGCGCTATTTCGATGTGGGCATTGCCGAAGAACACGCGGTTGTTTTTGCCGCCGGGATGGCCACACGCGGACTCCGCCCGGTCTGCGCCATTTATTCCACGTTCCTACAGCGCGGCTTCGATCCCATCGTCCACGACGTTTGCCTGCAAAAGCTGCCCGTCCTGTTCTGCATGGACCGCGCGGGCCTGTCCGGCGACGACGGCCCCACGCATCACGGCCTGTTCGACATCAGCTACCTGCGCAGCATTCCCGGCATCGTGCTCATGGCCCCCAAGGACGAGGACGAACTGGCCGACATGATGAAAACCGCTCTTGAGCTTCCCGGCCCCAGCGCCATCCGTTATCCGCGCGGCGCGGTGGTTGGCGTCGCCCGCAAGCCAGAGCCGGAAACGATTCCCCTCGGCAAGGCGGAAGTGATCAAAGACGGCTCCGATGTAGCCATTCTCGGCCTGGGAACAATGATGCCCCTGGCCCGCGAGCTCGCCATCCGCCTTGAAAGCGAAGGCTACTCCGCCGCCGTCATCAATCCCCGCTTCATCAAGCCTCTGGACTACAAGATGCTCAAGCTCTACGCTGGACACGTGGCTGCCTTCGTCACTTTTGAAGATCACGTGAAGATGGGCGGCTTCGGCTCGGCGGTCGTCGAGGCTCTCGACGAGATGGGCTGCGAGGTTCCGGTGTTGCGCATCGGCTGGCCTGACCAGTTCATCGAGCACGGCCATATCGACGATCTGCGCGCAAAATACGGCCTCAGTGTGGAAGCGGCGCTGGCCCAGGTTCTGCCCCTGCTGGCTGGCCGCCCGCAGGCCATCCCGGCGGTATTCTAAGGAGCGCGACTCAAGACAAAAGTAACTATTCCTTTGTCCCAATGGTTTGAGCGCAGCAGCGGTTCGGCACGCTTATCGGAACCGCTGTGCGACAATTCTCAACAGACCGGCTATCTTATGCGACTTCTTTCTAATGTCCTTATAAATGTGATGGGCATGGCCCTGGCAGGCACGTTGGTCTTCGCGCAGCCAGTGTCATCGGCCGTGCCCAATGCGGCGGCAACGCTGGCACTTGTCGGCGGCACGGTGGTTGACGTCTCCAACTGGGGCGATTCGGCAAAGGATCTGCCCGGCGCCATCGTCGTTGTGCACGACGGCCGCATCATCGAAGTCGGCCTGCCCGGCTCTGTCTCCATTCCCAAGGGCGCGCAGGTTATCGACTGTACAGGAAAATTTCTCATTCCGGGTCTGGTAGACGGCTTTGCCGGCATGAACTCGCAGGGCGCGGCCAGCGCCAATCTCTACATGGGCGTCACCACGGTGGTCGCCCGCAGCGACAGCCAGCGCGGACGCATCGATTCAGCCGCGCATCCCCGTCCTCATCTTTACCTTGTAGACTCGATCGGAACCACCGACAACTGGAGCCTTTTGGCCCACCGTCCGGAGTGGGCAGCCAAGCTGCGCGAAGGCCCGCATCCCGTCGAGTTGAGCCTTGGAGACACGGCCCGCCAGCTTGAAGCCACCGAGCACCAGGGAACCCGCGTACTCCTGCTGGGTCACAATCTGACCGCCGCCAATACCCAGTGGATCATCACTCACGCTCACCAGATGGGCCTTGTTACCTATGGCGAGTTCGTCGCCACGCCCTACAAGGTCGGCGTCGAGGCCGGCGTCGATGCACTTGTGCACATGGGCAACTACGAACTGGGCGTGATTCCCGCAGAGTTGCAGCAGCCGCTGGCCCAGGCTCCCGAGGGAGCTGCGGCAAGCACCGCCTTCGACTACGCACTGCACCTGCCCACCACCGACATGCACCTGCGCACGTATACGCGCTTCCTGGCCTCGCATCACGCCGCGCTGATGCCCACCTTCAGCCTCAACTACTTGGAACTACCCGGCCATCGCAACTTGTGGAAGGAGCCGGCGGCCTCCCTGCTTGACTCCTCGCGCATACTCAATCCCGCCGACCGCTCCACCGGCGAGATGAATTACCCGCTGCCCAACTGGGCGCGCCACCTGCCCGCCTCCGGACAGCGATGGGAAGAAGAAAGCCTGCGCAAGAAAGCCGGTCAGGATGCCATGCGTCTCTGGCGCATCAACCAGACCATCTTCGCCGCCTATCCGCACTACTTGGCCGGATCGGGCGCAGACGCCGACGGCACCATGCCCGGCATTTCCCTGCACACCGAGCTTGAGATGCTGGTCCGCCTCGGCCTCACTCCGCGCGAAGCTCTGGCAGCCGCCACCAACAACTACGCGCTCCAGTTCGGATGGAATGAGTTGGGCCAGATTGCTCCCGGCCGCCGCGCCGACATCCTCGTCGTCGATGGCAATCCCGCCGCCAGCATCTGGAACGCCCGCCGCATCTCCGGCATCGTCCTCGAAGGCAACATCATCGACCGCAACAGCCTGCTGTACCTCAGAAAATAGAGTCTTGCCGCGTTCACTGCTTGGAACGCACCCGCATCATGCCTCCTGGAGGCGCATCCGCCGAATTCATTCGGCAAGAAGAGATTTTGGCCCGTCTGCGCTCAGCTCGAATTCTCTGAGTTGAGCAAATTGAAACATCCAGGAGTGCCAGCTCAGAGAAATCATGGATAGGGTAAATGCGTGGCCATATTTCTGAAACCCTACCAAATGAAAGGACCTCATCATGACTCCTCCCAAAAAAGCCGCAAAAAAGGCAGCAGAGAAAGCCATCAAGCACCATCCCGAACATCACCAGAGCAGCGACCTGCGGCGGGCCTACGAACACATGAGTCGAGTCGGGATACTTCAGAAGTCCCTGAAGCTTTCTGATGCCAAAGTGGTAACCGCGTTGGCGACGCTGGCCCGTCAGCACCTTGAGAACGGCCGTAATCAGGAAGCTGCCGACCTGTTGAAAGGCGCAGAGCATCTGAGTTTTGCCGCGCTTGCAGACCAGGAGTCCAAGAAGGTTCAGCTCTCGACCGAGCTTGTGCAATCGATCACAGGGCATTTCAATGAACTAACTCAAAGGGCAGAAAAGCACTGGAAAGAGTGCGAAGAAGGACCAGATGTTTTAACAGTGATCTTCAAGAGCTCCCTCAAGAACGCAATCAGGGCGCTCAAACACGGTGCCTACCATGAGGCGTTGGAGCTTGCACGCGCAGCAGAGTCTTTGGCTGATGTGAAGCTACAGGGGCCGCACAAACAGAAACGCAGCAAGAAAGCTCCAAAGCCCACTGCGCTCTAGTACCAGACCGCGTAGACTTCGATGTACCCCGGGAACCCAGGGCTCCGCTGCGCGTCAACGTGGCGTCACTCAATCCCCATTACGAAGCCATGCAGAATGCGGGCAAAGAGAGATACTCCCGGCTGATTGTGCGCGTGGGCAATGCCGTCCTGGTGCGGGTTCCGCTCGCAAAGCCGTAGACGGTCAACCCGGCCCACTCACTCGCGCTTGGCCGCCTGCCGAGTTGCAATCGCCAGAATCTCCGGCAGCCGCTTCTGCCGGTACACGAACGACCGCTCCAACTGCCGCCGCACAAACACACTCCCAACGCGCCCGAGCCAACCGTAAGGCAACTCATACTCCACCTCATCGCTGACCAGCGTGCCCGCCTGCCCGTCCCGGATTTCCGCCTCAATCCCGTGACGATGGCCGAACCGCATGAACGGCCCGCGCACCTGCTCGTCGCAGAAGTAGCTGTTCCACTCAAACGCGGTGATACGCGCCATCCAACTCAGCCGTTTCGGCACCCACGGAATCGGATAAAAGCTGATCAGTATCTCCGACCCGACGCCTGCCGCCACGCTCAAAAAGCGCCGCGCCGGATCGGCAGCCACGGGGCGCACCGACGCCGGCTCAATTCGCGCATCCTCAAGCCGCGTCTCCAGCTTCGGCGGCATCAGGTGCGGCAGATTCCGGGGATCGGCAAAAAACGCGAACACCAATTCCACCGGATACGGCACCCACTGCCGTGTTTCGAATCGCTCCGTCATGCAGTTGATGGTAATTGTTGCGGCTCGGCAGCCGGAGCAGCAGTTCTATAGATCCGGCAAATAAATACTGCCTTCGTGCTACCCCCCATCCTAGCCACAAAAACAAGGACGTGGCGAGGATGAGGCACCCGAACATTGTTGGTATTTATTTGCCGAAGCAATAAGTGGGGGAATAACGAGGCATTCAGCGCAGTTCTTCCCGGAGGGAAGAGACGAAAATAGCCCGGGGTGAAACCCTGGGGGAAGCGTTCGACCAAGGGATTCCCGCCCCGTAGGGCGGTGTGAAAGCCCAGCACCGTCATTGGATTCAGCAATCCGTGGCGCGAGCGTTCGATCCGCCCCTCTGGGGCGGATGCTCTCTGTTTGCCTCTTACCCAGGGCTGCGCTCCGCTTGCCCTGGGCTATTTTCGATGGCTCCCTACGGGAGCAGACCGATACGCTGCTCATGAGATGGCCAATGTGGAGGTCCATTTAGAATTGCTGAATAGCTCGGTCTTCCCAAGGTCAAGCTACTTTCTGGTTTTTGCCACCTCAGGACTCAGGAAGTCTTCAAGGCTCCAACCCGCCATCAGATCCTCGTCATAAGCCTCTGGCTGGACCTGAAGCGGCTTGCCCATGGCTGCCGCAGCCACCTCAGCCGCGAGGTAATTTTCCGTCAGCCCGCGGCGCAGCAGCTCGAATGCCTGCTCGGGCGTGTCGGCAAACTGGAAAAGATCAATATCCTTGGGCGAAATGGCGCCCGTATCGACGAGCACGCCGAGGTTGAAGACCTTTTTCCAATATTCAGAGCCATAGATGACGACGGTGATCTTTTTGGCAAGCTTGTGAGTCTGGGCCAGGGTGAGGATTTCAAACATCTCATCGAGAGTGCCGAAACCGCCAGGAAAAACGACCAGAGCCTTGGCGAGATAGGCAAACCAGAGCTTGCGCATGAAAAAATAGTGAAACTCGAAGTTGAGCGAGGGCGTGATGTAGGGATTGGGCCTCTGCTCAAAGGGCAGGCGGATGTTCATGCCGATGGTTTTTCCGCCGGCCTCGTAAGCGCCGCGGTTGGCGGCCTCCATGATGCCGGGACCGCCGCCGGAGGTGATGACGAAGCGGTGCCTGGGCGAGGGAATCTTCATGGCCCACTGAGTAATCATGGACGAAAGGCGACGCGCGTCCTCGTAGTAGCGTGCCATTTCCACCGCGGAAACGGCGCGCTTGCGCTGCAACTCAGTGGCCGTGCCAGCAGCGATGTCAGGAGCGCTGGCGGGCTGCTCCTGGCTGGGAGCAGGCTGGATAGAGCCGGTGTTTTCCAGCAGTTCGAGGGCATGGTCGGCCTCGTCACGACCGCGGAAACGGGCGGAACCGAAGAAGACGACCGTGTCGTGAATCATCTCTCGGCGGAAGCGCGCCAGGGGCTCCATATATTCAGAAACGATGCGGATGAGGCGGCCGTCAGGGCTGTCGAGAAATTTGGAGTTTTCATAGGCCAGCGGAGCTTTGTCAAGCTGCGGAGGCTCGCCAGCACGGGAAATTGCGGCACAGGGAACGACCTGCTTGCCGCGGGCCGGCGCGTGAGACTTGTTTTCTGGTTCCTTATCGCTGTTCTTCATGACTCAACCCTCCCGACGGCGAATGACTTCGTGAAACGCAATCCACAGATTCAAAAGACCCAATCCAGAAACGATGCCTCTGACAGCGCCGTTGGCAGCATAAATGGAAAGGGTGGGAAAGCGCACGAAGAGCGGGTTCTGATCCCAGAACGCGTGAGACCAGGGCGCATAGCAGACGGCAAGGCCGATATACATACGCAACATGACACGGAGGAACGTCTCAACACGCTCAAGCCAGCGCGGGATGCGCTGCGGCGCAGGATTGCCAGCCTGCGGCGCGGGCACGGGTTCATCCACGGGTCCAGGCGGAGGAGCCGGGCTCGCAGCGAACAAAGACGATGTCAATTCCGGCTGCTGGGGCATTCTTCAGTTTGCGCCACGGCCCCCGAAGTCGTGCCAAATTGCGACATTCTGCACAGGCCGAAAATCCGGACTGGCTCAGGGACACTCAACTGCAACGGTATCACAACAAGGGGGGGGTAGACCGCAGTGGGAACAGGCATCGACGACAGGACTCAACCCGCGCCGGTCAATGCGATGGGGCCGTCTCAATCTGGTAGGTTCCGTAATCGATGATGAACACGGCCGTGCCGCTGACCCGCACCTTGGTCTCACTCCGGTTGTGCTCCGGTAACCAGAAATTGCCCATCTTGGCGAAGGTTTGCTGGGTGAGAGTGCGGGCAATCCAGAACGAGGGGTTCTTGGCCGGCCTGGCATCGATTTTCACCAGCGCGAAGTCCGCCGCATCGACCCAGATTTTGCCGCGATAGAGGAACTTGTTCGCCACCAGCGGTTCGACCACGAGAATGTAAGCAGGCCGCCCGCGCAGATTTTCACTGCCCGCCAATTGAAAGCGGTAATTGGCCGTGGTCAGGGCCGTTGCCTCTTTTTCGTGGGCGGCTTCAATTTCGCTGTCCAGCGCCCGCCTGAGCACCTTTTCGCAGAGGGCCTTCGAGCCGCTCTCTGAAACGACGCGGAAGCTCTTCCCCGACCGGGCATCGTAGTTGAACTCGACATCCATCGCGGCCTGCAATTTGGAGGAAAAGCCGTGGTAGTTCACCTGGTAATGGCGGACGGAACGATAGCGCTTGAGCGCTTCCGTCCGTTCCAGGTTATGGATCTGCATCTGCTCCACAATCTGAACGGCGGTCAGCGGAGGGGGCGAAACCGCATCCGCAACCTGCGGCCAGAGACTGCTCGCCGCACAAGCGAAGCCGATGGCCAAAAGCGAGTTGGGGCGGCGAAGGAGGAACATAAAAGCATGATAGATCCAGGCAAATTTAAATTTCTGTGCAATTCAGTTCATGAAACATCTCTTCCATAAGCTGAACAGACTCAGCACCATCGGATAAGCGAGGAAAAGCGCTGGCCGAACAGCGAGCTTGAGAACAAACAGGACCACCGCAACCATAACGGGAAGGCAGCGGAATACTGAGGCAGACGGAAAAGCTCGGAATTTCGCCAAAAGTTGAGCAAAATTGCACATACAACCCACTACGAACAGGGCACGATCATAGTAATCGTGCGTCGGCTCTGGCATTCCCAGTTAGGAATAGCGAGAGACAAAAGCGGGAGATTCAGCCTCCGTTCCGCACGACGGGCTCCAGTATGGCAAGCTCCTGCGAATAGCCGCCAAGGTTCGGCGGAAATTCCGGGAAGCAACCATTTAACGCAGTAGGCTTCCCCAGTCCTGCGCTATCGGGCTGCAAGCCGGGGATTTTTGAAAAGAACTCCCGGCTTGCAGGTCGAAGTCAACCGGAACAGATTCCTCACAAAATAGATGTTTTGGCTGCGATCTGAAGGCCGCACGGTTCTGTGCCTTCTGATTGCAGTTCCGTGCTGCCTCAGGTTGGGGCGGGGCAGAAACCGGCTCCGTCAACTGGGTATTGACGTGAACGGCACCTGGACAGGAGGCTCGACGTAAGTTGTTTGAAAAATGAGAGAATGAGAGTAGCGCCGGTTTATCAATCACATTCATCCGGAGCGGGAGAAAGCCTGTTTATGCTGCGAGTTCTATCGACGCACCTGTTTCTGAACCAGCGTCTGCACCCAGGACTGCTGGAGCACGCCAGCCTGTCTGGCGCGCAGGCAGTGGAAATTTTTGCCGCTCGCCAGCACTTTGATTACACCAGCCGCGAACACGTGGGAGAGCTGGCCAACTGGTTCCGTTCCAACACGCTGGAAGCCTTTTCGCTGCACGCGCCGCTGTATCCGGACCAGGAAATGGGACGGGCGGGGGCTCCAGCGGTGAACGTGCTGCACCCGGAAAAAAGCCGCCGCATCGACGCGATGGACGAGATGAAACGCGCCCTGGAAACCGCCGATCAGATTCCCTTTCGCAATCTCATTATTCACCTGGGCGAGCGGACGGATAGCTGGTCACAGCGGAGCATTGAGTACGCGCAGACAGCCCTGGAACACTTGGGCGCCTTTGCAAGCCCGCTCGGCGTGCGCCTGCTGGTGGAGAACCTGCTGAGCGAGGCCACCACGCCCGAGCACCTGAAAATCATCCTGGAAATGGGGCACCTGGACAATGTGGGCGTTTGCCTGGACCTGGGACACGCGCACATCACGGTCGGAGTGGCAGCGGCGATTGCTACGCTGGGCAGCCGCATCGGCTCCGTTCACGTGCACGACAACCACGCGGTGAAGGACGAGCATCTGTGGCCCGGTGACGGCTCGATCGACTGGCCTGCCACGGTGAAAGCGCTGAAGGCGCTGGAGACTCCGCCAGCGACAGTGCTGGAGATCAGCCATACGCAGAGCAGCACACCCGCAGATATTCCGGCCCGGGTGGAAAAAGCCTTTGCACTGTTTGCCTGAGGATAACGGCGACCGGGCTTCGCTCACCGCGATTTCAGCGTTTGTATGCGGCGGATGCGGCGGCGCACGGGCGTGGGCAAGCCACATCGGAAGAGCGGCACCCCACAACAGCAGCCCTGATGGCTCTGCACCTGGAGCGTGACGCTCTGGGATGAAGTGAGTCCATCGCCCGAAGCCGTGACGTCGATGGTGAAATCCCCTCGATCGGCATGGGGAGAAGCCGCCAGATATAGGGTTACGGCATTTGTGCTGACGCTGGAAACCGCCACGATGGGATTGGCAGACCACTGGGCCGACACGCCGGAGGGCAGGCCGCTGACCGAGAAGGCGATGCCGCCGCTGAACGAGCCTCCCGTGGTTGCCGTAAGACTCACCGTGGAAAAGCTGCCCGCAGACATTGCAACCGAACTGGATGCGGCAGAGAGCGAAAGCACGGGTGGCTGAGTGACGGTTAGCGCGTACGTGAAATCGGAAGTTTCTGAAGCGTCCGACCCGGTGAAGACAATGTTCTGCGCGCCCGACGCGGCAGCAGAACCGACGGCTACGGTGACTGTGACAGGCGCGCCGGGAAAAAAGGTGGACGAACTGAAACTGACACTGACACCCGTGGGCGCCGAGGCCGACAAGGTGACGGCTTTTTCGCCGAGCCGCTTTCTGTGACGGAGAGGGTGATGGCAGTCGAGTTTCCTGCCTGGACGGTAGCGCTGCCGGCCGATGCGGCCAGCGCAAAATCTACGCCCGAACTGACAGAGCCCCAACTGGCGACAAGCGCCGCAGCATCCACGGAGCCGAGGCCGGTGGCAAGGTTGTAGGCTGCGCCGCTGGCCGTGAAGCCTGAAACGCCGGGAACGCTGTTGCTGCCCGACGGGGTAGCATGGAAGGGATTGCGGGAGGCATTTACGAGCGAATATAGAACACGAGGGAAGAAAAACAAATGCAGGTCCTTCGACTCCGCTGCACTTCGCTCCTGATGACACGAAACTTAAACCAAATAGAATCAGTGGGAATTCTGGTGTCATCTTCTCGCCGTAACTCGCACCGCGAGTCATGCTGCTCAGGATGACAGCTCTTTGGTTATGCAATCGTTTGGTGCCGAATCAATATTCGGCGGTTCACTAGGTCTTTGACCGGATGAAGAAGTTTCATTGAGTTTGTGCTTTCCCATGTCTCAAAATCGAGACCTGGGGCACCCAGCATTGGTACAACTTCAAGCGGTCACAGACCTAGCAGATGCGCGGTAACTGCTCGCCGATCTGGATGGGAATGACGCGGTTGGCGCCCATGGTAGTGCGGGCAACCAGCATGTGCTTGTGCTCGGAAGTTACATGGCCAATCTTCGCGGCGTCGCGACCGAACGGATGAGAGCGCAGAACTGCCAGCACCTGCTCCGCGGCTTCGGGGGCGACGAAGAATACCACCTTGCCTTCGTTGGCAACGTAGACCGGGTCGAGGCCCAACAGTTCGCAGGCGGACTGCACATCCGGACGGACGGGCAGGCTGGCCTCGTCAATAACAACGCCAACATCGGAAGAGTGCGCAATCTCATTCAGCGTGGAGGCGAGGCCGCCGCGCGTGGGGTCGCGCATGGTGTGGACCGCAGAGCCTGCGGCGTCGAGCACCTGGGCGATGAGGCCGTTGAGGGCCGCGCAATCGGAGCGAATCTGGCTTTCGAACTCGAGGCCTTCGCGGACGCTCATGATGGCCATGCCGTGGTCGCCGATGGTTCCAGAGACGAGGATCGCGTCGCCGGGCCGGGCGAGATGGGGACCAACGTGGATGCCGGGACGGAGCGAGCCGACACCCGCCGTATTGATGTAGCAGCCGTCGCCGTGGCCGCGCTCGACAACCTTGGTGTCGCCGGTAACGATCTGGACACCGGCAGAGGCAGCGGCCTTGCCCATCGAGTCCACGATGGCGGCGAGTTGGGCGAGCGGAAAACCTTCTTCAAGGACAAAGCCCGCGCTTAGATATTGCGGCACAGCGCCGGAGACGGAGAGGTCGTTGACCGTGCCGTTGACGGCCAGTTCGCCGATGCAGCCGCCGGGGAAAAAGAGGGGCTGGACGACGAAGGTATCTGTACTCATGGCGAGACGCGCGCCGTTGAGTTCCAGCACGGCGGCGTCGCCGAGATTTTCAAGCGCGGCGTTGCGAAAAGCGGGAAGAAAGAGGTTTTCAACGAGCTCGTTGCCGAGCTTGCCGCCGCCGCCGTGGCCCATGACGATGGTGGGGTAGTCGGCCAGCGGCAATGGGCAGGACCAATTGGAAAAATCGGGCGTTTCCGCCTTGGAACTTTCAGACATGCGACCCTCCGGTCAGTGCAGAGCCCGCGCTTGCCAGCTCATCTGCCGACAGGAACCGCCCGTAGTTGTAGTAAGCCGCGCAGGAACCCTCGCTGGAAACCATGGGTGCGCCGAGGGGATGGCGCGGCGTGCACTGCTTGCCGAAGGCTGAACACTCGGCCGGCTTGATGGCTCCGCGCAACACGTCGCCCGCGCGGCAGAGAGGCGATTCGTGGGTGTGGATGCCGGTAATGTGGAAGCGCAGCTCGGCATCGAATTCGCGATAAGGCTCGCTGAGCCGCCAGCCGCTCTGGGGAATGACGCCGATGCCTCGCCAGGCGCGGTCGGTGACTTCGAAGACCTCAGACAGCAGTTTCTGCGCGGGACGATTGCCCTCGAAGGTAACGACGCGGCTGTAGGCGTTTTCGACCTCGTGACGGCCGGCTTCGAGCTGAATGATGGTGCGGCGGATTCCGTCGAGCAGGTCGAGCGGCTCGAAGCCGGTGACGACGAGCGGAACGCCATATTTTTCAGCGATGGGGGGATACTCCCAGTAGCCCATGACGCTGCAAACGTGGCCCGCGAGGAGAAAGGCCTGCACCTTGTTTCCGGGCGACTGGAGGATGGCTTCAATGGCCGGGGGCACAAGGACGTGGGAGACGAGTAGCGAGAAATTTTTGATGCCGCGGCGCTTGGCGATGTTGACGCTCATGGCGTTGGCGGGGGCCGTGGTTTCAAAACCGACGCCGAAGAAAACCACCTGCTTGCCGGGATTTTTGACCGCCAGCTCGACCGCGTCGAGGGGCGAGTAGACGACGCGCACGTCACCGCCCGCGCCTTTTACCTGGAAAAGGTCCATGTCGGAGCCAGGAACGCGCAGCATGTCGCCGAAGGAGCAGAAGATGACGCCGGGCTGAGAGGCGATGGCGAGGGCCTTGTCGATCAGCTCCAGAGGAGTGACGCAGACCGGGCAGCCGGGGCCGTGAATCATTTCGACGCCGGCGGGGAGCATCTGGTCGATGCCGTTTTTGATGATGGAGTGGGTCTGACCGCCGCAGACCTCCATGATCTTCCACGGGCGCGTGGCGATGAAGCGAATCTCCTGCGCCATGCGCTGGGCGATTTCGCCGTTGCGGAATTCGGTGAGGTACTTCATTTACAGGAGCAGCTCCCAGCCGGGGTTCCCAACGATGCCCCAGGGGCACCCACTTCGTCGTTGGGGTAGCAATCGGGGCAGGAAGATTGGGGAGCGGCGGCAGCACGAGCAAAGGCCGCTTCCTCGCCCTCCAGCTCCTGGTCCAGCATGCCCATCTGGCGAAAGTCATCGAGGGTTTGCAGGGCTGTCTCCTCGTCGATCTTGGAGAGCGCAAAGCCAACGTGGACAATGGTATAGTCGCCGACCACGACGTCCGGCACGTAGTCCAAACAAACGTTTTTGACCACGCCGCCGAAGTTCACACGGCCAATCCGAAGCCCGCCTTCGGTGTTAATCTCTTCCACTTTTCCTGGAATCGCTAGGCACATATCTATTAGGTTATACCGCGGTGGATGCGGCGTATATAGTGATTTAGATCACATGAAAATGGCCGGAATATTTGGATTGAGTCCGGTCGACGCTTCCGAGGCCACTTTATGCGGCGCGGGAAAATTTCTCTACCTTTGGGCGCTTGCTCTGCGCGGCATGCCACAGGTCGTACTGCTGCTGAAGATCGAGCCACATACCGGGTTCGGTTCCGAAAGCGTCGGCCAGCCGAAGCGCCATGGCCGCCGTAAACGAGGCCCGTCCGTTGAGCAGGCGCGAAAGCGTCGAGCGCGCCACGCGCAGCCGCCGAGCAGCCTCGCCGACCGGCACGGAGCCCAGGTATTCGCGGAGAATTTCACCCGGATGAGCGGGGTTGTACATTGTCATCGCCATACTCTTCCTCCGAACCGGCTAGTGGTAGTCCTGATAGTCCACAAGGATTGCATTCTCATTTTCAAACGTGAAGGTCATGCGCCAATTTCCGTTAACCTTGATCGACCAATGATCCGCAAGCGGTCCTTTGAGCGGGTGCAGATCCCAGCCGGGAACATTCATGCGATTCGCGTTCTTGGTTGTGTTGAGCAACGTGAGTTGCCTGCGCAGTTTGATGGCATGAACCGGCTGGATGGCCGCCTTGCTTCCCGTCAGGAAAAACTTCTCCAGCCCCGCGTGCCGGAACGACTGAATCATATACGCACTGTAGCGCGTAACGCCTCACGCGTCAAGACTTCAACACCCGGTCTGGCATTCATGCGGGTACGGGACCGCCTCAGTCGGAGACGGCCATCTCTCCGGGGAGGATGGGGCGGGTACGAGGCAGCAGACCGCGCCATGCGGCAAGGCCCATCAGCACGAGCACGCCGACAAAGACGCCAAGCTTGATGAGGCTGCCGGTGCGACTGGCGGCAAGCGCCGCGGGCATCACCTTCCAAAGGATGAGCAGGACCGTCTGCGCCACCGTGACCGCCCAGACCGAGCCGTAGAAGTAGCGGCGCTCCCGGCCTTCGCCCTTGGTGGAGGGGCCGACGCGGGGCAGCTTGCCCAAGAGGCCAAGCAGCAGAATGAACGCGCAGAGGGGCGAGTAGGCGTAGGTATAAATCTGCTTCAGGCACCAGACGCCAGTCACGGCTGCGATGACAAGGCCGGTGAGGTTGAGCAGCGCAAAGGTGAGCACGTCGCTCCAGGCAAAGGTGTAGCAGACTTTGCGGTAGAGAGGATTGGGCTTGTCCTCATCGAAGCGCACGATGTATGGGCGCGGCTCAACGCCGGGCAACTGCTCGCAGTAACCGGCGATGCCGGTGCCGACGAGGACAACCGCGAGCCAAGTGCCATTGCCCCAGCTAAAACCGTGTGCAAAGAGGCTGAAGACAAGGGGACCGGGGACGAGGAAATACACCCAGATCCAGATGGGCCAGTGTGCAAAGCGGTAATATAGCTTATTCTTCGCCCGGATTTTGCGATCCTTGGCAAACTCAATCTTTCCGTTGTAGTGCATGGCCGGAGTTTCGCAGAGCGGGCGCGGTGGAGTCAACCGGGCGGAGAAGTTCCCTGCCGGGCGAGGAAATGGACCGGCCGGTCGGCCCTAATCTGAAAGTATTGTTCCTGATGTAACGGTTGCACAACGAGGCGCATCGGGTTCAGCCGCTGAGACTTCAACCAGTCTGTCCCTCAATGAGAATCGGTCCATTCGAGAATTTGTTATGCTTAAACATGGCCTCCATTCAAGACGTAAACGAATTGGCGCCCACCAGTTCACGCGAAATTCCCTTCAACTACACCTCTGCCGACGACCGTCAGGCCATCGCGTTCCTGCTCGGTCCCGAGACCGTGCGCGTTCTGGACGAGCTTCGCAGCGCCCGCGTTACGGGCCGCTCCGCCCGGCGTCTCATGCGCATTTTTGGCGACGTGCTGATTCACCGCCGCAATCCCTATCTCTTCCAGGAACTGGTCGATTCAGCTTCCAGACGGCGGCGCTTTTTTGAAAACAGCACCAATGAGTTGGACGCCATTGCCGCCGGCGCCAAAGGCGACAAGCGCGTACTGGGTACGCTGGACCGGTGCCGGGAGCTGATGGCGGAGTTTCGCCGGGACGTGGAAGGCGCTCCCGATTTGCGCAATCGCATCAAGCATGAACTGGGCGCAATTGTCGGCGGCGGCAACGTTCTGTTCGATCCTTTCTCGCTGGTTTCTCATGCCACAGACGCCACGGATTGGCGCCTGTATCTTCCGCTTGCCGTGGTGACACCGGACGCGGAAGCACAAGTGGCTCCGCTTCTGGCGGCCATTGCGCGCCTCGGCCTCAAGGTGGTTCCGCGCGGAGCCGGCACAGGCCTGACCGGCGGCGCAGTACCACTGCGTTCCGGCTGCGTGGTGGTGAATACCGAACGGCTCAACCATATTCGCGGCATCGGCCAGCAGGAAATTCAGCTAGCGGACGGCCGCACGGCCACGGCCTCGGTGATGGAAGTGGAAGCCGGCGTCGTAACGGAAAGCGCCATGGAATACGCCGCCGAACAAGGACTGGTGTTTGCCACCGACCCCACCAGCGCCTGGGCCAGCACCATAGGCGGCAACATTGCAGAAAACGCGGGCGGCAAACAGGCCGTGCGCTGGGGCACATGCATCGACAACCTGCTGGAATGGCAGATGGCCATGCCTAACGGCCAGCGCTGGACCGTGCGACGCACCAATCACCAGTTGCGCAAAATTCTGCCGCATGACGTGGTGACTTTTGACGTGCTGAATAACCAGGATTCGCAGGTAAAGCGAATAGAGCTGCGGGGCACGGAGATTCGCAAAAACGGGCTCTGGAAAGACATCACCAACAAGGCGCTGGGCGGGCTGCCCGGCATGCAGAAGGAAGGCACAGACGGCATCATCACCTCGGCCAGGTTTGTGCTTTATCCGGCGTACAAGGCAAAACAGACTTTGTGCCTGGAATTTTTCGGGCCTGATTTCGACGAGGCAAGCCGCGTCATTGTGGAGCTGTCACACGCCTTTCCGCTGCCCGCCGACGGCGAGGAAGCGCTGCTGGCGCTGGAACACTTCGACGACGAATACATTCGCGCCATTGGTTACAAAGTGAAGGCTGCTCGCGCGCAAACACCGCGCGCAGTGCTGCTGATCGACATAGGCGGCGATACGGCGGAGCTGGCTGGCCGCGGCGTGGAACGGATTCGCGCGTTGCTGGCGCAGCACTCGAACACGATTATGTTTGTCGCCCGCGATGCCGCCGAGGCCGTACGCTTTTGGGCGGACCGCAAGAAGCTGGGCGCAATTGCGCGCCGCACCAACGCGTTCAAGATGAACGAAGACATTGTCCTTCCCCTGGGAGCATTGGCTGAGTTCACGCACTTCCTCGACGACGTGAACACCGAAGAAGAACGTTACTCGCAACTTTATTTCGCCCGGCGCGCGGAAGAAATTCTGACCGCGCCCGTGGACAGCGAGGACGCCGAGCAGCTTGCCACCAAGATTTCCGCCGGGGTGGAGCTGTGCACAAAGTTCCGCGAACAGGCGGAAAGCCTCGATGCGAAAACGCTGCGCTCGCTCACGGTTTTTCAGGAATTCCGCCATGGCCTGGACCGGCTGATGCGCGGCTACCCATCGGTACTGGAAGCGCTGGACCACGCACACCATGAAGTCCGCGATCGCCGCATTGTGCTGGCCACGCACATGCACGCCGGAGATGGCAATGTGCACGTCAACGTGCCGGTTCTGTCCAACGACAGGCCGATGCTGGGACGCGCCTACAGCCGGATCGACGAGGTCATGGCCAAGGTGATCGCGCTGGGCGGCGTGGTTTCCGGCGAGCACGGCATCGGCATTACCAAGCTCAAATATCTGGAGCCAGAACGCATCACGGAACTGACCGCTTATCGCCGCGAGGTGGATCCAGGCGGCCTTATGAATCCCGGCAAGCTGGAAGATTACGCGGCGCTTGACTACATTTTCACGCCCTCGTTCAACCTGCTGGAACTTGAAGCACGCATTCTTCAGCACGGCCAGTTGGAAGAACTTTCGCACATGATTGCGCACTGCGTACGCTGCGGAAAATGCAAACCGAATTGTTGCGTCTACCATCCAGGGCGCGGCATGTTCTTCCACCCGCGCAACAAGAATCTGGCCATCGGCTCCTTGATCGAGGCATTGCTCTACGACGCGCAGCGCAAACTCTCCACCAGCTTTGAACTGCTGCCAAAGCTGGAAGAAGTTGCCGACCACTGCACAATTTGCCACAAGTGCCTGCCCGTTTGCCCCGTCGATATCGACACCGGAGAAGTGTCGGTTCTGGAGCGCGAGATCCTTGCCAGTTGGGGCTACAAGCACACGCCCATTGCAACCAAGCTCACCTTGAGCTATCTGGACAGCCATTCGCCGGCCTTCAACAAGCTCTTCCGCGCCTCCGTGATTCAACTGGGCGGCGTGGCGCAGAGCCTGGGCAGCAAAGTCGCGGCTCCGCTACAGCATTTGAAGGGAGCCTCACAGTTTTATCCGCTCCAGATGCTGCGTTCATCGCTGCCTTCTTATCCCAGCCAGACGTTGCGCGACGTACTGCCAAACTGCGAACCGAATCAGGCTCTGGTTTTTGAACCCGCTGCGTCGGCAACTGGCGCGCAGGAATTGAAGACTGTTTTCTATTTTCCGGGGTGCGGTTCCGAGCGGCTTTTCTCCGACGTTTCCATGGCTGCGATTCACATGCTGCTGGAGATGAATACGCGCGTGATTCTGCCGCCACCGTTTCTCTGCTGCGGCTTCCCTGCCCATGTGAATGCCAAAACCG
>Ga0224531_1000644_pt1 | contig 17031 bp, 14 predicted proteins | sample CBST100metaG_FD_179876 | JGI IMG/M metagenome (GOLD analysis project Ga0224531, IMG submission 179876) | Peat soil microbial communities from Stordalen Mire, Sweden - C.B.S.T100 | ecosystem: Environmental > Terrestrial > Soil > Wetlands > Peat | place: Sweden: Norrbotten County, Stordalen Mire... | reverse complement strand
GTCCACGCTGACCTCTTCCTTGCCGGACTCCATGCCGAGGACGTAGTCGTATCCGTAGCCCTGGCGGAAAGCGCCGTTGTGGAAGAAGTCGTCGCCCATCCAGACGTCGATCATGGGGGCCTGGGGTGAGATGACTTTGACGGCGGGGTGCGGGTCGATGCCGGCCATCATGGCCAGGAAGCCGGGATAGCTGGTGCCGATGAAGCCGGCGCGGCCGTTGTTGCCCGCGACGTTCTGAAGCAGCCAGGCGACGGTGTCATAGGCGTCGGTGCTTTCGTCCACGGCTTTTGCGTCTTTGTGGTCCGCGAGCGGCCGGGACATGATGAATTCGCCCTCGCTTTTGTAGCGGCCGCGGATGTCCTGAACGACGTAGATGTAGCCGTCGCGGGCTAGTTCTGGGCGGTTGTCGGTGAAGGAAGCGCGGTTGGCGCCATCGGCTCCGTACGGGGTGCGCTGGATGAGAAAAGGCAAGGGGGCGGCGATGTCGGCGGGTTTGAGAATGACGGAGTGGAGCTTGACGCCGTCGCGCATGGGAATCATGGCTTCCGTGCGCTGGTAGTCGTGGAAGAGGTGGCGGACAGGTTCGCCGGTGCGGTGGTAGAGGTCGTTTGGCTCAGTGGAGACGATCAGAGACACGGCGCGACCGGCGGCATCGAGTGTGAAGCGGTAGGTGGATTTGGACTCGGCGGGAGTGAATTCGACAGCGGAGCTGGACTTGAGTTCGACGGGAACGTTGCGCTCGGTTTCAACCACAAGCTTGCCGTCCCGGACGTAGAAGCTCACGGGCGTGTCGGGTTCGTTGGCGTCGGTGTACTCGCCGGACAGGGCTTCAAGCTGCGCGGGTGTGACGGCCTGGGCGACGCAGAGTGCGGAGGGGAAAAGGGCAAGACTGAGTGCGGCGAGTGCGATGCGGAAACGGGACAAGAAAAAGACCTCCTCGGATAGGTACGAAAAGCAACCGCAGATCCTTCGACTCGCTGCGCTCGCTCAGAATGACATTTTCTTAAGGAGTCAGTTTCTTGAGAGCTGACTCGCTAATGCGCGTGGTGGTGGCCGTGGGGTTCGGGCGCGCTGCTGGCCATGTCTTCCATGGAGACGACGCAGCCGTCGAGCACCAGGCAGCCGGTGTGCTCGAACTGGATGGTGGTGTGGCAGATGTTGAAGTGCTCGTGGAGCAGGTGGTTGAGCTTGTCCAGGATGAAGGCGCTCTCCGACGGGGGAATGTCAGCGATGGTGACGTGGCAGGCCAGGGCGCGGGACTGGGAGCCGAGGCTCCAGACGTGGAGGTCGTGAACGTTGGTGACGCCCTCGACGGCCTCCATTTCGGTGCGGATAGCTGTCAGCGAGACACCGTGGGGCGTGCCTTCGAGCAGGATGTTGAGGGTTTCGCGAACGATGCCCAAGCTGGACCAGAGGATGAAGGCGGCGATGAAGAGCGACAGAACCGGGTCGATCCAGTTCTGCCCGGTGAACAGGATGCCCAGGCCTCCGGCGATGACTGCGCCGGTGGAGAGCGTGTCTCCGGCCATGTGCAGAAAGGCGCTGCGCAGGTTCACGTCGCGGGCCACGCCCCACAGCAGCACGGCGATGACGCCGTTCATGAGCACGCCGGCGATGGCCACGTAGATCATGAGCTGGGACTGTACGGGGACCGGACGATAGAGCCGGTGGACGGCTTCAAAGGCGATCCACGCGGCAATGACGATGAGGGTGGCGGCGTTGATGAAGGCGGCCAGCACGCCGGCCCGCTGATAGCCGAAGGTCCGGGAGTGGTCGGCTGGGCGACTCTGGAAGTAAACGGCAGTCAAGCTGAGCAGCAGGGCCAGGAAGTCAGAGACATTGTGACCGGCCTCGGACAAAAGCGCGAGGGAGTGTGCGCGCAGTCCAGCGACGAAGGTCAACCCCACATAAGCGAGGGTGGCCGCCAGAGAAAACCGCAAAACCGACGTGGTGCGGCTTGCGCCGGGCGAGTTAGGCGCCGCATGGACGTGCATAGGAAAAGTGTAAATGGGCGCGGGGACGAGCTGCCAATCTGTGAGGTTTAGCCGCGGCCGGGACGCAGGTGGCTCAGGTCGCTCGGCTTGGGGTCATCGTAGAAGTGCAGAACGGGCAGGCCCACGCGCAATCCAGACCACTCTTCGGCTACCACAATGCTGTTTTGCGGGCTGCCGGGCTGGTAGCGGATGGAGCAGGGGAAGCCGGCGCGCACCTGGGCGGGGTCCACTATTTCGCGCATATCGGTCACATCCTGTGAACTTTCGTAGTCCACGCCGGCGATGCGATAGCTGTAGAGGAGCATGGTGAGGGTACGTCCATCCTCAGCCGGAACTTCGCACACGTCCAGCAACATGCCGTCGAGAATACGCCCGGATTGGGTCAAGAAATGGCGGCGGGCACGCTCGATCTCCGCTTCCGTGGGACGGTTGCGCAGCACCAGCCAGATGCCCAAGCCAGCCAGCAGAACCATGAAGGTTACACCGGCGGCAATTTCCAATTCGGTTGCAGTGAGGACGATCATTTGAGGTGGGACTCCACCCCATGGGTCCCAGTTATGAGGATACCCCAGCCGAAGTCATGGAATGCGAATAGAGTGCGACAGTCCCGCAGTTTCTTGCTGCGATATACTCATGACTGCATCTTGAAGGAGTTCCGGCCAGCCGGACGCCCCATTTCCGGAGGTTTTTTCTTGGCTTTGGACAAAAATATCGCAGCGGCTCAAAGGCCGCGAATTCGTTCCACCACCGTAATTTGCGTGCGGCGCAATGGCCTGGTTGTGATGGCCGCCGACGGCCAGGTCACCTTGGGCGATACCGTGCTGAAGCACTCGGCCAAAAAGATTCGCCGACTCTACCAGGAGAAGATTCTGGCGGGATTTGCCGGTTCCACGGCGGACGCCTTCAGCCTGTTTGCGCGTTTCGAGACCAAGCTGGAGCAGTACGCCGGCAACCTGAACCGCTCGGCGGTGGAGTTGGCCAAGGATTGGCGCACCGACAAAATGCTGCGCAATCTGGAGGCTCTGCTGGTGGTAGCCGACAAGGGGCAGACCTTTCTGATCTCGGGATCGGGCGACGTGATCGACCCCGACGAGCCCATTGCAGCCATTGGCTCCGGCGGCCCCTACGCTACGGCCGCGGCCCGCGCACTGCTGGAAAACACCGATTTGAGCGCCCGCGTGATTGCCGAAAAGGCCATGAAGATCGCCGGGGAAATCTGCATTTACACCAACGACCACGTAACGATAGAGGAGTTATAGGGCTGGCGAACGATATTCCGCCGGCTCCATCATCCATGGCCATTTACCTGCCCGCATCCGCTGAAGAACAGGACCTAGCGCTCGACGAGTTGACGCCGCGCGAGATCGTTGCCGAGCTCGACAAACACGTTGTCGGCCAGAAGGCCGCCAAGCGCGCCGTGGCCATTGCCCTGAGAAACCGCCAGCGCCGCCAGAAGCTGCCACCCGACCTAGCCGACGACATCATGCCCAAGAACATCATCATGATTGGGCCGACGGGCGTGGGCAAGACGGAGATTGCGCGACGGCTGGCCAAGCTGACCAATTCGCCGTTCCTCAAGGTTGAGGCCTCGAAGTTTACCGAGGTGGGCTACGTGGGCCGCGATGTGGAGTCCATGATTCGCGATCTGGTCGAGATCGCCATCGACATGGAGCGCGAAGAGCGGCTGGAAGAAGTGGAAGACAAGGCGGAGATGAACGCCGAGGAGCGGCTGCTGGATGTTCTGCTGCCTCCTCCGCCGGCCTCGCCTGTGCCCGTATCGCCTGCGACCTCCGCGCCAGTTGTTGCGCCTTCTGTGCCGGTAGCCCCGGCAGCAGCGGCAACGGCCCCGGCGGCTGGTGAGGACCAGTTGGTTCTGACCGGCTCGGACAGCTACCAGCGCTCGCGCGAAAAGCTGCGCTTGCAGTTCCGCGAGGGCAAGCTGGACGACCGTCAGGTGGAGCTGGATGTGCGGGACCGCGGCACACCGCAGTTCGGCATCATTAGCAACCAGAACCTTGAGGACATGGAAATGAACCTCAAGGACATGCTGCCCAACATTTTTGGCAGCGGCAGCAAGAAGCGGAAGATGAAAGTCGACGACGCCTTCGACTACCTCGTTCAAGAGGAAGAGAGCCGTCTGATCGACATGGACCAGGTGAACCGCGCGGCGGTGGAGCGTGTGGAGTCCAACGGCATCATTTTCCTGGATGAGATCGACAAGATTGCCGGACGTGAGGGCGGGCATGGACCCGACGTTTCTCGCGAAGGCGTGCAGCGCGACATTTTGCCCATTGTGGAAGGCACTACGGTAAACACCCGCTACGGCATGGTGCGCACCGACCACATTCTGTTCATCGCCGCGGGTGCGTTCCACGTTTCCAAGCCCAGCGATCTGATTCCCGAACTGCAAGGGCGCTTCCCGATCCGCGTGGAGTTGCAGTCGCTGACCGTGGATGACTTTTTGCGCATTCTGACCGAGCCCAAGGCGTCGCTTACCAAACAGTACGCGGCTCTGCTGGAGACCGAGGGCGTGACGCTAGAGTTTGCTCCTGAAGCGCTACGCGAGATGGCGGATTTCGCTTTCAAGGTGAACGAGCAGACGGAAAACATTGGCGCGCGCCGCCTGCACACCATCATGGAGCGGGTGCTGGAGGACGTGAGCTTCCTGGCGCCCGACGTGGTTCGCCGCGCACCGGATGAAGCCGCTGCCGCCGCGCTGCAAGAGGCGATCAAGAGCGAGTCTTCCACGCCGCTGCCCTATCAGGAGCGGGTAACAACTGCGGGCTCGGAGAAGGTCTTCCTGATTACCGCCGAGTATGTAAAGCAGATGGTTGCGTCCATTGTGAAGGACCAGGACTTGAGCCGCTACATCCTGTAGCGGTCGGGCTGTTTTTGAGGTGCGGCGACGAGAATTTCGCGTCGCACTTTCCTCGACTCGACGCAGTTCAACGCCAAGGAGAGAAGCCATGAGCAACGCCGCACTGCACAACAAGATCACCTACATTGAATTCACCACCACCGACATTGCGCGGATCAAGCAGTTCTACGGGACGGTTTTTGGCTGGACCTTCAAGGACTGGGGTCCGGACTATATCGACTGCAACGCGGCAGATTCCGGGATCGCCATCGGCTTTGCCAAAGGCGATGCCCCGCAGGAGCAGCCCAAGAGTGCGCCGCTGGCAGTACTCTACTCTGCAGACCTGAAGGCGACCCAGGCAGCGGTCGTCGCAGCGGGCGGAAGCATTGTTGTGCCTGTCTTCGAATTTCCTGGTGGGCGGCGGTTCCACTTTTCCGACGGACTGGGCAACGTGCTGGGCGTCTGGTCGGAGTAGGACAGTTCTTTAAGCGGGATTTGTGGTTTCCCAGGTCTCAAAATCGAGACCTGGGGCACCCGTTTCTATGCTGAATCAGACGGCGGCGGGAGCGTGTACTTCGATCTCCGTCAGGCGCTTGGCGAGCAGGGTTTCCAGCTTGACCAAGGCGGCGGAGAAGCCCTCGATGCCTTCCTTCAGCTTGTCAGTGGCCATGCGGTCTGCCGCGTGCATGCGGTCGAAGGCGGCCTTGTCTACGACGATCTTTTTGATGTCGAAGGACTGGGCGGCTTCAGGGTCGAGCTTGCGCGGCAGGTCGGCCTGGGTGGCTTCAAGCTCAGCCAGCAGCTTGGGCGAGATGGTGAGTAGGTCGCAGCCGGCCAACTCGGTGATTTCGCCGATGTTGCGGAAGCTGGCGCCCATCACCTGCGTCTTGTAGCCGAACTTTTTGTAGTAGTTGTAGACGCTGGTGACGGAGACGACGCCGGGATCTTCCGCGCCCTTGTAGTCCTTGCCGGTGTCTTTCTTGTACCAGTCGAGAATGCGGCCCACGAAGGGCGAAATGAGGGTGACGCCGGCCTCGGCTGCGGCAATGGCCTGATGCAAGCCGAACAGCAGGGTCAGGTTGCAGTGGATGCCTTCCTTCTCCAGCACTTCGGCGGCGCGGATTCCCTCCCAGGTGGAGGCGATCTTGACCAGGATGCGCTTGCGGCCGATGCCCACCTTGTCATATTGCGCAATGATGCTGCGCGCCTGGGCGATGGTGGCCTCGGTGTCATAGGAGAGGCGGGCATCCACTTCTGTAGAGACGCGGCCGGGAACGATGGCGAGAATCTTTTGCCCGAAGGCGATGGCCAGCCGCTGGAAGGCCAGATTGGCCACGGCCTGTGCGGTGGCCGCTGCGCCCAACTCCTTGCGCGCGGCAAGCAGAACGCCGTCCACGATGGGCTGGTACTGCGGCATTTGGGCGGCGGCGGTGATCAGAGACGGGTTGGTGGTGGCGTCCTGGGGACGAAACTTTTCCATCGCCTCAATGTCGCCGGTGTCGGCGACGACCACGGTGTAGGTGCGCAACTGCTCAAGCAAATTCTTCGGCATGATTCCTCCTGGGAATGGGGTGGCTTCCGCCTGAAAACTCTCCCGGCGCCACTGTACACCTATTAAGATTCACCAGAATGAGCATGGTTGCACAGGAGATGGGTTGCAGGCGGCGCTGGCGGGGGACCAGGAAGAAAATAAAAGCCAAGTTCAAGAAAACAAAGAGCGCTTATAGGTTGTATGCTTTCCCACCCATCGCAGAGTACGCGAGGTATGGGGCACCCTGTTTCATCTGCTGTGGGCTGGTGAAGTCGGTGGGGGACCGATTCGCGCTAAAATAAAAGCAGCCGTATGACTCTTTATCAGCCCATCCCGGCCCTTCTCTAGCGGCGCCCGCCGCCAACACTTGTTTTCCGCCCATTTTCGTTGCATTCCCCTAAAAACCAGTGAAACGCGACCGCGCACGCGCCTATGAATTTTGCCGTGACCATGAGGTTTTATCGTGATTGACCGTTTGGAACAGATGGAGCACCGCTACGAAGAGCTCTCCGCCCAGCTTTCGTTGCCCGAAATCATCAACGACCGTGAAAAGCATCAGCAGGCGGGCAAGGCGCTCAGCGATCTGGAAGTGCCGGTGATGAAGTACCGCGAGTTGAGGCAGGTACAGCAGGGGCTGGAAGAAGCGCGCCTGATGCTGGCCGATCCCGACATGAAAGACATGGCCGTGGAAGAGATTGCCCAGCTGGAACCGCGCGCGAAGGAGTTGCAGGACGAGATCAAGATCCTGTTGCTGCCCACGGATCCCAACGACGAGAAGAACGTCATTTTGGAAATCCGCGCCGGCACCGGCGGCGACGAGGCTTCGCTGTTTGCCGCGGAGGTCTTCCGCATGTACCAGCGCTTTGCCGAGCAGCACCGCTGGAAGATTGAGCTGCTGTCGATGTCCGAGTCGGGCGTGGGCGGCTACAAGGAAGTCATCGCCATCATCGAAGGCGACCGCGTCTACTCGCAGATGAAGTGGGAGAGCGGCGTGCATCGCGTGCAGCGCGTACCGGCGACGGAAACCCAGGGCCGCGTCCACACCTCGGCTATCACGGTTGCCGTGCTGCCCGAAGCCGAAGACGTGGATGTGAAGATCGAGGCCAAGGACATCCGTATCGATACGTTCTGCTCCTCGGGGCCCGGCGGGCAGTCTGTGAATACGACTTACTCCGCGGTGCGCATTACCCACTTGCCCACGGGCACGGTGGTCAGTTGCCAGGACGAGAAGTCGCAGATCAAGAATCGCGACAAGGGTATGCGTGTTTTGCGCTCGCGCCTCTACGACTTGGAGATGGGCAAGCAACAGGCCGAGCTGGCCAAGGAGCGCAAGTCGCAAGTGGGCACGGGCGACCGTAGCGAGAAGATTCGTACCTACAACTTTCCTCAGAACCGGCTCACCGATCACCGCATTGGCCTGACGCTGCACCAGCTCGATTTGGTGATGGAAGGCCGGTTGCAGCCCATCGTGGATGCGCTGATCAGCCACTATCAGGCCGAGCAGTTGAAGGCCGACTCCAGCCAGGCGGCCTGAGCCGTGCCGCTGCGGCAGTGGATCCACCAGGGCGAGGCGCGCCTCAGTACGGGTCCGCACCCGGATCGCGCCCGCCGCGATGCCGAGCTGCTGATGCTGCACGTGCTGGGTAAAAACAAAGCCTGGCTGCTGGCGAATCCGCATGAAATTCTGACGGCCAAAGAAACTGTTCGCTATTACGCAGTGGTGGACCGCCGCTTGGCCGGCGAACCTATCCAGTACATCCTGGGTGAAACGGAGTTCTACGGGCTGCCCTTCCAGGTGACGCGGGATGTGCTGATTCCCCGGCCTGAAACCGAGCACCTGGTGGAGAAGGTCATCGCGCTGGCCGACGGGTTCCATCAATCGCTCACGCCACAGCCGCGCATCGTGGACGTGGGCACCGGTTCCGGCGCAATTGCTGTAACCTTGGCAGCCAAACTGACTTATGCAGGAATCACGGCCATCGACCTTTCTGCGGCGGCCCTCTCTGTGGCGCGGCGCAACGCGGAATTGAACGGTGTCTCCAAGCAGATCCACTTTCTGCAGGGCGACCTGCTGGCCCCGGTTGCGGAAGGCCGCTTCGAGATCGTGGTCTCCAATCCGCCCTATGTGCCCCAGGGGGACCGTGACGGGCTAGCCGTGGAAGTGCGCGACTTTGAGCCGGGACTGGCGCTGTTTGCCGGCGACGACGGGCTGGACATCTATCGCCGCCTCATCCCAGACGCCTTCGCCGTGCTGGTTCCCGGCGGCTTTCTGGCCATGGAAATCGGGTTCGGGCAATCGGAAGCGATTGAGAAATTGCTGGCTGTGGCGGGCTTCGAACAAATTGAGTTCGTGCCTGACTTGCAGGGAATTCCACGGGTAGCCTGCGAGCGGCGGCAGTAAGGCTGTCGCACATGGAGCGAGCCTCATGCGTTCCCACCCTAGCCGCAAAAACAAATACGCGGCGAGGGTGGGGCACCCGGCAGCGGAAGTAATCCCTTCGCCTATGTCTCGATTTTGAAGCTCGGGAGAGTTGGATCTCATCAGACAAGAGGCCCAGATAGCAAGAGGCCCGCATTTTTCTGTAGACTCGTCACCGAAAGGATTCTTCTTCATGCCTGCATCCAAAGGTTATGCCGCGCTCGATGCGCAATCTCCCATGGCTCCATTCAACTTCGACCGCCGCGAGCCCGGCGATGCTGAAATTACTGTTGAAATTCTCTACTGTGGCGTTTGCCACTCCGATCTTCATCAGGCGCGCAATGAATGGGGCGCATCGCGCTTCCCCATCGTTCCGGGCCACGAGATTGTGGGTCGCGTGACCGCAGCGGGCAGCGCCGTGAAGCGCTTCAAGGTGGGCGACATTGCCGCTGTGGGCGTGATTGTGGACTCGTGTCGCACGTGCGATCCGTGCAAGCGCGGGGAAGAACACTACTGCGAAGAGGGTGCGGTAGAAACCTACAACAGCATTGACCGCGTGGACGGCTCAATCACTCGGGGCGGCTATTCCAATAACTATGTGGTGGACGAGCGCTTTGCTCACACCGTGCCGGCTAACTTGGACTTGGCCGCCGTGGCTCCGCTGCTGTGCGCCGGGATTACGACTTATTCGCCGCTGCGCCACTGGAAGGTAGGCCCCGGCATGAAGGTGGGCATTGTGGGCCTGGGTGGCTTGGGACACATGGCGCTGAAGTTTGCCCACTCGTTCGGCGCGCATGTTGTTCAGTTCACCACCAACCTGCGCAAGAAGGAAGACGCGCTGCGGCTGGGTGCCGATGAGGTTGTGCTCTCCAAGGACCCCGAAGCCATGAAGGCCCACGCACGGTCTTTCGACTTCATTCTGGATTGCGCCGCCGCGCCGCACTCGCTGGACATCTACACCGCGCTGCTGAAGCAGGACGCCACCATGACGCTGGTGGGCCTGCCCGATGTGCCTCCGTCGATCAACATCTTCAACCTGATCGGACGGCGCGCCTCCATTGCCGGATCGATGATCGGCGGCATGCCCGAGACCCAGGAGATGCTGGATTACTGCGGAGCGCATAACATCGTCTCCGACGTCGAAGTGATCCCGATCCAGAAGATCAACGAAGCTTATGAGCGCATGTTGAAGCAGGACGTGAAATATCGCTTTGTCATCGACATGAGTTCGTTGAAGTAAGAGACTTATTTCAAGAAACAAAACAGGCGTCCGCATAACTTATGCGGACGCCTGTTTTGTTTTGAGTGCATGTTTTTACCAGGCCGAAGGCCCCTTGATGCGCACGTGGTAGTTATAGACCAGCAGCGTCAACGTCCCGAACACCATGGCCACCAGCGCCAGCGGCGCACCAAAAGGATAACCCTCCGTCAGCGAGAAGCGGATCAGGATAATCGACACAATGAACGCGGCGTTGCGAAACACCAACTCGTACTTTCCAGAGACCACCAGGGACAGAATCAGGACCAATACATCGGTAAAGATCATCACCGTGAAAAGGTCGTTATAGAACGTAGTTGCGGACTCAATGGAACCTTGTCCGGTCATCATGGTCTGCCAAACCGCTCTCGCGAATAGAGCGATATTGTAGGCGGCCATCACCAGCAGCGTCAGGGTCAACCCGGCCGCGACCACTTTCTTTTGCGCAATGAACCGCTGCTTGCCCCGCGAGAGCACTTCTGTCGAGGAGGCATTTGTGCGCTTCATCGACACGTGATGAAATACGGCCACAAGAAAGAACATCAGGAACCCCGCCCACATATCCATAAACATGGGCAGTGTCTCCATGGTCAGGCGGTGCTCCGTCACCAGGTCGCCGGCCTTGGCAATGTCCCGGAACACATCGCGGATGTAGATCAGCGACACAATTTCGAACTGGTTGGCGATGGAGCGTGTCGTCGATTCGGGCAGCGCCGAGATGAGGGTCAGAACTTCGTAGAACAGGATGAAGTTGAACGGAGTGGAGATCGCGGACAGATAGTTTTGACCTGCTTCCGCAATCAGCACCGGTGGATGCGCCAGTGACCGAGCCAGAAAAATCAGCAGCAGGTGAATCGAGAAACCCGCGATGCTCAGATTGATGGCCATGTTCTTGATCGTCGTCCGGCTCGCATCGGAAAACACCCGATCATGAACGGAGTCGAGCCAAACCATCAGGCGGGCCGATGCCGTCTGGTTGCTGCGGTCGGGTTTGTTCTGCACAGGCACCATGGTTTCTCAGATTGTTTCGAGCTTAGACTACCGTACTCAGCTTGCATGCACGGCCATTATTTTCATGGTGTGAAAGACGGCGATAACATTCATGAAGCCCGGCCCGTCTTGTTCAAGTCTTTATGAAACCCCAAATCTTTGCCGCATAAGTTCTTGGTGATGTAGAGAATCTGTCCGTAGTGCATTGCGAAGTGCTCCACCACCTGATAAACCGCATACAAGCCGGTCACGTGGTAGCCCTGAATGTCGTACTCTGCCAGCAAGTCAGCCGCGGTCAGCCGCGCCAGCACCTGCGATGCTTCCTGCAGGGTTGCGTCGAGTTTTTCCACCAGCGCCGCGGCCGGAAGTAACTCGTCCGCGTCGAATTCGGCAGGCCGATCGCGGTGGTCTTCCTGCTTGTTGAACGAAGCTACCAGCCATTGCCGCATATTGCCATTCATGTGCAGCATCAGATTGCCGATGCTGTTGCTGGCCTCGTTGGGACGCCACCACAACTGGCTCTCGGTGAGCGATTCGACACAGCCGCGCAGGCGCGGCCAATCCTGGTCCAGCAGTTTGCGCCGGGAAAACTCAAGAAATAGCGTTGTCACATTCGCATCCACACTCGTCATTGAAAGACAAACCTCCTTCGCGATGAATTCTTAAATGTAGCTTACGCTCGACCACAAAAGATCCCGCGGTTCATTGCCGAAATTGTCTGCGCCAGCATAGAATTCCTCTGAAATCGTTTTCACGAGGATCGACTATGCGAATTCTTGCTCCACTCTCTTTTGCAGTTCTGGCTTTGGCTACCGTCTCTGCAACCGCACAAACTCCCGCCGCGCCGAAGGCGCAGTTGGCCGCACCGCAGGTGGCTCTCACTCCGCCCATGGGCTGGAATAGTTGGAACTACTTTGCCGGCAAGGTGGACGACAAGGGTATCCGCGCCGCCGCAGACCAACTGGTGGCCACCGGCATGAAAGACGCTGGGTATGTCTACGTCAACATTGACGACACCTGGGAGGGGCAGCGCGATGCGAATGGCGTTCTCCACGCCAACGAAAAATTTCCGGATATGAAGGCGTTGGCCGACTACGTCCACTCCAAGGGATTGAAGATCGGGATCTACTCTTCGCCGGGGCCGCAGACCTGCGCGCGCTTTGAGGGTTCGTATGGCCACGAGGAGCAGGACGCGAAACTGTACGCCGAGTGGGGCTTCGACTACCTGAAGTACGACCTGTGCAGCTTTCGCAAGGACGTGATGTACAAGCAGGCGCCCAACGACAAGGCCGCGCAGATGCGGCTGATGCAGGCCGCCTACGAAAAGATGGACAAGGCGCTGAAGGCTACGGGAAGGCCGATCGTTTATTCGTTTTGCCAGTACGGCTGGGACGCGGTGTGGGAGTGGGCTCCCAAGGCGGGCGGCAACCTGTGGCGCACTACTGAAGACATTGAACCCACCTGGGACCGCATCGCGCTGCTGGGCTTCGGACAGGCTGGTTTGGAGAGCTACGCAGGGCCCGGCCACTGGAACGATCCGGACATGCTGGAAGTGGGCAACGGCAAACTGACCATGGCCGAAAACCGCTCGCATTTTTCGCTATGGGCCCTGCTGGCTGCACCCTTGCTGGCGGGCAACGACCTGCCCAATATGACGCCGGAAGTGAAGGCCATCCTGACCAATCGCGACGTGATCGCCGTCAATCAGGACAAGCTGGGCAAGCAGGGAACGCGCGCCTATGCCGAAGGCGAAGTCGAAGTCTGGGCGCGGCATTTGGCGGGCGGCGGACTGGCCGTGGGCATCTTCAACGTGTCGGAACAGGACCGCGTCAGCACGCATCCCTTTCACCTGAACCTGGCCAAGCTGGGGCTGCACGGGAAGCAGACAGGCAAGGACCTGTGGACAGGCAAGACGATCACGCTGACCGACGGGCAGGCGCTGGAAATCGTGAAGCACGACGTGCTGATGGTTCGCCTCGATTCGCCAAAATGAGGACAGTAGGACAACACCTGGAATGCGGCGGGACAGTACGAGTTGGTAACTGTTCTGCACAAAGCTGGGTGAAAAGTGTGTATGTGGGAGTGCGCATAGTTTTGGAAAAATTGGACAAATAGGCCGTTTTTAAGGGATTTTCGCACGCGATAAAACGATTTTTCGCGTGCGAATTGGCCTCATTTGAGACACGAAGACGGTCAATAGATCAACATATATGACTACCGTGTGCCAGACTCTTGATGATCTACAGGCGCCCAGCTTTGTCGCAACGAGGCAGAGCTACGGTAGAAGGAATCGGAATGAAAGCTGGAATCGTTGGGACGCGGCTGGTGGCCGTGACGGTTTTGTTTGTTGTGTCGAGCGCAATGCTGGCGGCGCAGGCAGCGGGGAGTTATGCGGCGCGGGCGGCAGGGTGGCGCAAACAGATCAAGCAGACACTCTATGTTCCGGACAAGCTGCCGCCGCTGGAAGCGAAGGTGTGGTCCAGCTTTTTTCCTGCGCCGGGCGTGATTGCCGATCGGGTCACGTATCGGACGGCGAGCGGGATGCTGGTTCCGGCCATTGTCTATCGGCCGGAGCACTGGGTGGGGCAGGCGAAGGGTGCGAAGCTGCCGGGCATGGTGATTGTGAACGGCCACGGGGGCGACAAGTTCAGTTGGTATGCGTTCTATTCGGGCATGATGTTTGCCCAGGCCGGCGCTGAGGTCGTGACGTATGACCCGATTGGCGAGGGCGAACGGAACGTCGAGAAGAAGTCCAGGGCTGGCGCGCATGACCGCATTGTGCAAACGCCGGAGGGTGTGCAGGCGGAGGATTGGGGTCAGCGGCTGGCGGGTCTGATGCAGGTGGACCTGATGCAGGCGGTAACCTACCTGACCCAGAGGCCGGAGGTGGATCGCGGCAGGATTGCGGTGCTGGGCTACTCGATGGGCGCGTTCGTCAGCGGGATTGCCGGAGCCATCGATCCGCGCATTCATGCGGTGCTGTTGAGCGGCGGCGGAACGTACGACGACCTGAGCGATGGGGCGAAGACCTTCGATGGCGGCAAGCTGCCGTGCCAGACGCCGCCGTGGAAAGCGCTACGCGTGCTGGGCGATGCACCGCACACGCGCGGCTCGGTGATGTATGCCTTGAACGCGGACCGCGGCGTGATGCTGGTGGAGAATGGCGCGGCGGATGAGGTGATGGACATTCCGCATCACGGGCCGGAGTGGTTTGCCAGTATAAGGGCGCAGGCGATTGCGCTGCGCGGGTCGGACCGCAATCTGTTCACGACTCACGTGGATGCTGCTAAAGGGCACCGTACGGCCTGGGTGGAGCGCCCTGCGGTGGAATGGCTCAACGAACAGATTCACTTTGCCAACTGGACGGCGGCGACGATTGCGGGCTTGCCGGCGGTGCGCATCGGGGACTGGGCCAAGGCGAACGGCGTCGAGTTCACAAAGAACTACGAGCGGGAAGATCGCGAGGGCGGGTTGATGGCGCTGGGCGGCGCACTTCCAGGAGTTGCGCAGGAGCAGTTGATGGCGCTGCCGGCGGGGGATTGGGAAAAGCTGCGCAGCGAGTTGACGTACGAAAGCTGGGCGGAGAAGACGCTGGCGGCGGAACAGGCAGCGGTGCGGCGGTAGAGCTGCTGACCTGGAATTTGCGGTTTGCCAATCCGCCTCGCGAGCATTGCCCTTGCTTGTTGAGATGAAAAGAATGCATAAGTCCGGACCTGAAGGAACTGAAATTGCCACTCTTTCCAGAGGCTGAAGTCCCCGGCTCCTTCCGAAATCTGCGATCTACGACTGCTGAACCAATCCCGGCCCCTCCCTTCTGCCTCCAGTCCCCTGCATGTGCCGTTTGTCACAGGACGGTTACAGTCTGGCTGTGATAGCATCCGCTTCTTAGCAAGAGACGCCGTGCGGATATGTTTTCTATTCATCCGTTTGGCGCGGCCCGAGACGCTTCCCATGATGGACGAGGAAGACGGCAGACCGGGGTTTGTGGCTGAGCAATTCGGCCACCTTGACGCCCTCACGGACGTCCCTACGGCCTTCCTGTGCCCGGCTTGCTCTAATCCCTTCATTTTTCGCATTGCGAGATTCCGCGGGAGCAGCGCTGCGAGCTCTCACCTTAGCCGCAAAAACAGCGACGCGGCGAGGGCGGGGCACCCGTTTTTGTCGGGAGGCGTGAGCTTTTCCCGCACAAGTTCGCTACCTGACAAGAAACAAGAAGGCAAAGTCAACAAAAGCACATTCGTATCGTTCGATCTGTATTGCTTTCCCACCCTTTCGCAAAGTGCGCGGAAGGATGGGGCACCCAGTTTCATCCGCTACGAGCCGGCAAAGACGGTGGACGACTAAGCACGATCAAGGAGAAACACAATGAAAACGTATCAAGGAAGTGAGATCCGCAACGTAGCTGTAATGGGGCATGCGCACTGTGGCAAGACCACCTTGATTGCCGCGCTGCTGCATGCCGCAAAGATGACCCCAGTCCAGGGCCGCGTGGCCGATGGCTCAGCCGTGACCGCGTATGACGAAGAAGAAGTAGCCCGCGGCGTGACCATGCAGAATGCTGTCGCCTTTGCCGAGTGGCAGGGCGTGAAGATCAATTTTGTCGATACTCCGGGGTTTCATATGTTCAGCCACGAAGCCCGCGCGTCGTTGTTGCCTGTGGAGACGGCTGTGGTGCTGGTCAACGCCCAGAATGGCGCTGAGGCCATGACGGAGCGGGTGTGGAAGTTTGCCGAAGAGGCCGGAGTGCCGCGCATCGTGGTGGTGAACCAGATGGACCATCCCAAGGCGGGTGGTGGCGGCGGGTTGAGTGCGCTGGTCGATGACCTGGTGGAGCGCTGGGGACGGCAGTGCGTGCCGGTACAGTTGCCCATTCAGGATGCCCAGGGCTTTCACGGTGTGGTGGATCTGGTGACCATGGAGTCCTACTCCTACACCCCGAACGGCGATGGCCGCGGCAAGCTGGTTGAAATGCCCAACAGTCTGGCTGCCCAGGCCAAGGCCGCGCATGAGGCGCTGGTGGAGCTGGTGGCCGAGGGCAAAGACGAGCTGATGGAGGAGTACTTCGAGAAGGGCACCATCCCGCAGGAGCACCTGATCGCCGCGCTGCATGAAGCCATTCGCGAAGACCGCATCTTTCCGGTGCTGTTTACCAGCGGCCTGGCCAACATGGCCAACGACCACCTGCTGGACTTCATCAAGGCTTATGCTCCCGCGCCCATTGAGCGCTCGCCCATCGCCGTCCATGCCCCCGTGGCAGAGGGCGTGGCGGCCGACGCAGCCGATTTGGCGGAGGATGGAGTTACCTTCCGCAAGGTGGACGACAAGGAACCGGCGGGACTGGTGGTCTTCAAGACCATGACCGACCCCTTCGCAGGGCGCGTCTCCTTCTTCAAAGTCGTCAGCGGCGTGATCAAGAACGACGTTACGCTGGAAAACTATACCCGGCACAACCAGGAAAAGCTGGCCCACCTGAGCGTGATGCAGGGGCGCAAGGCGATTGAGGTTGCCGAGCTGCACGCCGGCGACCTGGGCGCGGTGGCCAAGCTGCGCGACACGCTGACCGGCGACACGCTGGGGCAGAAGGGCGCGGAGATGCAGATCGATTTGGTCCAGTTCCCCGAGCCTGCGATGACCTATGCGATTGAGCCAAAGACGCGCGCCGACGAGGACAAGCTCGCTCCGGCCATCCACAAGTTGATGGAAGAGGACCGGCTGATCCGCTTCTTCCGCGACCCCATGACCAACGAGTTTCTGATTGCCGGGGCCGGCCAGCCGCACATTGAAACCATTGTGAGCCGGTTGAAGAAGCGCTATCACGCCGAGGTGACGCTGAAGTCGCCCAAGGTGCCATATCGCGAGACCATCCGCTCCAAAGCCGAGGCGCAGGGCAGGCACAAGAAGCAGACGGGCGGGCACGGGCAGTTCGGCGACTGCAAGATCCGCATGGAGCCATTGCCCCGCGGCGGCGGCTTCCAGTTTGGC
>Ga0224531_1000642_pt1 | contig 17052 bp, 16 predicted proteins | sample CBST100metaG_FD_179876 | JGI IMG/M metagenome (GOLD analysis project Ga0224531, IMG submission 179876) | Peat soil microbial communities from Stordalen Mire, Sweden - C.B.S.T100 | ecosystem: Environmental > Terrestrial > Soil > Wetlands > Peat | place: Sweden: Norrbotten County, Stordalen Mire... | reverse complement strand
GCCCCGCCAGCATCGCTTCATGGAGACTATTGACGAGTCCGTACTCGAGTTGGTGCTCCTGGTCAATCTCTGCATCGTGCACGGTGTATTCTGGCGTCCACTGCAAGAAGTTCACTGATACGGTAGACATTTTCAAACGGCTCCTCTAACGATGCGACAAACGCTGAAATCCACAACGGCATTACGCAAATCCGGGTACTGGAAGAGCGTCTGGATTAAAAGAACTCCACATTGTCCCCGAGTTCATCTGCTTCCCCTGGTGGAGAGTTCTGCCCATCAACCTGCGCAATATCAGGCGCCGTCCCAGCCGCTGCTCTGGCGACACTCTGGTGTACATCAACTTCCGCCTGCATTGTGTAATGGCTTACGAAATCGGCTAGCCCAGAATCGGAGTTCTCATCGTCACCGCGCGGTAGGTCGGACTGGGCGCTCTCTCCGATTTCCTTGATTGTCCCTTGCGCACGTTCAACAGCCTTGGCAAAGAGCCTGCCGACAGAAAAGTTCATACGAGTCGCAGCAAGGTCTTCTGCGAGACGGTCGCCCTGGACAACGATCTGAGAAATCTGCGCAAAATTGATCTCGGTTGCAGAGTGCAGTTCCTCGACTGCCAGGCGCAGGTCGTCCGTGTATTCATCCCCATTCGTGTGCTCGGCGGCGGGATCCGGTTCGCGTTCTCCGTGCGAGCCTGTGGCGGCCTCGCTCATGGAGCCAAGTGAGCCCAGGAGCGATTCGGAACGCTCTCTGCATTCGGACGCCAATTGCTGCACTGAGCCAGCGAGGACGTCGAGAGCGCTGCCGGTGACGCCCAAATGGAACGCGCTGATGCGTGCGTTCAGCGCCATCTTGCGCATCCGGGGTTGAATTTGCTGGATCTCTTGAATGGACTCGCTCATTCGGTCGATGTTCATCGCCAAACCTTTTTTTGTGGCCTGGGCGTCCGCTTCAGCTTTTGCAGCGTTGCCGAGCCTGGCGAGAATCGTCCTGCAATGCTGTTCCATCTCCAGAAAGAATGAACCGTTCTCATCCTTGCGAAGCCCGCCTAGGGCGCGGCTTTCTTCGGCCATCTCCAGTACATGCCTGGCAATGCCTTCCAAATTGCGCTCAACCGACGCAACGGAAGCGGTAAATTTCTCGTTGGCATCGGCAAGTTGTGCAGCTTGCAATGCCAGGACTTGCGCAGCGCCTCGCGTGTTGCGGGAAGCGCCGTGGTCTTCTCCTGCAGGTTCAGCATCGAGACGCCGGAGCACTTCGATCACATGCTCGACCTGCTGCCGCGTAATGTCGTGGAACTGGATGGACACGATCAGCTTCTTGAATGAGTCCGATATGGCGCCGTACTGGGACACTAAGCGAACTGATGATTCATGCGCCTTGTCTTGCATATCGCGGAATGACGACAGGCTGACCAAGGTTTCGGAAATCAAGGCTGGCAAGCCTTTCGCATGCCGCGCCTGGATGACTGAAGCCTCTTGCATTGCAGCTTCGATTGGCGGGATCAGCGAATCGGCAATGGCCAGAGACCCCTCGACTCTGGTATCGATCTGCCCAGCCAGCAAGCTCACATCGTCAGCCAGATCGCTGAAGTCGACTCCTGTACTGCCAAGCCGCGCAGTCTCAATTCGCGTCAGCAACCCGAGCGTACGAAAAGTTGAAACGGTTTCCTGGAATCCGGAGAGCGTTCGCTTCAGAAGGCCTACCTCCCGGCGCATGTCGGCCAGGCCTCCGTTCCGCTCTCCCAGAGACGCTTTCAATCCCTTGGAGCGATCGAGAGCGTGCGTGAGCGCCTGAGCTGCTTGCTGTCCGTGCTCCGCGTTCGCCAAGGTGGTCAACTCAGATGAGATCACGCTTACCGCCTGCATGAACTCGGCCAGCTTCCCACCGATGCTCATGAAGCCCTGCTCGGTGTCATGATTAAGCAGGCTCAAGTCTGCGATCACTTGTCGGAGCGATTGGGTTGAGGCAGGGAAAGGCTCTGCCCTTAGCGGCATTCCTACATTGCGGACTCTCAGCTTATCGGTTAGCTGCATGCGATTCCACGCAGGCTGTGACATTCAAGCGCATTCAAGACAAGCACGACTCGTCCGTCTCCCATGATGGCCGCACCCTGGAACTCCTTGCATTGCTCCAGGCCGCCCGTCAGCGGCTTAACCAACACCTCGACTTCTGTAAGGAACTTATCGACTACAAGGCCGTATCTCGCCGTGCCTGCTTCAACGATTGCCACGGAAAGCTCTGGCGTCTTTGTGGGAGTCAAGCCTAACATCTCCGCGAGGCTGAAAATGGAATAGATGGTTCCCCGCACCTGTGCGAGGGTTTGCCCACGGTACTTGTGCGCCTCTTCCAGTGGCAGCTTGATCATGTCGCGAATGTTGCTGAGCGGCAGGATGTATTGCTGTCCGCCTGCTTCCATCAAGATGCCCTTTGAGACCATGAGGCTGGTCGGTAATTTGATCAGCAGCGAGGTTCCCTGGCCTAGCTTCGAGCGAATCTCGATTGTGCCTTGCAGGTTGCGAACGTTGCTATGAACGACGTCCATCCCAACTCCGCGGCCGGAGACGTCGGTTACCTTCTCCGCGGTCGACAGCCCTGGCAGGAATACCAATTGAAACGCAGCCTCTTCGCTCATGGACGCCGCAGCATTCGGGGTCAACAACCCCTTTTCGATGGCTTTCCTTTTGAGAGCATTTGCGTCGAGGCCTCGCCCATCGTCCTTCACCTCAATCGAAACGCTGCCTGCTTCGTGAACTGCACGCAGGGTCAGTTGCCCGGACGGGCTCTTGCCGTTCGCCAAGCGCTCCGCCGGCGGCTCGAATCCATGGTCGACAGAGTTGCGGATCAGATGAACCAGCGGATCGCCGATCTGTTCCAGGATCGTCTTGTCCAGTTCGATTCCCTCTCCTTCAATGACCAGCTGAACTTCCTTTCCGAGAGACCGTGCGAGGTCGCGCACGAGGCGGGGAAACCGCTGGAAAACTGTCTTCACCGGCAGCATACGAATCGACATGACGCTGTTCTGGAGTTCGTCGGCAATGCGCGAGATGCTTGAACCGACATCTTTCATATCTTTCACAACGGATGGGCCATCCGTGCCGTCATTCAGTTTCCGGATGAGCAGCGGGATAGCTCCGCGGGCGACGAGCAGTTCACCAACCACCGTCATCAAACGATCCAGCTTGACCTGATCGATGCGAATGGTCGCGGGCGAAGCGGAAGCGCTCGGCCGCTCGGGCGTCGCTTTTTCCGGAGGTTGCGCACCGCCAACAGGCTCGGGAAGATGATTGACATCGGCGTCCGGCGAGACGTGCTCAAGAACGGCGCGAACCTGCAGAAAGGCTTTGCCCAGGGCTGAGTGCTCTTCCTTGCCCAATGCCTGTCCAACAGTCGCAGCCGCCTCCAGTATCTGAATCTGTCGCGCCAACGATTCCTCGAGCTCCGGACAGTTCCGGTACAGTGCAGCTGCAGACAAGGTCTTCAGGCCACGCAGGTAAGTTGCAATGACTCGGCTTGTGGATTCAGGATCGCTTTCCATTCTTCGCAAACAGTCCGCGATCATCTCGACGCACTGCGATGCCGTATTGAGAAACGCTGCCTCCCGCACATCGACAATCTGACCAATCGGCGCCGAATCGATCTTGACTCCCAATTGCTGAAGCAATTGCGGCGAAACCACGCCGCCCGCGCCATTGGGTGTAAGGTTCCCCAGTAGAGTGCGGAGTGCATCGCATGTATCCAGTGCGATATGGATCGTCTCTTCCGAAACTTCTCTGACGGCGACGCCTCGGAACGAATCGAGAAGGGACTCCAGTGAGTGGGCTATGCGGAGAAGTAGTTGCAGCGGATGGGTGGTCTTGAAGGCAGTGTCCTTCACGTAATCCAGCAGCAGGCCCGAGTTCCCCTTTATGGAGTGAATACCTCGGAATAGCGAGTCCAGAGCATCTCTCGATGCAGGATCTTTCTCCAGCGCAAGCGCGTCCCGTTCCACTCTATCCAGGTTCTCCTCGCACTCCACCACAAACAGTTCGAGCATCTCGGGCGGTATGGAACCAAGCAGGGCTACCGACTCGGCTTGATCTTCGAACAGCCGGATACGTACTTCGCATTCGTCCTCGACGAAGACGAACACGTCTTTAATCGCCGCCTGGTCTTGCTCGGTAACGAGAAGAATCTCCCACCATAAATAGCAGTGCTCAGCTTCCAGCGAAGGCAGCAGAGGCACCTGGTCGACATGGGCCGTAATATGTGCCTGCCCCAGTGCCCGCAGGTCGTCCAGCAGTGTCACCGGATCCGCGCCGGAATAGAACATCTCGCGCTTCGGCTTGAAGATAATCTCAAATGCCCCACGGGCCTCAACGCGGAGCTTCGGCGCGATGCTCTGGTCCGTGTGCGCGTTTTCAGGCGCTGGCAGAAGCCGGGCGAACGCGCCGGTTACTTCTTCTTCTCCCTGGACGGCTTCTCCTTCAACCCTCTCCGCCAGAATAAGGCGGATCACGTCACATGCCTTGAGCCCGCAGTCGATCAAGTCCCCAGTAACAGCCAGGCGTCCTTCACGCGCGAGATCGAAGGCTTCTTCCATCTTGTGAGCGAACTTGGCAAGGTGAAGGTTGCCTGCGGTTGCCCCCGAACCTTTGATCGTATGGATAGCGCGGAAAACCCGGTTGACCAGCGACGAATTGCGCGGCTCCTCCTCAAGAAGCAGCAGGGCGCAGTCGAGCTCAATCAGCAAATCCAGAGCCTCAGCCCTGAATGCTTCGCGCATTTGCTCCATCACATCGATTGGCACCATCATCCGCCCCATTTCGTGCACAACATTAGCGCATTACCTTTTTCACTACCGCGAGAAGCTGATCCGGGTCAAAGGGCTTGATGATCCAAGCCGTTGCACCGGCCGCCTTGCCCTCCTGCTTCTTGTCTGTACTCGATTCCGTGGTCAACAAGATGATCGGGATGAATTTGTATTGCGGCATCGCTCGAATTTGACGGGTGAACTCCAGACCGCCCATGTTAGGCATATTCACGTCGACCAGAAAGAGATGGATGTCTTGCCCGCCGAGTTTGGACAATGCGTTTACGCCGTCCACGGCCTCGATAACCTGATAGTCGGCGCCGCGCAACACAAGCCCAACCATCTGGCGGAGGCTGGGAGAATCGTCTACTGTCATGATGTTCTTCACAAATCCTCCCGGACACTGAGTAACTCGCGCCGCAGGCCGCATCGATCCACAGCGGAGATGAAAAACTCCGAAGGGTTATCGAACGAGACTCCTGTGTAGGTCCTGCGCAGCGAATACAGAAGCTGAAGGATACACGTGTCGATGTCCTCCAGGCCTTGCGTGCCCACATGGATCGGCACTCCGTCCTCGGGAATCTCACCCAGCATTCCGGCAAGATCGGAAGCGTGCTGGACGGTCACCGAACCTTCGAGATTAAGAAGACGTTTGCCTTGCTCGTTATCAATGGAAAACGGCACCGCTCTCCTCCTGTTCATTGCGTACTAGTTGGCGCTTAAAACCATGCGAATGTTTTCTACCATCATTTCCGGTGAACTGGGTTTGACAATGTAGAGGTTTGCTCCCGCTTCAAACCCCTTCATCTTGTCCCTGGCTTCGCTCTCCGTGGACACGATGATGATGGGAAGAGCGCTGTATTTCTTGTCGGTGCGAACCCGCCTAATGAACTCGTATCCGTCCATATTGCTCATATTGATGTCGCTGAGGACCAGGTCGCAGGAGTTGGCGTATAACTTCTCCAGTCCATCGCTTCCATCTACGGCCGTAATAACCTGAAAGTTGGCTTCCTCCAAGATGTAGGAGTGGTAGCTCCTGACAAATTCCGAGTCATCCACGATCAGAATTGTTTTCTTCGTAATCACAAAGCTACTCCTTTACATACACCAAATGGTTTTCAAATTTCTTCAATGTGAACGCCGATGTCACGCGTCCTATCGACTCGGAATGCCCCAGGAAGATATAGCCTCCCGGGTTGAGCGCATTGTAGAAGTGATCCACAACCGACTTCCGCGAAAGATCGTCGAAGTAGATGAGGACATTGCGGCAAAAGATAAAATCGAATCCGCGCATGGCCCGCAGCGCCATGCGATCGTTCAGGTTTAGATAGCGTGGCTCAACCAGCGCGGCTGTCCTTCGCCGGACCGCATACTCCTCGCCTTCCGCAATCAGGTACTTATCCTTGTATTCCTGCGGAACGTCGTTGATTGATCTCTGTCCGTACCGCGCTGCCGCCACCTTCCGCAGCATGTTTTCGTCGATGTCGGTTGCCGTGATCTTGCAGTCCCATGACTGCGACTGAGGAAAGACCTCTTGAATGATCATGGCCAGTGTGTAGGCTTCTTCACCCGAAGAGCAACCGGCGCACCAGATCCGCAATGTCTTGTCTCCGCGGTCCTGCTTGGCTGACAGCACCTCTGGCAGGCAATAGTTGGCAAAGCCCTGCAATTGGTCATACTCGCGAAACATGTAGGTCTCGTTGGTGGTAACCAGGTTCGCCAACTCCTGCATCTCCAGGCCGCTGGCGTCGGCATAACTCACCATGAAGACATAGTCGTCCGGGTTGTCCATGCCAAGCGCCGCCATGCGCTTGGCAACCCGCGTTTTCAGGAAGTAGTTCTTCTTTTCGTCGAAATACAAACCTAACTTGTGATAGATTTGCTGGCCTAGCCTCTCAAGGTGTTCAGCCGTGATGGTTTGGAGGGGAGCATTGGTTAGCAACGGAGGGCCTCCAAGACTTCATCATCGGTCTCCTCGTGCAAGTGGGCCGCCAGCACGAGTTCCAGCCCGGGCCGTCCGGTCACGCGAATGGCTTCTGCCGCCCCAAGGCGAACAAGGCGCTCCGTGCTGGACAACCAGGAAACAAGGTGGGCGTACACGTCGTCGCGACCGCTCAAAAGCCCCAGGAGGCGCACCGCCTGGTAACGGCAAACCGGCGGATCTCCACTGTCAACCAGCGTCTCCAGTTCCGACAACAGAATTTCGCTCGCCTCCAGCGATGGGCAACGCCGGTGAATGGCCATGAGTGTGCTGAGAATCGCCGGGCGAAGGTTCGACCCGCGCACATACAACTGACTCGCAACTTCTGCAAATTCTCTGGCCGATCCCAGCGCGGCAATCGCTTTTAGATACGATGCCAACTGGAAGTCCGGTAGCTTCTCAAACTTGGGAAACAGTTGGCGAATTGCGGCCAATGAGGTTTCATGACCAATTCCAACCAGTGCCTCAAGGCAGGCGGAGATCAGCATGGGATGCGCGTCTGGCTGAAGAAGTTCTTCGATCCTTCCGCGGAAAGCCTCCGCCCGAATCTTTCCCAGGTTCTCTACGGCGGTAATCACCACATTCTGGTCAGGGTCGGAGAGCGCGGCGCTGTAGATTTCGTCAGTGCCGCTGGCTGGGTTACCGCTAAGAATGTCCAGGATGAGTTTTCTGGTGTTCTTATCGCCTTCGCGCATCGCCACGTTTAGGAAGGGGATGGAACGCGCACCTTTGTTGCGAAGCACATCCGCTGCCTGGTTGCGAATCTGCGGATCCGTGCTCCCAAGGAGCCGGATGGAGCCCTCGATAGCCGCATCCGCATCGATCCGAATCAAGGCCTGGAATATGACATCGCGCACCGCCCGAGATGACTCCTTGTCCAAGCGCTCCAGGAGGAAAGGCACACCGTCCGGATCGTTCAGATACCCGATGTCTTCTGCTGCATAGATACGCTTTGCCTGGTCGGAGCCATCCAACTGCGTCGCATACTCTTTGAGACTACTCATTGAATTGTCCTCCGGACGCTCTTCAGGATTTCTGCCGCAACTTGGTGACTTGGAGCAATAACACATGCTCCGCCTCTTTCGATCGCTTCACGTGGCATTCCGTACACCACCGCGGTTTGTTCGCTCTCAGCAATCGTGTGCCCGCCCGCGTTCTTGATCGCGACCATCTGGTCTGCGCCGTCGTCTCCAATGCCGGTCATCAAGACGCCGATAGTGTCGGCCCCGTAGACCTTGAGAACCGACTCCATCATGACGCCGACTGAGGGCACGAACAGAGTCGCCGGGGTCGTCGGCGTGCGAATCACAATCTCGCCCGTCATCTTGCGGTGCAAGCACAGATGCATTCCGCCGGGCGCCACGTAGCAGACGCTCGGTTCTACTGACATGCCCGAACGAGCCTCCACGACCTTGATTGCGCAACTGTCGCCGAGGCGCTTGGCAAACGATGCGATAAAAGAGGGCGGCATATGCTGCACCAGGAAAATGCTGGCGGGCAGGTCCGGGGGGATTTGTGGCAGCACCTCCTGCAACGTTGCCGGACCTCCAGTTGAGATTCCGATGGCTATGGCTCTCTTCCTGGTGTTGCTCTGGAACGTGGCGCGCGGGGGCGCTTGATATGTTTGGCGGCGCTCATGGGTGCGCTGCGTGCGGTCAACGATGCCTCGGTTCGCCGCGGCTCTGAGCTTGGAAATCAGTTCGTCCGCCACCGTGCCCAGGTTGGATGAGACCGTGCCATCCGGCTTGGCGACAAAATCGAAGGCCCCTAACTCAAGGCATTCGAACGTCGTCGTGGTCCCTTGTTGGGTAAGCGATGAAACCATGACAACCGGACAAATCTTCTCGTGCAGGATGATCTGCAGAGCTGTGATCCCGTCCAGCTTCGGCATGTTAATGTCCATCGAGATCACATCGGGCCGCAGGGCCCGAGCCTTCAATACGACATCTTCGCCATCGCGTGCCAGTGCAACCAGATCAAAGTCGGCCGACGCCGTGATGATCCGCTTGAGGGTCTGCCGCATTAGGGCGGAGTCGTCCGCTACCAGCACACGTATCTTTTTCATAGGCTTCTTGGTGGTACAGGGCCGTACGAGGCGGCCCTGTTTCAAGCTGCGTGGCTAACTTCGGAGAGATGCGCCTGCTCCTGCCGGGAGAGAATTCTCTCCACGTCGAGCAGCACGATCATGCGTTTGCCTTCATCCACCTTGCCGATCCCGGAGATGAACTGCTGGTCTATCCCTGAGCCGATCGCTTCTGGCGGCGGAGCGATATCCTTTCGTGCGAGATTCAACACTTCCCGCACGGAGTCCACCACCAGGCCGGTCTTGGTGCCCCCCAGATCGACGATGATGATGCGCGTGCGGTCGTCGGCAGGCTTGGCTTCCAGCTCGAAGCGCTTCCGCGTATCCAGCACCGGGATTACTTCCCCGCGCAGGTTTGTGATGCCCTCGATGAACTGCGCGGCGTTCGGCACCTTGGTGATCCTGCCGAGGCGATCAATCTCCTGAATCTGCGAGATGGGGACACCGAACTCCTCTTCGCCGAGCATGAATGTGACCAGTTGCAATTCGCTCAGCCCCTGCCCGTCAACGCCGGCCTTGCGAGTCTCCGTGATCTTCTCCTGCTGGGCAGTACCGTGAGCGGCGTTTTGAGCATCCCGCAGCTTTTGGTCCTTCATCAGGTTTGCAACGTCCAGTACCATGATCAACCGCGAACCATCTTCGAGCTTGGCAACGCCCGATAGTTCCATCCCACCACTCGATGTGATCAGAGGCGGCGGTTCGATCAGGCTCTTCGGCACATTCAGTACCTCGTGAACGTGATCCACTACCAATCCAAGAACAAATCCCCCGGAGTCCACAACGATGATTCGCTGATCCTCATGGATGTTCTGAGCGATTTCCTGCTCAAATTTGCACAAGGCGGCCACCGCTTCCAGTCCCGCAGAAAGAACCTCTTCCCCGCAGGCGTGCGCGGCATCGCCATCCCCGCATTCTTCGTACTTGGCGCGGTCCTGAAGCTGCTTGATGACTTTTTCGTTCAGTGCTCGCGCCTTGGCCAGGTCCTCCATTAGCGACTGGCTGGAACTATTGGTTTCAGCAATCCACTTCCGTAGATGCTCTGTTACAGAACCATTCACCTTCGAGTGCGCGTTGCCGGCAAAGAGTTTTCCTGTCTGGTCAATCCAGCGTTCGTACTCCTCGCGCACCGGTCGGCAGCTATCGGCAACCTCTTCTGCAAACGATCGATGCTGAAGGAGTCGCCGCAAATCGATGACCGGGAGAATCTGACCTCGGACGGTAAGCACTCCCAGCACGTAATCGGGAACATCGGGAACCTGGCTGGGAGTTTGCACGCGCAGAATCTCTCGGACGTGCTCCATGGAGAAAGAAAACTCCTCCTTTGCGATGCGGAAGGTGACCATCTTTTGGACTTCCGCGTCGGCGTTTCCAGACTTGTCTCGCGTCTCGCCGCTGGCGGCTGCACCTGGAGTCGGGCCGTTCGAGGAGGCTGCCTTGCGAGTAACGCCGATGTCGCAGACGTGGGCCGCATTCAGAGCCATAACAATGCGTTGCCCCTTGTCAAGCTTCACAACGCCCTCAAGGTAGTCCGAACTGGTGCCCTGGATCGCCGCCGGCGGCGGCTCAATTTCGCTTCTTAATACACGTGCCACCTGTTTGACGCGGTCCACGCGCAAGCCTGTCTTCACTCCATCGATATCGACGACTAGGACGCGGGTGCGGTCGGTCTCTTCCGCCCGCTCCATGCCAAAGCGGGTGCGCATGTCGATGACGGGCAAGACGACCCCGCGCAGATTGGCGATACCGTCGACGTAGGCTGGCGTGCGGGGGACTTTCGCCATCTTGGGAAGGCGAATGATTTCTTGTACCGCCATAATATCGAAGCCAAACTCCTCTTCCTTTAGCAGAAACGTGACGAGTTGGCTTTCATCCTTTAGGTTGGAGCTTTCCTGTTTAGTATCTGACGGCATTTCGAATCTCCTTCGACTTACGCTCACGGATCGGTGGGCATTCCTGATGCTGTGGTGTGACGAGGGCTCTCAATACGCGGCCGGCCTTTGAAGGAACGGCCACGTTGGGTGTGTTGGCTCTCTTGGCTCTCAGGAAAAGGCTTTACCCGTTTTGCAGTTCGTCGGCTTGCGATGCGATATCTTCGATCGCTTGAGCGATCTCCTGGGCAGCCTTCAATGCCTGCTCAGAGGCGCTAGCCGCTTCGGACGAGGCGCGCGAAGTTTCTTCGGCGGCAGTGGCGATCTGCTGGCTGGCTTTGCCTGCCTGTTCAAGTCCGGCTGCTGCCTCGCCCGATGCTCTCGCAATTTCCCGAATGTCTGCAACCACCACTTCGGACTCTTTTGCAATCCGATCGAGATTCGACGTTGAAGCCTTGGTGCGTTCCAATTCGGCCCGCCCCTTGCTCGCCGCCAGTTCGATATCGCCGGCAACCTTGGTGATCTGTGTTTGCACACTTTTGACAAGGTCTTTAATTCGGTCCGCATTTTCGCTGCTCTCGTTGGCGAGCGACCGGATGTCTCCTGCCACCACCGAGAAGCCGCGCCCGTATTCTCCGGCGCGTGCCGCTTCAACGTTTCCATTGACCGCGAGCATTTTAGTCTGAACTGTCACCATCACAATGGCATCGACGATCTTGTCGATTTTGCGCGTGCGTTCCTCGAGTTCCAAAACATTCTTGGCAGACTCGGCAGACGCATCGGCATTCTTTCCAACGTTGAGAATCAACGCATCCACGTTCTGCTTGTTGTTCGCCAGGAGCTTCTGCGTGGCCAGAGCCTTCTCCACGCTCAAATCGGAGCGATCTCCCATGCCCTTGGCGGCATCCCGCATCCGCTCGCCTAAGGCGTTGGAGACTTCTGCCGACTTGGCCTGGATACCAGCAGCCTTGTTGATCTGCTCGATTGCCGTGGAGATCTGTTGCGATGAGGCCTTCAGTTCTTCGGCGTTTGTGGATAGTTGTTCGGCTGTGGCAGCCAGCTCTTCCGCCGACTTCTGTGCATTCGTCGAGGTCTTCAATGCCTCGGCCGTTTCGGCCAGCGACCTGGCTGCATCGCTCATCTCCGAGTAAGCTTTTGACTGCTCCTGCGTTGATTTCTGAGCTTCCTCGCAGGCTGAAGTCGTTTCCTCGGCAGCCGCGGCAATCTCTTCAGCGCCCTTCAAATATGTCTGTGCGTCGGCCAAAGCTCCAGACGCGTTCTTCTGGATTTCGACGCAATTGACCCGAACCTCCTCATAATCGGTTGCGATCTTGAGCAGATCCTGCGTGATAACCTTGGCCTTCTCCACTTCCTCGCGGCCCTTTTTGCCGGCCGCTTCCGTGTCACCGGCTACCACCTTAACTTGGTTCTGAATTTCGTTTACGACTTCCTGGATTCCCCGCGCACTCTTCTCGCTGATCTCCGCAAGATTGCGCACCTCGTCGGCCACCACGGCGAACCCTTTGCCATGTTCTCCGGCGCGCGCCGCCTCAATTGCGGCGTTCAGGGCCAAGAGATTGGTCTGGTCGGCGATACGCGTCACAGCATGAACGATATTGCTTATTTCCTCTGACTGACGCTCCAGTTCGCCGATTTTCTTCGCAGATTCAAGATTCGCATCGGCAGCGTCGCTGACTCCTCGGATGAGGGCTTCAATATCCGTCGTGGTTGATTTTGCAAGCGCAACCACGTCGTTCACTCTCCGCAGAGACACTTCCGCGCGGCCATTGGCGGTGTCTGATGCCTTTTCAATCTGGTTGATGGCCGCCCGAGATTCCTCCGCCGCAGCCGATGCCTGGTCGGCGCCAGCGGCGATCGTATGCATCGTCTTTTCCATCTCTTCAACCGCACCTGTAGCTTGTGCAATCGCGCTTGCTACCTCGTCGGTTGCGGCGGAGAGCTTCTCTGCAACGGCTTGTGCACGGGCCATCGTGCGGGCGCGCGCCTTCTCGTCCGCCATCTTCTTGGCGGTGAGGCGGTTCTGGGCCAAATCGTCGCTGCGCCCGTTGGGCACTGAGAACGAATTCGCAGACTGCGCGGTGGAACTCTTTTGTGGCCCAAGACGGTTCATAGCAAGGCGGTTCGGCACGGGCGTACCGTTGCCGTTGCTGGGTGTTGCGGTCTGCTTAATCATTCCTATCTCCGGAGGTCGGCATCAGTCAACCGCTTAGATTATCGGCAGTGTGAGCAATTTTATACAGGCGAATGCGATTTGTTCGTTTAGAGCGAGCGTTTACTCTGACTTAGGGGGTGATTATCCTCATTTGAACAATCGTGCTATTTACAGAATTTGGCCTGTAAAACTAGAGACTTAAGCGTTTCTTTGCATACAAACTGCTGATAAGAGTCGCGATTGCCGCCTCGGTATGCGCGTCGTTGGAGAGGGCAGGTAAGGTTGTGAATGATCTTGCAGTTTACTTATTGCTAATCACAGGATTGCGCCCAGAAGTGCGGCCCACGGCCGCTAACCTAAACTCTGTGCGCCACGTGACGAACCGTTCGTGTGAAGTGAGAGAACCATTTGGCCCCTGCAGTCACTAATTCGGCCAATCGCACGAGATGGGTACAGAATTCGACGCTTGAGATGGGTGCAAAGTAGATCTTTCTGCCTCTAGAATCTAAACAGGGTCGGGACATATCTGAGCCACTACGGCTCTGCGCCCTATAACTACCGGTTACTGATCTGAGAACTTACGAGTGGGGCCTCAGGTGTCAGGCTTCGGCATCTGAGCGATTCCCGGGCAACCTCCGATTTGTGCGAAGGCCGCAATCTTGTCATACTCAGCAAATGCTTGGAGGCGCAATGTCGGTTACGAAAAAAGGGCTGGAGATCGCGGCTCAGAATCAGATGTTTCGCGCCCAGCGAGCTGAACAAAAGGCGACGGACACAAGCCACGCGCTGAACTTGCTCCTGAACGGTTCGTTCGATGGGCTGCACACCGGGCTCACCGAGGATGGCGCTGTGCATGAGTTCCTGATTGGCGTTGTGAGGAATGTTCCTGTGGCCAGCCAGATCGGATGGCCTGTACCTGCGGGTCAGACCGAGAACCGCAGAATCATTCTCTGGAAGACGACGTTCGAGCCAAGGGGAGTATACGCTACCGTCTATCACGAAACTGAGTTCAGGGCTTTACCCAATCAGCTTGACGCCGAGTCTGCATATCTGGAGGCGCTGCTCAAAGAAGTGATTGATCGCATTCCTGCGCAAGCACCATATCTGGTCAAACCGAAGAGCCTTTATCTCGCGTAGCCGGATTCAGCATCCAATACCTGGCAATCAGATTCCAGGAGTCTAACCTTCGACCTCAGTTGCTCGCTGATATAGCGTCCGCATGACGGTCACGGATTTCGGCAAGCCTTGTGCTTCGAGAGATGCGAGGAATTCTTCAATGGACTTCGGTGGGTTCTTGAGGCTTTGGCGATGCGTTTCGGCGGCATTCATGACAATATCGGGAGTCAGTTCGATCAGTTGCAGGATGAATTCGTCCGGGTGCTGCGCTTCCATCTCGTAATGCTGAAGAACTGCATCTGGAAAGTCCTTCAAGTTCATCGTGACGATCACCTGCGCTTCGCCCCGGATGGCAGCCGCAAGCACATGGCGGTCGTTTTCGTCCGGCAGGCTCAGGGTGGGAATCAAGTCTTCATAGCCCTCTACAAGCGCATCGAGCGTGGCCTTGTCCATCAGTTGCCGGGTACGTTCCAGCTTTGCCCGAGTAATGTCCGGCCTGTTCTTGAGCAGATTTGAAATCCATTCTTCGTGAACAGCGGCGGACCACTTGGCGCGAAAGAGACCGGTGAGCGCCAGGTGCATCAGAAAATTCCGAAGCTCCGCGGGGTACAGAACGTTCGCGTCGTAGAACGCAATGATCGCACCCATCGTTAGATACCCAGCTCTTGATCGTAGGCCGCGAGTTCGGCAAGGGCCGACTTGCGCTCCGCGTCGATCTGCCGTTTGAAGGCCAACGCGCTCTTGAAGGGGACACGGCGATGCGTTCCAACCTTGTGGAATTCGATCTTGCCCTCGTCGAGAAGGCGAATCAGTGTCGGCCGCGAGACATTGAGCAGATCGGCGGCTTCCTGAGTCGTGAGTTCCGCATGGACCGGGATCAACTTGACCGCGTTGCCCCGGCTCATCTCATCCAGAATCTGAACGAGCAGATGCGCGGCCTGCGCCGGGATCTTGATCGACGGCTCTTTGAGGGGGTTGATTGCTCGCAGATCGAACGGCGAGGTCGAACTCAGGCGCGGGGCCAGAATCTTCTTGGTCTCCTTGGCCAGATTGACGTCATCCTCCGAGGGGATTGGGGAGAAAAGATGGGCGGTGGCAGACATGGCAGTAGACCTCAACTACGATTATATGTATTCGAAGCAAACGAACGCAATCGAAATAAATGAAAGACGCTACCAGCGTTGAGTATTCGCTCAATATGGGGTCTGAGTAGCGCGCGGCCAGCCGCATCCGCATAGCGAATTCTGGCGTCCGATTGGCGTCCTTTGAGGCACTTTGGTAGCCATCCGCGTCCTCTAGTTTCAATAGCTTACGAATTCTTGATTCCCTCGGGGCGGTGACGATAGACGATAAGCGCGGACCGTCCTCCAGTTCCAAAGAGCCTCTGCCAGCCGGGAATCGAGCGGCACCGGTTTGCGTGAAGCCTCTGTCTTGCAATCGCCAACATGCTGAAGCGAAATCGAGCGCGTAACATTGACTTCGAATTTTTCGCAGTTGATGTCTGCCCACTTGAGGGCTAGCAGTTCCCCAACACGCAAGTCGGTCATTACATCGACTAGCACCGCCGTGTGCGTTGGCTCTTCGAGGTAGTAAAGCAGTTCCTCGACCTGAGCCAGCGACAAGACCACCGGAATATGCATCCGCTTAGTCATCATGGAGTGACCGGTCCAATGCGCTGGTCGTGGGTTTGGCTTTGATTCTGGAAGGAAGCACAACTCAGAGCCACAAGCGGAGAGGAACCGGTCATGAAGGAAAAGGTACGATTTTTGGGTCTGGATGTCCATGCCGAGACGATAACGGTAGCGGTTGCAGAACCAGGAGATGAAGTGCGCAGCTTGGGAACCATAGCCAACCGCATCGAGTCGATTCGCAAGCTAGTAAAGAAACTGGGGCCTGTAGATCAGCTGCGAGCCTGCTACGAAGCTGGTCCAACAGGCTACGTTCTCTACTGGCATTTGGCTGAGTTGGGCGCCCAGTGCGATGTGATCGCGCCGACGCTGGTTCCGGTGAAGGCTGGAGACCGGGTAAAGACGGATCGGCGCGATGCCATCGTGCCTGCGATTTGACGGCAGTGTGGGTTCCCGACGCAGGCTCCGAAGCGCTGCGGGATCTGGTGCGGGAACGCGAGGCGGCGAAGCAGGACCAGTTGCGGGTGCGGCATCGGTTGAGCAAGTTTTTGTTGCGTTCGGACCAACGACCGACAGCGGGGCTGAAGGCGTGGACGCAGCTCTACATGGCCTGGGCGCGGCAGTTGCGTTTCGAGCAGGCGGACCAGGAGTCTACGCGGTTGGACTATCTTCACGAGGTCGAGTATATGACCGAGCGGGTGTTGCGGCTGGAGCAGGCTATTGCGGAAGCGGTCAAACTGGCCTCGCCGGAACTGCAGGAAGTGATCAGGGACTTACAGGCATTGCGTGGCATCGCGCAGATTTCGGCGGTGACGATTGACAATTTTCCACACGTTTCTGGTAAGCCTTTCATACTGGCCATTGCAGATTTTCAGGCACCAGCCTCGATGACGTGGAGCCGCGAAGGTTTAAGGGGCTATCTATACGGCGAAGGTGCCCAAGAGGCCTAAGTCGAAGGCCACGTGTTAGCTGTAGCGTTGCCCAGAAAGCAACTTCTTGGACCTTCTAATTTTCCAGCAGGGCTGTTCACTGACACAAGACACTCGGAGTTGCCTGCAGTGATTTTCTCGAACGCATGTTCAATTGCAAAATACAATCGTGTGCTAGCTTCAGGGCTTGGCGCACCTGCTGGGATTCGCTATACACGGATCGGAGCATTCTTTGACCGGACACCTGGAGCCCTCCGGAATATCCCATTTTGCCTTGATGTGACCAGTGAGGAATATCGCAATTTGTGGCCGCAAAAACACGAGCCATGGTGTGCAGAGCTTGAGGTTTTTCACAACCCTTACGCTAAGTATCCTGTTCCGTTTGAGCTTCTTCCAGAAGCCACTCATTGGTTCGAAGAGAAAGGCGAGAAAATCTGTCGGAGTGTTTATGAGGCTTCTATCCTTTGGTCAAAAACCCTGACCACGAATGT
>Ga0224531_1000639_pt1 | contig 17075 bp, 18 predicted proteins | sample CBST100metaG_FD_179876 | JGI IMG/M metagenome (GOLD analysis project Ga0224531, IMG submission 179876) | Peat soil microbial communities from Stordalen Mire, Sweden - C.B.S.T100 | ecosystem: Environmental > Terrestrial > Soil > Wetlands > Peat | place: Sweden: Norrbotten County, Stordalen Mire... | reverse complement strand
CCAGCGGGGCCAGCGCCAGCGCCATCAAGCCTGTGCATACCAGAACTCTCTTCAGATCTTTCATGGAAGCAAATCTCCTTCGCGCCGTCGCGCGCTCAAAAAACCAACACCGACTAAGGTATCAGGCTGGGCTGTGGCGCGGTAGACAGGCGCCGAAGAAGGTTAAGGCCGGGGAAATTGCGAACAAAAATCCGTGGAATTGAGAGGAAATTGGAGTAAACTAGTTTGTAATCTAGTTGATTTGTGCGACAGTTGGATGGAGAAGACAATGTCCACGGTTGGAATCTTCGAGGCCAAGACCCGGCTCTCCGAAATTGTTCGTTTGGCCGAAGCGGGCGAGCGATTTACGATTACTGTTCGTGGAGAGGCCAAGGCCCAGGTGGTTCCGGTCCAGGCGCCCTCTCCTGTCCGGTCTCCGGAAGAGATCGAAGCAGCCTTTCACCGGCTGAGGAATCCACGCATCAAGGGCATCTCTCACGAGGAAATTCGGGCGGCGATTGAGGAAGGCAGACCGTGAGCATTGTCCTGGATGCGTCGATGGCGCTTGCATGGCTCATTGAGCGGGCTGATCCGGCAGAAGCAACTCTCGCCCGCAAGGCTTTCAACAAAGTGAGCGTATCCGGAGCGCAAGTGCCCGCCTTGTGGTACGCGGAAGTGGCGAATACGCTGCTTGTCTTTGAACGCGCAAAGCGCCTCAAGGAGCAAGCCTCATTAAGTTATCTCGCGGATTTGGCATTGCTGGCGATTACGCAGGATGACCTTTCTCCTGCTTCGCGACAGCCGCGCGTCCTCGACCTTGGGCGTATGCACAACCTCAGCGCCTACGACGCAACCTACCTCGAACTAGCCATGCGCCGAGCCGCGGTCTTGGCCACCTTCGACCGCAAACTGGCCACCGCAGCAAGAGCCGCCGGCGTGCGCGTCTTCGGCGATGCGGCGTAGGGCATTCGATCTGCTACTTTGATTTGCAGTCAACCTTGAGACCTTCCTGCTTTGCACGGCCGCAATAATACTTTTGCATTTCGTCGATACTACTGAATTCCTTGGGACTATGCGGATAGAAAGCGCGAAGATCAATCTCCGCCGCGCCCACAATGTTAAGGCAAGCATCGTGAAGCGAAATGCTGACGAGATAAGGAATTGCCTGATGGTAATGGCACTTGCCGAACAAGGGGACTGTGGTGGCAAACTGCATACATCCCTGGCTGCGTTGGGGTTTGGAAATAAGCCATTTCAGACCGTCGGGGTCGCAATCTTTTGCTAGATAATTTGCCGGCCAATAAAGCTCTTCATCATCACTTTCATCACTGGATGCTTCTGCTAGAACCTTATGCATGAAGGTCGTCACCTCAAGATTTTTGAAGTGATAAGCGACGTGCACGATTCCATCCTGAATTTCCCGATTGGGTTCTTTCCAGTAGCGCAACAGAAGCTGGTGGGGACTGCCACGATGCGCAAGTTCATCGGAGATGAGCCAGCCTGTCGATACACTCTCCCCGACCCCGCAGATTTTCCAGTCTGTGAAGCAGGCAACCAGTTTCTCAGACGACATGGCTGAAATTCGGCTATAAAGTTCGCTCGAAATAGCCTCCGCGTCGGCGCTTCCGCAGACCTTGGGATCATCAAAACAAGCCTTGAGTTCATGCGATGAGAACTTGCTCAAGTCTGGTTTAGCGGAATCCTTTGCGGGTTGTCCGCCGGCAAAGACCACCGAGAGTGAGAGGAGGAGTATAAATAGTGTGCTTCTCATCGCCAGTTTCCAGTGCGGAATGACTATAGCACGGGTTCCCTCAATGCACCCCTGGCGGTGGGGCGCCCTGCTTGACAGGCTTCCTGAAGAGCCACGCCGCGGCGGCGCAGAAGAAAGCCAGCAGCGCCGTCCAGCGGAAAACATCCACATATGCCAGCAGCGCGGATTGCTGTTGCATCAAACCATAGACCAAGCCCAGAGAGCCACGGCCTGCGCCGGGGGAGCCGATGTGATGGGCCAGGTAGCCGGCAATGGCCGCCGATTTTTTCTGCAAGACATAGTTGGATGGGCTGAGGTTGGCGCCCAGGTAAGCCTGGTGGAGCGCGGAGCGGCGAACCAGCGTCGTGGTGGCCACGGCGATGCCGATCGAGCCGCCGATGTTGCGCAGCATGGCGTAGAGGCCGGCGGCGTTGCCAATCTGCTGGGGCTTCATGGAGGACATACTCAATGTGGCCATCGGGACGAAGCAGAAGCTCATGGCAAAACCGGTCAGTGTGATGGGAATCAGCAGCGTGAGGGGGCCGATCTCCAGGTTCACCGTGCTGAAGATGAGCGCGCAGAGGCCAAAGCCGATAAAGCCACCGCAGAGCAGCTTGCGGTTGTCAATGTGGGATCCGAGAATGCCGATGATCGGTGAAGCGACAAAAGCGCCCAAGCCTCGCGGAGCCACAACGATGCCAACGGTGAAAGCCGTATAGCCCAAAACTTCCTGGTAGTAGAGCGGCAGGATGGTGATGGTGATGTAGAGGCACGCTCCCAACAGGGCAAAGAGAAAACAGCCAGTGCGGAAGTTCCGGTCTTTCAGGATGTGCAGATCCACGAGGCCTTCGCGGTGGTTCCAGGAGTGCCAGATCCAGAGCACCAGCGCAGTCAGCAGCGCCGCCACTGCCCAGCGGACCCAGATGGCGCCGAACCAGTCGTCCTCCTGCCCTTTGTCGAGCACGACTTGCAGGCAGCCGCTCCAGACGGCCAGCAGTCCGAAGCCGAGGCCATCGAAGCGTCCAACCTTGGCGTGCTTGATATAGGGCGGGTCGTGGACAAAGCGGCTGATGAGGAAGACCGCCAGGATGCCGATAGGAATGTTGATATAGAAGGCGTAACGCCAGCTAAATGAATCGGTGAGCCAGCCGCCCAACGTGGGTCCAAGCACCGGCGCCAGCACGATTCCCAGGCCGAAGGCGGCCATGGACATGGATCGCTTGGATACGGGAAAGCTTTCCAGCAGAATGGATTGCGAGAGCGGTTGCAACGCGCCCCCGCCCGCGCCTTGCAGCACCCTGGCCAGCAGAATGACGCCCAACGAAGGCGCCGCGCCACAGAAAAACGAGGCAATGGTAAAGAGGATGACGCAAGTGAGCAGAAACCGCTTCCGGCCAAAGCGGAGCGCAAACCAGTTGGAGGTGGGCAGAATGATGGCGTTGGCCACCAAGTAGCTGGTCAGCACCCAGGTCGCCTCAGAGTTGGAGGAGGAGAGGCTTCCGGCTATGTAAGGCAGCGCCACCGAGGCGATGGAGGTGTCCAGCAACTCCATGAACGCGGGTAGCAGCACAGAGAGCGTCACCAGCCATGGGTTCACGCCCTGGGTCAAGGGGTAGCGAGCTTGGGCGGCGGCGGTGGGCATCGGGGGAACTACTGAGGTTAAACGATTGGAGCCTCAAACGCCAATGTCACTCGCCTGCAGCCGATCTCGGGGCCCGCTTGCTTCCAGATGGGGATGAACTCCCTCTAGGAACTCCCGCCGGGTCCCGACTGGCTCCCGTGAACCCGGCGATTCCCGCCGCGCTACCCCTCCGGAGCCAAAAACTTGCGTGACCGGGAACACTTCAGGGGGCATCCGGTGTCTAAGACAATAGGGGCCGTGGGACACTAGCGTAAGAAGCCAGTGTCCGTCTCCCGCGCACTCCGAGGCAGCATCAAATTTCTGTCGGCGCTTTTTCAGCCGTTAGAGCGAATGGCCGTAATCGGAAATCCGGCCGTGTCCGCGCATCATTGGCGGGCGCCAGACTTGCTTCAGTTGCGGTTAGGTGGGAGGACTCTGAATTGCAGGCGGACCTCACCATGGGCAATCTTGCCAGTGCGCTGACTTTTGAATCCGAAGAAGCGGCTCTGATCGCGGAACTTAAGGCAGGCTCCGAGGAAGCTTTTGCGTGGCTGATCACGCGCTACCATCAACCCATTTACTCGCTGCTGGCCCGCGCCGTGCAGGACCGCGCCGACGCCGCTGATCTGACTCAGGAAGTCTTCGTAAAGGTCTTCCGGGGAGTGGGTGGATTTCAAGGCGAGTCGTCGCTGCGAACGTGGATTTACCGCATTGCGCTCCATGAGGCCTCGAACCAGCGGCGTTGGTGGATGCGGCACAGGCAACCCGAAATCCCCATCGAGCAGGAGATGGGCGAGAGCAATGACGGGCAGCCGGTGCAGCTGAAGGATATGTTGGTTGACCGGGCTGAGTCGCCCTATGAGTTGGCGTTGCACGAGGAGAACCGGAAGCGCGTTGAGACGGCCTTGAGCCAGGTCCCGGAACCGTTCCGGACCACCCTCATCCTGCGCGACATTGAGGGTTTTGTCTACGAGGAAGTTGCGGAGATACAGGACGTGAATCTGGGGACTGTCAAGTCGCGGCTGGTGCGTGGACGCGCAGCCTTGAAGGCGATTCTGATGGCTACTGCGCAGAGTTCCTGTTCCCCGGAGCGTGCGGAATTCGATATGGCCCTAGGAGAGGAGGCGCGATGAGCGACTGCAATGAAACGCAGGCAAAGTTTACCGAGTACCTGGACGGCCGTCTGACCGGACGCGAAATGCAGAGTATCGCCGCCCACCTGGAGCATTGCAGAGAGTGTGCCGGCGAATGGATGGCCCTGAAAGAGACGCAGTCCTTGCTGACCGCGCTGGGCCCGGCGCCTGAGCCTCCAGATATGTTGCTGCGCATTCGCGTGGCTGTCAGCCAGGAGCGGGCCCGCAGCCGCCGTACCCTCGCCCACGATTTCGATCTGGCCTGGAGAAATACCATGGGGCCCTTCCTGCTGCACGCCGCTGCCGGTTTTGCCTCTGCTGTTTTGCTGTTCGGCACGGTCATCGTGCTGGTCGGTATGTTTACCCAGCCGGAGAGTGCGCAGGCTACGGCGGATGAGCCGCTGGGAAATGCCACCGCTCCACGCTTCCTGTATCTCTCCAGCGTCGTGGGCGACAACCAGATGGGCGACGTCTCTGGCCCGGTTGTGATCGAGGCCTATGTCAACCGCTCAGGCCAGGTGTACGACTACCGAATCGTCGTCGGACCCACCGACAAGACCACCCGCGCTCAGGTGGAGAATCTACTTTTATGGAGCCGCTTTGAACCGGCCCGCCGCTTCGGCCAACCGGTCCCCGGCCTGGCGGTGCTCTCCTTCTCGGGCGTCTCCGTGCGCGGGTAATACCGGGCGTTTTCCACTCCCCTGGTCAGTCCGGAAAGAGCGATGGCTTCATCCTGCTATTGTCATTTTGTATACTTTGGTAACATTCTCCTAATTTTCCCCCTTTCGGGAGAATGTGAAATTGGACTACGCTCATCTTGCGCACCTTTGCGCCAGAATGAGGAGAACTCCCGTGAAAAAGTCCCTGCGTAATGCTGTTGTTGTTGCTCTGTTCGTATCCGTTGCTTCCTTCGCCCTGGCTGCCCCTGGTGGTGGTGTTCCACAGCCGCAGGTTTCGCATTTGTCTACATTGAGCATAGCCGTTGCCGCATTCCTCTCTGTTCTCGGCTTTTAAATAGGCGACAACAGAACGCGTGAGGTGGGATGAACCTTTCTGCGCTTGATTTTGTTTTATGGGCGGCTAGTTTTCTTGGTAATGCCGCCCTTTTTGCCATCCTCATCCATCGGCGCAGGTGGAGGGAGTTCCCTGTCTTCACTGCGCTCAATGGTTATGAGGCGATCGCTCCAGCGGCTTTGTATTTGATCTACTCGCGGGGGTATTACGCCTTTTTTGCGCGTGTTTACTGGCCTTATGCTATTCTCGACTTCGCCCTGCAACTGGGGGTGATCTGGGAGATTGCACGGATCGTCATGCGTCCTACCGGAACCTGGGTCCGGGACGCTAAAAAGCAGTTCATCCTTTGGGGCGCGGCGGGCATCCTGTTTGCTGCCGCGCTTCCGTTTCTGATCACGCCTCCTGCCGCGAGCCTGCTTCATCGCATGGAGGTGCGGGGAAACCTCTTCACCAGTCTGGTGATCTGCGAGCTGATCGCCGTGGTGACACGGACCTCGAAGAGCCTGGGCCTGGGCTGGCGCAATCATGTGATGGCGCTGGGCAACGGCTGGACGGTCTGGGCCGTGACTGCCATCCTGGTGGACGGGTTGCATAGTTACTTTGGTGCTGAACTCTACTTCAGGGAACTGGAGCACGTGCGGATGTTCGCCTACCTGGCTGTCCTCGGCTACTGGATGGTTCAATTCTGGCTGGAGGAGCCGGCTCGGCAGCCGATTTCGCCCCAGTTGCGCGCCTATATTCTGGCTCTGCACCAGCGTATAAAAAATGATCTTGACACTCTTGGTGTTCAAGGGTAACATTCTCCCGATGACCAATGTGCTTCCATTCTTCGTCTTTGGAGTGTTACTGTGCGGTTTTGCCGCTGCAGTGATCTCTGACCGGCGCTCGTCCCATAAATTGGCGCAAGTGGATTGGCACGATCTCGTTGCTAGACTGCAACGGTTGGATATGGTTGAGTTGTCCGTGGTCGCGATCGATTACCTCACCCCGCACCGCGGTCAGATCGATATAGAGCCAAACGAGATTTGGGAGTCCCTCGGTGGTTACGAAGGTTTAAACCGGATGCGCGAGAACGCGGAGATCATGCTCGCGTTGGCCGCCTATGCGCAGCAGTGGAATTTCGAAGAGGCCGTGATCGTCACCGAGCGCATGAGGCACGATGCGGCATTGTTGCGCCGCGCCATCCGCTGTGTGGAATTGGGCATGGTTCCGGCCCAACTGTTCCCGCGTTTCCGCTTCACACTCCCTCTCCACGCGCAGGAGGCGTCTTCAGCCTACTACCTGATGCGCCAGCGGCTCCTGGCCCTGTATGAAACCAGCCACGTGTGCCGGTATCCCGCACTCGCGGCCGCCCTGTAAGACATATCGGCCATCGGCAGACGCTCTGCCGATGTGATCCCTGCCGATTCGTCTAGAATTAAACAGGGTTCTTCATGACGTTCAGAACATTTCCATCTTCCGCCGTTATAGCTGCCGCTGCTTTTTGCCTGCTGGCGGGCCTTGTGCCTGTCACTTTTCACGCCCAATCCTCCAGCAGCAACCCAGCCAAGTCGGACGGCGGGGGGCAGACTTCGTCTTCCTCGCCAGATTTTACGCGGGAAAAAGCGCCTTCGCTGGTCGATCCTGCCGGGCCCACCATCTCGCTGGTCAGCTCCGAGCCGGTCTTCCTCATGGCTGCGGCGCTGAACGCCTGCGGTTACGATGAAGGCCTGGACGAGAGCGCCCCGGTCCGCAAGCGGGTTCGCGAAGAGATGAACCTGGCGCTCGGCAAGAGCGAGGACGCCCGCAACAAGCGCGACCATCTCTGCCTCTACATCGCCCAGCACCGCATGACCGGCGGAGAGCGCGACATTGCGCAGTACATCTCGCTGGCTCTCTATCTGACTCCGCCACCGGAGATGGAAACCGCGGTCGAGCTGACCGAAATGCCTCCCGACTCGACGCAGGTGGTGGAGATCGTTCCCCTGCTGCGCGACTTTGTTGCCGCAGTGGATCTGCACGGCATCTGGCTGGCGGTGCATCGCATCTATGATGCCGAAGCCGACCGGGTTCACGATCCGCTGTCGAAGATGATCGTCTCCACCAACTTCTACCTCAAGATGCCCGCCGAGACATACAACGGGCGGCGGTTCGTGGTGGTCATCGAGCCCATGCTCTCGCCGCGCGCGATCAACGCCCGCATCTACGGCACCGACTACGTGGTGGTGGTTTCGCCGACAAACGGAACCATCCGCATGAGCGACGTGCGCCACACTTATCTGCATTATGTGATTGAGCCGCTGCTCTACGTCAGGGCCAACGCCATCGACCGCACGCAGCCCGTTCTCAAGGAGATCCGTGAAGCTCCCCTCGAGTTTCGCTACCGCTCCGACACTGTGGCCCTGACCGTCGAGTGCCTCATTAAAGCCATTGAGGCGCGCACCATGGACACGGGTATTCCCGTCTACAAGATTCCGGTCGGCGCGGACCGCTCGGAGATGCCGCGTTATGAGCACGAACGCCAGGTCTACCAGCAGAAGGTGGACGCCATTCGCATTGCCACCATGCGCCACGACATGAACCAGGGATTTGTGCTCACGCAGTACTTTTATGAGCAGATGATTCAGTTTGAGAAAGACCCTGCCAGCCTGAAGGACAACATCGGCGAAATGGTCTACAGCATGGATGTGGACCAGCAGGTGCATCGCGCCCGCCAGATCGACTTCGACAAGGAAGCTGACGGCGATGTGCTCTCGCGCAGCAAGCCGCGGAAATTAACCGGCCTTGACCTGGCCGAAGCGCGCCTTGCAGCCGGCGACGTGGCCACGGCCAGCGCCATAGCTCGCCAGACGCTTGCCACGCGCTCTGATTCCCCTGATGCTTCCAATTCTCTGGATGTGATCGCCGCCAACGCCCGCGCCGACTTCATTTTGGCCAGGGTGGCCATCTTCACCGGCCATCCCGATCAGGCCATGGCAGGATTCCAGCGGACACTGGCTGCCAGCAAGGACGCGCGCCTGCTTGCCTGGTCGCACATTTACCTGGGTCGCATGCTCGACCTGGACTGCAAGCGCGACGAGGCCCTGACTGAGTACAAAGAAGCATTGAAGACGCGCGATGGGCAGCAGGATACCCGACTGGCCGCCGAGCGCGGCGTCAAGACGGCCTACGCCGTCAATGGCCACAGTTGCGAGGAAGATGCCGACGAAGCCGGCTCGCCCGGCGCGGCTCTGGCCAAGCCCCAGCCGGACAAGCCAGAATCTTCATGGCCCAATGGGAGTGTTAAGCCCCAATAATCTGGCTCAGATGTCCGCCGGGAGAGCGCGAAACGTCTAATAATAAGATGAGGGCTTTTCCTGGACCGGAATCTCCGGTTCGAGCGGTGGCCCCGAAGCAGTTAATCAACGCATCGGATCGAGGCGTATGTGGAAGCAGCCCTAGCCAAACTGGAAGCCGCATTGGGGCATTGCTTTGTGGACACCAAGCTGCTGGTGCGCGCGCTGACGCATCGCTCTTTAGCGCACGAGCGCGCGGTTACCGAGCAGGCTCTGAGCGAGCAGACCCTTGCCAGCGGCAAACTCGAAGCCGGACCAACGGGGGACAACGAGCGCCTGGAGTTTCTGGGCGACGCCGTGCTGGGACTGGCGGTGGCTGAGGCTCTGTTTCTACTTCACCCGGAGTGGCAAGAGGGCGAATTGACCCGCGTCCGCGCCCAGTTGGTCAGCCGCCAGCATCTGGCGGAGGTTGCCGCGGCCGTCGGCCTGGGCAGTCATTTGCGCCTCAGCCGCGGTGAGGACAAGGGTGGCCTCAGAAGCAAGAGTACCGTGCTCTCCAATACCATGGAGGCGGTGCTGGGCGCGCTCTTCCTGGATGGAGGAATGGAGCCGGTCAGAGCTTTTGTCCGCCGCTGGGTGATGGGCGAGGCCGCCGAGCAGTTGGCCGAGGAATTGCGCTCCGGAGCCGCGCTGGGCAACTATAAATCGGCATTGCAGGAACACTTGCAGGCCACGCGCGCCGGAACGCCCGTATACCGCGTCAAGAGCGAAAGCGGCCCCGACCATCGCAAGCGATTTCTGGTCGAGGTCCGGCTCAAGACAGAGGAAGCAGAACCAGGAAAGCCCTTGGCGCGCGGCATGGGCAGCACCAAGAAACATGCCGAGCAGGACGCGGCGCGGCGCGCACTGGAGCGGATGAAGATCGCTACTCAAAAAGCCGGCGCTCCGGCCGAAATCGAACCGGACGCCAAAGAGGAGGAAGAAGCAGCGCAATGAGCACCTCAGCCCAAGGGCCTGGTCCATCTCCGCAGTGGTTCACACTGCTGCGGCTCCATCTGCCTACCGTGCCCGAGGCCCTTGCCTCGCTGCTGCGGACGGTGGTGGTGGCGCTGTTTCTGCTCACCTTTGTGCTTCAGCCCTACCTCATCCCTTCCGAGAGCATGGAGCGCACCCTGCTGGTGGGCGATTTTCTACTGGTCAACAAGCAGGTCTACGCTCCGCACGGCAACTTTGCCCGGTGGCTCCTGCCGTATCGCGAAGTTGCGCACGGAGACATCGTTGTCTTCCACCACCCCCAACATCCTTATCTCGTCAAGCGAGTGGTGGGCCTGCCCGGCGACCGGCTGCGCATTGAGGATGGCCTGGTCACGGTGAACGGCATCGCTCTGAACGAGCCGTACGCCGCTTTTGAGCCCGGTGCCATCAATTCCTTCCGCGACGATTTTCCCGCCAAGGTTTATACCGATCCCGAGGTGGACCCGGCTTGGTGGGCTCAGATGCAGAGCCTTATCCGCGACGGCCAACTCGTGGTGCCCCAGGGTGAGTACTTCGTGCTCGGCGACAACCGTAATCACAGCATGGATTCCCGCTTCTGGGGCTTTGTTTCGCGGCAGCAGATTGTCGCTCGCCCACTGGTCATCTACTTCTCAATATCCCGGCCCTCGACCACTGATGTCGATCAGACAACGCTGCAAGCCGCAGATGATAGACTCGGACACGATAGGGAACTCTCGGCACGACTCGCCGGCTTTGCCCGCTGGAAGCGAATCTTCCACGTTGTGCATTAAGACAGTGGACAGTGAACAGTGGACAGTAAATACCTCGGACACTGTTCACTGACAACTGTTCACTGACCACTGAAAAAGAGCGACAGGATGACGAAGAAAAAAACACCCACCCCCAAGACGCCGTCCGAGGTCCAGCCCATTGAACAGCGCGTGGAAGAAACGCCCTTTGAAGCCTTTGCCAGCATCTGCTCTGTCCTGGTGGTGGGCCTGTTCATCCTCACCTTCCTGGGCCAGAACTTCGTCATTCCCTCCGGTTCGATGGAAAAAACGCTGTTAGTGGGCGATCATCTGCTGGTGGATCGCATCACCTTGGCTCCCGCGGCCAAATGGATGCCGCTGGTTCACTACCGCGAACCAAAGCGTAACGACATTGTGGTCTTCCTCAAGCCCGTCCCGGATTTGGATACGGATGGAAATCCTCAATACCTGATTCTGGTGAAGCGTCTGATCGGCGTGCCCGGCGACCACATCCATCTGCGGAATGGCATCGTGATCATCAACGGCGTGGCTCAGGATCAGCCAAACGCTCAAACAACGGCGCCAGAAAATCATCAGGATTTTCTCGACGAGTTTCCCTCCGTGCCGCCGTCTTCGAATGCACTCGCCACCGAGGCCTGGGCTATTGATTTTCCTAACCACATCGAGAACGGCGACCTGGTGGTTCCTCCCGGCAAGTACTTCATGATGGGCGACCACCGGCACAACAGCCTCGACTCACGCTACTGGGGTTTTGTGCCCCGGGAGAACATCATGGGGCGGCCGCTCTTCAACTACTGGTCGTTCGTCACCCCGGAAGATCAGTATGAGAAGACCGGGATCGGCAACAGCCTGGCTTGGATGGGCCACGTTGCGCTGCACTTTATTACCGAAACCCGATGGAGCCGGACCCTGCATCCGGTGCGCTAAGCGGCGGTTGAATACTACGGCAAGATTTGCTTTGTCAGAAGGTGTTGACTTTTAGATGAAGAAGAAAGAAACGCCGCCGGAAGATCCTGCCGCTCCCAACGAGGCGGGTGAGACGTTTTTCGAGACTTTGGCCAGCTATTGCTCCTTAGCGGTCGTTATCCTGTTCATTTTCACCTTCCTCAGCCAGAACTACGTCATTCCCTCCGGATCGATGGAAAAAACGCTGCTGGTGGGCGATCACCTGCTGGTGGATCGTATCACTCTGTCACCACCCACGAAGTGGATGCCGCTCGTGCACTACCGCGAACCCCAGCGCGGTGACATTGTGGTCTTCATCAAGCCGGTAGCCGATGCACAGGGAAATTATTTGACACTGGTGAAACGTCTGATTGGCGTCCCCGGCGACCACATTCATCTGCGTAACGGAATCGTGATCATCAACGGCGTGGCCCAGAATTTGCCCAAGGATGGAGACAACTCTCCGGGCTACGATCCCAATCAGAAGGATTTTCTCGATGAGTTTCCCTCAGTACCACCGGTTGCATTTGGGGATCCTGGTGAGGGCACTCCGGAAGCCTGGGCCGTCGATTTTCCCAATCACATCGAGAACGGCGACCTAGTGGTTCCTCCTGGCAAGTACTTCATGATGGGCGACCACCGGCACAAGAGTCTCGACTCGCGCTACTGGGGTTTTGTGCCCCGGGAGAACATCGTGGGCCGGCCGCTCTTCAACTATTGGTCGTTTGTGACCCCGGCCAATCAGTTAGAAAAAACCGGTCTGAGCAACAGCCTGGCCTGGATGGGGCACGTTGCGCTGCACTTTATTACCGAAACCCGATGGAGCCGGACCCTGCATCCGGTACGCTAGTTGCAATATCATAGAAGACCATGACTGAAGAGACGCAAGGCCGGCAACGAAACCACAAGCGGCTTTGGATGGCCCTCGCAACACTGGTGGCCCTCCTGGCAATCCTGATTGTGCCCCCGCTCGTGAGCGTGAGCCGTTACAAGAGCCGCATTACCCACCTGATCTCCACCTCGCTGGGCCGTCCTGTGCGCGTCTCTTCGGTTGAAGTGCGCATACTGCCCAGGCCGGGCTTTGTGCTCGACGATCTATCCGTCGAGGAAGACCCCGCTTATGGCGCCGAGCCGGTGCTCCACGCCAGCACGGTCACGGCCTCCATCCGTCTGCTCTCACTGTGGCGAGGGCGTCTGGAGATCGACACCATCAGCGTGGATGAGGCCAGCCTGAATCTGGTGCGCAGTGCTCCCGGCCACTGGAATCTCGACCCACTTCTGCGCACGGCCAGCGCCCAGGCGCAATCGGCCGAGTCCGGAGCCGGGTCGCGCGGACCCATCAAGCTGCCCTACTTTGAGGCGAAAAACTCTCGCATCAACATCAAAAATGGCGCGGAAAAGCTGCCATTTTCCCTGCTTGACGCCAAGATGTCTTTGTGGCAGCAGAGCCCCGGCGACTGGCGCGTCCGTTTGCGCGGCCAACCCGTTCGCACCGACCTCAGCACTGAACAGGCTGACACTGGTATCGTCCGCCTGGAGGCAAACCTGCGTTCGGCGCCGGAATTGCGCCAGATGCCGGTTCATCTTGACCTGGAATGGCGGGAGGCGCAACTCGGCCAGCTCACTCGCCTGGTCCTCGGTTCCGACGCCGGCTGGCGCGGCGACCTCACCGGCGAACTCCACCTTGACGGCACCGCCGAGACGGCTCAGATCAAAACCCAACTGCGCGCCACTGGCGTCCATCGCGCCGAATTCTCTCCGGCCTCCCCCATGGACTTCGACGCCAACTGTACCTTTGCCGCCCATTTCACCACCCGCGCCATCGACAACCTGCTCTGTGACTCTCCGCTCGGCTCGGGCCGCGTCCGCCTCACCGGCAATCTGCCCGGCGATGTGAATGGACAGGGTGGCCTGCCGCGCTTCACCGTCGAGCTGGACCGCATTCCCGTTGCTGCCGGCCTGGACGCTCTGCGCACCGTGCGCAGCGGCTTGGCACCTGGCCTCGAAGCCGCCGGAACAGCGAGCGGCAAAATCATCTACGCGCCAACCGCCGCAGAGACCGCTGTCTCTGAGAAGCCGGTACACCCCGGCCATCTTCGTTCCGCCAAGGCACATCCGGCGGTCGAGCCACCGCTTACCGGCAGCTTCACCATCGATGGCCTCCAACTCACCGGCAACGGCCTCAGCGAGCCCCTCCGAATTCCCAAACTGCTTCTGGAGCCTGTTTCTGTGCCCGCAAACCAGCCTCCAGGCGTTTCTCAGGCGTTGGCGGCCACTGTGGCTATCCCCGCTGGCGCAGCCACCCCGCTCATGGTTTCCACACGCCTCGCGCTTTCCGGCTATCAGTTCACGATGCGCGGCCAGGCTTCCATCGCCCGGGCCAGGGAACTGGCGCACGTGGTCGGCATCGATCATGCCGCGGCCCCGGACGCTCTTACCGGCGATTCAGTCTCTATGGACCTGACGGCCGAGGGTCCCTGGATGGCAGCCCAGACGCCTGTTCAGACGCCGTCGGCCCCAATGCCAGCTCAGACATTTGCTACTGGCGTCGTCTTGCCAGCCGTCCCGACTGACAGCCTCACCGGAACCGTAACCCTGCACAACGCGAGCTGGAAGGCCGATTTTCTAGTCAACCGCGTCCTGATCTCTCAAGCCACGCTGCACCTCACCGCTGGCGAACTCCGCTGGGATCAGGTCATCTTCTCCTACGGCCCGGTGAAGGGAACAGCCAGCCTCTCGTTACCCACTGCTTGCGCCGTTACCCAGCCCTGCTCGCCCATTTTCCAGCTCCAGTTCGGCGCACTCGACGCCTCCGTCCTCCAGACCGCGTTTCTGGGCGCGCAGGTGCGAGGCACGCTGCTCTCCACGCTTCTCAGCCGCCTCCGTCCCACAGCTGCTCCGGCCTGGCCTCAACTTGAGGGCACGGTCAAGGCTGAATCTCTGATTCTCGGGCCGGTTACGCTTCACAAGCCTGAGGCCACCGTCCGTACTCTTGCCAACGATGCCGAGATCACCGCCTTCGACGCCGTTCTGCTCGGCGGCCGCGTCCATGGAAGCGGCACGCTCCACACCGCAGCCACCGCCAAAGACAAGCCCTCCTACGCCTTCGAAGGCCAGTTTGAAAAGCTGAACCCACAGGCCGTGGGCCAATTGCTGGGGATGCGTTCCTCCGGCGGTGCCTTCGACGGCAATGGCAAGATCAATCTCGCCGGATTCACGGGCGACGATTTGGCCGCCTCGGCCAAGGGCTATCTCCACTTCGATTGGTATCGCGGAGCGATTGCCGCAACCTCCGGCCCGGGCACGGTTCCCAAGCCGCTGGCACGATTTGACCGCTGGGCCGCCGATGCTGAGATCGCCAACGGCGCCTTCACGCTAAAAAATAACCAGGTCAAGCGCGGCGCCAACGCAGTGCCGGTCCAGGCAGCGGTTCCACTCGCCGAACCACCCAAGGTCGTTTTTCCAGCGGCCAAGCAAGTTCCCGCTGCCGCCAAGCCAGCCAAGCCAAAGCGGTAAACAACTTGTCATCATGCCGTTCTATGGATGGGGCGTGATCGCAACGATGGTGATGATGGAAGTTCGCTTTTTGCCGATGGCTTCATCGGGACCGTAGTGCCAGAAGATGCGGTAGGCGCAGGGTGTGTTGTTTTGGGCATACGCCTCGAAGAGTTTCTCGCCATTCACGCCCGTCAAGCTGAGGAACTCGTGTGTGTGAAGGCCCGGATGGTGAGGGTCCAATTCCAGGTAGCCAAGAGCCTTCTGAATCTGTGCGAGGAGTGCAGCCTTGGATGGTGCATTTTCAAGCGCCGTCAACTGCGCATCCGCCGTGGGCGTGAATCGTAGCTTCCTTTGCATATATATTCCCTTTCTATCTTTAATCGAGGCGAATCACGACCTATTCGTGAGCGTGCTTGGCAAACGAGCCGCGGTAAACACTCTTCCCTTCAGCAGACTCCCTCAAACCTTGTTTAACGCTGGCGAGGGCCGGCGCATTCTCGTAGAGCCACATCTCTGAGGCTGGTACGGTTTTTACCGGATCGAGGATGAGTTGGCCGAGGGGATTCTGGTAGATGCTGTACGCCGTCGCGCCGTGGAGGGCCTCTCCCAGCGACAGGCGCTTTTTCGCGTCGGGCTGCGCGAACTCGGAGATCAACTGAAAATCGGTGTTCTTAATGACGGCGAAAGTTGGCATAGTGGGAGGTTAACACTCGTGGGAGTGTAAATCAAGTGGGCAGCTCCCACATAGGCGCCCCGCGGAGAGCCTCCAAGGTTTGAGACATGGACCGTCGAGATTATTTGCCAGTCAACTTCATTGCTTTGAGCGACTCGCCATACGGCGCGCGCAATACGCCGCGTTCGGTGATGATGGCGGCGATGTACTTGGCTGGAGTCATATCGAAGGCGGGGTTATAAATGCCCACGCCATTGGGAGTGAGTTGCTTGCCGCCGTGGTGCGTGACCTCGATGGCGGGCCGCTCCTCGATGGGAATGGCTTCGCCGGTCGCCGTGGCTAGGTCGATGGTGGACCAGGGCGCGGCGACGTAAAACGGGATGCCGTGCTCATGGGCCGCAATCGCCACGCTGTAGGTCCCGATCTTGTTGGCGGTGTCGCCGTTGGCCGCGATCCGATCCGCGCCGACGACGACGGCCTGGATGCGTCCCGTCCGCATGAGGCTGGCGGCCATGTTGTCGCAGATCACGGTGGTGGGAATATGGTCGGCCATCAGTTCCCAGGCGGTCAGCCGCGCGCCTTGCAGGAAGGGCCGCGTTTCGTCGGCGAAGACGTGAATGTGCTTGCCCTGCTCGATGGCCGAGCGGATGACGCCCAGAGCGGTTCCATAGCCGCAAGTGGCCAGGGCCCCGGCGTTGCAGTGGGTCAGCACTCCGCCTTCTTGCGGCAGCAGCGCCGCGCCGAATGCGCCCATCGTCTTGCAGGCCTTAATGTCTTCCTCGTACATCGCGTGCGCTTCGGCCAGCAGCTTTTCCTTGATCTGATCAAGCGATGCGCCGGAGCCGAGAAGGCCCGCAAAGAGCCGCTTCATGCGGTCAATGGCCCAAAACAAATTCACTGCGGTGGGGCGGGTTGCGGCCAGCCGTGCGCAGATGACCGCGAACTCCAGTGCGAACTCCTGGGCGGTGCTGGCTTTGGTCCGCAGCGCGCCAAGGGCAACGCCGTAGGCGGCGGAGACGCCGATAGCCGGCGCGCCTCGTACGACCATAGTGACGATTGCGTCGGCAACCTGCTCATAGGTGGTGGCGAGTACATAGCTCTCCTCGAGAGGGAGCCGGGTCTGATCGATGAAGCGAACGCCTTCCGGCGTCCAGGCAAGTGTGGGAATCATGGAATTCCAGTTTAAACCGCGGCGCTGCGCCCCACTCGCCAGCTCAGCGCCGCATGGTCAGCGAATGCGTTCATACGGATGGTAAACCGGCTCCCAGACGTAGGCGCGGATGCGCTCACGGAGGGTGGCGTCGTCCACGGCTTCGGCAGTGCCCTTGTTGAGCCGGGAATTTAGAAGTAATTCGATCCCATGAAGACGGGTCTTCACCACGCCGCCGCTTGCCTGATCTGTTGTGACCTTTTCACTCATTGCTGCCTTCTCCTTAATCCGA
>Ga0224531_1000637_pt1 | contig 17090 bp, 16 predicted proteins | sample CBST100metaG_FD_179876 | JGI IMG/M metagenome (GOLD analysis project Ga0224531, IMG submission 179876) | Peat soil microbial communities from Stordalen Mire, Sweden - C.B.S.T100 | ecosystem: Environmental > Terrestrial > Soil > Wetlands > Peat | place: Sweden: Norrbotten County, Stordalen Mire... | reverse complement strand
GATCATGATTTGCTGTCGTCGTCGGCGGTGGCGGGGGTGGAGTTGTCGCGTTTGACCGGGGTTCCGCTCTTGAGGGCGCGCAGGACCTGATAGCGGCCGATGACGATCTCGTCTCCCTGCTTGAGGCCGGAGAGGACTTCGATGTCGGTGGCGCCGGTGACTCCGGTGGCGACGGGGACGAAGTTGGCGCGAAGCTTGCCGTTGATGGTGGCGAGGACGTAAACACCCTGGGCGAGATTGGGTTTGACGGGCGCGCCGGAGGAGGACGCGGCGGAGACGGTGGAGGAGGGTTTGCCGGCGTGGTCGGCGAGGTCCTTTTCCGTGGCGATGTCGCGCTGGACGAGGGCCTGGATGGGGAGGGTGAGGACGTTTGGCTTCTCGGCGACGGTGATTTTGGCGGTGGTGGAGAGGCCGGGGCGGAGTTCGGCGAGGTCTTCGGTGGGGAGCTGGTCGAGAGTGACGACGACCTTGAAGTCCTTAGCCTCCTCGGTGCCTGTGGTGGACTGCGAGGTGGCAATGCCGGTGGTGCGGAGGAGGGCCTGGTCGCCGACCTCGGTGACGTGACCCTTGAAGGTGCGGCCGGGGAGGGCGTCGACGGTGACGTCGGCGGCCTGGCCGAGGCGCATGTTGACGATGTCGGTCTCATCGACTTTAACTTCGGCGGTGATGACGGACATGTCGGCGAGGGTCATGAGGGTGGAGCCCTCGGCGTTCTGGATGCCGACGACGACGGTCTCGCCTTCGCGGACGGGGACGTTGGTGACGAGGCCGTCGAAGGGAGCGCGGGAGATGGTCTTGTCGAGGGCGTCGAAGTTGGCGCGCTGGCTGGCGACAGCCTGGTCGAGGTGGGCCCGCTGGCTGGCGGTCTGGGCGCGGGCCTGGGCGAGTGCGGCGACGCGCTGGTCGAGGGTGGCGGCGGAGACGTCGTAGGCTGCTTTTTTGGCGTCGAAGTCCTGCTTGGCGATGAGCTGCGCGGTGTAGAGGGCCTGGGCGCGGTCGAAGTCGAATTTTTTCTGTTCGAGGTCGGCCTTGGCCTGCGTGATGTTGGCCTGGGCGGTGTTCTCGGCGGCGACGTAGGAGGCGATGTCGGTGCGGGAGCTGGCTATGTTGGCCTGCTGTGCGTCGACGGCGGACTCGGACTGGACGCTCTCGACGCGTGCGAGGATGTCGCCCTTGTGGACGTGGTCTCCCTCCTTGACGTAGAGGTGAGTGATACGGCCGAAGGAGGTGGCCCCGACGTTGACGTAGGTCTTGGGCTTGATCTGGCCGGTTCCGCTGACGGTGGAGACGAGGTCCTCCCGCACGACCTTGCCGGTGGCGACCTTGGTGATTCCGGCCTGGCCGTGCAGGATGGTTCCGACGGTGACGCCGGCAAGGACAAGGACGATGACGACGACGATGACGATCTTCTTCGTGCTCATACGATCTTTCTATGCTCCTGAGGGGCGCGGCGTGCTGCCGGTGCGGCTGAGAGTGGATACGCGAGGACGGGTGCGATGGTTCCGTAACGGGGACAAGATTGGCGCCGGTTTGAGAGCGATCCCTTCGATGTCGATGATAGCAGGGATGGGGCTGCCGGTTGGCTTGTAACGGGGAGGGGGGCGCACTACAATGAGGCACAGGTACTGTCTGTGCGGCGAGATGGGCGCGAGACGGAGCGATGCGGTTGAAGTTTCCGAAGCAGGAGTATTGCAGGCGATGAGAGTAATGGGTGGATTGGTCCTGGGCGCGATGTTGATTTCGATGGGGTGGGGCAGCGCGCAGGGACAGCAGGCGACGACTCCCGATGGCGTAACGCAGACGGCGCCGACGGTGGAGAAACCGAACCCGCTGAAGCGGCGGATCACCGACAAGGAACGAATCCAGCAGCAGAAGGACCTGAAGCAGGAACTGCGCGGCGATTTCAAGACGTGGCTGGACCAGGACGTGCGGTGGATCATCACCGACACCGAGATGCAGGCGTTCAAGCAACTGACGAACGACGAGGAGCGGGAGCAGTTCATCGAGAACTTCTGGCAGCGGAGGAACCCCAGTCCGGACTCGCCGGAGAACGAATATCGCGATGAAATCTATGCGCGGATCGCGTATGCGGACGAGCACTTCGCGGCGGGAAAGCCGGGATGGATGACGGACCGCGGACACATTTACATTGCGTACGGGCCACCCGACGATAAAGATTCGCATCCCAGCGGCGGCGAGTATCAGCGGCCGATGGACGAGGGCGGCGGCAGCACGGTGGCCTTCCCGTTCGAGATATGGCACTACCGGTATCTGGAGGGGATTGGCGACAACATCGACATGGAGTTTGTGGACACGTGCCAGTGCGGCGACTACCACTACACCATCGACCGGTCCGAGAAGGACGCACTGCTGCACGTTCCCAATGCGGGGTTGACCCTGGCCGAGGAGAACGGAGAAGCCAAGAAGGAAGACCGGATGCAGGGTGGCGGGCTGGAGCAGCTTGGCGGAAGCCCCGGGCAGCAGCAGCAACTGCAGAACAAGCAGTTCGACCGGCTGGACCAGGCGGCCAAGATCATGGCGGCGCCTCCGGTGAAGTACCAGGACATGGAAGAGTTCATGGCGAACTCCAAGATACTGACCGGGCCGCCGTTCCTCTTCGATGTGCGGACGGACTATGTGAAGGTGACCAACGACACGGTGATCGTGCCGATCACGGTCATGGTGAAGAACTCGGACATCACATTCGAGACGAAGGACGGAGTGTCGGTGGGGAAGGTCGATATCGAGGGGCGCGTCTCCAACATGACGCACAAGGTCGTTCCCGGGGGCTGGTTCGGAGATCCGGTGCAGGTATCGACGCCGAGCGAACTGCTGCCCGCGATACAGAAGCAGTCGTCGGTCTATTGGAAGTCTCTTCCGCTGAAGCCTGGGCTGTACAAGATAGATATTGTGCTCAAGGACGTCAACAACCCGGACCATGTGGGACGATGGACGCGCAGCGTCAACGTGCCGAAGTTCGACGACGACACTTTGGGCCACTCGTCGCTGATCCTGGCCGACCAGATGGAGCGCGTTCCGTCGAAGGAGATTGGCGGGGGGAACTTCGTGATCGGCAATACGCGAATCCGGCCACGGGTGGCGGCCAATGGGTCCGTGACGACGCCGGTGCGGTTCAGCCGCGCGCAGAGCCTGAACTTCTGGATGCAGGTGTATAACCTTGGGATCGACGAGAAGAGCAAGCAGAACAATGCGACGATCAGTTATGAGATCATGGACCTGGGGACGAACAAGCCGGTGCTGAATACGCAGGAAGCTGCCTCGGCGTTGAGCCCCAATGCGGACCAGTTGACGCTGGAGAAGAGCCTTCCGCTGGCGAACTTGCAGCCGGGGCAGTATGAGGTGAAGATCAAGGTGAACGATGCAGTGACCAAGCAGGAGACCGAGGAGTCGGCAAAGTTCACCGTGGACTGATTGCGGGACTTGAGCATTGTTACGGATTGCGTGGATTGTCGCGCTGCGAACGAAATACGGGGATTCTTCGCTACGCTCAGAATGACAACTTCTGGGCTGCTACGCTCAGAATGACAACTTCTGGGCTGCTACGCTCAGAATGACAACTTCTGGGCTGCTACGCTCAGAATGATAGTTCTTTCCCCGCAATGGCACGAGTAAGGAAGCGATAGGCATGGAACGGGGTCGAAGCGCCGGAATCGAAGAGCGCTCGGCTGAAGCAAATTGAGGACGGATGCGCGGATATCCGGCGAGACGATTACGCGGATGGTTTGCGATGATCGAGAGCTGGCGCAGAGCGTTCTGACGGACCAAATTTTTGCGGTCCGCTTTTGGAGAAGGCCAACGACGCACAGGGGATGTGGACTGTGCAACGTTGCTGGATACGAACCGGGTTTGCACTTGGCGCGCTGACGTTCTGGCTGGCGCCGGGGATGATGGCTGCGGCTACGGCTGCGACAGTCTCCGGCGTGGTGCGCGATACGCGGGGCGTGGCGCAGATGGGCGCGATGGTGGAGGCGCTGGCCGCATCGGGCAGCGTGGGCACGGCATATACCGACATGGCTGGGCGATACCGGATCGCCAACCTGCTTCCGGGCAAGTACCAGGTGCGGGCGACGGCGGCATTGTTCATGCCCGCGACACGGGGCAATCTGCGGCTTTCGACGGGGATGCGGGCGACGGTAAACCTGACGCTGAGCATGCTGTCGGAGACGGCGGCGTGGCTGCCAGCCGAGCGGCGAAGACCGGATGAGCCGGGCGACGACTGGACCTGGACGCTGCGGTCGGCGGCGAACCGTCCGATCCTGCGCATGATGGGCGATGGCGAGGTGGTATTGGCGTCGCCGGATGCGCGGGAGGGCCGGCACGGCGCGACGATTCAGGCGCGCGCCTCCATGATGGGCGGCGACGGCGGGTTTGGCGGGGGCGGGGCGCATGGCGTGGTTGCGCTGAACCGGGCAGGGAACGACGGTTCGGACGTAACGATGCGGGCCAGCATTGCGGCGGCTGGGACGGCGTATGGACAGGCGCCTGCCACCGAGCTGGATGCGGGATACGAACGGCAGGGGATGCTGGCTGGCGGGTCGCGGCTGGTGGTGAGCTACGCGTCGCATCCAGAGATGATGACTTCCGGCGGCGCGGGCGGCGAGACCATGGGCATGCAAACGATGCGCATGGCGAGCGCGGAGAAGATGCAGCTTGGCGACACCGTGGACGTGGAGGCCGGAGGCACGGTGTACATGATCCACACCGCGGGAACTGCCGCGTTGACGGCCCAGCCGTTTGTGAGCGTGACGGTGCATCCGGGCGAGGTGTGGGCGGTGCGCTACAGGCTGGCGACCTCGCGCGACGTGCAGGGCTTCGACGATCTGGATTCGATTGCGGCGGAGCTTCCGGTGGCGGCGGAATGCGGCGCACGGCTCTGCACGGAAAGTGGCAGCCACCAGGAGATCGCGTTGAGCCGGAGGGCCGGAGGCGGTCTGCTACAGGCAGCGGTGTACCACGATGCGATCGGGCGGTCTTCCATCGCGGGGACGGGAGCGATGAGTGCGGCGGAGCTGGCCGGGGACGGCGGTTCGAGCGGAGTCGTGGTGGATACGGCGACGGGGAGCTTCCGGTCTCTGGGCGCGGGAACCACTACGAATGGAGTGAGCGTTACGCTGAGTGAGCCGCTGACGCCGGGCCTGTGGACGGCGCTGGAGTTTACGAGCGGCGCGGCGCTGGAGACAGGGAGCGAGCCAGGGCCGGCGGGGTTGCAAGCGACATCGGCCGAGGCGGCGACGGTCGCTATAAAGGGGCGGGTACTGCGCACGGGGACTGAGATGCGCGCGGCGTACCGCTGGCAGCCGCTGCGTCTGGTGACCGCAGTGGGGCCGTACGAGGCGTTCAGCGACCAGGCGTTCCTCAGCTTCTATCTTCGCCAGGCGGTGAGATGGGGAGACAGATTGCCCGCAGGGCTCGAGGCCACCATCGACGTGACCAACCTGCTGGCCGAGGGGTATCAGCCATTTCTATCGGCGGATGGACGGACGCTGTTTCTGGCGCAGACTCCGCGGACGATCCAGGGCGGGCTTTCGTTTACGTTTTAGGGCATTTTGGGAACTGCCATGGAGCAAGAGGAATTGTCATCCATGGAGCAAAAGGAATTGTCATTCTGATCCTGAGCGCAGACGAAGGGGAAGAATCCCCGCAGACGATTATGCAGTTAGCTGCGGCACTCACGCCGCAAGGGCCAAAATCGAGCGGATGCGCGGGCGTGGCCCTATGGGCCGGGCTTTCAGCCCTCGATTTTCTCCTCCCGGGCTTTCATGGGGCTGCCTGCCCCAGCGAGCAAGCTCGCCGGGGACCCCGTTCGCCCCATGCTGGTATAGGGCGCGCCGTTGGCGCTTTTGCGGTCCTGCCTGAGCAGACTGGATAATCATCTAATTAAATTTCAAGCAGGGAGGTGTACAAGAGAAATGCTTTGAATACAATATTGTCTGTGACGCTGAACACAGACAACCGTGTTCTCGCGGTACGATTTTAATATGAGTCATAATTTGTCGCGAGACGCAGCTTAAGCGCATGGATGACCCGCACGGTGGCCGGGGGATTGGACGGGCCGCACGCACTCAGCCGGTTGAGTAAACAGTGTTACTCAAGGACTGAGTCTGCCTGCCGCCATTCTGTACCCAGTGTTTGCCCCGCGAATTCCATGCCCTATGTTTATGGAGGATTTACCGATGAAGCAAGGCGTGAAGGAAGCACCGCTTGCAAAAGATGCAGGCACAACCTCGACCCCAACCAAGTACACGTACTTCTTCGGCGGCGGCAAGGCCGAGGGCAATGGCAGCATGAAAGATGTGCTGGGTGGCAAGGGGTCAGGCCTGGCCGAGATGACCAACGCGGGCTTGCCTGTACCCCCGGGATTCACCATCCAGACCGAGGCCTGTCGCGAGTACATGCGCGGGAAACTGAATCCGCAGATCAACGTCGAGATGCTGGACGCGCTGAAGCGGTTGGAGAAGCTGCAGGGACAGGAACTGGGCGCACCCGAGAACCCGCTGCTTGTCTCCGTCCGTTCCGGCGCCAAGTTCTCCATGCCGGGCATGATGGACACCATCCTCAACCTGGGCCTGAACGACCGCTCGGTCGAGGGCCTGGCCGCGCGCAGTGGCGACCCGCGATTTGCCTATGACTCCTATCGCCGCCTGATCCAGATGTTTGGCAACGTGGTTCTCGACATCAACAAGAAAAATTTTGAGCACATCTTCGACAGCGCCAAGGCGAGCGAGCACGTCAAGCTGGACTATCTGCTCAGCGCCAAGGCCCTGAAGAATGTTGTCGCCGAGTACAAGAAGCTGATCAAGAAGGAGACCGGCAAGGACTTCCCGCAGGCCCCGCTGGAGCAGTTGGTGCAGACTCGCGACGCCGTCTTCCGCAGTTGGAACAGCGAGCGCGCCAAGACCTATCGCCGCATCAACCGCATCGACGACTGGCTGGGCACAGCGGTCAACGTGCAGTGCATGGTCTTCGGCAACATGGGCGAGAGCTCGGGCACCGGCGTTGGATTCACACGCAACCCGGCCACCGGCGAGCACGCCTTCTTCGGCGAGTACCTGATGAACGCGCAGGGCGAGGACGTAGTCAGCGGCATCCGCACGCCGAATCCGATCAGCGAACTCGAGCGCGCCATGCCCAAGGTCTACGAACAGTTGCGCGCATGCACCTGGAGCATGGAAAAGCACTACCGCGACATGCAGGACTTTGAGTTCACCATTCAGGACGGCAAGCTCTACATGCTGCAGACCCGCAATGGCAAGCGCACGGGCCTTGCCGCCGTACGTGTCGCCATCGACATGGTGAAGGAGGGCCTCATCACGAAGGAAGAGGCCGTCATGCGTGTCGAGCCGGACCAGATCTACGACTTCCTGGTGCCGCGCCTGGTGGAGAAAGGCGAGAAGATCGAGGTCCTCGCCACCGGCCTTCCGGCCTCACCCGGAGCAGCCGTCGGACAGATCGTCTTCACCGCCGAGGAAGCGGTGAAGGCACGCGCCACCGGGACCTTCAAGGACATCATCCTGGTGCGCGGCGAAACCACTCCAGAGGACATCGCCGGCATGGAAGTTGCAAGCGGCATTCTCACCTCGCGCGGCGGCATGACATCGCACGCCGCCGTCGTCACCCGCGGCATGGGCAAGTGCTGCGTGGCCGGAGCGGGAGACTGCGTGGTCGACGAGGCGCACAAGGAGCTGCGCGTCAAGGGCCACACCTATCGCCATGGCGACTGGATCTCGCTGGACGGCACCACAGGCCGCGTCATCGCGGGCAAGTTGAAGACCCTGCCCGTACAGCCCGACGATGCCGACCTGGTCACTTTCATGAGCTGGGCCGACCCGCTGCGCAAGCTGCAGATCCGCGCCAACGCCGACATTCCCCGCGACGCCAAGCAGGCACTGCTCTTCGGCGCCGAAGGCATCGGGCTCTGCCGCACCGAGCACATGTTCTTTGCCGAAGACCGCATCGAGCATATGCGCGCCATGATCCTCGCCACCACCGAGAAGGATCGCCGGTTTGCGCTCAAGAAGCTTCTGCCCATGCAGCGCGCCGACTTCGTCGGCCTCTTCAAGGCGATGGGGCCGCTTCCGGTCACCATCCGCACGCTCGATCCTCCGCTGCATGAGTTTCTGCCCAAGCGCGAGGACCTTCTGGTGGAGATCGCGCATCTGGAAGACACCAAGCCCCGCTCGCCCAAGCTGAAGACGCTGCGTCCTCTGCTGGCCCGCGTCGAGGAGCTGCACGAGGCCAACCCCATGCTCGGACTGCGCGGATGCCGTCTCGGCATCTCCTTCCCGGAGATCACCGAGATGCAGGTGCGCGCCATGATCGAGGCCGCCGTCATCATCAAGAAGAAGGGCGGGGAGCCGCACCTGGAAATCATGATCCCGCTCGTCGGCACCATCGAGGAGATGCGCAACCAGTCCGCCATCGTGCGCCGCGTCGCCGCGGAAGTCTTCAAGGAGAAGGGCGTCACCGTGGACTACAAGGTCGGCACCATGATCGAGCTGCCGCGCGCCGCCCTCACCGCAGACAAGATCGCAGAGGAGGCCGAGTTCTTCAGCTTCGGAACCAACGACCTCACTTCGACCACCTACGGCATCAGCCGCGACGACATCAACCAGTTCCTGCCCGCATACATCAAGGCCGGGATCTTCAAGCAGGACCCGTTCCTGACGATCGACCAGGCGGGCGTGGGCCAGCTCGTCGAGATAGCCACCGACCGCGGCCGCAGCACTCGCTCCACCCTCAAGGTCGGCATGTGCGGAGAACATGGCGGCGATCCAGAGTCCGTCAAGTTCTGCCACCGTGCAGGGCTCAACTACGTCTCCTGCTCGCCCTTCCGGCTGCTGGTGGCACGTCTCGCTGCGGCGCAGGCCGCGCTGGAAGAGAAGCAGGGCGGCGGCTCCAGCACCCGATAACCGCTGTACGTCATTCTACGAAGCCGCCGTTGACCGCAACCTCATGGTCAACGGCGGCCTCGTCTTGCTGTAGGATTTCGTATTGCCGCAACCCTCCGATCCAATTCCAATGACCGAAGAACCGCTCCCCCACTCCCAATCCGCCCCTTCCCTTCGCATCCGACTGGCGACAGAGGCCGACATTCCGCGCCTCGTCCCCATCATCAACGCCGCCTTCACGGTCGAGACGTTTCTCGAAGGCACGCGCACCGATATCGACCGCCTCTCTGCCTACTTCCTCAAAGGCAAAGTCCTGCTTGCCGAAGACGACTCCGGCCAGCTCATCGGCAGCATCTACACCGAGCTGCGGGGCGCGCGCGGCTATCTCGGAATGCTCGCCGTCGGTCCCGCGCACCAGCGCGCCGGCCACGGACGCACCCTCATGCTCGCCGGCGAGGACTACCTGCGCGGCAAGGGCTGCAATGCCGTGGACATCTGCGTCATCGCGTGGCGCACCGAGCTGCCGCCCATCTACCGCCGCTTCGGATACGTCGAGACTGCCATCGAGGACTTCAACCCCTCGCAGAAGCTCAAGCCCGGCGTTCCGCCCTGCCGCTCCATCATCATGTCCAAGCCCCTCTAAACCCTCCTCTGGTCTTGCCGAAGCGCTATGCTGGGACCAGCAGATAGAGCACAATCTCGTTGAAGGACCAGCTTATTTTGCGGCCAGTTTCAGCGGTCTGAACTGCCTGCGGACTATCTAGCTCCGAACCGTGAGAATGGGACACGCGGCGTTTGCCAGCAGCCGATAGGGGTAGCTTGTGTGAAAATGGCGCTCCAATGTGGGTGCGCTATGCGCACCCACAACCATCAACACAGTGGGATCGAGAGATTTCTGCAGTACCTCTTCCGGAGTGATGATTTGCTTCATCTGGAATTCAGGATCGCACCACTCGTCTCTGATATCTGGGGCGAATGAACGCAATCGGGAGCAGTATTCTTCGGCGATTCCCCGCAACTGTTCGGGGTTCTCCTTAAGCTCCCTGGTCTTCACAACCTGATGGATTTCAATACTGCTTGCCAACATCTGGCTGAGTTGCAGTGCAAATGGCGCCGCCGCAGCCGATGCCGGTCTGAAGTTCGAAATGTAGACTACTTTCTTGAAACGGCCATCAAGATTGACTCCGGCAAGCACATGCGGACCAATGGTAAGGGTTGGGCATGGAGAACGCAGCATCAGTGCTTCCATGTTTGAGCCAATTAACAGATGCCCCAATCCTCTGTGCACGCCCTGCGTACCCATCACGAGCAGATCGGCTTTGAATTTGCTCACGGCATTGAGTACCGCATCGGGGACCGATCCTTCTACAAGCGCAGAATCTGTAGATACGCCGGCACGGCTGCTTCCTGAAACAAACGCCTGGAGCCTTGCCTCGGCTTCCTTGCGAGTTCGGCTAGGCACATGGTCCACAAACTCTACAGTGCTCGCCTCAGGGCCTAACTCGAATGCGTTTATGATGACCAGATGCGCGCCAAGACGGTGCCCCAGCAACAACGCGTAGTCTAAAGCCAGCCTTGAACTTTGCATGAAATCCGTGGCCAACAATATGGTGCCGATTTGTGTTTTCACGTTCTCCTCCTTACTTCCTCGTGAGTTTTACGCGGATGCGTTGACCTGTTCTCGATGCCCGGCCTTGGCATGGACCCAGGCAATTGAGGTGTCAGGTTGGCAAGCTCGTCTCTGAACCGAGCGCCTCTTTTAGAAGCACCGGACGGAGGGTCCCCTAGAAAATTCACAATCAGGAACTGTGTCATGTCCTCTTTCATACGATCCATATCCTGAAAACCGTCGTCGAAGTATCCGAGTACATGGCGGTAGGAAACGGACATGGTGACGGCATTGAGGACCATGAAGTAGAGCATTTCCAGGCGTTGAGTTTTAATCGCTTTTGCTTGCGTTGCCTCCACCAGGAGGGGGTAAAGGGCATCGTGGGAAGGGCGGAGCAACTTCTCGATCAGGAGGTCGAGTTTCTCTCCGCGCTCCGAACTGATGCGCGCGATCAACATTCCGCATTCTGGATCACCGAAAGTAGCAGATACCAATTGTCGAAAGGCGGTTTCGATACGCGCCCGGATGGGAACTTTAGTCTGGTCTTGCAGGTTTTTCAGGTTGGCGACAAGCGGTTCCAGATAAAGGGCTTGTTGCTCGATGACGGCCCTCCAAAGAGCCTCTTTGGAACCGAAGCGATGGATTGCCAAAGCTGGATCCACTCCAGCGGCCGTAGCGATCTTTCGGAGTGTGGCCGATTTGAATCCGTGGCTGGCAAATGCGGATTGGGCCGCGCGGAGCAAAAGCAGGGCCCCATCCGGTTCGTTTTTACCCGGTCTTCCGGGCTGACGACGGACAGTTGTTTTTCGTGATTTTTTAGTTGACCTCATATCTCTTCGGCATGATATTCAACTGACGTTGAATATAGCAAGGAAAATCGGCCCAATGCCGGGTGCACCATTCATCGCGACCGTATCGCGATGGGTGGAATTCGACCCCTTGAAATCCCCAGCAAATCCCCCTGTCAATAGTCTCGACCTGAAGAATCCTCCTAACCGATACTGAATCAATTATTTCCTCAAGAAAAATACTTGGCATTCTAGTTATCGCTAATCGTTATTAAAATAGGGGGAATTCTATCGCAGGGCGCACCTGGGATTGCTGTCCAATAATCCGTTTTTTTTCTTATATTTGTACTGCAACTCGTCCTGAATGACGGCCTTGCGGACAAATTCCTGCATCTCGTTGCATTTGGCCACGTTAGCAGGAGGGGAGTGGGGGGTGGTGTAAGACGAAACGTATAGACGAACGACCGTCCTCACCGTCCTGGGCCGCATGTGAACGCGCTATACTGGATCTAGTTCTTTGAGTGCCAAAAGCAAGTTTTAGCCAGCCCCACATGGGGGCGTCACGGCTTCGACGGGATTGCTAGCGGCAGAGAGGCATGCCGGGGTGTGGACACCCGTAATCGCTCACAAAATCATAAGTGCCGAACCTCAGTTCGCTCTTGCTGCCTAATTAATTAGACAGCCGATCGCCTCCGCTTCGCCTACGGGCGGAGTCCGATCGTCGCACAGTAGGCTGGCCTGAACTGCTCCGTCTGAGCGGAACGGGCGAGATCGATCAGACTGGTCGTCGCCGCGTCTTCGCCCGTTCCTAGCGTCGATGACGAGATAAAAATGAACGCGGAAAAGCATGAACGCTCTCTGTTGAAGGTAGTTTCGGACGCGGGTTCGACTCCCGCCGCCTCCACCATCGCTAAGTTATTGAAAATAAACGGATATATAAAGATTCTTGATAAATCGGGAAATAAATGGGAAATTTCTTGTGTGGTGCAACAGCAAAATCACAGGAAAACTAGGGCACAACCCCGATGAACACTTCCCCAACCATCACCATCTTTGTTCGCCATTCAGAGGGCTGCAAATACGCACCTAACGAGTTCTCGCGCAAGTGCAACTGCCGCAAATTTCTGCGTTGGTTCAAGGATGGTAAGTTGTGGCGCAAGACGACCAAGACCCGGAGCTGGACAGAGGCGGAAAAGCAAAAGCGCGAACTCGAAGATCAGTTCACTGGTCGCGTCACCCCGGTCAGTTCGAACGGCAAGCTGCTCTTGGAAGCGATTGAGTTGTTCCTCACTGACAAGCGCAATCAAGGGCTGTCAGATGATGTCGTGAAGAAGTACATGCGACTGCTTGGACGGCTTCAGACCTTCTGCAATGACAGAGCGATCCTCAACGTGCAGGGCATCACTCGGGACATCATCACGGAGTTCTGCTCCGACTGGTCTGTGCTCTATCCGTCCAGCCTCACACGCTCCAAACTGCGGGAGCGGCTCCGCTCCTTCCTGCGGTACTGCTACGAGGCGGAGTGGCTAGGGCGTATCCCCCCCGTGTCGAAGTTCAAGATTGTGGAACCGGAGACGCAGCCGCTGACACCCGAGGAGTACGCAACACTCCTCGATGTCGTGTATGTCACGGTTGGCAACGGCGACCCGCGCAGACAGACGACAGACGACGCTGGCGGGCGCTGGCAGTACAAGGACGCGGTCAGGTGGCAACACGCTGTCTATACCTTTATTCAGACGATGCGCTGGAGCGGACTCGCTATTCGTGACACGATGACGCTTCGACGGGATGCGCTCAAGTTCGATGCCGAGGAGGGCATCTATCGCCTCAGTACGAATCGGGCGAAGACGGGCGTGCCAGTCTGTATCCCCATCCCCAAGGAAGTCGGCGACGATCTGCTCAAGGTCGAAGTTGGCGGAGCGGACTACTTCTTTTGGTCTGGCGTCGGCAAGCCGCAGAGTGCAACCTCGAACTGGGGTCAGCGTTATCTCGCCCCGTGCTTCAAGGCTGCTGGCATTACGAGCGAAGGCAACATGCTGAGTCATCGCCTGAGAGACACGTTCGCCGTCTATCTTTTGGAACATGGTGCCTCCATGGAAGATGTCGCCCGTCTCCTTGGCAACTCTCTCCGAGTCTGTGAGAAGCACTATGCAAAGTGGTCGAAGGGCAGACAGAACCGAGTCGACGTCATCGTGAGCGGCACCTGGGCTACTCCGCCACGTAAAAGCAAGCGTCCTGGCCGGAAACCGTTGGGAGCGAAGCAAGTAGCAACCCGGTTGGGGCTGGCCAAAAAGTCAGTATGAACGTAATCCATAGGCCATGAACATCACCCAAGCCGCCCTCGCCGCCAAGGTTGCAGCGATGAACATGTACGCTCGCCACGCATGGGCGGTCAGATCGCCACCATCTCCAGGACCCGTATCTCCGCGACATCGACTTTCGATGGATCGACTAATGGACGCCGTAGTATGAGGTGTCTCGATGTCAGACTCTCCCCGCCTACCGGCGCTACTCAACCAAGAGGTCAGCGCCCTCAAGAGTAGGCTCGCCGAAGCAACGATTGCCCTGGATCGCATCGAGGCCGCCGTCGTCGCGATCGACAAGGATGCCCCCGTCGAGGTTCACGCTCTGGCGGCCACTATTCTGCGGCAGGTCCTAAGCTCCGCCGATCATGTCCGCCCCAAGGAGTCCGGCTTTGTGCATGCCTGGGAGCGAGAGGCCTACGCCGATGATGAGGCCAGTGCGGGGCACACTGCAGGGGCCTACAACTCTGCGCGTGTGCTTATCGCAAGAACGAGATTGTTGTGTGGGCAGTAGCGAATAACCGCACCCCACCCTCCTGTGCTTCTGCTGTGCCTCGGGTCCTCCGAAACTTCCAACACTACGGAAACACCTGGACCGTCCACTTCGTCAAAGCCGACTGCAGGGTTACCGTCGGCCCCCGGACTCGCTTCTACAACTTCGCCACCTTCGACGCCCTTCGCAGTTTCGTGACGAGTTGCCAGCCTGAGGAGGCCACGCTCGCCGGGTTCGATCACAGTGTCCGGGCGTGGGGCCGGGGCAGCGAGTACGTCCATCTGACGCCGGAGCAGCACGCGAATGTTTAAGTGTGAACTGTGCAAACGCGTAAACTTGGCACGTCATGGCTTGGCGATTTCGTCGCAGTCTCAAACTCGGACCACTCCGGCTGAACTTCTCAAAGTCCGGCATTGGCTATTCAGCGGGTGTGCGCGGCTTCCATGTGGGCCAGAATGCGAAGGGAACACCGTACACGGCTGCGTCCATTCCCGGCACGGGCATCTATAACCGCCAGTATTACGGTGCGAGCATGACGATAGCTCAAAGCCCGGCTGCTCAGAGTTCAGATAGCCCCGCCAGCGCGCCTCCGCAGACGGGAACGGGGAACGGCCTCAAGCTCTTTCTCGCGTTCCTTGCAGGCGGCGTGGTGTTCTCCATCCTCACGGCGGTACTTGTGTCTGGCCCGCCCGCTGCTCCACCGGCCCCGCCACCAGCGGCGGTGATTGCGCCAGTCGTTCCGTCCCCTGTTGCCCCAGCCAAGCGGCATGCTCATAGCTCAAAGCGAGTAAGCGCTCCGGGACTTGCACATCCATTGGCGAGGAAGGCCAGCCCCACGCCGCAGGTGCTGCCTCATCCAGCCTCGGATGCGGCTCCGCCGGCCAGATAGGACGATTGTTGTATAGGAAGGTGAAGTAGGGCGTGCGAAGATGTGCGTGACGCCATAGCAGCTACTGGACAGTGGCGAGCAGGTTGACATGAAGCACGACCCAAAGCTGATGGGGACCATCATTCGATGAACCAAGCCTTACTGAGCAAGCATGCTGCCGAGGACAATGCAGCATTCCCTTACGGCACCATCCATGCGGAGATACCCGAGTGCAGCCCCGCAGCGGTTGCCATAAGTTCAGTGCAGGAGGAGATTGCCGAGGATGACCTCGCCGGACGCGGCCTGGGCGTCGGACCTATCCACATCACCCTTCGCTATGGAATCGAGGGTGATGATATATCCGCGATCGAAGCACTACTGGCGACGCAGAGCCCCATTGCCGCCACGCTGGGTGCTACCTCGTGCTTCCCGCCGTCTGCGACCCGGGATGTGGCCGTCCTTATCGCCACGATTGTGTGCCCAAAGTTGCACGCGCTCCATCAGCGCCTCGGCGAGGTCATAGAGTTCGTCGAGCCGACTCATGAGTACGAGCCGCATGTCACGGTTGCTTATGTAAGGCCGGAGGTTGCGGAAAAGTACGTCGGCAACCAGATCACCGCTGGCCATAGGTTCGTCATCACCGAAGTGCTCATCCGGACCAAGTCGAAGGGCGAGACGATCGTCGCTCTGAACGGGTAGACTCAACCAATGGAACCTACACAGACGATTGCGGATGCAGTCACCAACATCGTCAAGCTCATGGTGGACAAACCGGAGGACGTATCCGTCGAGGTCGTCACAGTGCCCGGCGGGATAGTTCTCCGCTACTCGGTGGCTCCCGGCGATATCGGCAAGCTCATCGGTGCGCAAGGGCGTCACGCCAGGTCGCTGCGGGTTATCGTCGCGGCGATCGGTAAGGGAGCCAAGCTGCGGATCAGCCTGGACATTCCGAGCGGAGGTCTACCCCTCACTGTGGACGCGGCGGTTCCCGAAGGATGACCGCGACGGGGACGAGCAAGCCGCCTACGCCGTGGCGGCGTGGCTGCAACGAGCCGACCTGAATGGCTCTCTGGAAACCTTTCTTAACCCGCCGCTGACACCGGAGGAGCGAGGGGTTGCCGCCATGGAGGGGTGGATACTCGGGGTGCTCTGAGGCGATTGTTTGGCTGCCAGACTACTCTTGCCGCGAAACAGCAGTCGGGTTCAACATGCAGGTAAAGACTGGGCGTGAGCGTCGTTGCCGTCTCCGACGAGATGTGGTTGACAGTAGGGGGTCGCCCCATGGCAATCTTGAAAGGAGATGGTACCGCCGAGGAGAATAATGAAGTCTACAGTTGACCAAATTCGTGAACGTTTCGATAACGATGTTGAAAGATTCTCCGATTTGGAAACTGGACAACTGTCAACTATCGACGCCCCGCTGGCTCTTGAGCTAATCACGAACGCTGCCGCTGCGGCCAATCCTCATGCGACCCACATTCTCGATATCGGTTGTGGAGCAGGAAATTACACGCTGAAGCTGCTTCAGAAGCTGCCCAACCTCAGCGTGACCTTAGTTGACTTGAGCCAGCCGATGCTTGAGAGGGCGGTTCAAAGAATCCGCCACGCCACAAAAGGGGATATTGCGACCGCTCAAGCCGATATCCGGCACTTGCCATTGCAACAGTTGCGCTTTGACATTATCTTCGCTGCTGCCGTTTTTCATCATTTGCGCACCGATAACGAGTGGAAGGCCGTGTTTGCTAAGTGCTATGCCGCTTTGAAACCGGGCGGCTCTATGTGGATTTCCGACCTGATTGAGCACTCGACTCCGTCGATTCAGACTATGATGTGGCGGCGTTATGGGGAGTATTTAGCGCAGGTTAAGGATTCTCAATACCGCGACGACGTGTTCGCCTACATTGAGAGAGAGGACACTCCTCGCCCACTCCTGTTCCAAATAGACATGTTACGTGAAGTTGGCTTTCACTCAGTGGAGATACTTCACAAGAATAGCTGCTTTGCGGCCTTTGGCGCTCTCAAATAAAATATCAGCCACAGAGCCGAGAAGTCCTTAAATTGAGGACACCAGACAGCAAAGCCCCTAGTTTAATCGACTGAGGGGCTCGGCCCACATTTCG
>Ga0224531_1000636_pt1 | contig 17105 bp, 10 predicted proteins | sample CBST100metaG_FD_179876 | JGI IMG/M metagenome (GOLD analysis project Ga0224531, IMG submission 179876) | Peat soil microbial communities from Stordalen Mire, Sweden - C.B.S.T100 | ecosystem: Environmental > Terrestrial > Soil > Wetlands > Peat | place: Sweden: Norrbotten County, Stordalen Mire... | reverse complement strand
GTCCAAAAAGAGATTGGGCAGAATCTGGTCGTGACTGTGGACGGTGTCCATAATCTCGGCACGCGATTTATCATTGGCGACCCTGTTGGATCGGTCTACAATCCCGTCACAGGCGGGCCTGACGAAGTTACCAATCTAGAATCTGCGGTGAACACAAAGTACGACGGCTTGTGGATTACTGTACGACGGCGGTTCAGTTCTCGCGGCGAATTCTATTCTGCGTATACACTCTCCAAGGCTTTCAACTACGCCAACGACGACCAGATTCCATTTGAGTATTCACCCATCGATCCGAGCAACCTGCATGGGGAGTATGGCCCGCCAACGAACGATCAGCGACACCGGCTGATCCTTTCAGGAGTTGCCAACTTGCCCTATAAGCTGGGCTTCGCGGGAACTTGGACGATCGCTTCGGGAGTTCCGATGGACATTCTTCTGCCCGATGGCAGTGAGCGGGTGCCGACACTGCAGCGGAACGCGGGAGGCCGTGAGTTCCACACCGCCGCGCAGTTGAATGCTTTTATCCAGGCAACCAATGCGGCAGGTGGCGTCTACGAGGCGAGCGCAAGCAAGAAAGTTACGCTTCCTTTGGTCAGCGACCATGCCCGATTCAACGATAGCTTCAACGCGCTGGACTTCCGTTTGGACCGCACCTTCTCAGTTGGAGAGCGAGTTCATCTGGAAGCAGTGGGTGAAGCTTTCAATATCTTCAACGTCACTAACATCTTGGGGTCGAGCAATCTGAACTACTCCGGTTTTGCCAACACGTTGTCGTCTGATAGCTCTAATCCGAATCTATCGTCAAGTTTTGGAAAACCTGTGAGCACTGCTGGTGGTGTCTTCGGTTCAGGTGGACCGCGTGCTCCAATTCGCTATGCGTCTGAAGTTCTAGCGTTGTGCTTGTTGGCGTTGCCCAAATATGCACGAGGATTACCCACACGGTCTGGAGTGTAGATCTCTCCTGCCTACGAACATATAATTGACTGAGGAATGCGCGGCCACCGGAGAGGTGGCCGTGTTCTATAAGCACTTTTGTGCGCACTTTGGGCACAGACGCGCGCGAGGGAAGTACTGTCCGTCGTTGATTGCAGTACGCGCGCACATTGATTTTGGCAGCCTGCACAAGTAACACATTGCTGCGGCTCATGATGAAGCGCTCGGCGTAGAGGCGCTGTCCCAAAAGGAACAGACTTGGATCGCGAGGATATGCCATCCTATAAAAGAGCGGTGCTTCTCCCTGTTTAAGGATTGAACCGGAGAAGATGTCTGGCATTATCGCATTGGGTGTCACGGCGAATGCGAGGACCGAGACGCGAACGCGCCAGACATGTCCACTGATCCCGTCTTTATTCTCGCAATCCAAGGCTTGATGGCTGTGGTCGAATTACGAATCGGACGTGAGTCCGTCTCACAATAGCAGAGGTTAAAAGTCCTGTATGGTTTCACGATTACGTATTGTCTTCCTGATTTGTCTTTTGGTGCCTGGTTCCCTGTTTGCCGATCCCGCCCAATTTGATTTGGCTGGACCCAAGCTGGTCGTCAAGGTTATTCATGCAGGCAAGACACTGCCGATATCCGAGGTGCCCAACCTCTCGGTTGGTGATCTAGTATCGATCAAAGCTGACCTTCCTCCGGGCCAGTCCGTGCATTACCTTCTCATCGCGGCGTTTTTGCGCGGCGCAACCAACCCGCCGCCGGAAAAGTGGTTCTTCTCTTCTGAGACCTGGAACCCCAAGGATAGCGCGGGATTGAAGGTGACGGTTCCTCAGGGCGCCCAGCAAGTCCTTGTTTTTCTCGCTCCAGAAACAGGCGGAGACTTCAAGACGCTCGTCGGTGCTGTTCGTGGCCGCCCGGGCGCTTTTGTGCGCGCCTCTCAGGATCTCAATCAGGCCACACTCGATCGCTCTCGGTTGCGGGTCTATCTGGCCGCCATCCATCGCATCAGCCAGACGGATTTCGACCATCTGAAGATAGCTTCGCCGCTTCTTGCGCGCAGTCTTGCTATCAAGTTCGATTCCGATTGCCTTCAGAAAATACCCGCGTTGCAGGCTTCGTGCCTGATGCAAGGCCGGGATTCGATGGTGCTGAATGACGGGCACAGCGCCTCGATCGTCCAATCGCTCACCACGGGTTCCGCGAGTGATCTGGCTTTTGCGCTGAGTAGCGCCCCACAGGCAGGATATGGCTATTCCAGTCCGTATATCGCTTCGGCCATGGATATTGCGCGCATCATGGAGTCTTTCCGCACCGCGCAATACCAGTACATTCCCGCGCTGTCCACCGAACAGGGCGATCAGCTCTCGCTTGAACTCAATGCGGTTCCGTCGTTTCAGAATCCCAAGTCGGTCCTGGTGGTTGCGCTGCCGGCGGTTGAAGCGCCCCAGATGCCGCCTCTCCATCCCGTCAATCCCAAAGAGGTGTACTGCGCTCAAAGGACGGAGCTGGTTCTTCCCGCCGAAGGAGCTCCGCTGGCGTTTGCAACCGATTACGCCCACGACATGTTTCTTCGCCTCAAGGGGAAAGACGGCAAGTTCGTCGAATTGCCGGTCAAGGCAGATGCGGAAAAGGGCGGCTTTGTGGCAAATACCGCTGGGCTGAGTCCCTCCAACTTTGGGGACACCCTCGACGGCTCGCTCCACGGGTACTGGGGATTTGAGCCATACAACGGTCCCGAATTCCGCCTGCAGAATGCGCACCCCCAACATTGGAAACTGGCCGACGACGATCAGCAGTCTCTGATTGCCGGCCACGACAGCTCCGTGCATCTTGTTGCGGAAGAAGCCGCCTGCATCGACACCATCATGCTGCAGCAGGCCTCTGGGAAGCCAGAAAAAGCAGAGTGGAAATCGCCTGAACCCAACCAAATCGTCGTCTCCCTACCGCTCAAGAAAGCCAAACCCGGCGCCATCACGCTGTTGGTCAAACAGTTCGGCAGCAAAGAGCCCGACAAGGTATCCTTGCAGGCTTTTGCTCAGCCCGGCCATCTTGACAGCTTTACCTTGCATGCCGGAGATTTCACCGGCGTCCTCAAAGGCAGTCACCTTGACGAAGTGAAATCACTCGCGCTGAGCGGGATCAGTTTCAATCCTGCGTCGCCCTCTTCCACTGAAGTCGCTGATGAACTGCCTGTGGTTGCAGCCGACACCAAGGCTGCAGAAGGGCTAAAGGCTGGAGATACGGCCACCGCCAAGGTGACGCTTAAGGATGGTCGTGTCCTGAGTCTTGAAACCACGGTAGCCTCGCCCCGGCCCAGGGTCACACTGATCGGAAAAAGTGTTCAACCGTCCGCATCGAGTCCCGCCCACAGCATTCAGCTTGGCGATCCGGACGAAGTTCCGCAGAATGCGCAGGTGACCTTTTCGATTCATGCCCAGGTTCCGGCGGCGTTCACCGGCGAAGAAAAGGTTGAAGTCGCCACCGTCCATGGGGCGTACCTGAAAACCCTCACCCTTACCAGTGGCCTGGTATTAGAGGATTCCCAGGTCGCGCTGGCTACGCTTGATACCGGCAAGGCCTTTGCTTCCTCCGCATCCGGCCCGCTTCGCTTCCGTGTGCTTGAGCAAGGAGTGGCAAGCGACTGGCTGCCGCTCGCCACGCTGGTTCGTCTGCCAGTATTCCGCGATCTCAAGTGCCCAGATGAAAAGGATCAGCCGTGCAAGCTCACCGGCTCCAGTCTATTCCTGGTGAATTCGCTTTCAAACGATCCTCAATTCGATCATCCTGTCCAGGTCCCCGAAGGCTTTCCTGGCTACGTGCTTACTGTCCCGCGTCTCACTGCCGGACAGCTCTATGTGAAGCTCCATGACAATCCAGCGGTTGTAAATTCGGTGGCCTTCCCCGCTGAAGATTCCGCGTCTCCTGCAAGTCCGGCTTCCCCAGCACCTGCGGCGCAAACGCCTAATTCACCCGCCACCGGCACTCAATCCAATCCTTCGCCCGCCGCAACTGTCGTCCCCGCAGCGACCGGACAAGGCGCGGTTTCCCCGCCGGTTTCGAAGCCATCTCCTGCGGGCGACACATCCCCTGTCCCGGCTTCGAACCCGCCGCTGCCCCAAGAAGATCCCAAGTAACTGTCTCTACCGCGCCTAAAACTGTGACCTTTCTTGAGCGGTTTCCTTCATGCAAGTGCCCTGAGGGGCGAACTTCGTTGCAGACGCAGTTTCTTAACTGACGATGTGGCGCTCCATCTCCTTGTCTTCGATGTCCTGCTCCTTGCCCTCGAAGAAGGCGTAGAGGCTGGGGACGATGACTAGGGTGAGGATGGTGGAGGTGACCAGGCCACCGATGACCACGATGGCAAGCGGACGTTGAATCTCCGAACCCGGGCCGCGCGCGAACAAGAATGGAACCAGGCCAAGCGCGGCAACGGTGGCCGTCATCATCACCGGACGGAAGCGCAGGCGCGTTCCCTCGCGAATGGCCTCGGCTTGCGACATGCCCTCATCGCGCAGCTTGCGGATGTAGGAGACGAGCACGACGGCGTTCAGCACCGCGATGCCCCACAACGCGATGAAGCCGACCGAGGCAGGCACGGAAAGATATTCTCCGGTCAGGAACAGCGCGAAGACGCCGCCGATCGAAGCCAGTGGAAGCACGGTGATAATCAACCCTGCAAATCGCACCGAATGAAAAAGCAGAAAAAGCAGGAAGAAGATCGCGCCGATGGTGATGGGCACGATGATGGCCAGATGCTTCATCGCCCGCTGCATGTTCTGGAACTGGCCGCCCCATTCGAGCGAGTAGCCGGTGGGCAATTGCACCTGCGCGTTCACTGTCTTCTGCAACTCGGCTACGTAACCTCCCAGGTCGCGGCCCTGCACGTTGATGCCGACGACGATACGGCGTTTGCCCATGTCGCGACTGATCTGCGCCGGACCTTCGACAACGCGGATCGCGGCCAAATCTTCGAGCGGAATCGACGGACCGCTCGGCGAAGAGACCATGATCTGCTTGATGTCGTCGATCTTGTTCCGGTAATAGGCCGGCAGACGAACGATGGCCTGGAAGCGACGCTCGCCCTCGTAGATGTCGGTCGCTGATTTTCCGGCGATGGCCATCTCGATGGTGTTGTTCAGGTCGGCGGCGTTCAGGCCATAGCGGGCAATGGTCGAGCGGTCAATGTCGATGACCAGATACTGCTGGCCGCCGACGCGGTCAACGCGCGTATCCTCGGTGCCGCGAATCGTTGAGGCAACCTTGGCGATCTCCTGCGCTTTAGCGATCAGCGTGTCCAGATCGTCGCCGAAGACCTTGACGGCAACATCGGCGCGTACGCCGGTGACCATCTCATCGACGCGGTCGGAGATGGGCTGCGACATGACGAGGTTGATGCCTGGAATCTCCGCGAGTGCATTGCGCATCTTGTCGGCGATCTTCTGTTGCGTCAGATCGTGCGGACGCTCTTCAACCGGCGTCAGACTGGCGATAACGTCGGCCTCGTTGGGCCCGGCTGGATCGGCAGGCGATTCACCGCGGCCCAGCCGCGAGACCACCTTTTCGACGCCAGGAATTTCCACCATAAGTTTCTGCATCTGCAACTCCATGCGGACCGACTCATCGAGAGAGATGTTGGGAACGCGGTCGGCATTGGGGCCGAGCGATCCCTCCTGCATCTCGGGGATGAAGGCCGTGCCGAGCAGGGGAAACAGGCAGAGCGAGACAATGAAGAGCGCGACGACACCAAGCACGCTCTTCCGCTTGTTGGTCATGGAGAAGTCGAGCACTTTTTGATACGGTCTGCGTAGCCAACGAACCAGGAAGGTGTCGTCTTCGCTGCCGCCCTTGAGCCAAAACATCGACAGCGCCGGCGACAACGTAAGCGAGAGCGCGAGCGAGATCAGCAGCGCGATGGCGATGGTGTAAGCCAGCGGCGCGAACATCTTGCCCTCGGTGCCTTCGAGCGTCATCAGCGGCAGAAAGACGAGCACAATGATGGTGACGCCGAAGATGACCGGCGTGGCCACTTCAACAACGGCATCGCGGACCAGATGCAGACGGCTGCGCGCCTTCATCTCTCCATGACTCAATCGCGAGAAGATGTTTTCGACGACGACCACCGAACCGTCCACCATCAGGCCGATGGCGATGGCCAGACCGCCGAGCGACATCAGATTCGCTGACAGGCCCATGCGGTTCATGACCAGGAAGGTGAGCAGCGGCGTCAGCAAGAGATTCGCGCTGACGATCAGGCTGGAACGCAGATCGCCGAGATAGAGAAAGAGCACAATGACGACCAGCACAATGCCTTCGGCCAGAACCTCGCGTACGGTGCCGATGGCTGAGTCCACCAACTGCGAGCGATCATAGTAGGGCGTGATGCGAAGGCCGCCAGGAATGCGGTTGTGGCTGTTGATCTCCGCGACCTTTTCCTTGATGCGGCTGACGATCTCCTTGGCGTTGCCGCCAGCGGTCATCATGACCACGCCGCCAACGGATTCGGTGTAGCCGCCCTTAACCATCGCGCCGTAGCGCACCTCTTCACCGATGCGCACCTCGGCCACGTCGCGGATGTAGACAGGCGTGCCCGCGTTTTCCTTGAGCACGATGTTGCGAATGTCATCGACGCCGTGAATCAGGCCGACGCTGCGGATCAGATACTGTTCAGCGTGCTGCGGCAAGATGCCGCCGCCGGCGTTGTCGTTGTTCTGCTTGAGCGCGTTGTAAACATCGGCGATGGACAGACCGAAGTAGCGCAGCTTCTGCGGATCGACGAGCGTCTCGTACTGCTTGACGTACCCGCCGGTCGAGTTGATTTCCGCCACGCCGGGAATCGAGCGCAGCATGGGCCGCACGACCCAGTCCTGCAACGTGCGGCGCTCGACGAGTTCATCGTGGGTGAGCGCGCGCTTGCCGTCGTCGGGATTTTCGAGCGTGTACTGGAAGACCTCGCCGAGCGCATTCGAGACCGGGCCGAGCACCGGCGTCACGCCTACCGGCATGTGATCGCGCAGCTCCGAGAGTCGTTCGCTGACAAGTTGCCGCTCGAAGTAGACGCTCTTTCCGTCTTCAAAGACCAGTGTGATCAGCGACAGGCCGGGCTTGTTCAGCGAGCGCATGTCGGTGAGTCCGGGCAGGCCGGTCATACCGATTTCAATCGGCACGGTGACAAATCGCTCCACCTCTTCGGGAGATTTCCCTGGTGCCTCGGTGGCGATCTGCACCTGCACGTTGGTCACGTCGGGAAAGGCATCGACGGAAAGATGACGCGTGGCATTGATGCCGAAGAACAGACCAATCGCGGCAACAACGACGATGACGAGGCGCTGATGAAGAACGCCAGCAATCAGCTTGCGCATCACTCGCCTCCCTTGATCATGTCCTGCTTACGCTTGTTGTTCATGTGGAAGGCGCCGTTGAGCACAATCTTGTCCTTTTCCGTCAGGCCGCGCACCACCACGCGGCGATCATTGGTCTCGACGCCGAGCTCGACCTCGCGCAGAAGATAATCCGTTGGTGAAATCTGTAGGAAGACGTGATCCTTGTTCTCTTCGCGAACGACCGCGGTTGAAGGAATTGTCAGTCGCTTTTCAGGGTTGCTCTCGAAGGTCATTGAGGCCAGCATGTCTGGCTTAAAGAGTCCCTTCGGGTTGCTCAGATTCATGCGCGCCTGTACGGTGCGGGTTTCTGGGTTGACGATGGGACTGACGAAGGAAAGTTTTCCGGTGACGCTTTCACCCGGCTGCGCGGGGATGGTGGCCACCACGGTTTTGCCGAGCGCGAGTGAGCGAGACTGCTCTTCGGGAACCTCGGCGGCAAACCACAGGTTCGAGAGATCGGCGATCTGAAAAGCCTGATCGGCGGGCTGCACCACCTGGCCGACGGTGACGTCGCGCTCGGTGACGGTGCCGGAGATGGAGGCGATGATGGGATACTCCGAGGTGAGTTTGCGCGTAGCTTCGAGCCGATGAATCGCGACCTCCGACATGCCAAGCCCATGCAACTGCGCGCGCAGCGCGGAGACTTCGGTTTCGTTTTGCAGTACCTCCGCCTCGCGCTTCTGCAACTCGGCCTTGCCGATCACATCGGCTTGCACCAGTTGGCGCGCGCGCTCAGCGGATTGCTCGGCGAGCTTTTCCTGCGAGCAGGCTTTTACAAATGCGAACTGCGTATCGGAGAGAGAGTTGCTGTGCAGCATGGCCAGCACCTGTCCGCGATGCACCTTTTGACCTTCGAAGACCAGCACCTTGGTGATGCGACCTTCGACGGGCGAGCCGATCCGCGCCACGTGCGAGGCGTCGGTTTCAACACGCGCTGAAACCTTCTGCTGCGTGGTCACCTCCAGCAGTTGTGGCAGGCCCACCGTGATGTTCTGCTGCAGTTGCGGCGTGACACTGACCTTGAGCGGATCGGTATTGGCAGCGGTCTTGGCTGCGTCCTTGTCCGCGTGCTTGCAGCCAAGCGCGCCCACCAGTGCAATCGCCGCAAAGGCCGATGTAAATCCTAAGATGCTCAGCTTCATGTTTTGTATCCTCACTGGTGTTTCACTCCGAGTTCTTCGAGATCGATGAGCGCCGATTGGCGGGCAAACATGGCGTCGAGCAGATCGCTGCGCACGCCCTGCAGCACACGCTGTGCATCGAGCACTTCGACAATGCCGCGCTCGCCGAATTTGTAGGCGTTGCGTGCGGCTTCGACCGCGGCCTCAGCCTCGCGCAGGGATCCGGCCTCAAGTCCCTCCACCTGCTGATTGCTGATCTTGTACTGGTCGTAGGCTCGTTCAAGCGCCGAGGTCACCTCTAGCTGTCGTTGGCGAGCCAGCGCCTGACTGCGGCTGACCTCGGCCTGCGCCTCGGCAATTTGCCCCTTGCGCTTGTCCCACAGCGGAAGAGGGATATTCACGCCGAAGCGGTAATATGTGACGTCCGGCTGGCGCTCGTACTCCGCCGTAAAGTTAGGCGCGGGAATGCGTTTGGCGCGCTCGTGCTCAACCGTGGCGGTTGATCGCGCGGTCAGCACTTGCGCTTCGGAGAGCGCTGGATGATTGCTCAGCACCTGCGGGCGAAGCTCGCTGAGCGGGGCAAATGTGACGGTGCTGCTCAAAGAGCCTTCCGCGTCGAACAGATCGTCGGAAGAGACGCCGATGGCGACCTTGAGAATGGCGCGTGCATTGGCCAGTTGCACATCGGCGTTGCGTACTGCAGCGTGTGCGCGAGCCAGTTCTGCTTCGGCGCGTGTCAGCTCCAGCTTGCCTTTTTCGCCCACCTCTACCTCGAGCCGTACACGCCGACGCAGGTCCTCGACCAGTGCGAGATTGTCCTTGCTATGCGCAAGTTGCTGCTTGCGCCGGATCACGTCGAAGAAGGCGTGTTTGACATCGGCCTCCACCGAAAGTCGCACGCCGGATCTGCGGAAGTTGTTACCAATGAGATCGAGTCGCGCCGTCTGGAGACGCGTCCTGCGTTCGCGGGGAATCTCCACGGTTTGGCTGGCCGCAGTGCGCCAGGTACTGCCGGGAACGCCGGGCGTGGAGATGGCACGCGCATCCTGATGGCCGCCCAAAAACTCGACGCTCGGGTTGGTGTAGGCTCGCGCCGTTTGCAGGCCGGCCTGCGCGCGGTTGACCGTGGCGTCGGCCTCGCTGAGTTGTGGGCTGCTCTGCACGGCCAGGGATAGGGCCTCGTCGAGTTGCAGTGGCCTCAATGTAATCGCTTCGGTTGCGGGTGGCATGGTGCGGCCGCCCGCTTGCGCCGGGGAAGCGGCGGATTGCGCGCAAAGGCTTGCCATGGACAATTGCAGCAAAGATAAAAAAACAAATGTGATTCGCACGCAGACATGTAATGCACGCTGCGTACCATTGCAAAACCCCATATTTTATTGGCTTTTGCCAGATCAAGTGCCTGATTTCATCCACGGATGCAGGGCAGGTTGCCTCATTTGGGGCATGCCGTAACCTTGTTGCTTGTCAGTACATGTGTCGATATACGGCACTCGATGAATGTACAATTGGCCCTTCAGTTGCTTGAATCCATCTCGTGCTGAACGTAGAAAATAGTCTGGCGAAGGAATTTGCCGCCTTGGAGAGAGAACTGTCCAGCTATTCTGTTGCTATGGGCAAACGGAATTTTGTGCGGGAGCATGGGCGACAGATTGGAGTGGGGCTCATCGCTCTCTTCCAGGTCTGTCTGGTTGCTCTGACTGTGATAGTGCCGTCGTCGTATGTGACCGCGCACAACATTCTGCACCATCTGAACTTTCTACCGCTGATGTTTGCGGGAATGATCTTCGGTACGCGCGGCGCGGCCTGTGCGGCGCTGTTTGCAGCTGTCATCAATGCTCCGGTGATTGCGCGTCACTGGGCAGAGTGGCCGATGGATGCCAAGGATCAGATCGTCGAGCTTTCCATCTTCAGTGCAGCAGGCCTGATTGCCGGCTTTCTCTCCGACCGTGAGCGCGCGCAGCGCAGCAAGCTCGAAAAGACGCGGCAGGAACTCGAACGCGTCTATCTGGAACTGCGCTCCAGCATCGAGCAGATGAGGAAGGCCGAGCGGCTTTCGGCGGCGGGTCAACTGGCGGCCAGTCTGGCGCATGAGATTCGCAACCCGCTGGCCAGCATCTCCGGCGCCGCCGGAATTCTGCAGCGCGGCTCGGCACCACCCGAATATCTGCACGAGAGCCTCGACATCTTGCAAAAGGAATCGCAGCGGCTCAACAAACTGCTTACCAATTTTCTCAACTTCGCCAAGCCGCGCGTTCCCCGGTTGCAGAGTACCGATCTGAACAAACTGCTGCTCTCGGTGCTCTCGCTCGCGGCTCATGCGGCGCATGAGCGACAGGTCCACTTTGAACAGGTCAGCGACGGCGAAGCTATGGAGATTGCCTGCGATCCTGAACAGTTGAAGCAGGTGCTGCTCAATCTTTTGTTGAACGCCGTCGATGCCTCTCCAGAGAATTCCAGGATTCTGATTCGTGCTGTCGCTTTACGACAGGGAGCCAAAATTGAGGTAGAGGATGCGGGCGTGGGCATCTCCGACGAGGATGCAGCGCGTATCTTCGATCCCTTTTTTACGACCAAGCCGAAGGGAACCGGACTCGGCCTTGCCATCTCGTCGATGATTGTCGCGCAGCACGGTGGCAGGTTATCGTTCGACAGAAATACGAGCGGTGGCACGACCTTTTGTGTCGAGTTGCCCGTACAGAAAGAGGCCTCCCATGTCGAATGACGAGATCCTTGTGGTGGACGACGACAGCAGCGTGCGCCGCGTGTTGCAGATGCAGTTGGCCGAGGCTGGCTATGAGGTGCAGCAAGCCTCCTCGGGCGGCGAGGCTCTGCGCATTCTTGCCGTGTCGCATCCGCAGTTGATCATCACCGACCTGAAGATGCCCGACATCGACGGCATCGAGCTGCTGCGCCGCATCTGCGAGGACGAGGTTTATGCCACGGTAATTCTGGTCACGGCTTTTGGCTCCATCGAAACCGCCGTGCAGGCCATGCGCCTCGGGGCCTACGACTACATCACCAAGCCCATCGACTACGAGGTGCTGCTGGCTGCCGTGCATCGCGCGCTGGAGCGGCAGAACCTGCTCGACGAAGTGCGCACGCTGCGTTCAGCCCTCGACCGCAGCTACGGTTTCGAGAGCATCATCGGCCACGCCAAGCCTCTGTTGCGCGTGCTCGAGATGGCCGCCCGCGTGGCGCAACATGACAGCACGGTGCTCATCCACGGCGAGACGGGTACGGGCAAGGAACTGTTGGCGCGCGCCATTCACGCCAATAGCCGCCGCCGCAACCGACCCTTCGTGACCATCAACTGCGGTGCGATTCCCGAGGCCCTGATCGAGGCCGAACTCTTCGGCTACATGCGCGGTGCCTTCACCGGCGCGACCGCCAACAAGCCGGGCAAGGTGGAGATGGCCGATAGCGGCACCCTCTTTCTTGATGAGATCGGCGAACTGCCGCTCGAATCGCAGGTGAAGTTGTTGCGTCTGATTCAGCAGGGCGAGGTGGAGAGACTCGGTGCGGCCAGCGCGCGCACCATCGATGTGCGCATCGTTGCCGCCACCCATCGCAACCTTGCCGCGATGGTTGAAGACGGCGTTTTCCGCGAAGATCTCTTCTACCGTTTGGCCGTGGTTCCGCTCGATCTGCCGCCACTGCGCGAACGCAAGGTCGATATTCCCGAGTTGGCCGAACACCTCTTCCGCAAGGCCAAGGAGAAGCACGGCATGTCGAGCCTGCGCATTGCGTCGGCGGTGATTGCGCGCTTCTCGCAATATCGCTGGCCGGGCAATATTCGCGAACTCGAAAACATCGTCGAACGGATGATCGTGCTCTCGAATGGTGAGCTGATTGGCGAAGACGACCTGCCTGAAGAATTGCGAGCAACGGCTTCTATGCCACGCGATCCCGCGCTGCAACTGGAGATTCCAGACGAAGGCGTGAATCTGGACGCGATCGAGCGCGAATTGCTGCTTCGCGCGCTTGAAAAGGCTGCTGGCAACCAATCCAAGGCCGCTCGCTATCTCGACATCAGCCGCAAGACCTTCATCTATCGGATGGAGAAGCACGGCCTGCGCGCCGAGGGCAGCGATCAGGAATGATTCTTTTTTGTATACTGCTATCGTGATATTGCTGAGCATGAAAGCTGTTCGTTGCAGTTGCTGGGATTTCTACCAATGCATTCTGATTCTCAGCGATTCGTTAGTATTGCAAGTTGGGCTATGGCTTTCACGGCAACAACACGGGTTCAAGGCCCCTGCCAACGTAGTAGAGACAGGTCCGTCGAATGGAAGCGTTTTGCGGGTCAGTTCCCCACCGGTCGATCCGCTTCCCACTGGTTGATAAATTGGTAGCAACTGGGTATCCGCTTGACTCACCACACCCCAAGGGGTGTGTTTTACGGGCAGATTCCACCTCGCCCGGGTGAACGATGTGGTGGCGAGTGACCGGATCGATGGAGACCGCTTGCTGCGCCAAGCGATAGAACAGCTTCCCGCGGCTGCGTGATTTGCGCCGGTTAAAACGGAAGGTGAATTCGTCCAAGTAGTAGTCCAGATGCTTATGGCTGACCGCTCCCTGGTGCGTTCCCAAGAGCTATCGCTTGAGCAGTGAGATCACCAAGTGCACGCGTGGCAGCAACTCCGAGGCGGCTTCCTGTTTCCCTTTCAGGTAGGAGATCTGGTGCAGGAAGCCTTTGCTCTCGACGGGCAAGTATCCCAGCCACCCATCCGTAGGTACCACACTGCCCTCGGCGACCGAATTCTGCACAAAGGGCACCAGACTGGCAGACGAGGCATCGGGAATCTGGCGCATGCGAATCCGGCCGATTCCTGACCCATCCTCCTGCGCCGCAACCACCAGCGTCTTGTCCAAATTGAGCCTGCCAGAAAGCTCCTCTTCGGGTCCACCGACATAGCATTCATCTACTTCGATGCGTCCAGAGAGAAAATCGCGCCCCGGCCTCACCATTGTGCGGCGCAACCGGTGCAGCATCGTCCACGCGGTTTCGTACCTGCTCAGGCCGAGGATATGTTGCAAACCGAGTGCACTGGCGCCGTTCTTCTGCGTGGTAACCCACCACATGGCTTGAAACCACAGACGAAGCGGAATATGCGTATATTGAAAAATGGTTCCCGCCGTCACGGAAACCTCATGACGGCAGACATGACAGCGCAACAAAGTGCCGCGTACTGGCGAACTGTCATGACAGCCACAGCGCGGACAGTGAAAACCATCCGGCCAACGCAATTGACGGAGGTATTCCCGGCAATCTTCGTCGCTACCAAACCGCGCGTTGAATTCCTGAAGGTCTCGCGGATAGTCTTCCATGCCCTCGCATACTACGGGCTGTATGCCGGTGAGTCAAGCGGATACCCAGTCCACTCGATTCTGGTCGCCTGCGTCGGATCGATGGATGCCGCACGATGTGCGGGAACAAAAGCGGCGACCAATGCGGCTCAACCCAGCAACGATGTTTTGAGAGGCAAACTACACCGCGAGTTTTTGCAAGAGTAAGCCTGGTATTTGACTCAGCGGAAGCACCTGATCCACGGCACCGATCAGAATAGCTTCTCGCGGCATTCCGAAGACGACGGATGTGGACTCATCTTGCGCGATGTTGAAGGCGTCGGCATATTTCATCTCGAGCATACCTCGTGATCCATCCGCTCCCATGCCAGTTAGCATCACACCGACTACGTTCCTACCCAGACTGCGAGCGCAGGAAGAAAACAAAACATCCACGGACGGCATATGGCGATTTACCCGCTCACCTCGATAAACATGGACGGCATACTCCATTCCTCTGCGAACCACGGCCATGTGATGCCCGCCGGGTGCCAGCAAGGCGTGTCCGGGAAGAATGCGGTCGCCGTCTTGGGCTTCCTTCACCCGTATCCTGCAGAGAGAATCAAGGCGTTCGGCAAATTGGCGCGTGAAAGCTTCAGGCATGTGCTGCACGATAACGATGCCGGGGAAGTCGGCGGGCAGCGGCAACAGTAGCTCTTTGAGAGCTTCCGTTCCGCCCGTAGACGCACCGACTGCAACGACTTTATGCGTAGCCGAAAACTGATACGTCTTCGCAGGCGATACGCTGGGCTGCGCTATCGTCACGCTGTCGCGGCGCACCCTGGCTCGTGCGGCCGCCTTAACCTTTGCGACGATTTCCTCAGCCTGCTCGATGGTGCCGTTGGAAACGTCCAGCCTGGGTTTGGAGATGTAGTCCACGGCGCCCAGACTGAGGGCACGGAGGGTCGTATCCGCACCTTTGCTGGTCAGCGACGAGATCATGATGACGGGCATTGGATGTCCGCGCATCAGCTTCTCCAGAAACGTGAGTCCATCCATGCGCGGCATCTCAATGTCAAGCGTCAAGACGTCCGGTTTCAGCGCGATAATCTTTTCTCTTGCAACAAAGGGATCGCCAGCCGTTCCCACTACTATAAGCTCAGGGTCGGAACTGAGAATCTTTGTAAGCAGCTGGCGCATCAATGCTGAATCATCTACGATGAGCACTTTAAGCAAATCCGCCATACATAGGCTGCCTCCTACCAGCCGGTTGTGAAATGTGGATAACCGCTCGAACATGGGCCGATGTCATTCCACCTGGACACCAGTCAGAACAGTGTGATCTCACCGCTGAATGGTTTATCCCACAAAGGCGACTTCGAATAGGAGCCTTCAGCATCAAGGATATTGGGCAAGCTTGAACCATCGACGGTGTGCACCGTAGCTCTGCCCGTATCCGTTCGAAAGTACAAATGAACAGCGTGATTTCCTCCCAGGCGCTCAGCCACAAGGGGTATCTTCTCCAAGGCAAGGAATCCGCGCACGAACTTCGCATTTCCCTCTCCTATGGGAGGCATCCTCATTCCTTCGAGCACATTGGCTCCGCCAAATGCCTTGGCAACGAACCTTCTTCGATCTCCTCCAAGCTTCATCAGTTCGTTGATGAGTAACTCCATCGCATGGACGCCACACCGTGGGGTTGTTTCACCCGCCCTACAGTTTGGCAACAGGATATGATTCATGCCACCGATTCGAAGAATCGGGTCATACAGGCAAACAGAAACGCAGGAGCCCAGCAGCGTGTCTATTACAGCCGCCGACTTGCTTGCTGCGACTTCACCGATGTAGAGGCATATTCGGTTTTTGTGTGGCGAGAGTACCTTTTCCGTACGAGACACCTGTGTCCTCACTCCTCCAGCCAGTTCTCTCCTGACTCGCAAGTGCTGGACACCACTGCAGTGTTCTGGCGTGCCGGGGAGTGTGCCCAAGGAGCTTATCATGGTCCAACTTCCACTAGTTGATACATGGTCTGATTGAGCGGGGCCAGAATGTCCCGCAACCACGGGATATGCTCGGAATTGCCGAGGAATAGATAGCCGTTGGGTTTCAGGTAACGCGCCATCTTGCGGAGAAAGACATTCTGCGTTTCCTGATTGAAGTAGATGAGCGCATTGCGAAAGAAGATCACGTCGAAGAGGCCATCGAGCGGCCATCGGGCATCCATGAGATTAATACGCTTGAATTGGACGAGCCGGGAAACATCCGGCTTGACTTTTACATAGCCCTGCATGTCGTCCTTGCCGCGCAGGAAATACTTGCTCTGTAGTGGATTATCGACGGTTGCCAATGAATCTTCCCTGTAGACTGAGCGTGTGGCAGTCTCCAGGACCGCCGTATCAATGTCGGACGCGGCAATCTCGATCTTCCAGGAACCAGACATTTTGGCGCTTCGCGGTACCTGAAGCGCTTCAAGCAAGGTAATCGCGATCGAGTAAGGTTCCTCGCCTGTGGAACATGCGGCGCTCCAGATTCGGATTGTCTTGGTGGCGCCGTGACTGGCCGCAGACTGAATCTGCGGCACAATGGTATTGGCCAGAAACTCGAAATGGTGGCGTTCGCGAAAGAAAGAAGTCTTGTTGGTGGTTACGCAGTTGATGAGTTGGCGTATCTCATCGCTGTTGTCCTGAACCCTCTGAACGTAAGCATAGTATTCGGCAAAACTGGCCATGCTGTGATGACGCAGCCTGCGCGATAGGCGTGAAGCTAGCATGACCTGCTTGCCGTCGCGCAGCCAGATCCCCGTGCGCTCGTGAATCAGGGAGCGAAACAGCTTGAATTCGCGCAATTCCATCGAAAAGAGCGAGTTTTCTGTTACTGATTCTGGCAATGTTCCTCCTCCCCCTGAAATGTTCGTCTGCCTCTTCAGTATTCATGTGCGCGCGAACGCTTCTAAACAGCTTGTGGCAGCGCCAGTTCGGACTCTGACAACAACTCCTCCAGATTCAACGCCACTGCGAGGTGCTCCCGCGACTGGAAAACCCCATTGATAAATCTTGTATCGACGGCGGCGCCGAAATCGGGAGCTTCGCGGATGGCGTCAAGCCCTACAGTGAGGACGTCGGAGACCGCATCGACCAGCAGTCCAACTGTTTTATCGCCCACAGTGGCAATCACGATAACCGTGTACTTGCTGTATTCCACCGCCGGCAAGTGAAACTTCATGCGCAGGTCGACGACCGGCAGCACGGTTCCCCTTAGGTTCATTACGCCGCGCACATGCGAAGGAACATTCGGGATCGGAGTAATGGGTGCATACCCGCGAATCTCACGAATCTTGAAGATCTCCAACCCATATTCCTGGTCTTCGAGCAGGAAAGTGAGG
>Ga0224531_1000634_pt1 | contig 17126 bp, 19 predicted proteins | sample CBST100metaG_FD_179876 | JGI IMG/M metagenome (GOLD analysis project Ga0224531, IMG submission 179876) | Peat soil microbial communities from Stordalen Mire, Sweden - C.B.S.T100 | ecosystem: Environmental > Terrestrial > Soil > Wetlands > Peat | place: Sweden: Norrbotten County, Stordalen Mire... | reverse complement strand
ATCGACACAGCAGATGCGAGATTTCCTCGGCAAGATTGGTGCCCAGGACAAGGTTCTGCTCATTGGCGACATCCGGCAGCATCAGGGCGTGGAGGCTGGAAAGCCCTTCGAGCAGTTGCAACAAGCGGGAATGCAGACCGCGCAGCTTGACCAGATCGTGCGCCAGAAAGATCCCGAACTACTGAAAGCTGTCGAGCATCTGTCGAAAAATGAAACCGCGATGGGTGTGCAGATGCTTCAGCAGCAAGGCCGCGTGACGGAGATCGTAGACCCGCAGCAGCGCATCGAAGCGATAGCAAAAAATTATGCGGCCCGCCCTGAAAACACGATCATCGTATCTCCCGACAACGCTTCGCGCCGGGCCATCAATCAGGCTGTGCGCCAGGAATTGCAGACGCTCGGCACGTTGGATAAGGAAGATCATTCCATGCGCGTGCTGACGCCGCGCTCCGATATGACCGGCGCGGATCGAGCATGGGCTGCTCGCTATCAGGCCGGAGATGTGCTGCATTACATCCGTGGAAGCAAGGAGCTTGGCATCGAGGGCGGAAGCTATGCCCAGGTCGTCACCACGGACCCGAAAGAGAATCTTGTTACCGTCCAGAAACCGAACGGGGAACAGGTGTCCTACGACCCATCACGGTTGCGCGGCATCAGCGCCTACCGCGAGATCGAGCGGGAATTTGCCAAAGGCGACCGCGTCCAGTTCACCGCGCCAAATCGTGCGCTGCAAGTCGCCAATCGTGACCTCGGCACGATTCAGCAGATCGACGAAAACCGCAATATCAGCGTCCGCATGGATGGCGACAAGGACAGAACTGTTACCTTCAATGCCGACGAAATGCGGCACTTCGACCACGGCTATGCCGTGACCTCGCACAGTTCCCAGGGACTCACCGCCGAGCGTGTCCTGGTCAACATGGATACCAATGTTCACCCGGAACTCATCAACAGCCGCTTTGCTTATGTCTCTGTCTCCCGCGCCTCGCAGGACGCGCAGATTTATACCAACGATGCGGCCTCGCTTGCCGAAAGCCTCAGCCGTGATGTCTCCAAGGCTTCGGCGATTGACTTCGGCAAGGCTCAAACTCCGGTTGCGAACGTGGGATTGGAGCAGGCTGCGGCGGCGCTAACGAAGATACCTGCCGCTGGGCTTGGGTTAGGACTTTGAGGTTTACGGGATCGTCTCAATACGTCATTCATCGTGAACAAGGAATGACGTATTGAGATTCATCTATGTCGTCTGATCGAACCGGCGCGCTCGGATAGAAATAGCGTCAGCCCGTTGCCAACGGTCAATTTTGAAAAGACATTTCCAGTTCGACTCCAGAGTAATTGACGTGCGGCACAAGTTGACGATTTGGGCCTTGCTCAAAATGCACCAAGCCATATCGCTCCATCGTCCGCAAGGTTCGGGACAGGTTGGATGTCGCTCTTCCCGACCTCTCCGCCAGTTCGTTGAGGGATTGAGGGCTGGTCTCCAGGATGAGTTTGAGCAAATCCCGGTTCTGGTCGGAAAGCACTTGAGACAGCGTGCCAAGCGATTCGAACCAAATCTTAGGCTCGCCTCTTGCCAGGACATATTCTCCCTTTGCGATTGCCAGCGTCCTCTTTTTGTAGGCTTCCCGCGAGGCAATTCCAACTTTCAGAGTCTTCATGGCGCTGTGCTCCTCTCCTTCAAGATCGACTCAACTTCTTTCCAAAAATCCGCCAACAGCGACATTGCATCCTTGTAGTCGTAAAAGCGGACTCGCTTGCCCTTGTGCTTGTGGTCGTATTCGATGCGAGTCCGGGCACCCGGTCCTGCCCCTTCACGGATGGGATGAGCGTTGTCAAAGCCCAACAGGCGCTCGCCGTCACCATCGTGCAGCGTCAGCGAGTAGTCCAAACCATGCGGCTTCTCCGGTAGGGCCGAAACCCGTTTTACCTCGAACTTGACCCAGAAATTTCCCTCCACCACGAATGTCTCGCCATCCAGCAAAAGAAGCGTATCGAGACTGGGATCATGGTCCATCGATCTGTATATTATCATCAGGTGATAACAAAGTCAAGAGCACATGGAATAGGCGCTTATTCACCCATTCCACCACCTTCTTGCCCTGCTGAGGACGCATCCGAGCCTTTCGGAAGAATACAAGTGTTCATTTGTTTATCTGCTGGCGGGAAGGATTGCAGCGCCCTTCCCTCGCTTCGACCGCCGATCGAGCTGGCGTTCTACGCTCCCCATCCATGCGGGCCTGTGTCCTGCCCGCAACGCCGACCCTTACGTGCATACAAGCGTAAAGCAATGCGGAAGTGGACCGAATTTCTTCTTCGTTCAAGTGCCCCCGCTTCATGCGGCTTTATGGCAGAGCCGGTCGGAACCCGTCAAGGGTCTCCGCTGCGCTTCGATGAACGCGCAACAAACGCGCGCCCTTGACAGAACCCGCCTCGCCCCTGCCCGCCGCACAAGACATGAAGCGGGGGCACTCAAACAAAGAAATTGGGTTTGAGGCAGACGCCCTCCTTCAAATTCAGCCCCTCAGCGGGCCGCACAGGAGAGCGAACATCATGCCTTACGCAAACAGCAGCACAGTTACCACCACCGCGCCGCACAGCAAAAATGCGGCGCTCCGCAACCCGAGCGAATCGCCCTACCAGCAGCGCACCAACCAGAAAGACAACCCCACACAGCAACTCATCAAACAGGCCGTTGACTTTTTGCTCCAGCAGCTTGAGGCGGGCAAGAGCGAGACTTTGACCGCGTATCTCGCCGCAATGGCGCGGTTTCATGCGTACTCGTTTGGAAATATTTTGCAAATCGCCAGACAGCGCCCGACCGCCACGCGCGTAGCTGGGTTCTATGCATGGAAGGAACTTGGCCGTTTTGTGAAACGTGGCGAGAAAGGAATCCAGATTCTCGCCCCGATGGTCGGACACCGGCGCAACAAGGACAATGCCGACCGGAACAATGCACAGGACGACAACGCCAAGCCAGCGCCTGTGTTGATTGGCTTCCGCGCTGTGTACGTCTTCGATGTGGCGCAGACCGAAGGCGCGGACCTGCCCGAGTTCGAACAAAACATCTCGGGCGAAGTGGGCGAGCACCGCGAACGGCTCGTCGAGTTTCTGGCACAGCAGAATATCGCACTCGAATACAACGAGAACATCGCGCCCGCTCTTGGCGTGAGCTACGGCGGAAAGATTGCTTTGTTGCCAGGCCAGTCGAAGGCCGAGGACTTCACCAGTTTGGTCCATGAAACGGCGCATGAACTTTTGCATAAAAGTGACCGCCGCACCATCACCACCGCCACCGTGCGCGAGACGGAAGCCGAGGCCGTGGCCTTCATCGTAGGCCAGGCTATCGGCCTTGAGATAGGGCGGGCGTCAAGCGACTACATTCAGATGTACGCAGGAAACGCGGCACTGTTGGCTGAAAGCCTTGAAGTCGTGCAGCGCACCTCTGCGGTGATTCTCGACGCCATCACCGGGGAATCCGCTAGTACGCAAACTGCGCGTTCGGCATCTTCGCCGGAGGCGCAAGACGCAATCGCGGAGGTGGCGTAATGCAGACCATCCTTCGCATTCTTGAGCGGGCCGGAGGTTTCCGGCCCACTCTGTACCTCAAGATCGAGAATCCGCCCTACATGGCCCTTGTCATCGAGGCCACGCCGGAGCCGGGGCCGCTGAACCTGCCTTCGATTTCCGTTGCGCATTACGGAGAGCAGAACGGCGACCTGATGCGAGACCCGGAGATGTGTTTCGAGTTGTCCAAGCCGCCGCTCTGTGGCTTGGGATTGTCCAGTTTCTATTTCAGAAATGACTATCTCGGCGTCGAGCAGGTGTCGCGCTATCGGGACGGAGAGAATTACGTTTTCGTCCCCGACCTCTACGAGCAGCACGAGCAATTCGCGCGGCAGTGGGATCGCAATCTCCGCGCACAGGGTTTTCTCGAAGCCTTCACGGACAAGTCGATTCGCGGCTAGTCCGCTCCCTGCGGAGCGGAACCAGCCCGATGTGTCTCCGCTCCGTACGCCTTCACTTTTCAACCGCTCGAAAGGAGCTTATTCAAATGGAAACGACTATTATCAATGCAACCGAATACCGCGACCTTCCGCTGTCTCAACTCAACGAATCGAAGACCAACCCGCGCCGCGTCTTTGACGGGACGGCGCTCAATGAGCTTGCCGCCAGCATTCGAAGTCAGGGTGTACTTTCGCCCTTGCTTGTTCGTCCCCTCACCGAGAACGGCTTCGAGATTGTGGCCGGAGCGCGGCGTTACCGTGCCGCACAGATGGCCGAAGCTGCCACCGTGCCGGTGCGCATCGTTCATCTATCCGACGCCGAAGTCATCGAGGCGCAGTTAGTCGAGAACCTGATTCGCGCCGAAATTCATCCGATGGAGGAGGCCGAGGGGTTCGCGCGGCTTTTGGCGTTGGCTGAACCGAAATACAGCATCGAACAGATCAGCGCACGGGTGGGCAAATCGCCCGTGTTCGTCGCCTCTCGCCTCAAGTTGGTTGACCTTGTACCCGCATCAGTCGATGCTTTCTACGCCAACGAAATTGGCGTTGGCCATGCCTTGCTCTTGGCGAAGCTGCCCGCCGACCAGCAGGAACAGGCACTTTCGGCTTGCTTCAAGGAAGTCTACAACGGAGAACACAAGCCCGCGCGAATTCTGCTGCCCGTCCGCAACCTGCAACTCTGGATTGAGTCGAATGTGTTGCTTGTATTGAAAGACGCGCCTTTCGACAAGCGCGATGCGCAGTTGGTTTCCACGGCGGGTAGTTGCGCCGACTGCCCGAAACGCACCGGGCATAACAAGCTGCTGTTTGGTGACGACCTCGGCAGACAGGGTGACCGATGCACCGATCCGAAGTGCTACCAAGCGAAACTCGCGGCACACGTGGCAAAGGCCGTTGCCGCGAAACCCGAGCTTGTCCAGATCAGCACCGCCTACGGTACGCAGAAAGAAGGCAGCCCCGTATTGCCGCGCAACAAGTACACCGCCATCCGCGACGACAAGCCAAAGTCCAACGATGAGGCAAAGCGTCCGGAGTTCAAGGTGTGCAAGTTCACCACCGACGCTATCGTCACCGAAGGCAGCGACATCGGCACGATCCATAAGGTGTGCAAAAATCCCGATTGCCCCATCCATCATCCGAAGAAGGTGAACGGCAATGGGGCGAACGATGCTGCATTCAAAGCCGAGCAGGAGAAGCGGCGCAGGGAGGAAGCCATCGCTAACGCAACCGGCCTGCGCGTTCTCTCTACGATTAGCGCGGCTGTCCCGGTGCGGCTGATGAAACGCGACCTCTTGTTTGTGGCGGAACGCATGGTCAACCTGCTGGACGAGAACCGCGCCGCGATTCTTGCCAAACAGCACGGCATCAAGAAGGCCAAAGAGAACGAGTCCATCGGCAAGCTCTTCACGGCCTTTCTTCGCCGCGCCGACGAAAGCATGTTGGGCCGCGCCATGGTCGAGTCCGTCATTTTGCTCACGACCGCGCGCGGCAACGCCGCGCAGGTCTTGCGCGAGGCGGCCACGGCCTACAAGGTGGACACTGACGCCATCGGCGCTAAGGTCAAGCAGGAGTTCTCCGCGAAGGAGAAAGCAAGGACGGCAACGAAACCAGTGTCGAAAGTACCCGTCAAGGCGCAGCCGAAGACGGCCAAGGAGTCCGTAGCCGCCTAACCATCCGTTTACGCAAGACACGATGCGGAGCCCGTATGATCGGCTCCGCATTTCTTACGTTTGGTCTGCCCGTCTTTCCCACCCTCTTGCGATACTCCTGCCGTCCGGCAGGAGCGGCACGCCTGACCCACCCGACGGTCAGCGCCGCCCGAGCACTGGTAGCTTGAGACGTGACGCGGTGAACGTCGTTTATCCCTCGCTGATTTTGTTTCTGGATGGCATTCCGGAAATGGAGCCGTTATCGCTTACGATTGGCAGCAACATCCGCGAGATGCTTCAGCTGGATCTAGACCTTGAAATCAATACAGTTGCGATGTACAACGAGGCCGTCAAGATCGCCTTTGAAAGCTCCCACAACGGATTGAGTGATCTGTTCGTAGAGTTATTGAAGGACGAAGAAGAGCACGTCGACTGGCTCGAAGCACAGTTGCGTCAGATCAAGGAAGCCGGATACGAAGGCTATCTAACAATGCAGGCGAGCGAAAAGGAATAGACTCAGCCCTCGCAGGACCGACAGATACAGAGGCTCTGCCGGCCCTGCCGGATATTATCCGTGCTTCGAACGGCCGCACACACTGCAACAGTTGTTGAGTCCCGCGTTGAATCATCCGCCAACTGCGCTCATGCGTTGGAGCCTGTTCATTGGCGAGAAGCCTGGCCGCCAGCCGGTTGGCAGCAGCCAAGGATATCCGACGCCACCGGATCGGCTTGTTATTCACCACAGTCGTTTCCAACTTCCGAATCCAATCCTCAGCGGCTGTCCGGGCTTCTTCTGGACCATGCAATCTCAGCACGGCTTCGTGAAAAGCCGCCAGTTGTCGCTCAGCTTCTCCCAATAGAAATGGGGCGCCTGCTTCACACTCCCCTTCGATGGGATTGACGCGAGCATTATCTGAGTCGCGCATTTGAACGAACCTCCTGAACGGGCTTCATCGTCCTTTGTGAGCTGCCTTCAAGCACATCGACTCACACATCAATGCGGAAGGTCCACAAGCTCCGCAGTTGCGGCTGATGCACTCGGCTTCATTCCCATAGATTCTGCGACGCCAACGCCGAAGTGCACGTAGACTTCGCGATCATCCTTGAGAGGCATCCAGTAGCCAATAATCCGGCTCCCATTCTGCGTTTCCTCCGTACAGACGGCGCGATGCTCACGAAGAGCAAGATTCGCCTTGCAGTGTTTGCACGCGGAACTCGCCGCTTCAGGGTTCAGCGAGAAGCACTTGATGCCCTCAGGAATGCCGGCAGTACGAGCAAGTTCATTTCTGGCAAGAATCGTCCGATCCTTATGGATCAGCATCACGGGCTCTGGAAAAGGACCCCACATGGTTTCAAAGGCGTCGAGAATCTTTTGCTCAATCATGAATCAACCTCTTGTTGGATGTTTTGATCTGATGCTGAGACGGAAGAGCGACAGATTTATTGCAGAGATTCTGCGCGAGTCGGCAGATTATTCTTGTGCGCGTTCTTTTGCGGTTTCTGCAAAATCTTCAAAGGATTGCTTGCCAGCTTCCTGCCACCACTGATCGTACTTTTGCCACGACCGTCCTGCGTGGAGATGCTTGTGCCCATGGCAGCCCCCGTGGCCCTTCAGCCCGCCCACAAGAATCCGGGCCAGCAACAGCAGGCCCACAGCTTGCCAATACGAAATCGGTCGAGCCGCAGTCACATGAGGCAGAACTCCGTTCCACAGCAACATCACGAAGTACCCAAAGACCACCGCAATCAGGCCAGCCACGCTTACCCCGAATGCAACATGCACTACGACGCGATACATACGGCCGTGCTTCGACTCAACTCCGAATCCATGGTCATGCTGCCACATTATTCTTTGCCTCCATGTCCTTTTGGGCGATAGTCCGAGAGCAGTTGGCGCAGCTTCGCCACCGCACGGCTCTTGCGTGACAACAGCGTTCCGATCGGTTCGTCCCATTCCTCTGCCAAATCGCGAAAGGTGAAGCCGTCAATCTCAGTCGCCAACCATACGGCCCGTTCAGGCGGAGAGAGTCTCCCGATTGCCACGCTCAGGCGATTCTGCAATTCCTGTTGCTCCAGAGCCTTCTCCGGGTCTGGTCCTTCGCCTGCTAGTTCAACCTTTTGCGTCCCATCTTCTTCCGCATCGTCGATACGGACTTCCGGAACCCGCCCCCGATGATGATCTGTGACGCGATTCGTCAGCGAACGATATAGATACGCACTCAAATTCTCGATCTCGCCGATCACGTCCGCCCGGCGAAGTAAACCGAACAGTACATCGGAAACGATATCCTCTGCCTCCATGGCATCCTGCTCGAACAACTGCCACTGAACAAAGCGCAGGAATCGCATCCTCTCGCGGACAAAAATCTCCGTGAGCCGTTTGCGACCCGATGCTGTTGAAGATGTTTCCAACTTGCTCTCACCGTATTGACGGAAGAACTGCCAGTTTATTGCATAATCCGCAGGAAAAAAGCGCCCGCAAATCGTAAAGGCAAATTCGTCTACCCTGATGTCCGTGACAGCTGTCACACCGCCCCTTCAGAGCGGCATCTATAATGAAAATGGTTTTCATGTTCACCGTGGGCAGGCGGCGCTGTCTCCGGACAACGTAATTTCTCGCCAGTGGGTTGGCGTGTTGTGCATCAGACGAATGAAGACAGAGGACAATGAGGTCATTCGCGACGGTCCTCAGCTATTTAGGTGTCAGACAACGCCTAGGCCGGGCGGAGTGGCAGGTGAGCGGAAGTCGGGTAAGAAACTCGTTGATATGGGAATGGCTCCGGGTGCGGTTATCTGGGCTTCTGCACTATGCTCTATTGCCTGTTGAGAGCGCCCAGCATCGCGACCTCCGCAGTTACTCGGCGGGAAAGCGGGCAATGGGGTTAGGCCCTGTTGCAGTTTGCAGGATTGACGGTATTGTCCTATGTCGTGACCACTGTTGTATTTCAGGTCGGCAAGTTTTTGTGTGAGTATTTCGGGGAGGATTCATGCTTAAGTATGTGATTGTCATTGCGCTGCTCGCAGGCGCGGTTTTTCTGGCCGGAAGATCGATGTGGCGAACCCTTACGGGAAAGAAGACCGGATGTGGTTGTGGGTCATCGGCGGGTTATTGTTCTGCTAAATCTTGCAAGACTCCGACCGTGAAGACAAACAACATTCAGGAAACAACATCCACTTCCGGAACACTGCATAACTGAAAAACTGGGATGAGTCTGAGTTGTAATCCGGGCTCCCTGGCGAAGCGGAGCCGGCTTATCTCTCAGTGTGCATTGGCGGGAGATTTAAGCGTGTCGATCTGCTGATGCCTCCCTTTCCAGGGACCATCCATAACCAGCTTCCGCCCTGAGTTCTTCGATTGGCCGCGATGACGAATGCTACAGCTGTTGAGTCTTTGAAGTGGCAACACGAGGACATGCCCGAGCAGATACCCTCTACCTTGTTCCTAAACGAGACGACCATCTGGTTGTCGACGCAGACAGGCTCTCGCCATATCTGTGGCGATTTTGAAGATGAGGGCATTGCTATTGAGTGGCACAATTTTGAGTTGGATTCTGATAGCACACCCGCGCGGTTACCCAGCCCCTATCCTGACAGCCTCGAACTGTGCTTGAACCTGGCGGGGCATGGTTTTCTTCAATCCGCTGAGAGCAGGCTGAGTTTTGAACCACTGACTGCCTTCATCTATGCTCCTGGCAACCGCGATTTACGCACTTGTCGGAAGCACGGCGAACGACATCGCTTCCTCACTATCAATTTCTCTCCGTGCTTTCTGCGCGAGCAACTGATGGTGTGCGAAGAAGCGCTTCATCCCCCTGTCAGGGAATTTATGCCCTCGGGTAGCCCCGCCACTTCTCTTGGGGAACCTGTCCGGCTTACCACGGAGCACGAGCGATTAGTCTCTCTGCTCTTGCGTCCGCAATGCGCTCAGGGAGCGTGCCAACTTAGATGCAAAGGCATCGTTTTGCAGTTGATGGCAGACTTCCTTGCCGTGCCGTGCTGCGGCGGAGGAGCATCGTGTGACCGGCAGAAATGCCTAGCGAGGAAGCGCGTGCGGGGAGTAGTAGCTATTTTACAACGCAATCTCGCGGAGCCGCCGGACCTTGAAGCGATCGGACACGAAGTCGGATGCAGCCCGTTTTATCTGAGCCGCACTTTTTCGAAAGAAATGGGAATGACCATTCCTCAGTGCCTCCGCGCGCTTCGCATGCAATATGCCGCCGAACTGCTCAAGAGCGGTAGATGCAACGTCACCGAGGCAGCCATGGAGGTGGGATACTCCAGCCTGAGCCATTTCAGCCAGGCATTCTGCAAGGCCATTGGCTGCTGCCCGGCAGCGTATTCCTCACAGACACCTGCACAAGCCGGCATAATCTGTGCAACGTTAAGCTCAACTGCGGAGCAGCAAGGTTGGATTAATGATCAGCAATCCGGTAGAGGATCAGATTCTCAAATCGACGTGTTACTCGAAAGCCTTCGTTAGTTTCTGGAACAGAGCAGCAGGCAATGGGTCAATCGAGTTGAACCATGCTGAATAAAGCAAGGTTCACAGTCCTGTGTGTCGAATCTCGACACTGGAATGCACTTTAGCAATTTACCGACAAACAATGGCAAGCAGCCGTTAGCGAAGGTTGATAGTTTCTTCTAATTTTAAAAACATGAAGAACATTAGACGCACGAAACATCTTGCATCCATAGGCAATCGATGCAGAGGCATCCATTCCGTTCGCCTGGTTGTCGGGCTGGTTCTGGTTCTCCTCTCAGTCGGTAGTGTATTTGCGTCACCGCCGCCAAGAATGGCGGCGACTGGAAACGATAAGGGGATACATGGCTGCTCTTTGCTGAAAGGAATCAAGCGGCGAAGCTATGGGCTGGGCGATCTGTGCGGGCTCCGCGAATGGTTGAACAAGTATGGCGGATCACTGACTCTGATTGAAACCAGCGAAGCGCTTGGCAACGCTACCGGCGGCGTCAATCAAGGTGTCGAGTACGATGGCCTGACGCAGGGTGTATTTCAGTTAGACACGCAACGAGCTTTCCATTGGTACGGTGGGACGTTCAATGTGAGTGGCCTTCAGATTCATGGTCAGAACCTGAGCGAGGACAATCTCTATACCCTGCAGACCGCGAGTGGTATCGAATCTGACCGCGCAACTCGGCTATGGGAACTTTGGTATGACCAGAAGTTGGATCAAGAGGGAAAGTACGACATCAAGATCGGGCAGCAAAGCCTCGATCAGGAATTCATGGGCAGCCAGAATGCGTTGCTTTTCGTCAACACCATGTTTGGTTGGGCGATGTTGCCCTCGGCGGACATGCCTGGAGGAGGCCCCGCTTATCCTCTCTCTGCACTTGGTGTTCGCGCACACGTCCGCCCTGGAAATTCGTGGACGCTACTTGCCGGCGCATTCACCGGCAACGCTAACCAACAGAATGTATCCGGAACCGCTTTTCCGCTGGACGGCACACTCGGAATCGCTGAATTGCAATATGCCTACCCCTCCCTGGGCTCGACGGTTCACGGGGGCAATAAGACGCCTCTATCTAGGGTCTACAAGTTAGGGGCTTGGTACGACAACGTGAAGTTCGACGATCAACGATTCGACAATACGGGTCTATCTCTGGCGAATCCCGCAAGCACAGGTGTGGCACAAACGCATCACGGCGATTACGCGCTTTACGCTGTCGCAGATCAAATGCTCTGGGTCGATCCCAACGAGAATGACCGGACGGTGAGCGTCTTTGTGCGCCCTATGGGAACGCCGCTAGCCGATCGCAACACAATTGATTTCAGCATGAATGCCGGTCTCACTTTCAGCGAGCCGATCATGCACCGCGACGATGACACGCTGGGTGTTGGTATGGGCTTTGCCCATGTGAGCAACCGGGTCTCTGATCTGGACCGGGATCAGAGAACATACTCGAACTCTACTGGCTTGCCGATTCGCAGTGGGGAAACCTATGTGGAAGCAACTTACCAGTACCAGGTAACTCCCTGGTGGCAGGTGCAGCCGGATTTCCAGTATGTCTTCAATCCAGGTGCAGGTATTGTCAACCCCAAATCGTCTTCCGGACAAAAGGTGAAGGACGAGGCGGTTTTTGGATTTCGAATGAACTTCGCTTTTTGAAAGGACGCCATCATGAGCGGCATCAGCGCAAAAGCATTCATCCTCTTAACAGCGTTGCTTACAGTGGCCATCCCCTCTCTGCGAGCGGAAAAGCCGAAACCGTTTCTTGAAACCATCCGTCACCACAGGACGCTGGTTTCGACCATTCCGGACAATGGCGATCTCAATCCCTATGGAGTGATCGTGGCGCCTGTCTCTGCTGGACGCATTCAAAAGGACGATGTCCTCATCAGCAACTTCAATGGTCTGACCAACCTTCAGGGAACCGGCGCGACGGTAGTTGATTACAACCCGTCCACCAAACGGCTGACAACGTTTGCTCGCGTACCGCAGCATTTGCCTCAATGTCCCGGCGGCGTAGGGATGAGTACTGCGTTGACGATGCTCAAGAGCGGCTGGCTGATCGTAGGCAGTGCGCCCAGCACCGACGGCACTACGCGCACACTTGGAGCTGGATGCCTGCTTGTGTTCGACTCCAGTGGTCAATTGGCAGCGACGTGGGCAAACGACAATATTCGCTGCCCGTGGGGCAATGTAGCTCTGATCGACAACGGAACGAGCGCCACCCTGTTTGTCAGCATGGCAGGATTCGACGTTCCCCCTCTCCAGGTTCGCGACCCTGTTACGGGGTATCCGGTTACCGTGAACAAGGGCACGGTGCTGCGCATTAATCTGTCCATCCCTGAAGGCAAACCGCCAACTATCAAAGATCAAACCGTAATCGCAAATGGTTTCGGCCAGAGGGCAGACCGGGATGTTTTTCTCATCGGCCCCACCGGATTAGTGATGGCCGCGGATGGCACGACGCTCTATGCCTCGGACGCGCTGGGCAATCAGATCATCGCAATCTCCGACGCGACAACGCGCACGACAAGTGCGGGCCTGGGCCGCACTGTAAGTAAAGATGGACTTCTGCGGCGGCCTTTGGCGATGGCCATGGCGCCAAACGGGAACCTTATCGCCTTGAATGCCAAGAATGGCCAGGTAGTCGAAATCGATCCGAACACAGGTGAACAGCTTGGAGCGCAATGGATCGACAACAACCCCGCGCAATCGCCTCCAGGTAACGGCGATCTGTTCGGCCTCGCCATTAAGCCGGATGGCCGCGGATTTTATTACGTAGAAGACGATGTCAATACACTGGTGGAGGCAACACAATGAACAAACCTAGAAACCATCAACCGCGTCTGATCCGCTGGATGCTTTTATTCCTGGCAATTGGTCTGATGGGACTTGCCGAATCAGGTTCTATTGCGGCAGCACAGTCGACGTCTTCAAAAGATGCTCCGACATCGAATTGGGGAAAGCCGCAGGACCCCAACCAAGCGGAGCCATTCTGGGGAGAGCATCAGGGCGGTATCGCGACAAAGCCGCAACACTTCATGTATTTTGCCGCATTCGATCTCACCGCGAACAGTCGCGAGGACGTCATCAAGCTACTGAAAGCCTGGACGGCTGCCGCCGCCAGAATGTCTGAGGGCGAAACCGCGCAACCCTTGGAGAGCGGCCTGAAACTGGCTGTAACTCCAGCCGCACCCAAAGGTGGCGATGCAGACGAAACTCCCGATACAGGCCCCAGAGCGGCTGATACCGGCGAGGTGCTCGGAATGCCCCCGTCGCGCTTGACCATTACCTTCGGTTTTGGTGCGGGGCTATTTTTAATTGATGGGAAAGATCGCTTCGGACTTGCCGCGCGCCGCCCAGAAGCACTGGTCGACATGCCCAACTTCGGCTCCATCGACCAAATGGTCAAAGAGCATACTGGTGGAGATCTGGCTATTCAGGTCTGTGCCGAAGATCCCCAGGTTGCATTCCATGCCGTGCGCCAACTTGCACGGATTGCCGAGGGGGTGGCGCAGATTCGCTGGGTGCAGACCGGCTACAGGCCGATTGCGGGAGATCGCCACTTGCTTGGATTCTCGGCCGAAGAAAAGACTCCGGGAATGAATGCTCCGCAGGCGCAAGCCATCTGGGCTGGCAAGGAGGGGCAGGACTGGATGCGTGGCGGCAGCTATGTAGTTGTCCGCCGCATTCGCTTTGCGCTCGAACATTGGGACCAGATGCCACAGGCCTACCAGGAGTCGGCAGTTGGCGAGATGAAGCACCCCAGTAAGCCGGTGGGCCAAGTCCAAACAAACGGAAAATCCTCCTCGGATAACGTCGTTACTGAAGACAACACCCCACCGCATCTCGCGATTGTCATACCTGGCAGGGACGCAATGCTCCGCCGGTCCTATTCGTACAACGATGGAGTCAATTTCACCACGGAACGCTGGCCGCCGTGGCGGCAGGGTTTGGAATATGACGCCGGCATGTTCTTCGTCTGCTTTCAGCGGGACCCGCGAACAGGGTTCATCGCGGTATTTCGTGAGCTGGCGAGTCATGACTCCAGGCTGAATCAATTCTGGACTCACGTGGGAGGCGGACTGTTCGCCGTTCCGCCCGGTGCGAAACAAGGTGAGTATATCGGACAGGGTCTGTTCGAGTCGCACTGATCCATCAGTACCAGATATTGGCTCGTTGGGCGCGGCTAGCCGCGCCCGCGCAACGGATAAATGACGAGGTTCTTAACAGTGGATGTAACTCAACAGCATTTGCAACATGGCGAAATAATCACGCTCAACCGCGATGGAGCGCACGAGCGATTCATCAACGTAAACAGTAGTGGCGGTTCTGACGAACTGTCGATTTTTGGCAATTTTCCACCCGCATCCGGTGAGATGGTCGCACAGCTTGTTTTTGGCGGGTGTGGCTTTGAGCAAGATGCACGCACGCGTATGTCGGGTGCAGCATGGCCAGTCCTCTGGGTTCAGGGAGATGTTTGTCCGGGAACTCATCTGTCCGGCACGCAAGCCTTCATCATCGATGGCCGTCCCGTGCGCAGTGTGACGCTTGGCGACCGGGTAGTTGGCAGCGTCTGGGCGGATGAGGATGCGGATTACTGCCTGCTTGCGGGCATTCTGCCCACCGATTCTCGCGTGACGCGCGGTGCTCAAACCACCAGCAGCATGGAGCAGATCGAGATTGCGCTGCAGAAGGCAGACATGGATTTCTCGCACGTGGTACGGACGTGGTTTTATCTGGACGATCTGCTTGCGTGGTACGACGAATTTAACACGGCACGCACAAAGTTCTTTGAAAGCAGGGGCGTCTTTAATCGCCTGGTTCCGGCCAGCACGGGCATCGGCGCTCGCAATCCGGCGGGCATGGCCCTGGCTGCGGGAGCGCTCGCCATCCGGCCACGGCACAAGGGAGTCCATACCGAAGAGGTCGCCTCACCGCTGCAGTGCTCTGCAACTGAATATCGCAGTTCGTTCAGTCGCGCAGTAGAGGTGGCATTTCCCGATCACCGCATGCTGATCATCTCAGGCACCGCCAGTATTGCGGCCGATGGCAAGAGCATGTTTACGAATGATGTCGCAAAACAGATTCACCTTACGTTCGATGTGGTCGAAGCGATTCTGCGATCACGCGAAATGGACTGGAAGAACACGATCCGCGCCGTCGGCTACTTTCGCGATATTGAGGACCTGCCGGTCTTTCAAGCTTGCTGTCGCGAACGAGGAATTCCTCCATTGCCGATGGTGCCCGCGCACGCAACTGTCTGCCGCGACGATCTGCTGTTTGAAATAGAGCTTGATGCAATCTCGACGGTCGAGCTTGAAAAAGAGAAAGGTATAACCGGTGATACTGTCCATGGAAATTGACAAGTTCTCCAACTGGCTCATTCATCGCACGGGAAAGTGCCTCGTCGCTGGCCCGTGCAGCGTGGAAAGCGAAGAGCAGATTCTGGGAACAGCAAAGGAACTGGCCCCATGCGACGTGACATTGTTACGAGGTGGCATCTGGAAGCCGCGCACGCGCCCCGGCTCATTCGAGGGAATCGGAGAAAAGGGGTTGAACTGGCTCAAAGCGGCTGGCCGGGCTACCAGCCTACCGGTTGCCACAGAGGTCGCAATTCCGGCTCACGTTGAACAATGCCTGAACGCTAACATCGACGTTCTCTGGATCGGCGCGAGAACAACGACGAGCCCGATTGCCGTACAAGCAATTGCGGACTCTCTGGCGGGGATCGACATCCCAGTCATGATCAAAAATCCCATGAATCCCGATCTGGGGCTGTGGATCGGAGCGATCGAAAGGGTGCGCCGCGCAGGCATCAAGAGAGTTGTCGCGGTGCATCGCGGCTTCTCAACGCATATTAGGCACCAGTACCGCAATCAGCCTCTATGGAGTATTCCCCTGGAGCTGCGGAGCCGGATGCCTGAAATCCCTATTTTGTGCGATCCCAGTCATATCTGCGGTACGCAACAGTACATTGCTTCAATTGCAGAGGCCGCGCTGGAAATCGGACTCGATGGATTGATGATCGAAAGCCACTGGCGCCCCGAATCGGCCCTGAGCGATCCTGGGCAGCAATTGTCACCCGCACAGTTCGCGGAGTTGGTAGGACAAGTTGTACGCAACCCGAACTTAGGCATGGCAAGCAGAAATCGGGAGTCTGGCAATCTCTGGAGGGAGATCGACGAGATAGATCAGGATCTTGGCGCGCTTCTAAGCAAGCGGATGTCGATCCTTAGACAAATAGAGGCTGACGGGGCGGACGGTAGCAGAATCTCAGGGAAGACCTGGACAAAAATCTGCGCAACGCGCTTGATGGCGGCAGTCGTAAAGCAATTGCTGGGCGCCGTTGAGAGCAAACCTGGCGAATGCGATTCCGGCTGCACGCAAACGGAAGCTCGCGCCATTGAAACCCGTAAGTGGCTGCTTCGTTCTAAAACCAGTCCGTGTGGTGATTCCGTGACGACTGAGAGACCAGCCTGAAGCGCCCGTTTACCGCAGTTTCCCGCAATGAGAGTGGCTATTGCTCGAGGAGAACCCATGAAAGGCACGAATATGACTTTGGCTGACTATCACGGATTGGGCAGTGTTCGCATCTGTGACTGCGGCTCTCTCAATCTAAATATCGGCCTCGTTACACTTCATTTGGACCCTGAGGCCTTTCTGAAAACAGCAGCACTTCTGCGACAGGCCGCAGAGCAGTATCTGAAACGTAATGGGCAGGTCACTACTGCATCTGACCTGTCTCCGGCGCTTAGTTCTCCGTCTGGTCGGTTCACCAACTAATTGTTGGAAGATCAACTTCGTAGGGTCCTAGCTTTCGAGCCGACTCCGCTTCTTGCGGCAGGCTTCGCAGGTGCCATAGATCTGAAAACTGTGCTGGGTTGTCACGTAATGAAATTTCTTTCCAATACGACGTTCGATCTCCTCAATCTCGGGAGAAAAGAACTCGACCGAATCGCCGCACACTGTGCAGATCATGTGGTGATGGTTGCGTCGATTCATGT
>Ga0224531_1000633_pt1 | contig 17152 bp, 16 predicted proteins | sample CBST100metaG_FD_179876 | JGI IMG/M metagenome (GOLD analysis project Ga0224531, IMG submission 179876) | Peat soil microbial communities from Stordalen Mire, Sweden - C.B.S.T100 | ecosystem: Environmental > Terrestrial > Soil > Wetlands > Peat | place: Sweden: Norrbotten County, Stordalen Mire... | reverse complement strand
GGACAACCGGGAAGCTCTGGCGACAGATTCACACAGAGCCAGGGCCTGCGCAACCGCCGGATCAGCATTCTTATCCAACTTGCAAGAATCCTACGGCGCAATCTGCTTCCAATGTGTGCAAAGTTTGTGATAAAAGTTCTGCATGGGAACGAAGCGTGTAGAAATGGACACTATTGCGCAAGAACCGAGCGACGACTGGCAAGCAAGCCCCTCTTCGGGCGAAACCGGCCACGGACTGGACGATCTGGACATAGCAATCCTGCGCCACCTGGAGCGCAACGGCCGCGCCACCAACTACGAAGTGGGCGAAGCCGTCGGGCTTTCTGCCTCGGCGGCCTCGCGCCGCATCCAGGCTCTTGAGGCTTCCGGCGCCATCCGCGGCTACAGCGCCAAAATCGACGACCGGCTCCTCGGCAAGCGCATGACCATCACCATCCGCGTCACCCTGGAGCGGCAAACCGCCGCCACGCTAGACGCCTTTGAGACCGCCATCCGCCGCTGCAAGGGCATTGTGAGCTGCTACCTGATGGCCGGCCAATACGACTACCTGCTGATTGCCCGCGTGGCCGACGTCGACGACTACGGCCGCCTGCACCACAACGAGCTTTCCCGCCTGCCCGGAGTCACGCGCCTTGAAACCAGCTTTGCGCTCAGGGAAGTGCTCGAGGGCACCAAGTCCTGACCGCCAGTCCTCGCGCCGTCTATCATCAAGAGTGTGATGACCACCAAAAAGATCCGCGTCCGCTTTGCTCCCTCGCCCACCGGCATGCTCCACGTGGGCAATGCGCGCACCGCCCTGTACAACTGGCTCTATGCCCGCCGCGTCGGCGGCGTCTTCCTGCTGCGCATTGAAGACACCGACATGGACCGCTCCGAGACCCGCTACGAGACGCAGCTGATTGAAGACCTGCGCTGGCTTGGCCTGGACTGGGACGAAGGCCCCGGAAAGCCCGGCGAGCTGGACCTGGGCGCGTATGGCCCCTACCGGCAGTCCGAGCGGTTGGCGATCTATGCCGAGCACACCGAGCAGTTGCTGGCCGACGGCAAAGCCTATCGCTGCTTCTGCACCCCGGAAGACCTGGAAGCCGAGCGCGAACAGGCCGCCAAAGACCATGGTTCGCAAGTCTACTCCGGCCGCTGCCGCAATCTGAGCCAGGCAGAGATTGACGCGAATCTGGCCGCCGGCAAGCCCTTTGCCGTACGCCTCAAAATTGAAGATCACCCCTTGCGCTTCCACGACCTGGTCCGCGGCATGGTCGAGTTTGCCCCCGAGTCGGTCAGCGACCCCATCCTGGTCCGTTCCGTTGCGGGCGGCGCGGGCGGCATGTCCGTCGGCGTTCCCGTCTATAACTACGTGGTCACCGTAGACGATGCGCTGATGGGAATTACCCACGTCATCCGCGGCGACGACCACATCTCCAACACGCCCAAGCAGGTCGCCATTTACGAGGCCTTCGGCTGGCCGGTGCCGGAGTTTGCCCACCTCTCCACCATCCTGGGCGCGGACCGCGAGCGGCTCAGCAAGCGCCACGGAGCCACCTCCATCGCCACCTTCCGCGAAATGGGTTACCTGCCCGAAGCGCTGGTCAACTACCTGGCCCTGCTCGGCTGGGGCGCGGAAGACGGCAAGACCGAGACCTTCACGCTAAAGGAACTGACCCACACCTTCTCCCTTGAGCGCGTAACCCCCAGCCCTGCCATCTTCGACTTCGACAAGCTCAACTGGCTCAACCGGCACTACCTCAAGACCATCGACCCCAAGCGCTTGGCCGCCTTGGCTTGGCCCTATTTCGCCGGCCGCCTGCCCGCCCAATCCACTGCACCAGAAACGGTGCAAACTTGGTTTGACAACTTGCTGGCGCTTTTTGGTCCCAAGGTCGACCATCTCGACCAGCTCCCGGAAAAAGCCGCCATGGTCTTCGGTTTCGACGTGCAGTCCGCCCGCGCCAACGAGGAGAACGCCGAAGTGCTGGCCGCCGACTCTGCCCGCATCGTGCTCACAGAGTTTGCGAATCGGGTCAACGCCCATTCCGGCCCTGTCACTCCAGAAGCCCTCAAGGGCTGGCTCAACGAGATCAAGACCGCAACCAAGATCAAGGGCAAGGAGCTGTTCCACCCGGTGCGCATCGCTCTGACCGGCTTCCACTCCGGCCCGGAGTTCGACAAGCTCATTCCGCTCATCGAAGACGGCGCGACGCTCGGCCTCGGCATCTCCACCGTCCGCCAGCGGGTCGAGCGGTTCGTGGGAGTGTAAGCGCCATGACCAACGTCTTCTGGATCAAAGGGACGCCCACTGTGCCGCTGGCCATCGTGCTTTGTCCGTACGGAGGCGATGGGCTTGAGGACGAGTTGCGCGACATGAAGCGCAGCGGCATTGAAACGCTGGTTTCGCTCTTGAGAGAGAATGAGGCCACAATGCTGGACCTGGCGGAAGAGGCCCCGCTGGCAGAGAAGGTCGGGCTGCGGTTTCTCTCCTACCCTATTGCAGACCGCAGCGTGCCAGACGACACACCGGAATTTCGCGCATTCATTGCCGACCTCGTAGCTCGCCTCCGCGCCGGAGAGCATGTGGGCGTGCACTGCAGGGGAAGCATCGGCCGGGCCACCGTCACGGCGGCATGTACGCTGATCCAGTTGGGCTGGTCTCCTAACACCGCGCTGGTAGCCATCACCAGGGCCCGCGGACTCACCGTTCCCGACACGCAAGAGCAGGAAGATTGGATCGTGCGCTACAAGGCAAAGCCGTGACCGTCCCCACTCTGGACCTCAGCTTCCCGCATCTCTGGAAGACTGACAGGGCAATCGCATTTGGAATTGGAATCGGGACAACAATAGCTTTGAAAGGGCACGGCTTCAGCTGCGGCAAGTACTGATGTTTTGAAAGGGCACGGCTTCAGCCGTGCCGCAAAAAGCACCAAACAACAACGGGCTTTAGCCCCTGAGGGAAGTATTTTGCTGCCTTCGAGAACCATCCCGCAGGTGCTAAACAGGCTGCGGAAAAATCTCAAGAACAGCAACAAGCGTCAGGGCACGACTTTAGTCGTGCCATAAGTCGTTATAAATCAACCTGGGCTTCAGCCCCTGCGGGGTGTTTTTCCGCAGCCTGTTTAGCCCCCGAGGGAAGGCCTCTCCCTCAAACTTCAGGAGAAATGCTCTAAGCGCCGTGACCAACTCCACCCCCACCATCGACCTCAGCTTCCCGCACCTCTGGCAGGCTGAAGTACTGCCGTCGCGGCCCATCATCCTACCCCGGCGGCATTTCGTCTATCCACGCGAGGCAGAAGAGGTGGAGCGCGGCGCGCTGGAAGTACTGGTGCGACCACCCGAGGAACAGCCCTTTCTCGCCACCTGCGCTTTGGGATTTCGCGACCCGGTCGTTCCAACCGGCCTGTGGTCAACTCCAAACCCGAAAGAAATTTGCGCAGTCTCCGGCGGCTATGCCTACCTGATTGACACCACCGCGCCGGAGCGCTTCACCATGCTTCCCTACCGCCCAGTGCTGGAGATTCGCCCGGTCCCGGATGCCAGCCTGCTCCTCTTCGTCGGCCATCACTCAATTCTGGCCTGGAGCGTAGACGGCGAAGCGTGGCAATCGGAGAAACTCTCCGACGAGGGCGTGACGATTACCAGCATTGAAGGCGGCATCCTACGCGGCCTCGGCTGGAACCTGAGGACCGACAAGGAAACGCCGTTTGCCCTGGACCTGAAGACGGGGACGCCGATCCCATTCGCCCGCTCCTGAATCGCACGGAGACGGAGAACATTTCAATCTCCGGTTTGGCGACGATGCGACCCCAACACCCTTCCGGCACCGTCCTCCTCTACCCACCACGCTGTCATCCTGAACGCAGTGAAGGATCTGCGGTTGCTTCTTAAGAATCCATTCGATCCAATGCACGGCGATAATCCGCTGGCTCGTATTCGTACCAATCGCGGCTCAGGTCCGTCCAGACCGGGTTCATCGCCTCAATCAACGCGATCTTCTTGGCTCGTCTCCAACCCTTCAGTTCCTTCTCGCGGGTGATGGCACTCGCAATCTCCTGGTAACCTTCAAACCACACGAGCCGATCACAGTTGTACTTTGCCGTAAAGCCTTCGTGCTCCTTCCATTTATGTTGAAACACACGCTTGTGAAGGTCACTTGTAACGCCGATGTAGAGCGTGTGGCTGCGGCTCGCCATGATGTATGTGAAATAGCTGTACTCGTGCATCAGTGGCATCATAATCGGCCCATGGCTGCGTTGGCTGTTACGCGAAGAACAACCGCAGATCCCTCACTGCGTTCGGGATGACAGACCTATTTTGGCGCTGGTCGTGTCACCGCCAAACCGGACAGAACTCCAATTGGACGAGAACACCCCTTGGCGTCCAATCGGAGCGGAGGGCGAAGCGTGGAAATCGGAGAAACTCTCCGACGAGGGCGTGACCATTACCAGCATTGAAAGCGGCGTACTGCGCGGCCTCGGCTGGAATCTGATGAGCGACAAGGAAACGCCGTTTGCGCTGGACCTGAAGACGGGGACGCCGATCCCGTTCGCCCGCCCCTGAATCGCACAGACACGGAGGACAGTTCAATCTCCGGTTTGGCGACGATCCAGGAGCTACCAGAAAACTGATTCCTGCGGTGTTTCGGGGAGTAATCTTTTTTCTGGCTGAAGCACCATCTCTCCCCGGTCCCCAACTGCGAGCGACCGGGGCCCGCCCATCAGAGCGCCGCTTCACTCCAGCCATACCCCGAAGCTGATTTTGTCTGGAGCTGAGGGATCAGTCTCAATTTTGTCGGCAATCAAACGCAATGCTTGCGCCTGAGCCTTGGATCGAGCCTCAACTTCTGTGGCTCCGCTCGTATGCACTCCCAGCTTTTCAATTGTCGCCGTCCAGCTTCTATCCTGCTCGTGACTGATGACGATAATGTATTCCAGCGCAACATCTCCGCGTGCGGCCAACTCTGTCATGGAGAGAGTCTACTCGCCTTCAATGGCGGGTTCAAACTTTATGTCCTTTCTTGTCGGTAACCGTATGTAACTGATAAAACTGCGCTTACACTTGACACAGCTCGCGAATGGAGGGATTCTGAGTGTGGGCCGTGCCAGCACCACCGGCGCAGCGCCCTGGCTACGTGGAACCAATCCGCCTTGGCCAACAATTGGAGTAGAACCATGACTAGAAACAAACGCACAGTGGTTTCAGAGAACCGCTGCCCAGTAGGACGCACTCTTGAATGCTTCAGCCTTCTACCGCCGATCCCTAGAACCCCTGAGGAAGCAGGAATGACGCCCGAACAAATGGTCACCTGGGGAATATCCCGTGGCCAGCGGCTCTACTGGTGTTCAGAATGCACGCGGCTTTGGTGCAGGAGAGAGTTCAACTTCCTTCATGTGATTGGGACGCAACGAACCTACGGCGCACACTTCGTTCCAAATGAGAACATGTTCGACAGAATCTATGTCGGAAATTGAGCGCGAGCCGACACGGGCCGCCCGCGTGGGCGGGTGGCCCGGGTCCCGGGGGGTGGGTTCATCGACTAAAACTGGGTGCCCCAGGTGCCTCGCCGTTGGGCACCTGGGAGAGCACAGACCTTGCCCTGGGAAAGCTCAAAAGCATCATCCCTCACTGATTACTCCCAGGGAAGTTGTCATCGCGAAGGTTTTCCGGCGTCCCTCGCTACTCCGAGCGAATCACCGCCAAACCGGACAGAACGCCAATTGGACGCGAACAACCTTTGGCGTCCAATCGGAGCGATGCGGCGGGCGAAGATCGACAGCAAGAAAGATCCCACCAGCAGAACCCAGCTTGCCGATCATTCCTCTCCTCGGGCGCACACTGGTTGATAGGAAGAGAGGTGTGCGGCGTCCAAAGTCGGCATTTTGCCGCTCGGCGCACCCAAGCCCCCTCCCCCCCCCTGCCATTGTGCAACTACGGATAGAGCCCTACATGTGCACGTATTCCGCATGAAATGAATAGCTTACAGACGCAATTCCCGCGCAACTCCTGCTATAACCCGAATTATGCACGTAACCGACACAGAATCAATACGATAGAAGCTAGTTTTACGCACTTTTAGTGCTCAAAATGACCCGTATTTTGCCTGTTTTTTAGCCGATTTAAGCCAGTTTTGAGTCAAAAAAACCCTCATTTTTGCTTCAAATCGCCACCCGCACGGGCAGGATCGACTCGTAGCCCGCATAGACCCCTTCGAATACCGAGTCCCAACTGGCGGTCAGCGCATAAGCGCGCGCAGCCTTGCGCATAGCCGCGTGCTTTTCCGGATCGGCGAGCACTTCGGCAACGGCGGCGGCAAATCCTTCGTCGGGCACAATGCGGCCAGTTTCGCCTTCACGGATGATGGTGCAAGGTCCGCCATCAGGCGTGACAATGGCCGGAACGCCGCTAGCCAGCGCTTCCAGCACCACATTGCCGAAGGTGTCAGTATGCGAGGGAAAGACGAACAGATCCATGCTGGCGTAAGCTGCGGCCAGTTCTTCCCCGCGCAAAACCCCAGGAAACTCCGCACGCGGCAAGCGCTCGCGCAGCCAGTCCAGTTCGCCGCCGTGGCCGACGATGAGGAAGCGGAAGTTCGTGTGCCCAGCCTTTTCCAGCTCTTCCTGCACCTGAGCCAGCAGGGCGACGTTCTTCTCCACCGACAAGCGGCCCACAAAGCCCAGCACAAACTCATGGTCTTCAGGATCGCGCTTACGCTTGTCCGGGCGGAAGAGCTGAGCGTCGACGCCGCGCGGCATCAGGTGGCAAGGCCTGCCTGTAGTCCGCTCCAGCAGTGCACACAGCTCAGGATTGGGCGCAAATAGCACCTGCGCCACAGAGTAGAACTTGGCCGCTGCAGCCATGGTCAGGTCCTCGATCTTCTGCCCAGCAGCGGCTGATTGGCGTTCCGGCAGGAAGTTCAGGAACCACTCGGAGCGCCGCGCCAGGTATTCATGCACATTGGTATGCCAACTGGCGGCCAGCGGCAGTCCCATGTGATGGGCCAAACCCGCGCCCAACATGCCGACTTCACTAGGCCCTGTGATGTGGATCAGGTCGGGCTTGAAGCGCTCCAGCACCTCGCCGATGAGCGGGATATGGCGCAGGAACGCCGGATCGTAGCGCAGGTCCTTCTCCAGCGCGAACGACAGGAAGCCGCGCGGCAGTTCCAGGGTCCACACATTGCCATCTTCGGTCAGCGCCTGTGCCCGGTCGCCAGCGCGCACACACAAGAAGGGCAGATTCCGCCGCCTCGCGAACCCCTCAAAATGACGGCTGGTATGGGCCACCCCGTTGATCTCGTGGAACGAGTCGGGAAAGTAAGCCACACGCGGCTGAGGTACGTTCATAAGTATGTTTGTATCCCGGTTCGCAATTCTTACTGGTACATTCTCTACTGATCCTGCGGTACGGCATCGTGCCAGCCCATGACATTACATTACCCGAAAATGCGCTTTACCCTTCGTGCTCACGCAGGGCCAGGCGCATCTGGCGCGAGTCGTTCCAGGCCATACGCAGGCCGCCGGAGACCGGGGCAATGCCCATAAGCTGAACCATTCCGATGATCCAGCTTATGGCTGGCGGTGCGGAGCCGGTGGGCCACAGTTCGCTGAGCGGCCGGACAACTCCGTTGGCATCTGGATGATAGACACGCTCATCCCAGGTGCGTGAGCCCTGAGGGAATTCGGGATAGGAACGGATGGCGTCGATGGTGGATTGCAGCAGGCGATGCTTCCACGGCTGAGCGTACTGTGGCATGAAGAGCAGGTCGCTCTTCTTTTCCCGGCGAATCTCGTGGACAAACTCGGTGAAGCTGGAGGCGTTGGTCAGGTTGATGTTGGCGTTGGGCTCCACGCCGTGACGGTCGCCGCCAGAGATGAGCAGCATGTTCCACTTCTCGGCCAGCCGCCGTACCGCGCGGTTCTCATCCCAGTGACGCAGGCCGTTCAGTTCCAGCGCATGCAGGTAAGCGCCATTGGTCTGCAGGAACTGATTGACCAGAAACTCGTGCTTTTCCGCGCCGATTAGATAGAGGTCCCAAAGCGGATGGTTGAAGATCACCAGGACGTTGGGCTCGTCGTTGAGCGCGATCAGAATCTCGGTGAACCGCTTGTCGCTAGGGTTGGCCGTGTAGTCGGCCAGAGTCTGCATCCATTCCGTGGCGCGGGCGCTGGGCAGGTTATGCACGCCCAGATGGAAGGACTGCTCGCCGTAAGGAGCGGTCCATTCGACGGAAACAGGAATCTGCCGCGCGCTGGGAACGGTGCGCAGCAGCATGGGAGCGTTGATGTTGTCGTGGTCGGAGATGGAGACCATGGGCGCCACGTCGAGCTTCTCGATCTGACAGCGCTCCAGGTCGTAAGCCAACATGGGGGTCATGGGCGGAGTCCAGTAGCTCTCAGCATAGTTGATCCGCACCCCATGCATCTGCTCTGACCGGCGCTCAAGCCGCGAAAGCAGCGGGCGAATAAGTGGGTACTGGTTGCCCAGGTTGGCCAGAAAATCCAGCGTTTCCTTGGACTGGTTGGTGTGACTATGCAAAGAAACACCCGACCGGAAGCCTTGTGTCGCGCTTTTGTCGCGCCACAGATATGAGATGGTCGAACTGGCCATGCCTGCTCCTTCTCCGCGATCGTGCCCGGATAACTGAAGCCAGTATGGCTGCCAAGAATAAACGCAGGGTTAAGAGGAGGCGAATACCGCTTCAATTCAGTAGAGAATCCATATAGTAACCAGAACGACCAACAAGACCAGGGTAATTCCCTAAAAAACGGGGAATCGCCGCGAAACAGCTCGGACTACGCCTATTTGCTGGTCTTGGCCAGTTCCGGGCCCAGGAAATCTTCAACCGTCCAGCGGGCCATCATGTCCTCGCCGAGAGGCATCTGCTCGTTCTCGGAGAGACGGCCGGTGGCTGCCTCAGCCGCCAGGTAGTTCTCAGTAAGCCCCTGGCGCAGCAGTTCGAAAGCCTCTTCGGGAGTATCGGCGAACTTGAAGAGCGCAATGTCCTTGGGTGAGATGGCTCCAGTATCTACCAGCACGTCGAGATCGAAGACCTTCTTCCAATAGTCCGAGCCGTAGATGACGACTGTGATCTTCTTGGCCAATTTATGGGTCTGGGCCAGGGTGAGGATCTCGAACATCTCATCCAGGGTGCCGAATCCGCCGGGGAAGACCACCAGAGCCTTGGCCAGATAGGCAAACCACAGCTTACGCATGAAGAAGTAGTGGAACTCGAAGTTGAGCGACGGGGTGACGTAGGGATTGGGAGCCTGCTCGAAGGGCAAGCGGATATTCATGCCGATGGTCTTGCCGCCAGCCTCGTAAGCGCCGCGGTTGGCGGCCTCCATGATGCCCGGGCCACCACCAGAGGTGACCACGAACCGCGCCCGGCGCGAGGGAATGGTCTTTGCCCAATTAGTCAGAAGACCTGACAGTTTCCGTGCGTCTTCGTAATAGCGGGCCATTTTGACAGCCGCTTCGGCACGCTTGAGCTGGAGTGCGGAAGCCTCTCCTGCTGCGATTTGCGGCGCGCTGGCCGGCTGTTCTTCGCTGGGGGCCGGGCGGCTGGAGCCGGTGTTCTCAAGCAGTTCGAGAGCATGGTCGGCCTCTTCGCGCCCGCGAAAGCGAGCCGAGCCGAAAAAGACCACTGTGTCTTGAATCTGCTCGCGGCGGAAGCGGGCTAGCGGCTCCATATACTCGGCGACGATGCGGATCAGGCGGCCGTCTGCGCTGTCCAGAAAGTTGGAGTTCTCATAGGCCAACGGCGCGCGCTCCAGCGGAGGCGGCGTCCCGTTGCCGGGAATCGCAGCAGAACCGGTTACTGGCTCTTGACTGATTGGCCGGTCTGTTCCCTGTTCCTTATTCCCTATTCCCTGCTCTGTGTCTTTCATGGCTTATCTGTCCCGGTGGCGGATGGCGTCGTGGAACGCAATCCACAGGTTCAATAGACCCAGCCCCGAGACGATGCCACGGACTGCACCGTTGGCAGCCCAAACTGAGAGGTTGGGAAACTGAAGAAAAAGAGGGTTCTGATCCCAGAACATCCGCGACCACGGCGCATAGCAGATGGCCAGGCCAATATACATCCGCAGCAGTACACGTAAAAAGAGCTCGCCCCGCTCAAGCCAATGAGGAATGCGCTGTGGCGCATGGCGGCCGGCCGGCTGTTCCGGCGCCTGCTTGGGCACGGGCACAGTGATAGCTTCAGGCCCGGGAGCCGGGCTTGCTGCGGGAGGAGGCAAGGTCATTTCCAACTGCTGAGACATACTTCGATTACGCACGCTGCCCCCGATTTCCGCCGATTCGCCAATTCAACCCAGTGAGCTCCACCCGGCAATTTACTCCATTGGCGCTTGGTCTCAGGCCGGCTTCCATCGCAGGAAAAACCGCCTCGATAACACTCGGCCCGAGCCCCAAATCACGGCCCGGCTCAGGGACGCCGTATTGCAACGGTAACACAACAAGGGCACTGAGCTGTCCTGGAGCACTGGCTGAGGCGAAGGCCTCGCGGCGATATTCCACCGCACTCCGTGCACTTTTCAAGCTCGTCAAATGGCTTCGAGCGAAAAGCCGAACGCCGAGGTTTCTATCGTCAGTAAACCTATCGCAAATATTCTTGAACAATGGTCAATTTTGTGCAGTATCTGAGGCTCGGCTGGAGTGAGTCTATTTGTAGTGCATCACAGACGCGCTCAGATGTGGACGCCAAGTGATAAGAAGGGAGGTTGTATCTCCGTTTCGCACAATGGGCCATATAGAGTGGCTAACTCTGCCGGAAGGTATGTACCGCCTATTAAATATTTCAGGCAGGGCGGTATTGACCACGTATTACCATCCCCAGTCGCGTTATCGGGGTGCAGGCCTGCATTCTCGGCAAATGCAGGTTTGCACCCCGATTTTTGTCTCCACGACAATCACAACACATTTGTCTTTCTCGTTCCATTGCGTTGACCTTATCCCTGCCACATCTTCCGCAGTCCCCCTTGAGCAGTAAACAGTGTCAAAAATGCGACAATGGAGGGAGCGCCTGTTCGTTTCTGGACCAATCCGGCGCAGGGGAGTTCCTGACCATGTTGAGAGTACTGTCGACGCACCTGTTCCTGAAGCAGCGCCTGCACACGGGAATGCTGGAGTTGGCAGCCCGGTCTGGAGCGCAGGCGGTGGAGATTTTTGCCGCGCGCCAGCACTTCGACTACACCAGCCGGGAGCATGTGGGTGAGTTGGCAGATTGGTTTCGTTCCAATCCGCTGCAAGCTTGGTCAATGCACGCACCACTCTATCCCGACCGCGAATCGGGCCGCGCAGGGGCGCCCGCAGTCAATCTGTTGCACCCGGAGAAGTCCCGCCGCATCGACGCCATGGACGAAGTTAAGCGCGCCCTGGAGGCCGCTGATTCCATCCCTTTCCAGAATCTGGTGTTGCATCTTGGAGAGCAGGCCGATGGCTGGTCGACAGACACCATTGAGCATGCGCTCACTGCGTTGGAGCACCTCGGCGCTTTTGCCCACCCCATGGGCGTTAAGCTGCTGGTTGAGAACCTGATGAGCGATGCCACGACCCCCGAGCATCTGATGGAGATTCTGCAGATCGGCCACCTGAAAAATGTTGGAATCTGCCTGGATCTGGGACATGCACACATCACAGTGGGCGTCGCTGCCGCCATTGCTACACTGGGCAACCGTATTGTCTCGGTTCACGTGCACGATAACCACGGGTTGAAAGATGAACATCTGTGGCCCAGCGACGGCACCATCGACTGGCCGGCCACAGTCCAGTCGCTGAAGAAACTCGCAGCTCCTCCCGCCATGGTGCTGGAAATTAGCCACAACCTGGGAACCACACCGTCAGAGCTTCAGCCCCGGATCGAGCACGCTTTCGAGCAACTGGTCTGAGCCCTATTGCCTTCCTCACTCATGCCGCAACGCCTCCATGGGCTGCACCTTGGCAGCGCGCTGCGCAGGAATCCAACTGGCCGCCAGCGCCACGGTCAGCAGTAGAAAAACTCCAACGGAAAAAGTCGCTGGATCGTAAGGGGCAATGCCGTAGAGCAGGGACTTTACCAGTTTAGTCAGTGCCAGGGCTGCTACCGTACCCGCGAAAATACCTGCCATGGTCAGCCAGACACTCTCACGCAGAATCATACCGCGCACCTGCCCCGGTTGCGCACCCAGCGCCATCCGTATGCCGATTTCATTTCGGCGATTGGCCACAGAGTAGGCCATGATTCCATAGATGCCCACACAGGCGAGCGCCAGCGCCAACAGGCCAAAGCCAGAGGTCAAGGTCACAAACAGCCGCTCCTGTTGCAAATCCGCCTCGATCTGCTGATCCTGGGTGCGGACATTGACTAGCGGAAGATCGGGGTCCACTTGCTGCGCCACCCGGCGCAATGCAGGCAAGAGGGTTTCGGACTTCATCCCGGTGCGAATTTCGTAGACCATGCCGCCGACCCTGGTCTGCTGCACATAGGGCAGAATGAACTGTGGCGGCGGTTCTTCACGCAGATTCGCGTAGCGCGTATCGCCACAAATCCCAACAATCTGAATCCAATCGTTTGCCGTCTTTCCTACGTGCCCGTCTGCATCGTTATCGCCGGTTGAGAATCTCTTCCCAAGCGGGTTTTGGCCAGGGAACCGGATCCGCGCCAGGGCCTGATTGATGATGGCTACCTTGGGCGACCCTTGTGCATCCTGCTCTCCAAAGGCGCGCCCAGCGATGATCGGGATGCCAAGCGTCTCAAAGAATCGATTGCCGACCGCGTTGAGGTCTTCTTCTTGATGCTTGTTCTTGTCGTAGCCCTCACCCTCCGGCAAAAAGTCGGTCCTGGATGTATCGTCGGAGAGGTATGCTCCCCAGGCCGGGGCCACCGAATCCACTCCCGGCACCGCGGCAAATGCCTGTTCCAAGCGCCGATGCAATTCAACATCTTTGCCTGCGGGATACCGCTTCACCGGCGGATTGATCTCCATCAGCAGCAGATGGTCGGTACGAAATCCGACATTCACGGCGCTCAGCCCGGCCAGCGTTCGAAGGAACAGCCCGGCCCCGATCACCAGCAGCGTCGAAAGTGCAATTTGAAAACCTACCAGAGCCTTGCCGCCCAGCCCCTTGCGCCGCCGCGTGACGCTCAGCACGCCCTCTTTTAGCCCGTGGCTCATGTCGGAGCGCGCCGCCGCCAATGCCGGGGCCATGCCGAAAAGCAACCCAGTCACGAGCGTTACGCTCGCGGTAAATGCAAAAACGCGCCAGTCGAAGTGAACCTGAAAATCGGAACGCTCCCAGACGTTTTCCGTCATCTTCGGAAGCACACTGCGCCCCAGGTATCCAACCAGCACCCCCCCCCCGCCGCCAAGCGCCGCCAGCAGCAGGCTCTCCAAGATCATCTGCCGCAGCACGCGCACACGCCCGGCTCCCAGTGCCAGACGAAGGCTGATCTCCCGCTGCCGCTGCGCACCCCGCGCCAGCATTAAGTTGGCGATGTTGGCGCAGGCCAGCAGCAGCACAAAACCCACCAACGTGATCAGCACCGCCATCGGTTTGGCAAACGTTTTTTCCTGCGCAAACAATCCCCGGCTGCCGTCGCGCAGTACCAAGCGCGGCACGTCTTCGCCCTTGCGCACCATTATGGTCCCGCGCACAATACCCGCCAGTTGCCCATCGAGTGAAGCCTGCGCCACGGAATCGTTCACCCCCGGCCGGGAGCGGCCCATCACGTTCAGCCACCACCCTTTCGGTTCTGTGAGCAGTGTTCCGCCCAGCGAGGAATACGGCGCAACCAGCGGCTGCATGGCCAGCGGCACAAAGACGTCCGGCGACTGCTGCACATTCTTGGCGCCCGTAAATCCCTTGGGATTGACGCCGACGATAGTCAAGGAAATGTCGTTCAACTTTATTGACTGGCCGAGCACGGCGGCGGAGCGACCAAACTGGCGCTCCCAGAGCCCATCGCTGATCGTCGCCACTGGACTCTGGCCGGGTACCGCATCATCGGATGGTTGAATCACCCGTCCCAGCTGCGGGTTCACGCCCAACACCGCGTAGTAGTTCCCGGAAACCATCTCCGTCTGAACCCGTTGCGCCTCTCCGCGAATCGTCGCGTTCATTCCCGTCACTTTGAAGGCAATCAGGTCCTCAAGGCCGCGATTCTGCGCCCGCAGTTCGAGGTAGGCAGGATAGGAGAACGACGTACTGGTCACCCTTCCTCCGGGCAGAGGATTGTAGTCGCCCCAGACATAATGCACCGCGACGTGACTCTCTGTGCCCGTCCATGCAAGGAGCCGCAGTTGCTCCGCGTGCTTCACATTGAGCCGCTCGTACAGCAGTTGTTTGGCAATCGAGAAAATCGTTGTATTGGCGCCGATGGCCAGCGCCAGCGAGGTGGCGGCTATGGCCGTAAATCCCGGACTCTTGCGCAGAATACGGACCCCATAGCGCAGATCGGCCCAAACTTCATCCCACCAGCGCAGACCAAGCGAGGCGCGCATCTGCTCCTTGGTCACCGTAACAGCGCCCAGAGCAATGCGGGCGCGGCGGGCGGCCTCGGCGGGCGAGTGGCCGGCGCGGATCAACTCAGCAGTCAGTTGGTCAAGATGGAAGGCCAGCTCAGCCTCCATCTCCGCCTCCAGGCGGTTACGCCGCATGACCGCTCGCATCCAAGAACACGGTTGCGCAATGAGCCGGGCAATTCCTGAACGTAGTCTCATAGCTTCTTTGCACCCTGTAACTGGTTGTCTGCTTCCGGTATATTCATGCACCCTCCGGCGTCGCTCTTAAGATGGTCCCGATAATGCCTGCCATGCGGTTCCACTTCTTGGTTTCTTCACCGAGCCGTTCGCGGCCAGCGGGGCTCAACTGGTAATACTTGGCGCGGCGGTTGTTCTCGCTCTCGCCCCACTCGCTGACGATGGCTCCCTGGTGCTCGAGTCGGTAGAGGGCCGGATAAAGCGACCCCTGCTGGATCACAAGTTCCTCTCCGGATATCTGCTGAATACGCAAGAGCACGCCGTATCCATGCAACGGCCCCAGCGATACAGCCTTCAGAATTAGCAGATCCAGAGTTCCCTGCAGCAGTTCGGCTGGCATATTCTGTTTTTCTTGCACCATCGGGTCTCCCCTTGACGCTCTAGGAAAGAACATAACAATACTCTCCTAGGCTGTCAAGGGGAGATGAGAGGGCCACATACCGTGATGCGGAACACGAGCCAGTCTCTTCCCTCTCATGCCACAATGGACAATCTCAAATTGTTGGTCTATTTCTAACGCGGAAGGAATTCTGTCGATGGAAGCTTTATCCCTGTACGAATCGCTGCAGGCTCTGGTGGACGGCCCACAAGTCCACATCAACCTCCCCATTGCCCAGTTGATTGAAACTGCCTTGTTGCGAGGCGAGGCCCGCCTCGCATCTAATGGCGCTCTGGTTGCTTATACAGGCTCTCGCACCGGTCGCAGCCCCAAGGACAAGTTCACAGTGGATGACCCGGTGACGCACAGCGTGGTTGATTGGGGAAAGGTCAATCGTCCCATTTCCACAGAGCGGTTCGATGCGCTCCTGGAACGAGTCACGCTCCATTTGCTGGAGCGCACTCGATTCGTCCAGGATCTGTACTGCGGCGCAGATCCTGCCTATCGTCTGCCCATCCGCGTGATCTCAGAATACGCCTGGCATGCTCTGTTCGTGAATCAACTCTTTGTCAGGCCGGAGTATGGCGAAATGGCAACACACCAGTCGGAGTTCACCGTGATCGCGGCTCCAGAGTTCCGGGCCGTGCCAGAGCGCGACGGGACCAACTCCGAAGCTTTAATCCTCACCGACTTCACGCGCAGAATTGTGCTCATTGGAGGCACCAAATACGCCGGCGAAATCAAGAAGTCCATCTTCGGCGTAATGAACTTCCTGGTGCCTCAGCGCGATGTGCTACCCATGCACTGTTCCGCCAATGTCGGCGCCGACGGTAAATCCGCTCTGTTCTTCGGCCTTTCAGGCACCGGCAAGACCACACTCTCCGCCGATCCGGCGCGCCGCTTGATAGGCGACGATGAGCACGGCTGGAGCGCTACTGGAGTTTTTAATTTTGAGGGCGGCTGTTACGCCAAGTGCATTGACCTAACAGAAGAACGAGAGCCGCAAATCTACCGTGCCATCCGCTTTGGTTCGGTGCTGGAGAATGTGGTGCTTGACACGGCAACCAGCCTGCCAGACTACGCCAACTCCCGCCTCACAGAGAACTCCCGAGTCGCGTATCCAGTTAACTACATTGAGAATGCGGTACTTTCAGGAGTGGGAGGTCATCCCCACAATGTAATGTTCCTTGCCGCCGATGCATTTGGAGTTCTGCCGCCGATTGCCCGCCTTACACCGGAGCAGGCGATGTATCACTTCCTCTCCGGTTACACTGCCAAACTGGCAGGCACCGAAGCCGGCATGGGACGCGAACCGGTACCTGAGTTCTCCGCCTGCTTTGGCTCTCCATTCTTGCCGTTGGCTCCCCGCATCTATGCTGAGATGCTGGGCAAGCGCCTAGTTCAGCATCAGGCCGCGTGCTGGCTGGTCAATACCGGCTGGAGCGGCGGCAAGTTCGGGGTTGGCCAGCGCATGAGCCTGAAGCATACCCGCGCCCTGGTCAACGCCGCGCTCGATGGCTGCCTGGATGGAGTTGAGTTTGTCACCGAGCCCGCTTTCGGACTCCGCATCCCGGTTTCCTGCCCAGGTGTGCCAGCCGATATCCTCAACCCGCGCAATGGGTGGACCGACAAAGCAGCCTACGATCTACAAGCAGCCGACCTGGCCGCACGCTTTCAGACCAACTTCAAGCAATTCAACGCATCGGAAGAGATTTGCGCGGCCGGACCGGGAAATATCTAAGGCCATTTGCGACTATGTAGGACTTGGGCTAACCTGCCCTGACCGCCAGCAGTCATAGCGTGTTCACTGTTTGTCAGCACGATTTAGTATTGCACTCGACGATGCTCACTACTGGACAACATTAGCAGCAAACGCAAAAAGACCATGCCGTAGTGGCATGGTCTGGTTTTGCTTGAAATTTATTGCCGGCGATTACCTAATCTCCCACACAGTCACCCGTGCAGTACCATCGGCCCAGCGAGGCTTAACTTCCGTGTTCGAGATGGGAACGGGTGATCCCTCGCAGTATAGTCACCGGCAAACTTG
>Ga0224531_1000627_pt1 | contig 17210 bp, 12 predicted proteins | sample CBST100metaG_FD_179876 | JGI IMG/M metagenome (GOLD analysis project Ga0224531, IMG submission 179876) | Peat soil microbial communities from Stordalen Mire, Sweden - C.B.S.T100 | ecosystem: Environmental > Terrestrial > Soil > Wetlands > Peat | place: Sweden: Norrbotten County, Stordalen Mire... | reverse complement strand
GTGTGGCCATGTGCAGCGCCTGCTCGGCCTCGTGCTGTTCGGTGACGTCGATGCCGTGATTCAGGATGAACGGCTGTTCTCCGGGCAGCGCCATGCGCCGGCTACGGAAGGCGATCCGCCGGTAGACGCCGTCGCTGCGGCGCAGAGCCAGAGAACCCTGCCACTCTTCCTGTGTTTGCAGCGAGTGCAGACAATCCTGAAAGGTGGTCGCGCCGCCTGCATCGAGCAGCTCGCTGATCGAGCGCCCCATCAGCGCTTCGGTGCGGTAGCCCAGCGTCTCCGCCGTGAAGGCGTTCAGCGAAGTCAGTCGCCCATCCATCGAGCAGGTAAATACAAAGCCCAGGCTGTTTTCCACCACCTGCCGGTAGCGCGTCTCGCTCGACAGCAGGGCCATCTCCGCCTGGCGCTGCTCGGTCACGTCCTGGCCGGTGATGATCAGGTACTGGATCTCTCCATTTGGCCCTTGCAGCGGCCGCAGGGTCCAACTGATGCGCCGCACCTGATTTGCGTCAACCCGCCAGCCAGTTTCGTGTGGCCCGGAGATCTGCCCGGACGCGGCTTCCTGAATCTTTCCTGCCGCCCAGCCCCGGTGATCGGCTTCAAGCACTTCGTCCACAAAGGCGCGGCCCACTACTTCAGCCGGATTCAGCCGGGTCAATTCCACACAGGCATGATTCAGCCGCACCATCCGGCCCGCAGTGTCCAGCACCGCGACCAGCGCGGGAATCGAGTCCAGCGTGGCGGCCACAAAGCAGCGTTCTATTGCCAGCGCCTGCTCCGTCTTCTGCCGGGCGCGCTGCGCCTGCTCTTGCAAGCGGATGCGGTTGTAGAGTTCCAGCCGGGTGACCGCCTGGCGGCCCAGAATCTCCAGCAGCGTCAAATGCTCCTGGTTGAACAGGTTGGGCTCTCGGCCCAGAATCGCCAGGGTGCCCACAATCTGGTTCGTACTGGTAATCAGCGGCGTTCCCGCATAGGAGCGGCAGGGATGGCCCCCAGCCAACTCGATTCCGTGCGGAGGAAAGCGCGGATCCTGCCCGGCATCCGCGATCAGCATCGGTGCGCCCTTCTCCATGAGCCACTGGCAGGCCGTGGTGGAGACTGATTGTTCGCGCGCCTGGAACCCGAAGTGCGATTTGAACCACAGGCGGTTGTAGTCCATCCAGCCGGTGTAGGCGTAGTCCGCGGCGCACAGCACGGCGGCCAGCTCGGTCAACTCGTCCAGCGCGGGGTCTGGATTGCGGTCGAACGCGTCGAATTCTGACCGTGAGGCCATCCTCTGGTACTCCCCGAACTGCTCAATTTGCATTGCGCCCATAAAACCACAGACCTAATCGACAGTATCGGGCAAATAGCGCACGTTGGCTCTTCCCCAAAGAGGGGAATCAAGGAGGAAACAAACTGCAACTTAAGTAACCTTGCCGGTTGGCGCAAGCCACACTAATTAGCTACTAACGTAACTTTCTCACGGCGAAGAAGCGCCCGGGCCGAGGCTTCTACCCCGGCCTTGGACCGGCCAAACGTACGATCTTGCCGCAGTTTAGCTGCCGACAGGCAGTTTGCAGCAGTCCCCGGCCTCGGCTGGTTCATTGCTGCCGGCGTCCAGTACCACCTTCCATGCGCCGTCCGGCTGTTTGCGCCAGATGGTGATGTAGCGCCCGCTGGTGACGACCGGATTGCCGTTGGCGTCCTTGCTGTGCCCTTCAAAGTGGCCCCAGGTGTAGCCCATGTCCCCGGCGGCTGACATGGTCGCATCCGTAGGGGTCCAGATGAGTTGGTAGTCTTTGGGGGACCAAGCCGCGGACTTGGCGATGGCTACCCGGCCCACCTTGGGCGGCTGGCCGTTGCCCAGCGCGACTCCGTCCTCGGCAAACCACTCGGCAAACCCGGCTCCGCCTTTCTCCAACACGTCCTTGGCAAAGCGCGCTTCCAGGTCAAAGAGCACCATCTTGCCCGGTTTCACGGTCGGGTCGTTCAGCGGGTTGGGCGCGGTTGCGGCTGCGGTGCTGGGCTGCAGCAACTGCCCGTGCAGGGGCGCTGCCGCTCCCCAAACCACCATCGACAATCCCAATAGCATGGCTTTCGAGTTCATGCGCACGTCTTGGTCCTCCTTGCTCACTCTTCACCGCAATCCTATCAATGCCGCGCGTCCCACGGCACGTTTTGCTTGCCGCCTCGCGGTATGTGCGACTTGCGGCGGGGATCAAGAGGATCGCCTTGCGCAGCAGCGCCTCTGCCAGCCGTCTCCGGGAAACATTCAAGCCCCCGGCGATGTGGCGGGTTGGTATACTCAGGAGTATTGCGTTTGCGCCAGGCTGAATGTGCGCTTTCGGATTTCCCTGGGCATCCGGCTTCGGGCCTGACAGGAGTTCGGCGCTCAGCTGGTTCTGCGCAATAGGCGGATGGAACCTGCTGGAGACACAGGCCATTAGAGCCACGCTGCCCCGCGGTGCAATTGGGGCTTTTTTTCTTGGACCCCCGGCCTTTTCGGGAGAAGGAACTACATGGCAACACTGCTGGAGTCCATCCACTCGCCCGCCGACTTGAAGCGCATGAACCTTGCGCAGATGGGTGAATTGGCGGGGGAGATTCGCGAATTTCTGATTCAGACGCTTGCAAAGACCGGCGGCCACCTGGGCCCCAACCTGGGAGTGGTCGAGCTGACCCTTGCCCTGCACACGGTTTTCGATACCCCCAAGGACAAGTTCCTCTTCGACGTCAGTCATCAGACCTACATCCACAAGATTCTCACCGGCCGGCTGGACCGCATGGATACGATTCGCCAGCCGGGCGGGCTCAATGGCTTCATGCTGCGCACCGAGAGCGAACATGATGCTTACGGCGCAGGACATGCCGGCACAGCGCTTTCCGCCGCACTGGGAATGGCCGTTGCCCGCGATTTGGCTGGTGGCAAAGAGCATGTGGTCGCCATTGCCGGCGACGCCGCCTTCACCAACGGCATCTCCTTTGAGGCTCTCAACAATATCGCCGAGCAGACCAACCGCATGATCGTGGTGCTCAACGACAATGAGTGGTCCATCGATCGCAACGTGGGCGCCATCGCCGGCTATTTTCACCGCATCGTCACCAACGAGCGCTACAAGAATCTGCACGACTCGGCCCACCGCCTCATTGAGCGGCTGGGCGGCAAGACCGCGGCCACTGTGGCGCGCAAGGCTGAAGAGGCCGCCAAGAGCATGCTCTGGCCCTCCATCCTCTTTGAGGAGTTCGGCCTGCAGTATTTTGGCCCCATCGATGGCCACAACCTGCCGCTGCTGATTGAGACCTTCAAGTTCCTCAAGACCTTGAACCGCCCCGTGCTGCTGCACGTGCTGACCCAGAAGGGCCGTGGCTTTCAGCCTGCCCTCGACCGCCAGAAGAAGTTCCACGGCCTGGGACCGTACGATCCCGAGACCGGCCAAACCGAGCCTGCCGGCCAGCCTACCTACTCCGAGGTTTTTGCCAACACCCTGGTTCATCTGGCCGGGCAAGATGAGCATGTTGTGGCCATCACTGCGGCCATGCCCAGCGGTACCGGGCTCGATCTGTTCCGGCCCCACTATCCGGCGCGCTACTTTGATGTGGGCATTGCCGAGGAGCACGCGGTGGTGTTTGCCGCCGGCATGGCTACCCAGGGCTACCGTCCTGTCTGCGCCATCTACTCCACATTTCTGCAGCGGGCCTTCGACCCCATCGTTCACGATGTTTGCCTGCAAAAGCTGCCCGTGGTCTTCTGCATGGACCGCGCCGGGCTCTCCGGCGACGACGGTCCCACCCATCACGGACTCTTCGACATCAGCTACTTGCGCGGCATTCCCGAGATTGTGCTGATGGCCCCCAAGGACGAGGACGAACTGGCCGACATGATGAAGACCGCCCTGCAGCTTCCCGGACCCAGCGCCATTCGCTATCCGCGCGGCGCGGTGGTTGGCGTGGCTCGCAAGGCAGAGCCGGAAGTGATTGAAGTGGGCAAGGCCGAGGTGCTCAAGGACGGCTCCGATGTGGTCATTCTAGGCCTGGGGACCATGATGCCCCTGGCCCGCGAATTGGCTGCCCGCCTGGAGCGCGATGGCTACTCCGCGGCGCTGGTCAATCCCCGCTTCGTCAAGCCTCTGGACACGGAGATGCTCAAGCACTACGCAGGCCACGTGGCCGCCTTTGTCACCTTTGAAGATCACGTCAAAATGGGTGGCTTTGGCTCCGCGGTGGTTGAGGCGCTCAATGAGATGGGCAGCCCGGTTCCGGTGGTGCGCATCGGCTGGCCTGATCAGTTCATCGAGCACGGCAAGGTGAACGATCTACGCGCAAAATACGGCCTGACCGTGGACGATGCACAGGCTCAGGTGCTGCCTTTGCTGGCGCTCCGCAAACGGCCCACGCTAGTGGCCAGCTAAATTGCTCATGTTCTTTACCGCTGTGGGGCTGCTCAATCCGAGTGCTTCTTCTCTGAACAAGCGGCCCCGCCCAGCTTCGGTCCGGGGTCTTGGTCTCAAAATGGGAAACAGTCCACGATCGGGAGTCAATCGTTTGATCGTTGGCTCTGAGCCGCTGTGCGACAATTCTCTACAGGCCGGCGTCCTTATGAAATTGTTTCAAATCGTTCTGGCGGGAATGGGGGCAGCAGCACTGGCCAGCATCATGGCCTGTGCGCAAGCCCAGCCGCCATTTCTTTCCAAGGCGCCTGCTTCCTCGGTCCTGGTCCTGGCGGGCGGCACGGTGGTTGACGTCACCTACTGGGGCCACTCGGCCAAAGACCTGTCCGATGCCATCGTCGTTGTGCGCGACGGGCGCATCGTCGAAGTCGGTTCCCGTCTGGCTGTGCCCATCCCCAAGGGCGCACGGGTCATCGACTGCACGGGGAAATACATCATTCCGGGACTCGTTGACGGCTTTGCCGGCGTCAATAGCCAGGGGCAGGCCAGCGCCAATCTCTATATGGGCGTCACCACCGTGGTGGCCTCCAGCGATGAGTTGCGCGGGCATGTCGATATGGTTGCTAATCCCAGTCCCCATCTCTATCTGCTGGACTCGATTGGCACCACCGACAACTGGAGCCTGCTGATCCGGCATCCGGGATGGGCTGCCAAACTCAAAGAGGGCGCCCGGGCCGCCGAACTCAGCCCCGAGGATACGGCTCGCCAGCTTTCGGAGATTGCCCGCATGGGGACGCGGGTGCTGTTCCTCGGGCAGAATCTGAGAGCGGCCAATACCCAATTGATCGTTGCCCATGCCCACCAGATGGGGCTGGCCACTTATGGAGTGTTTGCCTCCACGCCCTACAAGGTCGGCGTTGAGGCCGGGGTGGACGTGCTGCTGCACATGGGCCGCTACGAACTGGGCGTGATTCCCGCCGAACTGCAACAGCCGCTGGTCGAGAATCCCGATGGGCCTGCTGCATCCACGGCCTACGACTACTCCGAGCGCCTGCCCGCCAACGACCAGCACCTGCGCACGTATTCGCGCTTTCTGGCTACGCACCATGCCGCGCTGATGCCCACCTTCAGCCTCTTCTACCTGCAGTTGCCCAAGCATCGCAACCTGTGGAAGGAGCCGGCCGCCTCGTTGCTTGACCCTTTCCACCTTTCCCGCCCCTCCGATCGCGCTACCGGCGAGTTGATTTATCCTCTGCAGCCCTGGACCCGCCGCCTGCCCGGTTCTACCCAACGCTGGATGGAAGAGAGCTTGCGCAAGAAGGCTGACCAGTCTGCGCAAAGGCTGTGGAACATCAATCAAAGCATTTTTGCGGCCTATCCTCACTACCTGGCCGCCAGCGGAGCTCCGGCAAAAGGCACCATGCCCGGCATCTCTCTGCACACGGAACTGGAGATGATGGTTCGGCTGGGCCTGTCTCCGCGCGAGGCCCTGGCCACGGCCACCAACAACTACTCGATCCAGTTTGGATGGAATGAACTGGGCCAGATCGCTCCCGGCCGCCGCGCCGACATCCTCGTTGTCGATGGCGATCCCACCGTCAACATCTGGAACGCGCGCCGCATCTCCGGGCTCATCGTAGACGGCAATGTGCTGGACCGCGAGGCGCTGCTGAGCCTCAAGCGGTAAAAAACTACCCCCGCTTTGCCGCCTGCCGGGATGCAATTGCCAGAATCTCTGGCAGCCGCTGTTGCCGGTGCGCAAACGACTGCTCCAACTGCCGCCGCACCATCCCGCTGCCCAGTTGCCCGATTAGGCCGAAGGGCAGGGAATAGTCGATCTCGTCGGTGACCAGCGTCCCTTCCACCCCATCCCGCGTCTCTGCCTGGATGCCGTGGCGGTGCTGAAATGCATCGAAAGGTCCGCGAATCTGTTCGTCGCAGAAATGGCTGTTCCACTCGAATTCCGTAATGCGGGCCATCCAGCTTACCCGCTTTGGAAACCAGCGGACGGGATAGAAACTGATCAGGATCTCCGATCCCACACCTGCGGCCACACTGAGAAAGCGCCGCGCCGGGTCCGCAGCCAGGGGGCGCGCCGGCGGAGGCTGAATCCGCGCGTCCTCAAGCCGGGTCTCCAGCTTGGCCGGCATCAGATGGGGCAGATTCGCCGGATTAGCGAAGAACGCGAACACCAGTTCCACCGAATACGGCACCCATTGGCGAGTCTCGAATCGCTGCATCATGGCTTTCATGGTAATCGTTGCCGCCCCGTGTCTTTCGCTCTGCGGTTAGGAGAACCGCCCTCCATCGGTTAACGTAAAGAGAGGCAGATGGTTTGCCCAAGTTCTCCAATCATGACGGATTCTCCTTCGCAAATTACTGCTAAGCCACACCACCGCAACCAGTGGCTCATCCTGATTGCAGCCTACAAGCTGGTCCAGGCGCTGCTGTTTGCCGCCATCGGCGTGGGCGCGCTGCGGCTGCTGCATCAAGACGTCGGCGATCTGCTGGGCCAGTTGGCCGATCACCTGAACTTCAATCCCGAGTCGCGCTTCGTCAACTTCATTCTGGAAAAGGCATCGCTGCTCGACGACCCGCTGCTGCGACGGATCGGCGCGGCAGCATTCTGCTACGCGGGTATCGGCTTGCTGGAGGGGGTAGGACTGTATCTGGAGAAGGTGTGGGCGGAGTACCTGACCCTGCTCATCACGGCCTCCTTCCTGCCCTGGGAGATCTTCGAGGTGATCCGCAAGCTCACCTACTTCCGGGTGAGTCTCTTGGTCGTCAACGCTTTGGTTCTGCTTTATCTGCTGAAGCTGGTAACCCGGCGCGGAAGGAATTCCAACGGCTCGAGCGACGAACTGGCAGAATCCGAGTAGTATTTTGCTTAGCGATATTGTGAAGTCTTGCGATTTTCGCTTTTTGTTCTCTTATAGACGCTTTCTTCGGTTCTGTACAGTACCCAATATTAGTAAGACTCAAGGTGGTAAACACTATACCTTGTGGTTCTTGGTTGCACGATACCCATTAGGCGGAATCCGCCAAATCCTTCTTTATTGATATGCACTTTCCATCGATTTTCTGGTTGGAGGAACCAGGATTCTGGGCTATGATCGTGTCTAAAGTGGAGTGAAAGGGAGCGAACGGGAGTAGCTGAATTGATTGCAAGCCAAGATTACTCCATTTCTCTTCGTTCTACTCAAATTCCGGTTACCGATGTGGCAGGGGTACCTGCTTGGGAAACCGGAAAAGGCAAGATCTGGCACGGGGCAACTGCGGCGCGGATTTCAAGTTTGGCTGCGAGAGGCGAATGGGCATGGCAACTTTCCGCGGAAACCATCCGGCGAAGGTAGACGAGAAGGGACGGCTCAAGCTGCCATCTGCTTTCAAGCAGTTGGTGGACGCTGAGCACGTCACCCAGTTCTACATCACCAGCATGGATGGCAAGAGCGCGGAGATTTGGCCGTTGCCGGAGTGGGAGAAGCGCGAGCAGTTGCTCGCCGAATCCAGCACTCTGGATGACGCCGTGCAGAAGTACCTGAATCTGACCAGCTATTACGGCCAGCAGGTGGAGATGGATAACCAGGCCCGGCTGCTCCTTCCGCAGATTTTGCGGGGAACTGCCCGGCTGGACGCGGAAGTGCCAGCAGTGGTTTTCGGCAAGTTGAGCTATTTGGAAGTCTGCAACCGGGAGACGTTTGAAGCGAGTCTGCCGGCCAACACAATCACGGCAGAGGATCGCAAGGAAATCGCCGCGATTCTCAGCCGGCGGAGTTGAATTCAGAAACCCCCCAGGGGGAGCGCATGACGAAAACGACGGAACGCCATGTGCCGGTTCTTTTTCAAGAGACGATCGATTTTCTCCGGGTGCGTCCAGGTGGGACGTATGTGGATTGCACGCTGGGCATGGCCGGGCACTCTTCCGGCGTAGTCCGGCTGCTCGGGGCCAAGGGTCACTTGATCGCTTTTGATCGGGACCCCGAAGCGCTCGAACTCGCCAAGGCCAAACTGGACCGGGTCTGCGAGGAGCTGGGAGCTGAGGCGCCGCAAATCACGCTGATTGGCGAGGCTTTTAGTTCCATTGCCGAGCATGTCAAGCCCGCGTCGCTGGATGGTCTGATGGCCGACTTTGGCGTCAGCAGCTTGCAGTTCGACGAGGCGTACCGGGGATTTAGCTTTCAGGCGGATGGACCGTTGGATATGCGCATGGACACGCGCTCCGGCCCAACTGCCGCACAAGTGGTAAATGAGGAAAACGAGGGTCAACTCGCTAACCTCATTTACGAATACGGAGAGGAAAGGAGGTCGCGGAGAATCGCCAGAGCCATTGTCCGGGGGCGGCCGTTGTCGACTACGGGGGAATTAGCCCGGATCGTCGCAGCAGCAGCCCCGGCAATGAAACAGGACAGAATTCATCCGGCGACTAGAACCTTTCAAGCTCTTCGTATCTTCGTAAACCGTGAATTGGATGAGATCAGGGAATTGTTGGAGGCCGCACCCAGGTTGCTCAAGCCCTCCGGCAGACTGGCCGTCATCAGTTTTCACTCGCTGGAAGATCGTATCGCGAAAGACAGTCTGCGCGAAGGCGCGCACAACAAAATCTGGGAGATCCTGACCAAGAAGCCGGTCACTGCCAGTGAAGAAGAAATGGATCGCAATCCTCGCTCCCGCAGCGCGAAACTGAGGGCGGCGGAAAGAACAGCTACTAGCTGCTAGCTACAAGTTTCTAGCTTTGCAGCGCGGGAATTGAAGTTTTACCGATGTGTTTGTTGAAGAAGTGAACGCAGGACAAAGCTAGGAGCTAGTAGCTGATAGCTAGAAGCTCCGGGGGGAGGCAATCATGGCGGCATGTGCAACAACTTATTTCGAAGCGAGTCGCAGGCTGAGCAAGCATGCGGCAGAGCAGAACGCTATGCTGATGGCCCAGCAGCCGCAGCGCCGGCGCGGTGCGCGCACCCCTGAGTTCTTCTTTGTCAGGCGGATTGACAATTCCCGCCTGGTCAAGGCGTCCGACCCCGTGCGTGCGCGCCAGATGCGCGTGTTTTCGGCCGCGATTGCCGTTCTCTTCTCGCTGATCATGGTCTACGGCTTGCAGCATTTTTACGCTATCGAGAGCGGCTACAGCGTGGAGTCTGAAAAGCAGGTGCGCGACCAGTTGCGCGAAGAAAACCGCCAGTTGCGTCTTTCCGAAGCACAGCTTACCCAGCCCGGCCGCATTGATTCCATGGCCCGCCAGCTTGGTCTTGCGGAGCCGCAGCCCGGCCAGGTGGTTCATCCCAATGCCCGCGCCGAGGCTAGCCCACCAGCCGTTGCCCAGATGATTCCTCCGGCTCCCGCCGCCCGATAAGCGAGAGATAGCCGCTAGCTTTCAGCTTTTAGCCATTAGCCTTGGACTGCAGATGAGGTGATTGGGCCAGCGTTGACTGTTTGATAAGTCGTGAACAGAGGCAAGCTGGACTGGCTCAGAGCTATAAGCTCAAAGTTGGCAGCTAGGAGCTGGATTCGCCATGCAGTCAGCAGTTCGAGCCAACCGCAATCGCCCCAACCTGGCGCTCGTCGTGCCCCTCAAGCGGACGCGCTTCTGGCTGATATGCCTGTTCTTCCTGGTGTGGGTGTGCGTCATTGTGGCGCGTCTGTTCTGGCTCCAGGTTGTTCGCCACGACGAGTTTCAGGGGCGCGCCCAAAAGCAGCAGCAGCGCACATTTGAAGTAGCTCCGCGGCGCGGCGTGCTCTATGACCGCAACCTGCGCGAGCTGGCTATGACCGTGCAGGTCGATTCCATCTACGCCGTTCCTACGGAAATCGACGACAAGCAGACCGCAGCGCATGCCCTGGCCGCCGTGGTCCATACCGACCCCGACGACGCCCAGACCACTGAAGAGCAGATTGCCGCACGGCTGGTTTCCGGGCACAGCTTTGCTTGGGTTGCCCGCCGCGTGACTGCGGACGTGGCGGCTCGCGTCAAGGCTCTTCCCATCAAGGGAATCTACTTTCAAAAAGAGTTTCAGCGCTTCTATCCAGACAACGAGATTGCCGCGCAGGTGCTGGGTTATGTGGGCACGGACGACAACGGCTTGGGCGGCCTGGAGCAGAAGTTTGAAGCGCGTCTGCACGGCGTTCCCGGTCGCATGTACACGGCCATGGACGCGCGCCGCCACATCCTTGGATCGAGTGAACACGAACCCGAGCCGGGCCAGAACCTGGTGCTCACCATCGACGAGAACATTCAGTTTCTGGCTGAGCGGGCTCTCGATCACGCCATGCAGCGGACCCAGGCAGCCAACGGCACGGTGGTGGTTCAAGACGTGCACACCGGCCAGATTCTGGCTCTCGCCATCCGCCCCACATTCAATCCCAACATGAGCCGCCGCACCACGCCGGAGCTGCTGCGCAATCACGCGGTCAGCGATGTCTATGAGCCGGGTTCGGTCTTCAAGCTGGTCACGTACTCGGCGGCGCTCGATCAACATGCGGTGACGCCGGAGGACACCGTAGACTGCCAGGGCAGCGTCATGACCCTGGCCGGACGCGTGATTCACGACGACAAGGGCGACCACTTCGGACGCCTCACGATAACAGAGGCCCTGGAGCACTCCAGCAACGTGGGCGCAATCAAGGTTGCGCTCAAAGTTGGCCCGGAACGCCTGTATCAATATGTGCGCGATTTCGGCTTTGGCCAGCGCAGCGGCGCAGAGTTGCCCGGCGAAACCCGCGGCCTGCTGCGGCCGGTGAACAAGTGGAGCGCATCGTCCATTGGCTCCATCGCCATGGGGCAGGAGGTGGCCGTCACTCCGCTGCAAATGGTGTCGATGGTCTCGACCATTGCCAACGGCGGAGTCTACCTGCCGCCGCATGTGCTGTTGCCGGGGCAGGTGGATCAGGCCAGCGGTCAGCCTCTCGCACAGCCGAAGGCATCGCCCTTCAAGCCGGGCGGCGAGTTGCCTAATCCGCTTCCCGCCGGTGCTCATCGCGTGATTTCCACCCTGACCGCGGCCCAGATGCGCAAGATGATGGAGGGCGTGGTGCTCTACGGCACGGGCCGCCAGGCGCAGTTGAACGGCTACTCCTCGGGCGGCAAAACCGGCACCGCGCAGAAGATCGATCCGGCTACGCATCTCTATTCAAAGACCATGCATGTGGCGTCGTTTGCGGGCATCGCTCCGGTCAACAATCCGGTGCTCGCCGTAGCCGTCATCATGGATAACCCCAAGGGCGCATACTACGGCGCCAGCGTCTCTGCGCCGGTCTTTGCCGAGGTAGCGCAGCAGGCGCTGGAGTACCTCGGGGTGCCGCACGACATCGACGTGCATACACAACGTCCAGTGGCTAAAGATAGCGCGATGCCTGCGGAAGACGAGGAAGAGCACACCGGCGACATGAGCGCGATGTACGCCGCTGCTAACGATTTGCCGAGCGACGATCCGCAGCGCGCGGGGCAAGGCGCAGTTCCAGCTCAGCCTGCTCCGCAGCCGAGTCCTGCCGCGGTCAAAAAGGGCAGCACGCCAACCGTTTCTTCACCAGCGCGTCCCGCCGCTCCGCCGCCCAAGGCGCCCGCGCAGCAGACGACTGCCGCGGTGATGGTCAACCAGGGCAAAAAGCTGCGCGTCCCCTCGCTTATCGGCTTGCCGGTGCGCAAAGTGATCGAGTTGGCTGCTGCGGCCGGGCTTGAGGTGCAAGTGTCCGGAAACGGTACAGTGCGCGAACAAGCACCCGCCGCAGGAGCCTGGGTCACCCCCGGAACCCGGATTGTGGTCCGTTGCGGGCGGTAAGAAGTTCGTCGTCACGCGATCTACATGGAAAAGCAATCTACAATCGAGCTGTGATGAATTGGAAAGAACTGATTGAAGAAGTGACAGCCGTCGGTGCTGAAGGCGACTCTGAGCAGCCGGTGACGGGTGTGGAATACGACTCGCGGCGGGTACGTCCCGGCGCGGTGTTTGTGGCCATGAAGGGCGGCTCCACCGATGGCAATCGCTACGTGGATAAGGCTATTGCGGCCGGAGCCCTGGGCATCATTACCGACTCTTGGACGACCTACGACCATTTGGTGGTCTATCAGGCTGGCACTCCGGTGCTGGAGGTGGAGCATGGCCGCCGCGCGTTGGCTCAGGTCTCCGCGGCCTTCTTTGGGCATCCTGAGCGCAAGCTGGCAGCCACAGGCATCACCGGCACAAACGGCAAAACCACCACGGCGTTTCTGCTGGAAGAACTGCTCAACGCCGCTGCGCGCAAAACCGTGCTGGTGGGGACCATCGAGTACCACGTGGCTGGCGAAGTGCGTCCTTCGGTGCATACCACTCCCGAGGCGCGCGATCTGTTCGAGCTGATGGCCGAGGGCGTTGCCAAGGGAGCTACCGAACTGGTCACCGAGGTCTCAAGCCATGCGCTGGACCAGGGCCGCGCCACCGGCGTGAATTTCGATGTGGCCGTCTTTACCAACCTGACTCGCGACCACCTCGACTATCACCAGACCATGGAGAAGTATTTCGCAGCCAAGCAACTTCTGTTCGACGGCACGGTTTATCCTGCGCCGCGCGTGGCGGTGATCAACGCGCACGATCCGCACGCCGAGCAACTGGCTGCGGCGGCGCGCAAGGCTGGCGCTGAAGTTCGCACCTACGGCATTGGCCAGGGAGACTGGCGCGCCGCCAGCCATTCGCTCACGCCCGGCGGTGCGGTTCTCGAACTGGAAACTCCGGCAGGCTCCGCAAAAGTAGCTTCGCGACTGGCCGGTGAGGTCAACATCCTCAACCTGCTGGCTGCGTTGACGGCGGCCCATGCGCGCGGCGTTTCCTTTGCGGACCTGGTCGCAGCCATTCCGCAGCTCCAGCCCGTTCCCGGCCGCTTTCAGCCGGTGGATGCAGGCCAGCCTTTCACGGTGATCGTGGACTATGCCCACACCGACGACGCCCTGCGCAACCTGACCGAGCTGGCCCGCCAAATGACGGCTCAGACCGGCAAGCGCGTGATTACGCTATTTGGCTGCGGCGGCGACCGCGACCGCACCAAGCGTCCCAGAATGGGCCAGGCCGCGGGCGAGGGAAGCGACTATGTGGTGGCCACCAGCGACAATCCCCGTTCCGAGGATCCGCTGGCGATTTTGGCAGAGATTGAGCCGGGCCTGAAAGCCAGCAAAGTGAAGTACACCGTCGAGCCGGACCGCACCGCAGCCATTCATGTGGCGCTCAAGCAGGCCCAGACTGGAGACGTGGTTCTGATCGCCGGCAAGGGCCATGAGAAGGAGCAGATTCTGGCCGGCCGCACCATTCCATTCGACGACGCGCAGATTGCCCTTTCTGCACTCGCTGAATTGGGGTATGGTGATCTGAAATGAAATTAACTCTGGCAGAAGCGGCTATCGGCGCTGGAGCTGTGCTTGAAGCTCCAGCCAGCGTGGCCAACGCAGGCGCGCTGGCCGCTGTCGGCTACTCCATCGACTCGCGCACCGTGGCTCCCGGTGAGCTCTTCTTTGCCGTGCGCGGCGACCGCTTTGATGGCCACGACTTTGTTGCGGCAGCCGCCGAGCGAGGAGCCGTTGCGGCCGTCGTTTCGCACGCCCGTGTGGCGACTCTGCCCGATGTCGCGCTATCCATTCCGCTACTGATTGCCGAAGACCCGCTGTCCGCTCTGCAAGCCCTGGCGGGGCATGTCCGCCGCCAATGGGGCAAGCACGTCATCGCCATTACCGGCTCGGCCGGCAAAACAACCACCAAGGAAGCGGTGGCCGCGGCGCTGGGCGCAAAGTTTCACGTCCTCAAATCCCGTGGCAACATGAACAACGCCTTCGGACTGCCGCTGCAACTGTTGCGCATTGAGCCGGAGCACGAGTTTGCGGTGGTTGAGATGGGCATGAACCATCCCGGCGAAATCGCCGCGCTGGCCCGCATTGCCTCGCCCGACTGGGGCTTGGTGACCAACGTTGGCACCGCGCACATTGAGGCTTTTGCCGAGGGCCAGGCGGGCATTGCCCGCGCCAAGTTTGAATTGGTGGCCGCTCTGCCCTCCACGGGCGTGGTTTTTCTCAACTGCGACGACCCCTACGTCTCCCAATTTGGCCGCAACTTTACCGGTCGCGTGGTCTACTTCGGCGCCGGCCCTTGTGCCGATCCGCAGCTTCTTGAAGTGACGGAAGACCAGGATGGGCTCCACCTGCGCTACCGTGCCGGGGAGCGCAAAGGCGAATTGACTCTGCACATGCTGGGTTCGCACAACGCAGCGAACGCGATGGCTGGCCTGGCGGTGGCTCTGGAAGCGGGCGTGGATCTGGATGCCGCGGTTGCCGCGCTCGGCACTCTGACCTCCGGCGACAAGCGCGGAGAAGTGCTCTACATCGACGGCGCGACTCTGCTGGACGACAGCTACAACTCCAACCCCGAGGCGCTCCGCTCCATGATTCGCACCGTGGCTTCACGTCCCGCCCGCCGCCGCATCCTGGTAGCTGGCGAGATGCTCGAACTGGGCGAACAGGGCCCTGCGCTGCACGCCGACTGTGGCCGCGCTGCCGCCGAAGCCGGTTTGGATATTGTGGTCGGCGTTCAGGGCAATGCCGAACACCTGGCCGCAGCCGCATGCACGGGTGGCGTGGCCTCAGTTTTTCTGCCCGATGCCGAAGCTGCCGGCAGTTGGCTCCTGCAGAATTTGCGGCCCGGCGACCTGGTGCTGGTGAAAGGCTCGCGCGGCGTTCACCTGGAGCGGGCCATCGCTTTGCTGAAGCGGGAATAGAATCGCCAATGACTTGTTGGGTTTCCACAGGCCAACAACTCTCCGGCCTAGTAAAATCAACGTGAAACTCGCCTCAGCCCGGCTCTGGAGGCCCATTGCTCTACTGGTTGCTCTACCAAAAGCTCTATCCGTTTTTTCACCCGTTCCGCATCTTCCGCTACCTCACGTTTCGCACCGTCTTTGCGTCGCTGACGGCGCTGCTGATCGCGCTGTTCATTGGCCCCTACGTGATCCAGAAGCTCCATGAGTTCCAGATTGGCCAGTTCGTCCGCGAGGACGGGCCGCAGTCGCACCTGAAAAAAACCGGCACGCCCACCATGGGCGGCGTGCTCATTGGCATCGCCATTCTGCTACCCACGGTACTGTGGTCCGACCCTTCCAATCCCTTTGTCTGGATTACGGTTTTTTCCACCCTCGCCTTCGGAGCCATCGGCTTTGCCGACGACTACATCAAGGTGGTCATGCGGCGCAGCCTGGGTCTGACGGCGCGCGCCAAGCTTTTTTGGCAAGGCTTGGTCGGCACGGTCGTGGCCCTTGCGCTGGTCATACTCGCGCAGTTCGGCAAGTTCTCTACGCAGTTGACGGTTCCCTTCATCAAGAACTGGCATCCCGACTTGCTCTGGCACTGGGCCGGTTCGTTCCCGCACTTGGGATTTCTGGCTTTCCTGCCGTTCGTCGCTTTTGTCATCTTCGTCCTGATGGGGTCCACCAACGCCGTCAACCTGACCGACGGGCTCGACGGCCTGGCCATCGGCTGCACCATCATTGCCGCGGGCGCACTGGCCGTACTCACCTACGTCAGCGGCAACGTGGTCTTTGCCGACTACCTGGAACTACAGCACATGCCCAAAGTGGCGGAACTGACTGTCTTTTGCGGGTCCATGGTAGGCGCTTCCATCGGCTTTCTCTGGTACAACGCCCATCCGGCGGAAATCTTCATGGGCGACGTAGGCTCTCTGGCCCTGGGCGGCGCCATCGGAACGGTCGCCATCATTATCCGCCAGGAACTTCTGCTGCCGTTCATTGGCGGCATCTTCATTCTCGAAGCGCTCTCGGTCATTCTCCAGGTGGGCAGTTACAAACTGCGCAACGGAAAGCGTATCTTCAAGATGGCCCCGCTGCATCACCACTTCGAACAACTTGGTTGGAGTGAGTCCAAGGTCATTACTCGCTTCTGGATCGGCGCCCTGGTGTTTGCATTGTTTGCACTCACCACACTGAAACTCCGCTAGACTCGCTTCGCGCGCCGCCCGATGCGTGCAAAATAAAAGGGTCGCGTATCGCAGAAGCCTGAGGATCGATTGAATGATGGAACTTAAAGGCAAAAAGGTCCTGGTCGTAGGACTGGGAAAATCCGGTCTCGCAGCAGCCTTGTTTCTACGCCATCGCGGCGCACAAGTTACGGTCTCCGACAAGAGCAGCGCCGAGGCGCTGGCCAAGGATATTCCCGCCCTGCTCGACGAGGGCATCATGGTGGAAGCGGGCGGCCACGGCCTGCTCACCTTTCGCCGCCAGGACCTGATCGTGGTCAGCCCCGGCGTGCCGCTGGATACGCCCGAACTGGTGCAGGCCAAGACCTTCGGACTGCACGTCATCGGCGAACTCGAACTCGCCGCCCGCTTTCTCAAAGGCAAGACGCTGGCCATTACCGGCTCCAACGGCAAAACCACAACCACCGCGCTGGTGGGTGAAATCCTCAAGAAGGCCGGCCTTCCCACCCTGGTCGGCGGCAACATCGGCGTCCCGGTCGTCTCCCTCATTGAAGACAGCACCGACGAGACCTGGTCCGTGCTTGAGGTGTCGAGTTTCCAACTGGAAAGCACAGTTGAGTTCCAGCCGGCCATTGCCGTCATCCTGAACATTACCCCCGACCACCTCGACCGCCACGGCAGCTTTGAGAACTACATCAAGGCCAAGGAGCGCATCTTTGCCGCTCAGACCGCGCAGGATTGCCTGGTCCTGAATGCCGACAATGCCCCCGCTGCGGAAGCTGCCACCCGCGCCGCCTCCCGTGTCTACCTGTTTTCCCGCAAGCATCCGGTGCCGCAGGGCGCTTGGGTCGAAGATAGAACCATCGTTTTTCGCGCGGCTGAAGGCGCTGCCATCGAGCCGGTGTTG